>JADMIO011609082.1_pt1 | contig 19141 bp, 18 predicted proteins | sample 8958161 | NCBI WGS metagenome assembly JADMIO01 (sample SAMN16585339, study PRJNA669376) | soil metagenome | isolation source: Crop rotation soil | place: USA: Cullars Rotation, Alabama | collected 2011
GTCATGAAGCTGTCAGCTCTTAGCTGTTAGCTCTTAGGAGCACCAAGCACGAGCGGTCGTACTCCTGAGAGCTGAGAGCTTACAGCTAACAGTCAGCTCTTAGCTGTTAGCTCTTAGGAGCACCAAGCACGAGCGGTCGTACTCCTGAGAGCTGAGAGCTTACAGCTAACAGCTATTTCAGAGTCATCTGCGGCACGCTCAGCAGAAACCCGTTCGGATACATCACGAACCCGTCGATGTTGCTGCGCATGATCGCGACGTTGTCGCGGTGATAGAGCGAGATGTAGGGCAGCTCGTCGGCGATGATCTTCTGCACTTCGTCGTACGCCGCTTTGCGCTTCGCGCGGTCGAACGTCGAGCGTCCCTTCTCGATCAGTCCGTCGACGGTCGGGTTCACGTAGTAGCCGCGATTCTGTCCGTTCGGAGCGAGGCTTTTCGAGTGCAGAATCGTCGAGTAGAAATCGGGATCGGAGATGCCGATGCGGCGCAGCGAGAAAAGCTGGAAGCGGCCATTCTTGATGTCCTCCATGAACGTGCCGAACTCGCTCGTCTGGATCTCCATGTCGACGCCGACTTCGCGCAACATCTGCTGGATCATCTCCGCCTGCTGGTTGGACTCGGCGTCGGTCGACGCGCGGAACACGAGCTTGAAGCGCGGCGCCGTGCCGTTCTGGCGATAGCCGGCCGCGTCGAGCATCTGTTTCGCTTTGTTGGGATCGTAGGGGAACGTCGGCAGATTCTCGGCGCGCGCCCAGTGTCCCGGCGGGAACATCGTGTCGGTGACCTGGCCGTAGCCGTGGAGGAGATCGCGGACGATGCGGCCGCGATCGATCGCGTGCGCGAGTGCCTGCCGCACTTCTTTCTTCGACAGGATCGGATCCTTCAAGTTGAAGCAGATGTATTGATACGCGCCGCCGTGCGCAGTCTGCACTTTGAAGTCGGGATTGTTCTTGAACTGCTCGACCTGATCGAGCGGGATGTTGTTGATCTCGAAGTTGACCGTGCCGCGGCGCAGCTCGAGCACGCGCGTCGTAGCGTCGGGAATGATGCGGATGACGACGTTCGGAATCTTCGGCTTGCCGCCGACCCAGTTGTCGAACGGCTTCAGCGTGATGCGCTCGTCAGTCTTGAACTCGGTGACGCGATACGCGCCGGCGAGGATCGGAGTCTTCGCGAACACGGCCGGATCGGCGCCGACGGGAACGGCGAGATACGGGAAGTTGTCAAAGATGCCGGCGTTCGGCTCCTTGAGCTTGACGATGAGCGTGTGCGCGTCAGGCGCCTGAAACGATTCGACCGACGCATAGCCGGAGCGCTTCGGACTCGGAAACGCCGGCGCCATCATCGAGTCGAACGTGTACTTGATCGCCTCGGCCGTCACCGGACGTCCGTCCTGGAACTTCGCGTTCGGATTCAGGTGAAAGACGAGCGTCTTGTCGTCCGGCGTCTCCCACTTCTCGGCGAGGTCGGCGACGAAGTCGCCGCTCGGCGTGACCTTGGTGATGCCCGATGCGCTGAGGTCCCACACGCGCGCGGAGTAGGCGTCGGTGCCGATGCGCGGATCGAGATTGGTCGGGCTCCCATCGAAGGCGATGATCAGCGTGTTCTTGTCGCTGCCCGCCGCGCCGCCGCCGGCTTTTTTCTCGCCGCCGCAGGCGAGGAACGACAAAGCGAGGCCGAGGATGAGGATCGTCCGGATTTTCATGAGGTTACTCCTTCACTGATCGCGCAACTTCACAACCGCGCAACCTCGTCTCAAGAGACGTGCCTGCTATCATCCGCGACGATGCGTCTCAAACCAATCATCTTGTTCACGGCACTCGTGTTTTCGCTCTCCGCCCGTGCCGAGCAGCAGAAGGTTATCGTCCTCGGATTCGACGGCGTCGACGCCCGTTACACCGAGCAATGGATGAACGAAGGGAAGTTGCCGAACCTCGCCAAACTGCGCGCGCAGGGGACGTTTCGGCCGCTGCGGCCGACGCTGCCGGCGCAGACGCCGGTGTCGTGGTCGACGTTCTCCACAGGCATCGATCCCGGCCGCACCGGCATCTTCGACTTCCTTCGCCGCGATCCGAAGACGTACCTTCCCGTCTTCGCCGCATTTGACGAAACCAAAGAGAAGTTTCTCCTCGGCGAGCGCAATCCGATCGCCGCCGCCGCAGTCCCGATCATCCTCGCATTGCTCATCGCACTTCTGTTGCGCCGCCGTCGGCGTTCCGCGGTCGTCGTGCTGTTGATCGGCATCGCGCTCGGCGTCGGTCTCGCGTGGGCCACGAAGAAATACATTCCGACGAGTCGACCCGGCGTCATCAATCGACGCGCCGGAACTCCGTTCTGGGAAGTGGCCGCGAAGAGCGGCAAGAAAGCGACCGTCGTGCATGTGCCGGTCACGTTCCCCGCGAACGATTTCGGCGAAGGCGATCACATGCTCTCCGGCCTCGGCGTCCCCGACATGTCGGGCCGCGTCGGCAAGCCGTTCTACTTCACGTCCGAGCTCGATTTTCATCGCAGCGGTTCGAACGAGTTTTCGATCGAGGTCGTGCAACTCGAAGACAACAAGGGCGTGATCAACACGAAGATCCAAGGTCCGCCGAACAAGCTCTTCGGCGATCCGCCGTACATCGCGATCCCGATGAAGATCACGGTGGCCGACGACCGCAACTCGATCACGATCGAGGAGAGCGGCGAGAAGTTCACGCTCAAGGCGGGGGAGTGGACGGGCTGGGTGAATTTCGTCTTTCCGTTCAATCCGATCATCAAGCTGCGCGGCATCAGCCGCTTTCATCTGATCGCGTCGCAGCCGGAAGTGAAGCTCTATCTCTCGCCGATCAATTTCGATCCGCGCAGTCTGCCCCCTGGATTCAAGATCTCTTCGCCGACGAATTGGGCACCCGAGCTCGCGAAGCAACACGGCTTGTACAAGACGCTCGGATGGCAGATCGACACGTGGGCGATCTCGGAGGGGTTTGCGACGGAGCAGATGTTCTGGGACGACATGGAGTGGACCGTCACGCAGAACCGGAAGATGTTCGACGCGTTCCTTGCCGGCAACGACGACCTGATGGTGCAGTGCTTCGAGTTTCCCGACCGCGTCGGCCACGTGATGTGGCGCTTCATGGATCCGAAGCATCCGGCGTACGACCCGAAGGGCGCCGCGCAGTGGGGCGGAAATCTGCTGAAGGCGTATCAATTGATGGACTCGATCGTCGGCGATGCGATGAAAGCCGCAGACGAGCATCACGCCGCGCTGCTCGTGCTGAGCGATCACGGATTCGCGTCGTTCCGCAAAGCGGTGAACTACAACACCTGGCTGGTTGTGAACGGGTACATGACGCTCAAGACCGGCGTGCAGGTGAAGGCGCGCAACGTCGAGATGCTCTTCGATCAGGGACAGTTCTGGGAGAACGTCGACTGGTCGAAGACGAAGGCGTACGCGATGGGACTGGGCGAGTTGTACGTGAATCTCAAAGGCCGCGAAGCGCAGGGAGTCGTCGAGCCGGGGGCCGAAGCGGAGGCGTTGAAGGCGGAGTTGAAACAGCGTCTCGTGCAGTTTACGGATCCTGAGTCAGGCGAGCATCCGGTTCGGCGCGTGATCGCGAGAGAAGAGGTCTACAAGAAGTTCGACCCGAACATGATCCCCGACCTCTTCATCACCAACAACGACGGCTACCGCGTCTCCTGGCAAACCTCCCTCGGCGGCATCCCGAAGGACCTGCTCGAACCGAACAAGCAGGTGTGGAGCGGCGACCACTGCTCCGTCGACCCCGAGATCGTGAAAGGCATCTTCTTCTACAACAAGAAAATCGCCACCGATCGCGCGCCGTACATCGCGGATGTGTACCCGACGGTGCTGGGGTTGTTGGGAGTGAAGGCGCCGTATGAGTTGGATGGGGTGGAGTTGAAGTGAGGCTGTCGGCTCTTAGCTCTCAGCTGTCAGGAGTACGAGGTGAGTGAGTCGTATCGCGATCTGATTGCCTGGCAGAAGGCGATGGCGCTTGTGACGCGTGTCTACGCGGTTACCGACCCATTTCCGCAGCGCGAGATTTATGGGCTGACGCGGCAGGTTCGAGAGGCCGCAGTTTCGGTCCCGAGCAACATCGCTGAGGGGAAAGGCCGCCAAACGAAGAAGGACTACTTGCAGTTCCTTTATCGTGCACGCGGATCACTTCTCGAAACCGAGACGCAACTCGAGATTAGTCGCAACTTGAAATTCCTGAATGACGAACTGTTTGCGAGTATCTCAGAGCAGGCGAGCGAGGTAGGTCGCGTTCTCAATGGTCTGATCTCGAACGTTCACCGTCAGATCGACGGTTCTCCTGACAGCTGAGAGCTAAGAGCTAAGAGCTACACGTGGATTACAAAAGACTCCTCACCCAAGTCGAGAAAACCCTCGAGCTCATCGAGACCGACGACTCGCCGAAGCTCACCGTCGAGAAGATCGCTGCGACGATCGCGACGAACTTTCGCGAAGAGCTCGGGATCAGCGGCGGCCGCATTTACGAAGCGCGCGGCGACGACACGTTCGAGATCGTCGGGCGTTTCGGTGAAGCGCAGGACGCCGCCCTCGGCATCGTCGTTCCGCGCGACTACAAACCGATCGAGCTCGTGCTCGAAAACGGGATCGTGGTCATGGACTCGAACGATCCGGCGGTCGATCCCGTGCTCGAGGAGCGCCTCGGCGCGCGGCGATTCGCCGCCATCGCCGCGGGCGATCACGACTACATCGTCAGCTTCGACGTCGCGGCGGCGCTGTCGCGCGAAGACATCCTCTTCTCGCTGAACCTCATCCGCTACGTCATCAACCAGCGCGTGCGCGCGCAGCGTTACGAATCGCTCATCGTCGAGGCGCAGCGCATCCAGGCGTCGATCCTTCCGCAGCGCGTCCCGCAATACAAAGGCTTCGACATCTGGGGACGGACGGTCCCCGCCGAAATCGTCAGCGGCGACTTCTACGATTTCATCCCCATCTCCGACAGCATCCTCGGGCTCACCGTCGCCGACGGCTCGGGCCACGGCCTGCCGGCGGCGCTCGTCGTGCGCGACATCTACATGGGCCTGCGCATGGCTACCGATCGCGATTTCAAAATCGTGAAGACGCTCGAGAAGCTCAACCACATCATCCATCGCAGCCGCATGACGACGAAGTTCGTCACGCTCTTCTACGGCGAGCTCGAAACGGGCGGCATCCTCATTTACTCGAACGCCGGGCACAATCCGCCGTTCCTCCTCAAGCGGCATCACGTCGAGCTGCTGCGGAACGGCGGACCGGTCCTCGGCCCGACGCCCGACGCCACGTTCACGCGCGGATTCGCGAAGCTCGATCCGGGTGACGTGCTCTGTCTCTACTCCGACGGCGTCGTCGAGGCGCACGACCGTCACGACCGCGAGTTCGGACTCGATCGTCTGCAGCGCATCGTGAAGAGCAATCGCCATCGCACGGCGCAGGAGATCGGACAGGAAGTGCTCGCGCGCGTCGCGAAATTCGGCCGCGCCGGCGAAGACGATCGCACGGTCGTCATCGTGAGAGCGCTGCCCGTATGAACGACGTCCTCTGGTTCAACGGCCGCTTCACCACGACGGACGAGCGCGTGCTGCGCGTCGAAGACCGCGGATTTCTCTTCGGCGATGCGATCTACGAAGTCTTCAAGTTCGTCGACAAGCATCCGGTCTTTCTACGCGATCACTTCAAGCGGCTTGCGAACGGACTGAAGGCGATCGAGATCCGCAATCCGTGGGACGAAGAGTCGTTCGTCGCGACGATGAACGAAATCCTCGAGCGCACGGAGTTCGACGACGGAATCGTCTACATCGAAGTCACGCGGGGAGAAGGGGAGCGCGCGCACTTTTATCCGGAGAACCTGACGCCGACGGCGATCGCGTTTTCACGACGCTTCAACTTTCCCGACGGCGCGAAAAAAGAGCGCGGGGTTCGCCTGATCTCGACTGCCGACTTGCGCTGGAAGCATTGCGACGTGAAGTCGGTGAATCTCCTCGCCAATGCCTTGGCGAAAAAAGAAGCCCAGCGAAAAGGCGGCGATGAAGTGCTGCTCATCCATTACTCGGGCAGGGGGGACATCGTTCGCGAATGCGGCAGCTCGAGCTTCTTCATCGTGAAGAATGGCGTCGTCATCACGCATCCGCTCGATTGCCACATCCTGCCGGGCGTCACGCGCGATCACGTGATCGCGCGTGCGGAGCGTGTCGAAGAACGCCTCATTGACGTCTCGGAGCTCGACGATGCCGATGAGATCTTCATCACGAGCACGACGCTCGGCGTGATGCCTGTGAATCAGGTCGACGATCGGGCCAAACGCGCACGCGGACCGATCACCACCGACTTACAGCGAAAGCTCGAAGAGGCCGAGCTTAGTCGTTCCCCGAAATGATGCTGCCGAGGATCTCGCCGCCGAGGCCGGCGATGCCTTTTGCTTCGTCGCGGTGATGCGGCATCGCTGCGGCGATCCGGTTCGCGAGCCGTGAGAACGGGAGCGTCTGCAGGACGATGTGGCCCGGGCCGGTGAGCGTCGCGTAGAACAAACCCTCGCCGCCGAAGAGCGCGTTGCGGAATCCGCCGACGAACTGGATGTCGTAATCGACCGTGTCCGCCATCGAGACGATGCAGCCGGTGTCGACGCGCATCGACTCGCCGGGTCCGAGGTTGAATTCGAGCATGTTGCCGCCGGCGTGCAGGAAGACGATGCCCTGGCCGCTGAGCTTCTGGAGGATGAAGCCTTCGCCGCCAAAGAGACCGGCGCCGAATTTTTTCGTGAATGCGATCGAGAGATCGACGTTGCCCATCGCGCAGAGAAACGCGTTGCGCTCCGCGAGGAGCGTCGTGTTCTTCAATTCGACCGGAAAGATCTTGCCGGCGATCGGATTGGCGAGCGCGAGATCTCCTTTCGGTCCGTTGCACTGAAAGACGCTCATGAAGAGCGACTCGCCCGCGAGGAACTTGCGCATCAGGCCCTTCATCAATCCGCCTTGCATCCGCGCCTGAAGATCGATGCCCGCGCCCATGTACAGCATCGCACCCGCCTCGGCGTAGATCTCCTCGCCCTGGTGCAACTGGATCTGAAGCGCTTGCATGACGTCGCCGACGATTTTGTATTCCATGAAACTATCTTACGTGATGACTTTGCTTGAGGTTCTCGCGTCGCAATTTCCCGACTCGTCGAAGACGACGCTGCGCCAAATGCTGCAGCACGGACGCGTGCGCGTGAACGGCGAGGTGGAGAAGGATGCGAAGCGCGTGATCGAGCGCGATGAGCAAGTCGACGTTGCACAAAAAGCGGTCACTCGCTCATTGCCGTCCGGACTGGCTCTGCTTCACGAAGACGACGACGTGCTCGTCGTGCTGAAGTCCCAGGGGCTCCTCACCGTGGCGACCGAGCGCGAGCGCGAGGCGACGGCGCAGGCGTATCTGAATGCCTATCTCAAAGAAAAACGCGAGGATCGCGTGCACGTCGTCCATCGACTCGACCGCGAGACTTCCGGAGTGCTGGTCTTCGCGAAATCGTTCAAGGCGCGCGAAGCGCTGAAGGCGCAGTTCGCGGCGCATACGACCGAGCGCGTTTACGTCGCGGTCATCGAAGGGAAGCTCAACCCACCGAGCGGCACGTTTCAATCGAATCTCGTCGAGCGCCGCGATCTGAAGATGCAAAGCGTGAAATCGCATCCCGACGCGAAGCACGCCATCACGCATTACCGGACGATCGAATCGAACAAGCGATGGTCGATGCTCGAGATCGTGCTCGAGACGGGACGCAAGAATCAGATCCGCACGCATCTCTCCGAAGCGGGCCATCCAGTCCTCGGCGATCAGCTCTACGGCAGCACGAAGAATCCGATCGGACGCCTCGCACTTCACGCGAAGCTTCTCGGCTTCGCGCATCCGATGACGGGTGAGAGGATGACCTTCACGGCGCCGGTGCCGAAGTCGTTTCGGGAGCTGTTCGCGTAAATGGGTGGCGGACCGACGCCGCCCATTCGCTGAGGCGGTTTCGCGGCTCGCGATTTCTGCATCTCACAATCGAGATGATTCGAAGCGCGATCTTCGTGGGACTTCTGGCTGTCGCCTGCCGCGCCGAAGTGGGGACGTTGAATGGCGTACCTGCGCCGCACGCCGATGCGTGGCCTGAAGAGCCGGTGGCCATCCTGATCGAGCACAATCCGTGGCTGATGGTGATCGGCTCGGATACCGCGCGTGTCTCGCTGTTTCGCGACGGCACGCTCATTCGAGTCGACACCAGTCAAAAAGAGTCGGCGAGACTGCTCGTTTCTCAGTTGACGGCGCCCGAGATGAAGCGCGTGATGAGCGCCATCGAGCCCGCGTCGTCGTTCTGGCATCTCGCGGAGGAATTCAATCTCACTCCGAATATGACCGACATGATGACGACGGAGCTCATCGTCTCGATGAGCGGCAGGTGGAAACGGGTGCAGCTCTATGGCTACACAGCCGAGGAGTGGCATGCGCCGGCGACCACGATCATGTTCAGTGATCAGAAGCCGGACTCGCTTCCGCGAGAAGTGGACCGTATCTCCAAATTGCTCGTCGGTCTGAAGCCGCGGCGCGAAGTCGAATGGACGCCGCGGTACGTCGAAGTGATGTTGTGGCCATTCGAGTACTCGCAAGAGTCGCCCTTGCCGTGGCCGGCGGCGTGGCCGCGGATCGATTCGGCGATGGCGTTCAAGCGCGGCGACTCCTACTCGATCATCCTGCCGGGCAGCGAGAAGGCGGCACTCGAAAAATTGGTGCGCTCTCGCAGCGAGCGGCAGGCCGTCGAAGTGAGCGGAAAGAAATGGGCAATCGCTTATCGCCCGGTGATGCCGGGCGGCAGGTGGGCGCATGACATCGCGGAGCGATTGAAGTCGGCTAGGTGAAGCTGACCGCCAGCTGCGAGCCCTCTTCGCGGTAGATCGTGTCGACGAATCGAATCACGTTCCGCTTCAGCGACATGAACAGCGACGAGACGCGGATGCCGCCGCCGAAGAAGCGGACCCCGCGCAGCAAATCGCCGTCGGTCACGCCGGTCGCTGAGAAGATGATGTCGTTGCCCGACGCGAGCTCGCTGGTGTCGAAGACTTTGCTTCCGTCGTGGAAGCCCATCGATTTGAGCCGGTCTTCCTGCCACTTTTCGAGCGGCTTCAGACGTCCCTGCATGCGGCCGTTGAGGCAACGCATCGCGGCCGCGGTGAGCACGCCTTCCGGCGCGCCGCCGATCCCCATCGCGACGTGAATGCCGGTGCCGCGAACCGCCGCGGAAATGCCGGCGGAGAGATCGCCGTCGCTGATCAATTTGATGCGCGCACCCGCTTCGCGGATCTGCGCGATGAGATCGTGATGGCGCTCGCGGTCGAGGACGATGACGGTGAGCTCATCGACGTCGCGATCGAACGCGTCGGCGATCTTGTTCAGATTCTCCTGGACGGACGCGTCGAGGTTCACGGCATTCGCGGCCGTCGGTCCGACGACGATCTTGTCCATGTACACGTCGGGCGCATTGAGCAGGCCGCCTTTTTCGGAGGCGGCGAGCACCGCGATCGATCCCGGCGAGCCGGTGGCGCAGAGGTTCGTTCCCTCGAGCGGATCGACAGCGATGTCGACTTCCGGATAGATCTCGCCCTCGGTCCAACCGCGTCCGAGGGGCTCGCCGACGTAGAGCATCGGCGCTTTGTCGCGCTCGCCCTCGCCGATGACGATCGTGCCGCGCATCTTGAGGCGATTGAGCTCTTCGCGCATCGACTCGACGGCGACCTGATCGGAGTACTTCCGTTTGCCGTAACCCATCGTGCGCGCCGCGGCGATGGCCGCTTTTTCGGTAACGCGCAGGAAACCGATTTCCAGACTCGATTCCATGTCTTTTCCTGTCTTCGATTTTCGCGCGCACTCTAACAGAAGTTAGGATCACGGCGATGCGAATTGCCGCCGTTGCTGCGCTGGTGGTCGTGAGCGCGGCGTACGCCCTGCTGATTGCGATGAACGTTTCGCACGCCGCGGGCGGTCCCGACGAATCGGGCTACATGAATGAGGCGCGATTGCTGGCCTCGGGGCGTGCGCGAGTCGACATCGAGCCGCTGCGCACGTTGAAGATCGATCGCTCGTTCGCGATGACGTTCACGCCGCAAGGGTTCGCGCCCCGAGGGCGGACGATCGTGCCGACGTATCCGCCCGGCTATCCGATGCACTTGGCCCTCGCGGCAATGATCGGCGGATGGAACATCGCGCCGTTCGTGATCGCGCCCCTGTGCGGCTTGATCGCGTTGCTGCTCACGTTCTTGCTCGCGCGCGAATTGGGACTCGCATTCGGGTACGCCCTCGGCGCGACGGCGATCGTCGCGGCGTTCCCGACGTTCATCATGCAATCGATTCAGGTGATGAGCGACGTGCCGGCGACGATGTGGGCGCTCGCGGCGATCCTTCTCGCGTTGCGCTCGTCGCGAAATCCGCATCTCGCATTCGCCGCAGGGGCGGCGTTCGGCGTCGCCGTCGCCGTCCGTCCGACGAACGTCCTGCTCGCGATTCCTCTCGCGATCGCATTGCCGCGAACGAATCTCTGGCGCGCCATCGCCGGCGCCGTGCCGTTCGCGATCGCGCTGATGGTTTTCAACGACGTCGTCTACGGAGGTCCGTTCGTCACCGGCTACGGCTCCGCGCTCCACATCGTTTCGCTCGGCTCCATGGCGCCGTGCCTCGGCGAGCAGTCGATGTCGATGCTCAAGCTGCTGACGCCGATCATTTTTCCGGGCGGACTGCTGGTGATGTTCGATCGCCGGGTCGGACGCCGGCATCGCGCGCTGCTTGTATCGTGGTTCGCAATCTTTCTCGCGTACTACGCGCTCTGGCCAGTCTGCGATGCCTGGTGGTACACGCGATTCCTTCTGCCGGCGACGGCCCCGCTGGTCATCGGCGCGATGTTTCTCCTTCGTGATCTCATGCCGCGCCGCGTCGCGATCGCGACGCTCATCGTCGTCGCTCTCGTTTTCTATGAAGCGCGCCAGGCGCGGCATCTCGACGTGTTCGATTTGGACGAAACGCAGCAGGTCTATCCGGGATCGGTCCGCACGGCGGAACGACTTTTCCCGCGAAACGCGATCGTCGTCAGCGGCTTGTTGAGCGGCGCGTTTCGCAACTACGCCGATCGCTGGACGGTGCGATACGAGACGCTCGACGCCGACCGCTTCGCGTTGTTGCGCGCGTATGCGGCCGGCGCCGATCTTCAGTGGTACGCGGTGTTGTCCGACGTCGAAGTCGACATGAACGAGTTCGTGAAGCGGATGCCGGGCAAGTGGACGCCGATCGGAAGGTTCCGCGACGTCACGGTGTACCGTCTGGATTCGTGACGGTCACGGTCATCTTCATGTTGCCGTGTCCGGCGCCGCAGTAGTGGTCGCAGATCGCGCCGAACGTTCCGGTCTCCTTCGGCGTGATCGTGATTTCGGCTGGCGCGTCGGGTTTCGCATCGAGATCGATGCCGAGTTGTTTGACGAGCAGCCCGTGCGCGCGATCGGTGGAGACGAGTCGGATCGTGACCGGTTCGCCTTTCTTCAGCGTGATCTCTTTCGGATTGAATTCGAATTTCTTCGCGGTGATGACGACGACGAGCGCCATCAGGATCGTTTTCTTCACAGATTCACCTCGCGCAGCAGCTGCTGCACTCCTTCGCTTCCTGAGATGTGGCGCGTCGTGATCTCGACGGCGCCGAGGTTGTTGAACGGGTGATCGCGATCGAACGCGATCGGCTTCTTGTCGCCGGTTGTCGCCGGATCGGGAAAGCCGAAGATCAGCGAGCGCGCGGCGTGATGCTGCACGTGACCGTTCGTGACGTGATGCTCGCGATGGATGTGACCGTAGAGCACCGTCACCGCGTCGTAGGGTGCGAGCAGCTTCATGACGTCGTCGCCGTCGCTCGTGAACCACTCCCACTCGGGCTTGAGATCGAAGAGGGGACGATGCGTGAAGACGACGATCGGCGCCGACTTCGGATAGCGGGCGAGGTCGCGTTTGAGCCACGCGAGCTGTTCGGCGCCGACGACGGGGCGTCCGAGGGAGACGTTGTCGAGCGCGATGAAATGGACACCGTTGTGGTCGAACGAGTAATGCGTCTCGCCGAAGTTCTCGCGGAAGAGAATGCCGCCGTCGAGCGCGGCGTCGTGCTCGCCGGGCACGTGATGGAGCGTCTTCACGCGCAGCTTCGATGAAATCTCTCGAAACTTCTTCATCCGCTTCGCGTGTTCGTTCTCGTCTTCGCTATCGTGGGTGAGATCGCCGGTGAAGAGGATGAAGTCGGGTTGCGTCTCGAGGGCGTTGATCGTGTCGACGGCACGCTCGAACGCGGCCGTGCCGAGCGGGTCGGGTGGTCCGTTGAAGCCCACGTGCGTGTCGCTGAGCTGGACGATCGTGAACGGCTTCGGCGCTTCCCCGTTCGCGCGGTGGAGGTGATCGAGGATGCCGCTCGCTTGCGCCGGATTCGGAACGAAACGAAGGAGCGCGCCGGTGCCGATCGAGACGGCGGAGAGTCGCATGAAATCGCGTCGGTTCATGCTCTTTGAACTGCGCTCGGGCTTTTTTCAGCCCGTTCCGAGTTACAGAAAGAAGAACGAATGACTTTCGAGGAGCTGGCGCTCCCGCTTCGATCGACGCTTTACACCTACGCGCGCTGGCTGACGAGCGATGCGCACGAGGCTGAGGATTTGGTGCAGGAGACGTTTCTCAAGGGCTTGCGCGGATTCGGCTCGTTCGCGCCGGGGACGAATTTTCGCGCGTGGATGTACCGCATCCTGCGCAACACGTTCCTCACGTCGCGCACGGGATTGAAAGTGCAGGTCTCGATCGACGACGAGCCGGAGCGGTTCGAGCAGCTTCCGGTCGAGTCGACGCCGGAGTCGTTGTTGTTCGCGCGGCGCAACGCCGAGCGGTTGCGCGCGGCGATCGAGTCGCTGCCGCTGCCGTTTCGCGAAGTGTTGCTGCTCGTCGACGTCGAGGAGATGTCGTACCGCGACGTCGCCGACGCGCTGTCGATTCCGGTGGGCACGGTGACGTCGCGCGTGTTGCGGGCGCGGAGGAAAGTGCGCGAGGCGATGCGATGAATCATCTGAATGCCGAAGAGATTGCGCGGATCGCCGACGGCGAGCCGCAGGACGATGCGCATCTGCGCGAATGCGCGGCGTGCGCGAGCGCGGTCGTCGATGAGTTGCAGTGGAAGCGTGCGATCCGCGACGCAGTGCCGCGATACACATACGTTTCGCGCACGCGTTGGAGCTCCGTGTGGTTAGCCGCAGCAGCAGCGATCGTCGTCGTAGTCGTCGCTGCCTTCACCGCCCTCCGCGTGCATCAGACCGCGCCGATGCGCGAGCTCGTCGATCTGCACGCGACGCTCCTGGCGAGCGCAAATGCGGTCGACGTTCTCTCGACCGACCGCCACACCGTGAAGCCGTGGTTCGAAGGACGCGTCCCATTCGCGGTGCCGGTCCCCGAGTTTGCGTCGACGCCGTTCCGTCTCGTCGGCGGCCGCGTCGTCTACTGGCGGCAGCAGCCGGGCGCGTATTTGTTGATCGCGAAAGGTGCGCACCGCATCTCGCTCTTCATCTTCCGCGACGAGTTGAGCGCGACTCCAGCGCGCGACGTCACCAGCGAAGTGTGGCGCGCAAACGGGTTGACGTTCGTGACGATCGCCGACGTGCCGCGCGAGGATCTCGACGCGCTGCGGCAGGCGTTCAAGTAGCGGCGAGAATCTCGTCAGTCGATCGCACGATGCCGAGGCGCGGAAAGATGTTGGCAATCGAAAACGCGTGCATCTCTTCACTCATCGACGACATCGCATCCTCGGCGAACACGAGCTGGTAATTGCGCTCCCACGCATCGCGCGCCGTCGATTCGACGCCGAAGTTCGTGGCGATGCCGCCGATCACGATCGTGCGCACGCCGCGGCGGCGCAACTGGAGATCGAGCTCGGTTCCGTAGAACGCGCCCCAATGACGCTTCGTGACGAAGACGTCGTTCGACGACGCCTCGATCTCAGGCACGAGCTTCGACCATTCGGGAGGGTACGGGCCGCCTGCAGGCGGTGCGTCGGCTTGCGGCTTCAATCGGTCGTTGTCGTCCGCCGAATAGGCGACGTTGACGAGGACGACGAGCGCGCCGATCTCGCGGAAGCGGCGCGCCAGCCGCACGCATCGCGACACAACGTCAGTCGACGCGTATGGCTTCAGATCGCGCGCGACGACGCCGTGTTGCAGATCGATGAGGACGAGCGCCGTCGACTGCGGGTCGAGCGGCGTCACTTCTTCGACGCCGTTGCCTCGCGCTCGCGGCGCTCCGTTGCTTCCTTCTCCGCCGCCGCCGACATCGGCGGGTTGTACGCCGGAATGCCGGTCACCGCCTCACCGATGATGAGGTTGTGGATGTCGTGAGTCCCTTCGTAGGTCTTCACCGACTCGAGGTTCAGCATGTGGCGGATCACCGGATATTCGTCGGAGATGCCGTTGGCGCCGAGAATGTCGCGGGCCGTGCGGGCGCACTCGAGGGCGATGTTCACGTTGTTCATCTTGCCCATCGACACGTGATGCGGCTTGAGCTTGCCCTGATCTTTGAGGCGTCCCATCTGCAGGGCGAGGAGCTGGCCTTTCGTGATCTCGGTGATCATCCACGCCAGCTTGTTCTGCACGAGCTGGTGCGACGCGATCGGTTGTCCGCCGAACTGGATGCGCGACTTCGAGTACTGCACGGCGGTGTTGAAGACCGCCATCGCCGCGCCGAGTCCGCCCCAGGCGATTCCGTAGCGCGCCTGCGTCAGACACGACAGCGGATATTTGATTCCGCCCGTCTGCGGAAGCACATTTTCAGCAGGGATGCGGCAGTCTTCGAAGAAGAGCTGCGACGTCGTCGACGCGCGCAGCGAGAACTTGCCGAGGTGATACGCGGTCGAAAAACCGGGCGTGTCTTTCTCGACGATGAAGCCGCGAATGACGCCGTCGACCTTCGCCCAGACGACGGCGACGTCGGCGACGGAGCCGTTCGTGATCCACGCCTTAGCTCCATTGAGGACCCAGGAATCACCGTCTTTACGCGCGTATGTGCGCATGCCGCCGGGATTCGATCCGAAGTCGGGCTCGGTCAAGCCAAAGCATCCGATCTTCTCGCCCGCGGCGAGCTTCGGAATCCAGTAGTCCTTCTGTTCCTGCGAGCCGTACGCGTAGATCGGGTACATCACGAGACCCGACTGCACGGAGGCGAACGAGCGGAGACCGGAGTCGCCGCGCTCGAGCTCCTGCATGATCAGGCCGTAGGCGACGTTGTTGAGGCCGGGGAGGTCGTAGTCCTTGATCGTCGCGCCGAAGAGTCCCATCTCCGCCATCTTCGGAATGAGATGGTTCGGAAACTTCTCTTCGCGGTTGCACTCCTCGATGATCGGAAGCACTTCGTCATCGACGAAGTCGCGGACCGTTTGACGCACCATCAGCTCTTCTTCGGAGAAGAGCGAATCGATTTCCATGTAGTCGACGCCTGGAAAGTTGGACACGATGAAACTCCTGCTGTTTGGTGATTGCGATCATACATCGGCAACTAAGACCGCCGACTCGCGCGATCTGGATTACCGTGCATGGCGATGATCCGCTCCTCGGCGCTCGCTTTCTTCCTGCTCGCCGCGACTTCTGCATTCGCACAAGTCGCCAGTTACTCGATCGACGCGAACCTCGCCTCCGGATCGCCGGCAATCGCCGGGACGAATCTGCAGTTCACCATCGACGCGAACAACGAAGGTCCCGACGATGCGCAGAACGTCGTCGTCTCATTCAACACGCCGACGAACACGACGTTCGTCTCGATTACGGCGCCGCCGGGATGGACCTGCAACACGCCGGCTCCAAGCGGAACGGGACCGGTCAGTTGTTCCACGCCGACGCTCGTGCCGGGATCCGAAGCGCATTTCCTCACGGTGACGACGCCGTCGTCGACTCCGCGCGGAACGGTGATCGAGCTCGATGCGACGATCACATCGACGACGACGGACAAAGGGACGAACGACAACAGCGTGACCGTGACGGTACCGGTGGATTGGATCTCTGTCCTGAACGTCTCGAAGGGTGCGCCGGCGACTGCGAATGCGGGAGCGACGTTCAACTACACGATCACGATCAACGATCAAGGTCCGTCGTCGGCCGGCGATCTGACGCTCACGGATGTGTTGCCGGTGCCGCTGCTGTTTCAATCGGTGAATGCACCGGGTTGGTCGTGCACGACGCCGCCAGTTGGTACGAACGGCACGGTGACCTGCACGATCGCAGAGATTCCGACCGGCATCACGACGGTCACGATCAGCGTGAGCACCGCATCGTCGGCGACGCCAACCACGATTCAGAACAGCGTGTCGGTGGCGTCGACGACCGATCCGCAGAGTCCGCGAACGGCCAACGCATCGACCCAACTCGTCGCGAGCGCGAATCTCGCGATCACGAAGTCCGGTCCGCCGCTGGCGTTTGCCGGCGAAGCGCTTTCCTACGCGATCGACGTGAACAACGGCGGACCGAGTGACGCGCAATCGCTGACGATGACGGATGTCTTGCCGGCATCGCTGCGATTCCAGTCGATCAACGCACCGGGTTGGTCGTGCACTGCGCCTCCGGTTGGCACGAGCGGAACGGTGACTTGCACGCTGGCGACGCTGGTCGGCAGCGCGTCCGCGTCGACGATCACGATCAATGCGCTCGTGGCATCGTCGGTGACGAGCGGCTCCGTCATCAGCAATACCGCGACGGTCAGCTCATCGACGAATGATCCGGCGACGCCGAACACGTCGACGGTGAACACGACGATCCAGACGCACGCCGATCTCGCGATCACGATCGCCGACGCTCCCGATCCGGTGAACGCCGGCTCGAACATCACCTACACGGTCGTCGCGACGAACAACGGCACCGCCGATGCGGCGAACGCCGTCGTCGCGGTGACGCTGCCGAGCGGATTGTCTTTGGTCTCGATCACGCCGGCACCCGGCTGGACGTGCACGACGAACTGCACGATCTCCTCGTTCGCGGCGGGTACGAACGCCACGTTCACGATCGTGGCGAAGGCGAATCAGGGACCGTCCGCGACGACGACCGCGAGCATCAGCTCGTCGACGACCGAAATCGATCCGTCCAACAACACGGCGTCGGCCACCACCACGATCCTCTCGCCTGCGAGCGTGAGCGCGACGAAGAATGTCGTCGGCTCGCAGTTCTTCGAGAACCAGACTGTGACCTACACGGTCATGCTCTCGAACAGCGCCACGACAGCGCAGTTGGACAACGGCGGCGATGAGATGACGGACGTTCTTCCGTCCACACTCACACTCGTCAGCGCGAGCGCGAGCGGCGGCACGGCGATCGCCGACATCGCAAACAACACCGTGCATTGGAATGGCAGCATCGCCGGCAACGGCAGCGTGACGATCACGATCGTCGCGTCGATTCATACCGGCACGGCCGGAACGACGATCTCGAACACCGCGACGACGCACTACGACGCCGACGGAAACGGCACGAACGAAACGACCGGCGCATCGAACACCGCGACGTTCTCGCCGCTGCCGGCGAGCGCGGTGCCGGCGATGTCGACGCTGGCGCTGGCGATGCTCGCAGCGGCGCTCGCGCTGATCGCCCTGACTACGAAGTACTGAGTACGGGGTACTGGGTACTGAGTTGCGATCTCAGTACTCAGAACTCAGTACTCAGTACTTTTTTGCGACGTACAAGATGTGTGGGTGAGGGTAGCCACGATCGATCCGCTTCACCAACACCTCTGCAAATCCGCTTCGCTGTAGCCGCGCCACAAGATCGTTCGGCGCTTCATACGAAAACGACTCGCCGAGCGTGAGCCCGAGCGCGGAGGCGAGACGCTCCTGAATGCGATTCCAGGAGTTCTTGAGGCGCGCGGTCGGATCTTGCTCTTTCACGATGAAGGCGCCGCCGGCATTCAGTCGATTCGCGACGCGCGCGAACAGCGAGTTCCATTCGCTGCTCGGGACCTTGTACAGGACGTCGATGATCGCGATCGCATCGAAGCGGCCGCGCACGACGTCGTCGAATCCGACGACGAACTCGACGCCTTTGATCGGCCGCACCTTACGCAGATCCGGTTCGACGGCCACGACCCGCGCTGCGCGCTGGCGCGCGAGCACGGCGAACACACCATGTCCCGCACCGATGTCGAGGACGCTGCCGCCGCGCGGGACGTATTCAACGACGCGGTTGAACGGGCAGGTGAGGAAACGGATGAAGGCATGAAGGCGCGTGCGAAGCGAGCGGGTACGGAACACTCGGTGAAGTAGGATTGCGCCCCGCATGAAGCTCCGCACCGCGCGATTGTACGAGGCCGCCGGCGCCTTGCTCGTTCTGGTCTCGCGCATCTTCACGATGCCGAAGACCTTTTGGGAATCGGACGAGTTGCTCTTCGCCGGCGCCGTGAAGAAGTTCGATCCGTGGAGCTCGCACCCGCATCCACCGGGCTATCCGCTGTACGTCGGACTCGGAAAGCTCTTCAACCTCTTCACCGACGATCCGTTCCTCGCGCTGCGGGCGCTGAGCATCGTCGCGTGCGTCGTCGGCTTCCTCGCGCTCGCGGCGACGTTCCGCCGTCTCATCGACGACGAGCATCTCGCCATCACCGGCGCACTGCTCTTCTACTTCTCGGCCGCCGTTCTGATTCACGGAACGCTGCCGCTCTCCGATCCCGTCGCGGTGATGTTCATCGCGCTGATGCTGTACGCGGCGACGTCGTTTCCAAACGAAGCGAGCGAGCGCACCGCCATCGGTCTCGGACTCGCGTGCTCCGCCGCGATCGGCACGCGTCCCCAACTCGCGATCGTGTTGCTTCCGCTCTTCATCGCGCTGCTGATCTGGACGCGCAGCACGCGCAAGATCGTGGCGGGACTCGTCAGCTTCACCATTCTCTCGATCGCCTGGTTCGCGCCGCTCATGGACGCCCTCGGCGGCTGGGACAAGATGATTCTCTGGGAGACGCGGCAAGCAAAGTACGTCGCGACGCATGACGCCGCGGCCTCGCGCGGAGCGTCAGGACTTGGCGCTCTCGTCTCCGACTTCGTCGCACTTTCCAGCACAGTGGGATCCGAAGCTTGGAATTCACGTGACTTGAAGTCGCGGC
>JADMIO011057175.1_pt1 | contig 19140 bp, 36 predicted proteins | sample 8958161 | NCBI WGS metagenome assembly JADMIO01 (sample SAMN16585339, study PRJNA669376) | soil metagenome | isolation source: Crop rotation soil | place: USA: Cullars Rotation, Alabama | collected 2011
TCATAAAACATGAAGTGGCGCATGGGCAACGGCCACGTCTGGAAATCACACCGCTACCCATTCGTGGCGCGTTACTGCATATCCGTTCGACGGGCAGGCGGCTCGAATTTCCTCCCAGCCGTCGCCAGCGGCACATCCGCGCCGTTGACTTGCGTCTCCTTCGGCTTGCGATTGCGCGAGCCGACGGGGCGACCCTTGCCGCGCTTTTCAGCCGTCATCTGCCCTGCGTACTCAATTGCAAAGCTGAACAGTATCTTCTCGTCAGTGCTCAGCGTCAGCCAAGCGTCTACCGCAGCTTTCACCTTCTCTCTAAGTATCATTGCTATCCTTTCTGATCCTGCGCTTTCTTCTCAGCTGCCTCCACGAAATCAAGCACCGCAGCGTATGCCCGCATCGCTGGCCCCGGCGATTTGAACGCATTGCTCTTGCCCGTGGCCGATCCGTTGGCCTGCAGCAGCTTTGAATACTCCTCCGTGCCGATCTCGGTGCCATAGCAGGCCTGTAGGCGTCCTTTGAGTGCGCCGAACGCAGCGATGCTCTTATCCATCTCAAACGGCACGGGGAATCCCGGCGGCACCGCGAACTGCTCGCGCTCTTTGCGGAGAGTCTTCAATTTGTCGAGCCCGACAATGAGAATGCCGATCTGCATGTGAGCGATACTGCTCCACCTGTCTGACCCGAAGTGGTCTATCTGAACCTGCTTCAACTCTTTGCGCCGATCGACGGCGTGCAACCCGAGAGCCTGCAATTCATCCTTAATTTGTTTAAGCAGGCTCTCACGTTCGGCAGCATCTGGATCAACTGCCGCGATCTCTTCCGCAGGCTGAGGTATTGCCATCGGGATTGCGCCAGACAACTTGGCCTCAGCCACTGCCTGAGATGCTTCTTTCGTGCCGTACTCTGGTGCAGCATCGCGCTCTGCCTGTCCCATCTCTTCGCGGGTATAGATATTGCTTGTCTCTTGCGGGAAAGCCTTGCGGAGCGCTAGGCTTTCCGCGCACTTCGCCAATTGGTTCGCTGGCATATCCGCCCAGAACTTCGTCGGCTTGCCCTCCTTAGAAAGTTGCACGTACTCATCCCACAGAGCGACCGCACAGATAGGCTTCTGGAATCCCTTTTTGTAGACGCCGACCTTTGCGGCGCGAGGAGGCTTGCTATCCAGCCACACGTCGCGCCACTTGCCGTCTTCACCGCACCATAGAGGTTCGTCCTGCCCTTCGTATTTGCCAGTGCGCTCCGCGATCAGACGAAAGCCATCAATTCCAGTCTGGAAGGTCATGATTTCACGCTGCTGCCGCCGATCCCATCGCTTCACGGCATAGATCTGATGGCTGAAAGGGTCTAGTTGAGTGCGCTCGCATTGAATGAGGAACAGCTTTAGTTCGTTATCCGAAGCGCCTTGGCAGACCGTGGCTTTAATAAGATCGATCTGCTCACGAGTAAAACCGCTCTGCTGTACTGCGCCGCCCTCGATTCTCGTTAGTGCTGTGCTCATAATCTAGTGATTCCTGATCACGATTTCGATCCACTTATCCATCGCCGAACGTTGCGCGACCTCGTCCAATGAATCCCACGCCTCACCGATAACCTTGCGGGCGCGCAGGTCTTTGATAATTTCCTGCACTGTATGCTCAGCCAATTCGCCTAGAGTTCTGCGATATTTCCCGCCCATATATAAACCTCACGCCCGCACCGCCCGCATCGTAGGTGATCCCATGCTGCGGGGCCTCGATCCATGGCTGTTGGTACACCACCGAAGGCGCAGGAAGCCTCGGGCAGTGCGAGCGAACTGGGAGGGCCGGGTGGGGCACACTGCCCTCGGAGGGAGGCAGTGAGTGCGGGTATCCGCTCCGGCCCGTGAATTCATGCTGCCTCCTGCGGCGCATTCTCTTTCCACCATTGCTGCAACTCGCGGATGGCCGATATGCACTGTTCATCGGTTATTTCCGAATAACGCTTGTTGTGCTTTATGTGGTCATAGATCTGTTCGGCAGGCACAGCAAGAGGCAAATTAGTATTCCAATCCTCTTCCCGGGCGAAGCCACACCCGATCGTAAAGAACTTTGGAAAGATCACAAGGGCTTGGTCTTTGGCTAGCGGAACCCTCGCGATAAAATATTCCGCGTCCAGGGGTGGAGTAATTGCAATGGCTCCCCTCGTAGTGCTGATGACCGTATTTTCTGGATGAAAGTTCTCGTTGACTTCGATCATGCCGCCTCTCTCCCCTTCTGCTTTGCCTCACGCGCGATGCGCTCCGGCCCGTGAACTCATTTGGAATCCTTCACCCGAACCCACCGGCTGGATGAGTTGCACACCCACACTCCGTCATCGAACTTAGCCTGGCCGGGCGTGCATCGATCACTAGTGCCGAGATAGATTATGAACAGCAGCAGGCCCAAGAGCCCTAACCCGGCGAGTACCGATAGAATCTTAAATGTGAGACTGAACATCTATGCCGCCTCCGTCTTGGGAGAGATGGCAACGAACCGCACAGGCCACCAATCGCAGGAGGTCCGCTCTGGCTTGCAGGAGATCAGCCATTCACAAGTGCGCTTGAAATGGCGACAATCCCCGCATGTCCTTCCTTCGGGTAGGTCCATAGTTGCGAATACAGACCGAGAACTTCCGGAGCACACCAGAGTCTCTGGAGCATGCTGCTCTTTCCGTCTACCGCAATGAACACAAGTCTTCATGCCGCCTCTCTCCCCTTCTGCTTCGCCTCACGCTTGATCCGTTCCTCCACTGCAGCTTGAGCGCGCTCTAGCGTGGGGAATGTGCCAACTACCGCACCTTCTCTTGGCGGCAGGAGTTGCGCGTTGAATCCCCCGGTTGCGGTCATGAGGCTGACAGCGGCGACATTCTGCTTGCCGCTCCGCAGAATCCACAGTGAGCCTGAAAGCATCTCCCAGCGCATATTGTGCCTACTTTCTGACGCCATGCCAGCAATCAAGAGTCTTTTCCATCTTGGTATCTGGCCCATTCGGTACATGGATGCTGGAATAGCCCACTTTATTGACAACTGTGGCCTTCTTGAACATCCAGCACTCCTTCACGCCAAGCGGATTGTGATCGTTGTAGAAATCGTCACGGCATCCAGAACACATAGCTTTTGTGGGAACTACAAACTCATCAGGATGATTCCACGATCTTGTAATAGTTCCCATGCCGTGGATGCCAGATCCGGTGCGGATCGTGTTGTCAGACTCAATCCTTTTCCCGTCTATGATCTGCACGCGCATCATCTTTCCCTCCACGCCTTCACACAAATGCCGCCGATCACCATGAGCAGGCACGCCGCCGGCAGCAGCAGAATGCCCGTGTACCAGCCAAACACCGCCCACGCCATGAGTAGCGCCGGGGTAGCGATGGCGGCCAGCGCCACTACCGCCAGCACCAGCAGCGAGATCGACCACGCCGCGTGGACGTAGAGAGGCGGCTCGGGGCGGATTAAGGTAGAGTTCATACGCAGCCGACCTTTCGCGCACGCACCTTTACTTCGCCATTGCGCAATAGGGCTTTGCCTTTCTCTGTGAGCACATCCTCGATCTTTGGCTCCAGAGACTTCTCCCGTTGGCGAACGGTATATAGAGCGCGCTCTGCCACTTGCCATTCACCTTTACGGATGGCATCGGTAGCCTCCTTTATGAGAGCGGCCTTTTCGCGTGATACCTCTTTCACGGCGTCAGCGGTTGGAGGAAGTGTGGCTTTAGCCACCAGATCCAAAAAGCGGAGTTTTTCCAACTTCGCACTTGCGATGTAGCATTTCGGGCCATCCTGAGCCAAAGATCGGAGATAGCCAAGATCCTGCAATGTCAGTTTTACTTGCGGAATCCTGACTTCGACCGTGGGCCGCGAAAGATCTTCCTTTGTTTGGTCGCTCATCTTTTCCTCACTGCATACAGGACGTTCAACGCGCAAAAGCCGAAGAACACCGCCAGCAGGGCGTAGAGAGAGGAGAGCATTACGCTGCCCCTCTCTTCACGATCGGAACCGCGACGAACTCGCACTGCGGGTTGCGGCGCAACTGCCTCTCCACGTAGCCCTCGCTCTCCACCGGCTTGCGCAGGACGAACGGGCGCACTGGCTCCGTAGGCGGCGGATGCATCTCCGCATCTTTCCGCAGCAAGTACGCCACGGCGTCTCCGACCACTTCGAGCTTTGCGACCTTGTACTCCTCGCTCACGCGCTCCAGATCCGCCGTGGATGCTAGAGCCCGCCTCACTTGCGCCCGCATCGGTACCGTCAGTTCACGGGCGCGTCTCCGCTTCCTTCCATTGCGCCCACTCTTAGGGGCTTTGTTGTCAGTTACTTCTTCCACCTTGTCTTCTCCAACCACTTGCTTAAAATCTCGACACCTGTCAGTATTTGCGTAAGCCCAGAGCGGGCGCGTCGGAGGGCCTCCCGCATGGATGCGCGCTAACGCTCTGGGCAATAGTCATGTGCTACTCAAGCTCCTGCAGCGCCGCCTTAACTTTCTCCCTCGGCTTCCGAATCTCAGCCTGCACGATGCGCCTAATATCTTCGTCAGAAGGACATTCACTCAGGTCCAACTGGCCCTTCGAACACTTCACCCAGATTGCATTCACTTTTCTAGCTATTCGATCAGCGAGAGTCATGAGGCTATGGTCGCTTTCCTGCCGTAGATTCGTTACGGCCTGTTGTACTGGGTACCGGTCCTGTAGCGCGGCGGATGACGGCACGGGCCATATCTCGGCATCTATCGATGTCCTGCTTCGTATACAGATGGTTGGCTACTTCTTGCGCCAACGCCATCAACTGAGTCCGCTGAGCCTCGATTTCGCGGAGTTCGCGAATGATCTTGCCTTGAAGACGATCGAGATCAGCCTGCATAAGGTCCATGTCTCCAAGTCGAGCGAATTGGTCGGAGATGGATTCGGTCATGCGGCCTCCTTACGCTGTCCTGCGTTTGTTGCTCGAAGCGTAATGCTCCCGAATGATTTCGCCGATGAGTTGCGTGATCGTAGTCCGGCGCTCGAAGGCGTCCCGCCGCACGAGTTCCCAGCAGTCCTCTGGGATCTTGGCGCTCTTGTTATCAGCGGGACCCGTTGCCGCTGTCGTTTCTTTTGGTGTATGCTTATTGGCGACCACGAGTGGAGTCTACTACGGAACTCCGTCGCTCCGCAATAACAAAATTACGGAACTCCGTTAAAGCGTTGAAGAGATTCTGAATAAAGTTCTAGCCAACATGCCCAAAAAGATCACAGTCAACCTGCCCGATGATCTACATGAAAGGCTTGTAATGACGGGGGTGCGTAGCGGTCAAAAATTGCAGGGGCTTATGGTGGAAGCTGCCGAGCGCCTGCTTTCAGGGGTATCCACCACCCCTAAAAAAGATGTGGAAAAACCGGAAATCGGGCATTTACCCGAGAATGAAATTGTGGGTATTATAACTACTCCACATGAAATCATCGGTACTCCCATTACTACACGCGGCTGGCAGGCCGAAGTGCTGGAAAAGCTCGACGAGCTTCGGCAAAAAGATTTCGATTATGCCCAGCTTGCCGCAGCGCTCGGAGCAGTGCTTACCGCCAGAAACATTGAAAAGCTTACTGCAGAATTTGGAAAACTTGCGGAATCTAAAGGACAAGGTAGACCGGGCGTGGTGGGAGGTCGAAAGAGATCTCGCCGCCCAACTCGCACAAACAAAGGAGCTGCCTGATGGCGTTACCATCCAGCGCAAGACCGTCGGTGGCGTGGTCCACTCCCGCGTGGTCATTGGCACGCCGCGCCCCAAGGCAGGCTAGCGGAGGGCAGCATGGCTACGCGTAAGCCGGCAGACGACCGCGTGGCAGTGACGCTGCGCTTTTCGCCGGAGATGCTGCAGCGCATCGCGGAGAAGCGCTTCAGGGAGGGCATGTCGTTCCAGGAGGTGGGGGAGCGGCTGTTCACCGCGTGGCTGGCCGATCCCGAGCGGGACCTCACGGTGCCTATGGCGAGCCTGGAGAGCCTGGCGGCGGCGCTGGACCTGTTTCAGTCCGAACTGCATGGCGTCATGGACATCCACCGTGGGGCGCGGCGGAAGCCAAAGCGGCGGGCGGCGGGTGGCTAGTAGTATTCGGGAATTTTGACAGGGTAATGAAGGTCTGCAGGTTCGCCGGGGCGCGGCATAGGACAATTGACCACCATGGTCAGGTAATGGTTATAAAACTCTGCCAAGTTGTATTGTGGCACGGTGATGTCCACATGGTTGCCGTAACAGTCTACAATCAGAGACTGAGCCATAGCCTCATCTTATCCCCGCTCCAGCGATTGCGCAAACAGGGGCGCTAGGCGCTGGCTTCGATAATCCGTCTCCCTATCCATTCCGCTATCTGCGGGACTACGGCGTTTCCATACATTCGGGCGCGTGTTGCTTCAGATTTGCCAGTAGTCCATCCCGCAGGGAATCCGGCAAGGGCTTCGCGCTCGTCACCGTCCAAGATCCGCAGCCCTCTTTCAGGCTCCCAAACATAACAATCACGGGAATCGTATCTTGTTCTGTGCGTAGTAAGAGCCGGAGCGATCGGCCGCGTTCCAAGGCACGTCGTATAAGACCCCGCACCATATTCGCAGTCCTGAAAGATCCGAACCAAGCTTTCTCCGGTGGCTTGATGGCGACCGACAACAAAGTCCCGCTGCCGAGATTGCCCCGTAACCTCAGCGGCGTCCAATCGGATAACAAGCGTTCCGTATCCGAGTGCTTCCAAGCAGGCTGCGAAGTCACTGACAGTTGGTGCAGGTACATTCTCGCGGACCACCCACCCAGAGCGTAATCTTCCGACCACGGCAAGGAAGTATCCGGAGAGGTCGGGGGAATTGCTTTCTCCATTGCTTCTCGCCCTGGAATGCTTGGGACAAGGATCGCCTCCGGCAATAACGTCTGCGTAGCTGAGGGCCTTATGCGATTTGATGATGTCGCCATACTTTTCCACTCCTGGCCAGTGTCTCCACAAGATAGACAGACATGAGTCGCTCTTTTCTACCTGCCACTTGCACTCCAGCCCGGCCCGCTCAAGGCCAAGGTCCATCCCGCCGACACCAGAAAATAACGAGCCGAAGGTCATAATCCTTTCATAGAACGCGGCGACAAAACGTAATCAAGCATCCGGCTTTGAGCCGCTTTTGGCATCGCTCAACGCTTTAAACAATTCGTCGATCCTGAGTTGGAGCACTGCGGCATTCGTATTGCCCCATGCCTCTCGCACGTGATCCACAATATCGAGCCCAGACAATTCGTTGAGCAGCTTTATAGCGGCTTGCTGAAGCGGTGTAAGATCATCACTTTGGACGCATCGCATACAATCTCCCTTCGCGTCATATAGTCTTCCCATGGATGGACTCGTGACAAGGAACGCAAACAATCTGCACATCTTGGGGAAGTTCGTGCGTAAATCTCGCGTACGTCAGATGGTGAAGATGCATTACGCCATTTCGTGTTCCGCAACGCTCGCATCGTCTTCCACGCTCCGCAAAGATAGTGATTCGAAAAGCGGCCCATTCTTGGGAGCGCATATAGGCGTCATATTTAACGCGATCCTGATGGAGAGCCTTTCTCTTTGCAATCCTCGCGGCCTTTTTCTTGGCGCGACGTTTAGCCTTACGTTGATTCTTTGTTCTTCCATAAACGAACTCATCAGCCGATACCTTATCGAACTCATCGCTGGATATTTTGGATTTGCGGTGCCGCCGCCGCTCATCCTTGAAGTCATATTTAACGGCGTTTGGATTTGAGTAGACGGGAGAAATTAGATTGTTCTTGAACTTCACAATACCCTCGAATCAGCGCTGGCGGGTAACGGGATTCGAGGCATAACCGAAACCCGCCCGACGCCTACAAGAGATCACTTGGCCGAGTGACTCACCCTAAGATTCGCACCACGCGATACGTCAGTCAAGCATTTTTTTGGCATCATGACGCCAAAATGCAAAACGCCCCGGAGCCGTAGTCCCGAGGCGTCAAGTTCAGATGGCAGCGGCGCTATTCCTGCGCCTGCTCGGCCCGCTCGGCCAGTTCCTCATCGCTCAGGAGTTCCTGGTGGCGGTAATCCTCCCCGTCCAAAAAGCGCGTGATGCGCCGCCCTGAGCCAGGATATTCGTACTGCTCCCAATTTTCGTACTTCACTGCTTACCGTTCCGGCGGATGACCACAATGTAGAGCACCAGCCGCGTGACGGCGATTAGCCAGATTGTGTTGCCAGCGAGAATCCACGCTATGTACCACAAACTCCAACCCCTTATAGTGATGTCGTGGAACCGCGCGATCTGGCGGCAAAGCTCCATTGTGGTCGCCGCAGCGAGCACGACGCCGGTATAGCGCGGGAGCGATTTCTCAGATCGGAAATGCCAGAGGCTGGCAGCGCCGATGGCGGCAGCAATGCAGGAGCCCCAAGTTGTGATGCGCAAGAGCAGTACCAAGACAAAGATAGTTTCCGCGTTTAGTTTCATTTACGTGGGGCCCGTTTCCTTGGGGAGATGTCATCGAGCCTGTCGTTTATGCGCTCGAATCCGTTATGCATGACTTCGCTGTGCTCCTTCAATGCCTGCACGAACTCGCCGTTGCTTTTCAGAAATTCCGCCGTGGTCCGATCCAGCCGCCGCTGGGCGTCTGTAATCTGTTGCAAGATCAAGGGCCAAATGCGCTTGTAGCCGAACCACGCCACAATAACCAGAATTCCCAAAGGGATGCCGTACCGGTCTAGGATCTGGAGCCATGTGGTTGGGGGCATGGGGTCATTTGTGGGTAATGTGACGCAATGGTGCGGTTGTTGCTATATAATCCCCGTATGGATCTGAGGATAGCCACGATCGTCTGCTTGTCGTTGTGCCTGCTACGCTTTGCGCAGATCCGAACCTACAAAACCTATCCAGCCCTCTGCCTCTATCTGCTGGCATATTTACTCACCCGGCTCCCGGCTCCGCATTTATACGATCCGGGCTGGTGGCACAGCACTTGGCTGTGGATGGCGGCCGTCCTGCTTCCCCTCCGTCTCCTCATGCTGGCCGAGGTGAGCTTTTTCATAGGCCTTGACGTACCGGAACGTAAGTCATTATTTCTAGGCCTGATAGCGTTGTCCGTATCGCTGATCTGCATCCCGCTCCCGTTCCAGCCGCTTTCCTTCAACTACTATTCCTTTGTCGCTGTGCGCCAGTACGTCCAGATCGGGATGGCGGCATTCGCCCTGTTTGGGCTCCTCTACCTGACCCTACGCCCCACGCCGATGGCCGCCAACACCCGCCGCTACGGCATCATCCTGACAGTCCTGCTGTTCGACTACGCTGTCGCTTCCGCCTTCGACGCGCACACAGGTCTCGCCGCGCCCTTTGTTGCCATAACCGGCACGGTATGGCGTACCGTGCGGTCCTGGAGCGCCGCTGTGGCCTTGGCTTGCTTTGTGGCCTTGCTGCTCAGCCTGCGCCGGGTGCCGCCGTTCTGGACGCGCCCTACCCTAGATGTCCTGCTTCGCCGTCGAAGTCCTCTCCCGCCTGTAATCGCAATTCCACCCGCCGAATTCGCCGGCCGTGGTCGGCTAGTCGCGAGTCGTGATCTTGGAGTCTGGCGTCCATCTCCTCTTGAGCACGGGCACGGTCACCGATAGCTGCGTCCAATTGCCTGATCTGCAGCGTAATCGCCCGGATCTGCCGCTCCATGGACGGCATGTCCACCTCGCGCAATTCCTTGATCGCGTTCGCGATTCCCGCAAGGGCCTCCTGCACTGACTGCGACAGCGGTGGCCGGCGGCGATACCGCATCGCCTTGCGGACAAAATAAAAGGCGGCCAATATGCCGCCTCCTATCCATCCGGTGATGATTGTCGTGGCGCTCGGCGTATCCGCAAACATGGGGCCTCAGGGGGAACTAGCTAATGCCGGGATCGGGCGGCCCCTCTGGAGGCGGGTCATCCTTCTGCGGCTTAGGCTTAGGCTTCTTCTTCAGCTTGTCGTCGGGCATAAAATCTCCTTCCGTAGATTCTAATACGAACGTTAGAAATCCGCAAAAGAATTGCCCGGTGGCTGAGCCCTAAGTGTGCTACGATCTCAGCCGATGAGACTCTACTGCAAGGCAGGAGAACGATGGACCCCGAACAACTGGGGGGTGTCGGAGTGGCTAAGCATCGTCGCGATAGCCATCTCCACGTTTGTCATTAGCTTATTCGTGCATACCCACTTGTAGCCGTCCGCAGGGCTTGGCAGATATTGGCAACCTGCGGCATGCGGATGATCGCCAGCAGGCTGTCCGCATAGCTCGGTGAAGTAGCGTATATCGGCGCTATGCCGCGAACGAATTGCTCCACCGTGCCGCCCTCGCGATAGGCTTTCAAGTGCGGCTGATAGCGCCCCTCCGTGAGCAGCAAGGCGTGGCGGGTGAAGCAGTCTGAGAGCGTGTCGAAATCGCGGAAGTAGTCCTGCACAACGTACTTCGTGCGCCCCTTGGCATCCACCTGTCGCGGCTCATCTAATTCCGCCGTGCGCCCGCCACCCAAGCTGAGGAAATGCGATCGCTCGGCAGCGGTGAACCACTCGTGCGTGTAGTGGAGAGATCCGGGCAGGCCCTTGATACCGAAAGCGTTGTTCCGCCCGGAGAGCTTCGTAAGCCACGCGGACTCAAGCACGCACTGCGCACATGTCGCCTCCGCTGGCACACCGGTCAGCGATTCGGAGGAGATCGCGGCTGGAGCAATCTGAGTTTCGAGGGTGCGGATCTGGTCTGGAGATGGCATGTAGTTCTAGTACGGCAGTAAGGCACAAGGCTTGCGCTTGCCTTGGCAGAGGTGATATTTTTCGGACCCGGAGGAGTCCGATGAAATATGCGCTACTTTTTGCCGCCCTGCCGCTGTGGGCGGTGACCGTATTCGAGCCCAGCCGCGATCTGAACAGCTTCGCCGATTGGCAGGCCGCCGTCCAAGACTCGCAGTTCCAGAGCTTCAGCCAGCCCATCTCAGGCTTCACAGTGCAAAGCCCATATGCCACCTTCTGGCAATCCTACTGCGAGGCTTGTGCGTTCCGTGGGCAGTCCGTGATGTTCGACATCGTGAACGATACCACCCAGACGAACTTTGTCTTCGACGCGCCCATCACCGCGTTCGGGATAAACGTGGATGCCTATGGCCCGAGCGGTCCAGGCAGCGGGTTGAGTGTCTGGGCCGATGGGCAGGCGATCGATCCCATTGCCAATCTCTACCAGTGGGACGCGAACCAGTTCTTTGGCGTCGTATTCGACGCGCCGGTCACCACGATCAGCTTTGTCACGCCGCGTGATATCAACGGACTGCCGTACGCAGGAAACCAGGAGAGTTACGAGGCAAATGGCATCTGGTGGCAACCAGCTCCCGTGCAACAGCAGGCCATCTCCATGCCGGAGCCGAGCGAATGGTCCGAGATCATTTTACTGTCTGCGTCTTGCTTATTGTTTGCGTTTTGGAAATGGAGACGTGAGGCGGCGAAGCTGACACGTTGCCAATAAAGGCTGCGGTCATCGCGGCAAACGTGCCAGCCGGACTCGTATCCCATTGCGGCGTATATGTGCCGGTCGCAGTCGCGACGTAATGCGCAGATCCCATCGCATTGTCTATACTATCGCTAATGAATACATTGCCACTGTGGATGCCTGTCGCTGCAGATCCTTCAATTCCGCCTGGATGAACATTGGCGATGACAATCGAGTCCGCAACCGAAGTGGTGACACTACCCCCACTAGGGCTGGAACTGCTGGCTTGGCTATTTAAAGCAGCGGACTGATGCACTGAACCAACTCCGGACACCTCCCAAATATGCACGTTTGCAGTTTGCGATGTAGACGGGGTAATTGTCAGAGTTGTTGCTCCGGAATGGCTGGTGAGAGACCACCACATATCGTTCCACGAAGTATTGCCGCCTGCTGTATTGATTGCTCTGGCGCTGGCCACTTGGATGTAAGTGTTACTACCGCCTGCCGCATCGTCAGTAATACTGGTCATCGTAGGAGATGAGCCGGCGGAATTATATGACATATACGATACGATTATTGAGCTTCCAGATGTGCTGGCAGTAATCGTACAAGTACCAGGGAACGTACTCGGCCCGCAGAATTTCGTCTGAATTACACGGAATGGGCTGATATATAGCGAGCACGCCTTCGTATCTGAGCCGTTGCTGTTAGTGGCACGTAATGTGAAACTTGGATTGCCGGTCGTGGTCGGAGTCCCAGTAATATTCCCACTCGAATCCATCGATAATCCAGCGGGCAACGATCCGGCGCTTAGGTCCCATGTAGGCGTTGGATTGCCGGTGCCCGAGACTGTTAGGGAATAACTTCCGCCGACAAAACCAAGAGGCAACGGGCAGGATTGAGTCACCGAAGGAGGCCCAGTGGTAGTCAAAGTCAAGACGCTTCCGTACCCGGAGCCGGCGCTGTTAGTAGCATAGGCGGCGTAACTGTAAAGAGTCCCTGCACTCATGCCGGATAATGAACTGGTAAAACTCCCGGTTCCAGTTCCGTCCGATGTGCAGGTATCAGATGTTGTGGGCGTGCAAGATCCAGTACAACGGCAGACACCACGGGCAGTCACGGTGTCGCCGCCGTCTGATGTCACGTTGCCGCCGCTCGATGCGGTGGTGGATGTGATGCTGGTCGCTGTGGTCGTCGATACGGTCGGTACGGAAGGACCGGAGCCTCCTTGTAATGGATGAGGATAAGTATATGGGGTATAGTATAGCGTCCACGTGTTAGTGGATGTACATTTGTACAATTCGCTCGTGTTAGTCTTCCAGAATCCAGCCGATGGCGTACAGGTCCCAGGCAGAGACGTTCCAGTACTAGCATTATAAACATCGACATTCAAATCAATCGAGCCAGCCCCGCCAGGGGCACATCCCGTAGTCGTGTTTAGCGAAAGCGTGGCTCCGGTATTACCCCAGACATAAGCGGGCGTCAACGCACCGCTCTGGCCGACACCAACAGTATCGATGTAATAAGTCCCTGTGCTCTCCTGGGTCATTCTTATGTTACTTGTGCTGGTGTTGTTATAAATAAAACCTGAGCCACCGCGAATACAAATAGGCTCTGCGGACGTGTTGTTGTAAAATTCCCACCACCTCGCAGCGACTCCACCACTTCCATGCTGATCGATTTGAGATCCAGACAGTGTATTGTGGCGAGCTACAGTACGTGCTCCGTAGTATGACTGAAAAGCAGAGGCGAGAGACCCTGTTTCGGTAAACGTGTTGTCCTCGATGAAGATCATGTTCGCTCCACCAGGAGTTACAGAGTTGGTCCACCCGGAATTATTGCCCGCACCCATGCCCATGATGTGCAGCATTTCATCCGCACCATGGCTCATGTTAAAGCTGTTATGGTCCAACAACCCTGGACCGTTCCCGTGCGTGCAGAGAAAAGTAGCCGGTCCCGAAGTAGATCCACCGTTGAGCGTATTGTTATCGAATCGAAATGCCTGAGTGACAGGTGAGTCAGATGTCGTAATTTCTATCGGACAACCGCCATTCGTGCCAGCCCCGTTGAAAGTGAAACCTGTAACACGAGTATTATTCGACGTTCCTGCCGTGACATTCAGCCCATTTCCTCCGAAGGTCACGGTGCATCCTGTGCCATCCAAGGTGATCTGATTCGAGGAAGTGACATTGACCGAGCCGCTCCACGTCACCGATCCAGGAGATGTGACGGTAACAGTTCCTCCGTTTGAGGTCGCATTTATTGCCGTCTGAAGCGCGCCATTGCTGCAGTTTGCTGCCGCGACCGCAAACAACGCAGAAGGAAATGCAAATGCAAGCAGTGCATACCTTATCATGGCTGTAAATCTACCCCCGCCATAGCCCAATCCTGCGCGCTTCCCAGCGTCCAAGTAATTGCCCCGGTGGAACCGCTTGCTACCAGATGCCCTGCCCCATAATTTCCGTTGCAACATCTCTCGTCGTAATCCTGAGTTCCGGACGTGATTGTCGCCGAAGTCGCATTAGCATCCGCCCTTCCGCCGACAACAATATGCCCGGACGTGGACGTGACCGTAACGGTCGCGGTAGTGCTCGCCAATCCGGTGTTACTGGTAAAGTTTTGCCAACAAGTGCTCTGGTTGGCGTTGTACACTGATATTCCCCCAAGCACAATAGTTGGCGTCGTGCCACCAGACCATGACAACGACACTGTCTGTGAGCCTGATGCCGGATTTACCAAACCAAACAGATAGACACTGTAGCTTCCACCTACAGTCGAACTGCCGATCGAGGTGGCAGACACTCCGTTCCAGGTCACGGCCGGGGACGTCAAGGTGGCGCTGGAGCCGACAACGAATACCACGCAGCGGTTGGAGTTTGAACCGATGCTTCCCGCCACCGTCCCAGACCCGCTGGCATAGGAGAAAGGAGAGGCTTGCGCGTTACTCCCCTTCTCAAACTTGGTATCGAATGTTAATGTGCCACCCCCGCCGCCCCCTGCTCCGCCGGCCCCAAGCAGCGTCAGCCCCTGCGCATGCGCTGGAAACCACGGAGCCGCAAGCATCCAGCAGAGAACGATATTCAGGATTCGCATGAGCACCTCAGAATGCATCGATCCACGTGGGATTCTTGGCGAGCGCGGACGTGACACTGGCGGCCAGAGTGGTGAAGGCGGAATCATCCTGCGCCATCGCCCCGATATCTACGGCCCGCTTCATACGCGCCAACGTGCGGACATCGGCCTGAAAGGAGACAAAGGCCGGATCGGGAGGGTCGGGAGTTGAGGCGCTCAGATCGAGCGGCTGGTTGAGGACCGAGGCGATTTCCTTTTCGTCTGCCGGACCACCGCTGGACAGCGCTGCGATACGGTCACGAATAAGATCCTTGATTTGATCCAGGTTGGATCCGGTAAGCGGCTCCTTTTTAGCATCGCCGCTATCGAGATCCTGGTAGAAGATTACGCAGTCGAACCGACCGCTGTTAGGGATGTATTGGACAATCGTTGCCTGCCAGTTCATGATGGGCTCCTATTTGTAGCCGACGTTGCACTGAATGGCCGAAGCCGTAGCGTTGGTGGTGCTCGTCTGGCCGTAAGATCCGGTGATGCAGATTGAAATGCCTGTCCCGAAGTTTAGTCCCTGCGCGATGTCCTGAACGAACCCTGCGCCGGAAGTGCTCGCAGGAATATTCACCTCCCACAGGAGGTTTGTTGCCGAGTTGCACCCATTGAATCCGCTAGCTGCGTTATAGAGGCGAAGGTAGTTAATCGTCGCGGAATTGTTGGTGCAGCTTACGTGGTAGACCGTTCCCGCGCCGTTTTTGATATTGGCGTGGTTGTCGGAGGCCCCCGGTTCGACAACATAGGTGCTGAGTCCGCCCGTTGTACCGGGGACGGATTGCACGAGCCACGCCGTTGTGTTGGCCGTATTCCCCGGCTGCACGGTCCATGTTCCAGACTCCGTTGCCGCCACGGTCCCCGTGCTGTTCGATGCGATCGTCACGCGGGTTGTCCCGTTGTCCACGGTGCCGTTGTTTACCGACGTGGTAGTTCCGGCAACTTGCGCCTGATTCACAGATTGGTTCGCCGGAAGCGCCACGGAATCCGGAGTCACAAGTAGTTTATTGGTGAGCGCTGGCTGATCGGTCGCGATCACCACTCGCTGCGTTTGTGCCGATTTGTTGCCGCTATTGCCGTCCGCTGCCGTACCGCCGAGGAAGGCGTTGGAGTTCAGCGTCTTTGGATCATATGGCGCGGCAGTCGCCGTCGCGGTGACTGTGATCGTGCCCGCGCTATAGGCCGAGATCCTCGCGCGGATGCTCTGCAATCCGCCAATAGGGATCTGCCACGCCGTGATCGTCGTGCCTTGATTGACGACCGTGCTGGCAATAGTGGCGCTTCCAAGCTGCACGGCGTTCAGCGCGACGAAGTTAGTGGTGTCCTGCGATCCCTCAAAGTTGATCGTGGTGCCACCGCTGCAGGCGACGGAGCAGTTGACGGTGAGGATGGCGCTCGATAGACCGCCTACCGCGAGCGCGGTACCGTTGCCGTTCGCCGTAGCCCCGGATTGCAGCGTACCGGTTACCGTAGTCCAGATGGAGCCTACGCCCGAGGACTGCGCGAAGGCCGAGGCCGTAAGCGTGAACAGTGCGAAAAGTGTTTTCATGTTAGTTGACCCTCGTCATCCACACCAAGCCGTCCCAAGTGGCGGTGCCTGATGCGCAAGCAGTTCCGACAGTCGGCGTGAATGTCACATTGCCGCTGGCAACGTAGATCGGCTGTACTCCAGAAAACGAGCCGGTTGTATCTTGGGCAGCACCGATATTCCAGTTCCCGGTGGATAGAGTCCGTGCGCTATTGCCGGTCCAGCCGAACGCAAGCGATAATTGCTCCGTCCCCGTCGTGCAAGCGGTGTGCAGATCTAAGACATAATGAATCTCGTACTGGCCTGCGGTGGGAGCCGTTGCCAGCGTAACCAGCGACGTGGCGCTGCTATTGGTCAATACGCTGCGCCATCCTATCGTTGGTACTCCTTGCCCAACCGTCGTGATGCCTCCCACCTTCGTCGGGACGCCGGAGCTATTCACCGTGAAGTTGCTGCCGTTGATCTGCGTGCAGGTAACGGCATTGCTGCCACTCGTAGTGCAGTCGCCGCTCAGTTCCGCCGCACTATAGACGCCGCTCGCAGATCGAGCCAGTCCCGTGCCCGTCGCCCGCTTTCCAGTCTTGCCACCCGTTCCGCTGAAGAGAACGAATTCGCTATCAACCGAAGACGATGTATTCGATGAGAAATCGCCTCCAGTGCCGCTCGCTGCGATAGTCATGCCGTTCGATGCCGGAGTGAGCGTGATATTGCTGCCTGCTACTTCCGGCACACCGCAGAACCAGTTGGAGTTGTCGGTATAGCAGGCTGTGTCCTGAAATTGCTGGAGCGTGATATTTGACGTGCCGCCATTAATCGTCAGGCCATTCCGCGAAACCGTCAGGGCACTGGCGTTGAGATTCTTGATGCCGACCGCAAAGGTGGCGGATGGAGGAGAGGCGGGAAGCGTAGCCGTTAAAGACGAGCCATCGAACGTAACGAGTTTCTTATCCTCACTGGAGGTGATGGTGTAGTTGCCTGTCTTGGCGAGAACGCCTCCACCACCGGAGCCGCCCGTGATCTGATGGCATCCCCACCCGGTTCCTGCGGTATAGATCACGGCATCTGTAGACCCGGAGCATCCGCTCGTGCCACCAGATGGAGCGGCGGCAGCGGTAGGGGCGGCCGTCGAGCCAGTCACATTGCCGAGTATCGTATTGGCCCCCTGAGTAGCCATATCCGTCAGAGCGACCGCTCCGAAGGAAGGGTTGCCAGAGCCATTGCCGTGCAGGACCGTGCTAGTCGTGCCTTGGTTGGCGAACATTGCAGAGGCGAGCGTGAGCGTCGAGCAGGTACCGGTGCCCGCCGTGGCGAGTGCAGTCAGCACCTGATTGCTGCATGTGACGGGCTTGAAGTCGCGATACTGGTTGCCGCTCGAATCTTCGGACCACGAACCGAGGTTTGTGCTGTCCGTCCAGAGGTAAGTATGCCCAGAGGCTGGAGCCGAGCCGGGGGCCGCTTGATTCGTAGAATCTATCGGCCCGCTGCCGTTGCCGGCCTGAACGGTGCCATCGTTGTTGACTTGAAGAAAGACCGTACCGTCAGATTTCTTAACTCTGAAGATCGGGTTGGTCTGGGTCGAATTGCCGATTACGTCCAGTTGCACGGCATCGGTCGAACCGGTCAGCGTCAGGGGAGCATTAGCGGTTCCGGTGATGGATTGACAGCTAAAAGCGTGGCTGGAAGTGCTATACGCAAGAGCATGTGTCGAGTCTCCGCAGTTGGATACCGAAACGGCAGACGGATCAGACGAGGCCACGCCCATCAGCACCGTGTCCGCCGCCATTGCTGCCAGTTGCGTGATTGCGGAAGTGCCTGCGCCGATGAGTACGCCGTGGTTGGTAAGCGTGGTGCGTCCCGTGCCGCCTTGGGCCACCGTCACCGCAGCGTTATCGGTGAGTACCGTGGAGGAAGCATTCGGAAAGGTAAAAGTCTTGGCGCTCGTGGCCGGACCGGAGACCGTGAAGAAGGCATTCGCCGTACCTCCCTGTGCGCTCGGCAGCGCGGAGGCAAGATGCGTGGTAGTGACCTGATTAGATGTGTTGATGTCGGTCCCAGTCAGCGCGATTGAGTTGTTCACGTAGGCCGAGGTTAGGGTCGTGCAGGTCGGGACGCCGGAGGTATTGATGGCCGTGACGGCCTGGTTCGTACAGGTTCCGCCAGTGATACTGCCGCCTACGGTGGACCACGTGTTGGTCGCCAGGCAGACCTTCATAAGCCCGCCTGTGGTGTTGACCTCAATGCGACCGACCGCGCACGTGCCCGGATCAGAAGAGTGATTCGGCAACGTGAGATCACCGCCGCTCATATCGGTCAGCCCGGTGGTGGTATTGGTCTGGCCGGTGCGCATCATCGAGGTCTGCGCGATAAGAGCGCCAGCGCACACCCCGAGCGCCAACAGTGTTTTGATCATGTGTACTCCTGTGCGTTCTAACGCAAATCGCAAGCGCCGCAAACATTTCCGGCCACTTGCGTGTGTTTCGGTGGTGGTACGCTCTGCCTATGAAAATGCTACTTTGGTTAGTCTTTGCCGCAAATGCTTGGGCAGGAACGGTCGCCCTTGAAGGCTGGATTACGCCGATTTCGGCCTACATTACGAGCACGGACGACAGCACTGTGTTCGCGTGGCGCGATCTGCAGGGGAGCCCTCTCGGACACATGCCGGACGGCGTTCCGCGCATCGATTCATACATCGCGTGGCCGTCAGGGCCGTTCCAGGGAGAATTCCGCATGGGGAGCGTCGTAGGGTTCGGAGGAGAACTCACGCTGCTGCCATCGAACGGTGAGTGGCTCGGCACTCTTACGATCTGGACCAGTACTGGGCAATTCAGCGAGGATGTATCCGCCGCAGCAATCATTCCCTCCGGGCCAGTTCTGTCTCCGGATGGGACGACTGGCCCGTGGCGGTACGACATCGCGGCCACAGAGGCTGCGACGGCTACTCCTGAGCCGAATGCGGCCATACTCATTGGCGTCGGGCTGATCCTCATTGGCTGGATGGCGCGCAAGGCTACCTCACCCCGATAGTGCCCCGCAGCTTGACGCCGCCCTTCACGCTGATCTGCGTCACTGGCGG
>JADMIO011525478.1_pt1 | contig 19136 bp, 10 predicted proteins | sample 8958161 | NCBI WGS metagenome assembly JADMIO01 (sample SAMN16585339, study PRJNA669376) | soil metagenome | isolation source: Crop rotation soil | place: USA: Cullars Rotation, Alabama | collected 2011
CGCCATCGTTCCACGCAAGGAAATGAAAACCCGCCTGATCGAATACCTCGATCACATGATGGCAGGTCAAAACTCGGCCGCTGCGTAATGATTACGGCGCGGTTGCGCGATAGAAACGCTGCGGGAAGTTCGTCGACCCGAAATCGGTGAACTGGTAAGTCGCTGGCGCCGCTTCCCCAGCGGTCCCGAGGTTCTCCCAATCCACCAGGTTGGTCGATCCCCACACACTGTAGGTTGCGTTCGAAGCTCCCGTGAAGTTGAGAACCCATGCGCCCGGCGAGTTGGTGCTGAGGAGCACACTGGAAAATTCAGGCGCTGCGGGCGCGGTAATGTTCACCCGCACCTGGGCACTGCTCGAATTGAAGAATCCATCCTCGGCAGTAAACGTAAAGAGCACGTATGGATTACCAGTTTCGCCGGCGATCGGCGTGTAGATGAGCCCGCCGGCCGGATCGGCAACGACCGCGTTGGTTTCTGAAACCACCGCGCCTCGCATGCCATTCGTTGACTGAGACAAAACTCCCAACGTCGGCAGACTCAACAAGCGATAGGTAAGCGGAAAACCATCTGGAGATACGCCACTCAGTTGAATCGCCACATCATGGCTCACGTATCCTTCGAACACCAAATTGGTGGCGATTGGGGCCTGATTTCCGATAGCGAGCGCGCTGTTGCCGGCAGCGCTGATGGCTGAAACATTTGTCAGACCGGGAGGTAGCGTGGACTGGTTGGCGGCGTTGCTGCCCCAGGGCACCACGACCCCGTTCCCTATTAGCGCCAGGTCGAACGTGTCAGCACCGTTTACATCCACAACATTTGAAAGCGTATTCGGGACGTTGTTTTGACCATACGCGTTGCTGCCCCAGGCAACGACCGGGCGCGAATTGCCTCCCACGGCATACGTCGCCGCCAGGTTTTCGTTCACCCCTACAAGCTCTAATGGAGTCAGGGCGCGGTCGAATGCCTGTATCTCCGCGATGTCGCCGTTGTAACATAGCGTGCCTGCCGACATGGCGCCGATTTGAAAATTGTAATTCCCTCGCGCGTTCGCGCACAACGACGCCTGGGAGGCGACTTTCACGCCATCCACATACAGGGAAACCTGATCTGCTGCGCGCACATACATCGCGATGTGAGTATTCCCATCCGTTACACTCCCGCCGTACATGCTCACGTCACTGCTGCAGTTACTGGCTCCGGCGCCAAGTCCGGCCCCGAGCAAATTGCCGTTCAAGCATAGCGCCCAATCAGACACAGCGCTGGGCTGTTCGCAACCCAGCAACCCGGTGTTAAGATAAAATGAAACCGACGCGACGCCGGGCGTGGTCGTCTTGAAAACCAGGACTAGGGTAAAACTGCCGGCGGAAGAAAGCGGGCTGTTCGTAGAAAAGACCGTCAAGTATTGCGAACTGGCGCTCGAAAATCTCACGACTTTGTGGCCGTTGATGATATTTGAGAACAGGCGTGGACGATTCCCCGCGGAGTTTTGAATCGCGCTCCGGCCACCCACAGAATCCACCCAGTTCGAAATGGATGAATTATCCGCGCCGGCCAAGGCATCCGCAACCCAGCGCCTGACCGGGACAAGATTGCTGGAGACTGTGGCATCGACTTTCATCGCCACACTATGGTTTTGGCCAGCGGAAACGGCCGCCACCTGGAGCAGCGACGCCGGTACGCTGGCTTGCCCGAACGAATTATTTCCCCAGCCTGCCACCGTTCCATCGGCTCGCAGCGCCAGGTTGTGGGTCGCCCCGGCAGCCAGGTCCACGAGATTGGTCAATCCCGCCGGCACATTTGTCTGGCCCTGATCGCTCCGGCCCCAGGCCGTCACTGTTCCGTTCGCTTTCAACGCGAGGGAATGATCGCCTCCTGCGGCGATGGCGACAATGTTGGTCACTCCTGGTGGAATGTTCGTTTGCCCGTAATCGTTGCCACCCCAGGCCACCAAAGTGCCATCTGACTTCAACGCGAGGTTATGGTTAATACCGGCTGCCACATCAATCACGTTGGAAAGCCCGGGCGTCACGTCGCTTTGGCCTGCGGTATTATCGCCCCAGGCAACAACTGTGCCGTCATTCCTGAGCGCGAGCACATGGTTGGTGCCGGCGCTGATCTGGACAACGTTTGTAAGCCCGGGCGGCAGATTCGTTTGACCGGCTTCGCCATAGCCCCAGGCCTTGACCTGATTTCCAATCGTGAAGATGCGATCGGTGCCGTAAGCCCGGCCCAAAGCGTTGCTGATACCTACGCGAAAATGATAGGTTGTGCGCGGCGTCAATCCGTTCACATTCATTCTAACAGGCACAACTGTCGTCCCCGAAACATTCGTAGTTGCAGTCTTGGATGTGTAAGTCGCGTTCGTGCCATATTCGATCCACGCCACCGAATTGCTTGCATTGGGCACCACCAATCCTTGAAGTGTCGCCGAGTTGCCGCTTAAAACCGCGGCCTGGCGTGTCGAGGCGGTGGGATAGGCATACACGCCGTTATACAGGAGGAATAGGTGATCAGGCCGCACCGCGCTGTATTTTGCAGGGTCGAGGAAGCTAAGCACCGCTTTCAGATCGGCCACGGTGAGATTCCAGGAAACCGCTTGCACGGCCAAAAACATTGGGCTCGTTCCCGTCCAATTTCTTGCCGCGTTGGTGATCCCGGAATAAATCGCGTTCGTGTCGGGAGAATAGGTCACCGTCAAACCAACCGACCGCAGTCCCAGATTCACCGAGGTATAGGTTCCGCCACTTTGATCCGTTAATCCAAGTAGCGTGGTACAATTGGTCGCGAACGAGCGTGCGACACCGGTCGTCACCTGGTCCCAAATAGTGATCGTACGCACCCCGCTCTGGCGCAGATACGAATCCGTGGTCCGGGTGAACGCGGCCAGGTTCGCCGGGTTCCATCGTTGCATGTGCGTGTAACCCGCGCCAGAAGGACCAGACATCAAACAATCGTTTGTTGTAGCCGTGCTCCAATAATAGTTAAGCATTGCCGGATCCATCTCGGCGCTTAGCGGCGTCATGGTCCACCCGATTGGGATGGTCCCCCGCCCTGACTGTCCCCAGCGAATTTTCATGGCATGCTGCATGTATTGAATGTTGTCTCCGTCACTGAGGATGAACGCGACATACACTTTATTGGTGAGCGGCGGCGGTGGCGGAATCTCGGGCACGTTGATGGGTCGCGGCATCCCAGAAAAGAGTGAACCGTTGCGCACCCAATCACTCGCCAGCACCGGCACGCCGTAGGTCGAAATCCAATTCAGACCATTGGCTTCACTGGGCCACCAACCGGTATAGATGGCTTTCATCGGTTGAATCCCGGAGAAATACGGCGCCAGCACGGCCGCCTCGGCGGACACCCCGGGATCGAGCCAGAGATTGGCGACTTTCAGCGCCACGAGATAATCCCGCAGGTTCCCATGCAAATTCGTATAAAGCCCGCTCACCATCTGGTGCGTGCAATAGGGATAATAGTTGGTGTAAAGAAATCGATAGGCCTGCAACTGGTCCGCGAAGCGACCGCGCAGATCTTCGACAATGGCAAAATTGTAAGGGCTATTGGTAAGTGTGGTGAGCAGGGTCGGCGCGCAGATCAACAGATTGCTTACCCCGGCAATGGTGGTGGCAAGGTTTAGCGTGTGCGCCTGGGCAGGATCAGTGACAACCAGGCCGTTGAAATTCGTCCGATATTTTAGCAGCAACCCGTATCCGTTCGTAACGACGTACGGAACCGCGTGAAGGTCCAGCCAATTATTTTTTCCTTCACCATCGCTGCTGCTGACACAGGCGATGCGCGGTTGGACGCGATTGACCAGTCCCTGCGCGGAGGCGAACAGGTCAGCTTCGTCGCCCGTGCGCGAGTCAAGATCGATGACTTCAATAAGCCCGGCGGCCGGGGCGAACGTTGGCAGTAGCTGGTTGGTTGGCCACGAAATTCCCTGTGCGAGCGCCGGCACCAGTGAAAGGAAGAACGTCAACAGGCAGCAGCCAAGGAGTCGGCAACGTATGGTCATGTCAGCTCCCAATCTAGCGCGGGCGCAGTGAACAAACTAGTGAAACTCTGGTTAATTCTCAGGTAACCCGGATTTTGCCGCGGTCGATTTGGCAGCCGGCACGGTCTTGCGCGCGCGCGGGAGCTGCTCGAAAGGCACAACATTGCAACGTTTCGCCCAGGCAGTATAAAGTTCCCCGAGTCGTTTTACCTGCTCGGGCTCGGCAGTCACCAGGTTATTTGCTTCCGCGCGATCTTTGTCGATGTCGTAAAGCTCCCAGCTTCCATTGTGACGCGCCACCAGCTTCCACTTGCCTTCACGCACCGCCCGGTTGCCTTCATGTTCCCAAAAGATCGGCGCTTTTCGCACCATCGCTTTACCTTGCAAAACCGGCACAAGACTCTCGCCAGCGGTCGCCAGGCCCTTGGCTAAATCAACGCCCGCCAGGTCCATCGCCGTCGCCATGATATCCGTCACGTGTCCCACCTGTTTGGTGATGCTGCCAGTGTTGGTGATGCCGGCGGGCCAGGACGCGATGAATGGAGTCGAGATACCGCCTTCATGCGTGAAGTGTTTATAAAGTTGAAACGGGGTATCACTCACGTTCGCCCACGGAAGCCCGTAACTTTGCCAGACTTCCTCCGGCCCCGCCATGACGGTATGATCGCCATTTCCGACTTTGATTGATTTTCCCGCTCGGGTTCGGCTGGGAATGTCGTACCAGCCGGGTTCAACCGCTTCCGCGCAACCGCCGTTGTCAGACATGAAAATCACCAGCGTATTTTCCGCTACGCCTTTCTTTTTCAATTCGCTCAGCACCCGCCCGATGCCCGCATCCATCCGCGTGACCATAGCCGCGAAAGTTGCCATTCGATTTGCTTCCCACGCCTTGTCTTTGACGCTTTCCCAATCTCCCACGCGCGAGTCGCGCGGCGAGAGCTTGCAACTTTTGTCCAGGACTCCCAACTCAAGCTGCTTTTGATAGCGGTTGGAGCGAATCACATCCCAACCGGCGGAGTACGTGGATCGATATTTGGCAATGTCCGCTTCCGGCGCCTGCAGGGGCCAGTGTGGCGCGGTGTAGGCGAGGTACAGAAAGAATGGTTTTGAGCCGCTGGCAAACTCGTCAATGTATTTGACCGCCTGGTCGCTGATGATGTCCGTATAATAGAAGTCGGCAGTATCCGGTTTGATGACCGTATTGCCGCGAGTGAGCGTGAACGGATCGTAATAACTGCAGACCCCGTGAATGGTGCCGAAAAATGCGTCGAACCCTCGTTGCATCGGCCAGGTTTCCTTGTTTTCGTAGAACGGCTCATCCGATTCATAGTTCAGCTGGCTCTTGCCGCTAAAATGCATGTGGCTGACGTGCCATTTTCCCACCATGAGCGTCTTGTAATCCGCCGCCCGCATGACCTCGGCGATCGTGGGACAATTTCGATTGAGTTCTCCGCGATAACCAGGCAATCCACGATCCTCCATCATGTTGCCGATACCCGCCTGGTGCGAATAAAGCCCGGTCAGCAGCGCGGCACGAGTAGGACAACATCGTGGAGTGGTGTAGAATTGAGTCATCCGCACTCCGCGCGCAGCCAATTGATCGATGTTTGGTGTCGCAATCTCCGATCCGTAACAACCGACGTCCGAATACCCAAGATCATCGGCCAGGATTACAATAATGTTCGGACGCGTCGCCCCAACAGCGCCGGTTGCGAGGCTTAATAAGCCGAAAAAATACAAACAGGACCAAATGCTTTTTCTTGCCATGCAAAAACAGTGTAGCTATCGCCCACCCGGACTTCAAATCGTCCAAATCGACGACGCCTCAAAACTGAATGTTTAACTCGCGAGGATAGGACTCATTTTCGAATCGGACCCACAACAGGTGTTCTGTTTCCGAATAGGCCAGCGTTTCGATGTCCTTCCCCTCCAACCTTACGGTCTTCGGCTTTCGTTCCAGGCGCAGGAGCAACAATGCCGGGGTTTGTCCCACCCCTTCCACCGCATACGTGTGCTGGCCGGCCTCTTGCTTTGTCAGTAACGCCTTGCACGCGCTCGCGAGCAACCGGGGCGCTTTGCCCTCAACGCGATCCAAATCCAACAAAAACATTCGTGTGCCCGCATCGAGCGTAATTTCCTTTTTCAGATTCAACTCCGAATCGAACAGATTCACAAATCGTCCCTTCAAATTCGGCGATTTGGCTTCGATGGATTCCTCCAAGCCGGAACCAATGATGTAAGGGCCACGCCGTAACAATAGGTAGTTGGTTTCCCGCCAGTCCAATCCCGCTGCCTTGGCTGCCAGCCGGGCGGAATCCACGATTTCATTGCCACCTGCCACGCTGGCCGAACCGGCGACTGGCCGGCGTTTTACCCAAAGCAGTCCCCCTTTACCGACGCTGTGCATTTCTCCCGCAGACGTTGCTTTGCCTAACCCCAACTGTTCAAACAAATGTTCACGCGGTGTTTCGTAATGATTCGTTTCGGAATTCCACCACTCTCTAACTTTCAAGTACGGATCTTCATCCGCATCCACAAATACCAGGCGCCCGCCTTGCCTCACCCACTCGGCAATCGGTGCATGGACCGAGGCCGTCAGAGGCTTTTGTCCATCGTAACTCAACAAGAGCACTTTGAAGTCTTTCAGGAAATTCGTGACGGTTACGTTCTCCAATTGCACGGGAGAGACTGGAAGTCCGCGTTTCACCAGCGGCATGGCCAATCCGTAAAAGTTGCCGAGGTGCGGATCACTGGGCGTAGGTTCGCCGCGCTGAAACATAAGCGAATCGCTCACCACCACTCCGATCCCCGCGGTCCCACAGTCCCATTTGAACTCAGGCTGGCGCAAATCATTCAAGGCGTTGATCACAGTCTGCACTTCGGTCGCATAAGCTGGCGGCATGGATTGCCGTTCGGACCTGGGGACGGAGCGAGGGTAACGGCCACCGAAAACACGTTCAGGCCACGGAGCGACCTCGTACTGCCAGACGTGCGGCTGCAATAGCGATGCAACCATTGTGGATTCCCAGTTTACCCGATAATCATTCCAATCATGATTGGGGTTGTCCTCGATCGGGTCGTTCAAATACCAGACGGATCGGCCGGTGGCATTTACGAGGTTCTGCATCGCGCCGTATTCAAGAAAGGCGGTTTCGAACGTGCGCGAGCGTACTTTTCCGTTAAACCGATTTGGCTCCCGCGAAGTGCCGGTCCACACCTGCGCAATATAGCCATCACACCCTTTCAACATCGCGAGGCTGGATTGCGGGCTCACAATGCACCACTGGGCGTAATTCGGCAGGCTGTGTGTGGGAACATAACAACGAACGTGTTTGCCGGTGCGTTGATTAAACGCCTGCACATGGTCAAAAACCTGTTGCAAAGCGCGCCGATATAAAAAGTATTTTAACTTTGAAGCGCGCCAACGCGCATCCACCGAACCGTGTGGCGCCTGCCAATCTTCATTGTAATAATTCTTCCACTCGCGTTTGAAACCTTCCGAATATCCTCCACGATCCCAAAACTCCGGCTCCTCCAGATGAATGGCTTCCGCGCCGGCATCGAGGGCGCGTTGCACGCCAGTAGCCAGAAACTTCCCGTAATTCTCACCGGGACACATATAGTACACGTCGCCCCCGTGGCTGATTTTCTTGCCGTTTCGGTCGGTCTGGGCTTCGTCTTCATGATTCGTCCCGTCGAATTTTCCGTAGAGATAATCCTGATATTGTCCCCATGCGACCCCAGTCATGACGTGGATGCGATATCCGTGGTCACGCCAGGTGCCGATGCGCTCGGGCAAGCGGGCATCGATGCCGTACACGATGGCGACGTCCGACCGCAAATTCCCCCGCGAAGACCAGGAACTCCCGGTTTGAAAGCAGGTGCGTTCGAGATTTTGATTGGGGTCCTGAGGAAATACCTTGAGAGAATTCGTTTCTTCCGCCAGTGAGGCGGCAGCGAACGCGAAGGTCAATATCAGAAACAGTCGCAACATACCCAGGCAGTCTTGGACGGTCCGGCAGCCCGCCGCCTTCAAGGAATCCGCAAATTCTCCTGCGAGCTAGCGCTGGATGCGTGCTGAGCCGCCTTTGGCAAAAGATTTCACCTGGTCAAGAGTGGCCATGGTGGTATCGCCGGGGAAAGTGGTGAGCAATGCGCCGTGGGCCCAGCCAAGCTTTACGGCCTCCACCTCGGGCTCGCCTGTTAGCAGCCCATAGACGAAACCCGCCGCAAAGCCGTCACCGCCACCTACACGATCCAAAACGTCCAGCTCACAGGTAGGCGCGGTGAAGGTTTCCCCATCTATCCAGGCCACCGCGCTCCAGCTATGCCGATTGGTCGAGTGGACCTCGCGCAAAGTTGTCGCCACGATTTTCACCTGCGGATGTTTTTTCCGCACATTATCCATCATCCCGAGAAATGCGCTGGGATCGAGTTTTGACTTTGAAGAGACCTCCGGGCCGGGAATGCCCAACCCAAGCTGCAAATCTTCCTCATTACCCACCAGCACATCCACGTTCTTGACTATCCGATCCAGCACGGCCACGGCGCGACCGTGACCGCCAAGGATATTCCAAAGCTTCGCGCGATAATTCAAATCGAAGGATACCACCGCTCCTGCAGCCTTGGCGGCTTGCATCGCTTCCACGATTAATTCCGCCGTCGTGGTGGACAACGAGGCAAAAATGCCGCCGCTATGAAACCAGCGGACGCCGTTGCCAAAGATTTTTTTCCAGTCGAAATCCCCCGGCTTAAGCTGCGCCGCGGCTTCGTTGCTTCGATTGTAAAAAACGACCGGCGCGCGAATCCCCTGCCCGCGATCGCTGTACACGGTCGCCATATTTGGTCCGTGGACACCGTCATGTTTGAAAGGACGGTAAAACGGCTTCACTCCCATGGCCCGCACCCGCTCCGCGATGAGGTCTCCGATGGGATAATCCACCATAGCGGTGGCCACGCCGGTTTGCAGCCGGAAACAATCGGCCAGATTCGCCGCCACGTTAAACTCACCGCCGCTCACGTGAATCTGGCACTCATTTGCCTTGCGGAAGGGGATGATTCCGGGATCGAGACGGTGCACCAGCGCGCCGAGCGAAAGAAAATCCAGCGCGCCTTTTTCGGGGATATTAAGTCCGTATTTCATCTTCAGGGGTCGCGAATTCTGAATTGCGATGGTTACTTTCCCTTCACATCGAAACACAGCAGAACATCCTGGTCGCGGATATAGAGTTTTCCGCCAGCCACCACCGGATGCGGCCAACTGTTTTTGTCGCTGCGATCCGGCGGGTTGAACTTTCCGTGCGATTTGAAGCCTGAGGGGGAAGCTTCGATCAGCATGATAGTGCCCTTCTCATCTTCCTGCCGCAGGTACAAGCGATTGTCGGCATAAGTAATTGATCCTTTGCGAAGGGCTTTCTCCTGCCACTTGGCTTCTCCGGTCTTGAAATCCTGGCAGGTCCAGCCCTTGCCGTCCGAGTAGCCGTAAATGTAATCACCCACCATCACCACGCCGCCATGATGGTTCACCATCACTTTGTTCATATACTTTTGCGTGACCTGGAAACTTCCCGCCTTGCCGGTGATTTCAAAAAGATTACAGCCATTGCCATAGCCCGATGTCACATAAACAAAATTGCCTTTGTGCAATGGCGTCGGGATCACGGCCGTTGTGCCCTTGCGATCCGTGCGCCACAACACTTTTCCGTCATCCGGAGAAACTCCCACGACGCTTGCCGCGGTGAGTTGAAGGTATTGCCGCACGCCACCGATCGTGGCAATCGTGAGTGAAGCGTAATGAGCAGAGTCTTTGAACGCGGTGCTGCGCCATTTCACCGCGCCGGTCTTTTTGTCCAGCGCCACGATTGCTCCATCCGCACCGCCGGGCGTGACCACCACCTGATCACCATCCACAAGCGGCGATTCCGAGAATCCCCACTCCGGAAGTTTGCCTCCAAAATCTTTCGAATAATCCTTGCGCCATTTTTCCTTGCCCGTGCCGGATTCGAGACAAACCAACTCTCCCCACTGGTCCACGGCAAACAGCACATCCTTATCCACGGTAGGCGTGGCGCGCGGCCCGGCAAATCCGCCCCAGCCTGGCGCCCCGGCTTTGCCCAATTTGGCGGTCCACGCCGGTTTGCCATCGGTCTCATTCAGGCAAATTACAAACCCGGCGTCGTCGCGGTCGCCCGCAGTAAAAATCTTGCCGGCCGTCACTGCAACGGTGGAGTAACCACTGCCCAGCCCGGTCGCTTTCCAGGCCAGTTTGGGTCCCTCGTCAGGCCAATCCTGCAGGAGCCCCTTCTCCGTCGAGATTCCGTCCCGGTTCGGGCCGCGCCATTGGGGCCACTCGCCGCCGGCGCTCCAACCGGCCTGGGCATAACTGAAAGTCAAAATACCAGCCAGCAGCGCTCTCGCGAATCTATTCGGCATGTTCATAATGTTGGCGGTATTTACGCTAACCCCACCTCGCTTGCAAATGAAAACACCCGCCATTGTCTACGACATCCCCAGCATTCCGAGGAGGCTCACATGAAAATGTAGCTTTCCAATTTCGCTGTGAATGTCTATTGAAACCCCCATATGCACCATCTACCCCGTCTTTCTCGCCCACTCGCGCTGGCGCTGGCCGCCGCGGCGATTATCGCCGCCGGTTGCAATAAATCTGAACCTCCCGCTGCCGGGGGCACAAATTCTCCTGCGACGCCCTCCGCCAAACCCGCCAAGTCTTCCTACACAATTGGCATGAGCCAGTGCAATCTCGGCGAACCCTGGCGTGTGGAAATGAACGCGCAAGTCAAGGCGGCCGCCGATAAGCACCCCAACCTCAAGGTGGTGTTCAAAGACGCTCAAAATGACACCTTAAAGCAACGAGCGCACGTCGAGGAATTTGTCAGCGCCGGCGTCGATCTTTTGTTGATCAGCCCCAAAGAGGCGCAACCGCTTACTGAACCTGTCGCCAAAGCCATGGAAGCCGGCATCCCGGTGATTGTGCTGGATCGCAAACTTCTCGGCGACAAGTACACATGTTTCATCGGCGCGGATAACAAAAAGATTGGACGCGCTGCCGGCGAATGGATTGTTAAGAAATTGGGCGGCAAAGGCAAAGTGGTCGAGTTGAAAGGTCTCATGACGAGCATTCCCGGCCAGGATCGAAACCGCGGTTTTCGCGATGGCATACAGGGATCCGGACTGCAGATCGCTTTCGAGGCGGACATGAAATGGCTCGAACCCGATGCGCGCAAGGAAATGGAATCTGCGCTCGCGCGCGTGCCCAAAATTGATTGCGTCTATGCGCACAACGACCCCGGCGCGCACGGCGCCTACCTCGCCGCCAAAGCTGCCGGGCGGGAAAAGGAAATGATCTTTGTCGGCATCGACGCCTTGCCGCAGGAAGGCGTGGCGTATGTGCAACAAGGGATTCTCGACGCCACTTTCCAATATCCCACGGGGGGCGCGGAAGCCGTCGAAACTGCGCTTAAGATTTTTCAGGGCGAAACTGTGCCCAGGGAAATCACGCTCGGTTCGCGCTTGTTCGATAAATCAAACGTGGCTGCCGGTGGCCAGGAATTGAAATGACGCATATGAAGTCAATTTTGTTTGCCTGCTCATTTACGATGGCGCTTGGCGGCGTGTTGGGCGCGGAATCGCAAAAACTCACCTACGTCGATCTAGTGGAACGGGTCAGCAGTCTTGAACACCTTGCATTGCTTCCGAGAAAGGGCGAAACCTGCGCCCAATGGTCCAGTTACGATCGCAAAAGTCGTTACAATGATACGACTGGCAAGTATGAGGGCTGGGATGCGAACGGGGATGGCGACGGCATCATCCGCAAGCAAGGCAACCAACTGGTCATCGCGGAAATGAAGGGCCCAGGCTGTATCTGGCGCATCTGGTCGGCCACGCCCGGCAACGGTCATGTGAGGGTTTATCTTGATGACCAAAAGGAACCGGTGACCGATTTGCCCTTTGTGGGGTACTTTGACCGCAAGAATGAACCTTTCACCCGTCCAACCCTCGTGCACACGGTTGCGCGCGGCTGGAACAATTACACACCGATTTCATATCAAAAAAACTGCCGAATTGTGGCAGACCCGGATTGGGGCGCTTATTATCAATTCGTTTACACCACGTTTGCCGACGGCACCGAAGTGCCAACGTTTAAACGCGAATTGAACGACGCGGAAAAAGCCGCGCTCGATAAAGTTGAACAAGCGCTGAGCCAATGCGGTCCGGCAGATTCTGGCGGCCAAGTGGTTAAGAGCAAAGCGAACGTCGCAGGCACGGTGGAATCCTCCCGCCTCGAAGGTCCGGCGGCAATCACCTGCATCAAAGTGCGCGCCACGCTTCCCGGCGGCGTGGCGGATTTCGACGCCCTGCGCTCAGCGGTGATTCAAATCAATTGGGATGGCGAAAAATCTCCTAGCGTCTGGTCGCCACTGGGCGACTTCTTCGGCACGGCGCCGGGAGCGAATCCCTATGCCTCACTCCCCGCCGGGCTGACGAAAGATGGCTGGTGGTATTGCAATTGGTTCATGCCGTTCGCCAAATCTGCGGAAGTAACATTCCGCCAGGAAGGAAATCCGGACAAGGCCCTCAAGCTCGAAACAGAGATCGTAACCAAGCCGCTTTCGGGCGACCTGTCGCGCTACGGCCGATTTCACGCGAAATGGCATCGCGATGTTTTTCTGCCGGAAGCCAAAGAACGCGCGATCGATTGGACAGTCGTGAAAGCCGAAGGCTCGGGCCGGTTTGTCGGCATGATGTTGCATGTCTGGAATCCGCGCGGATCGTGGTGGGGTGAAGGCGATGAGAAATTTTTCGTGGATGGGGAAAAGTTTCCTTCCACAATTGGAACGGGTTCCGAGGATTACTTTGGCTACGCCTGGTGCAACCCCTCGCTCTTTCAAAACGCGTTTCACAATCAAACTCGCAATGACGGAAATAATAAAGGCCACGTCTCGTTGAATCGCTGGCACGTGGCGGACAATGTGCCCTTCCAGAAATCCTTCGAGGGTAGCATTGAAAAGTATTTCTCGAACCAACGGCCCACGCTCTATGCCGCGACCGCTTACTGGTACCTCGCCGCCGATGGCAAGGACCCGTATCAACCCGTGCCCGCAGCCCAGCGCATTGGCTATTGGACGCCGATCGAAACTTTCAAAGTCAAAAACTCGGTGGAGGGTGAAGCGTTGAAAATTCTCCGCAAAACCGCCGGCGATCCGCAGGAACAGGACATGACGGGATTCGAAGGTCAGTGGAGTAATGATGCGCACTTGTGGTGGGTTCAAGCGAAACAGGGAGACAAGCTCGACCTGGCGCTTCCCGTGGCGAAGGCCGGCAAATACAGACTCACATGTCAACTAACGAAGGCGCCCGATTACGGCATCGTGCAGTTCTACCTCGATGGGCAGAAACTCGGTGAACCGAAGGACCTCTACCACAAAAATGTGATTCCGACCGGACCGATTGATTTCGGTGCACGCGACCTCAAACAGGGAGATCATGTATTGCAGGTGGAGATCGTCGGCGCGAATCCCAAAGCCATCAAATCGTACATGTTTGGCCTGGACTATTTTCGCCTGGAACCACAGTCCTGATCAACCGCGCGTCCACCAGCTTCGCAAAACCGCACTGGACTCGCGGAGGGCTCTCACGATATCAGCGCGATTGCCTTTCCCGGGCGGGGACCAGTTGTATTCGATATGTAACGAAATGGGCGAATGGTAATTCATCGCCCGCAATTTCGCGAAGTAGCCCGATCCAGCGATCAGGCCCTCGCCGAACGGCACCCATTGGTGTTTGGCGTTCACATCCTTGATATAGACAATCCGTATGTGAGACTTAAGCGCCTCGAAATGTTCGACCCACTTCTCACCATGCACGTTTAACGCGTGACCGATGTCAAAAGCGATGCCGACCAGCGTCGGATCGAGGTCGTCACAAATCTTCCGCAATTCGCCGAGGTCGCCACCCAGATAATTCATGTTTGAAGGCGAATGGTTCTGGATGACTGCGGTGATCCCGAGGGCTTTGCACAAAGCGGCAAGATCTTTGAAGCGGGATTTGGCTTCGGCAATCTGACGATCCAAGGCCGTCTTCGCCCGCTCGATGAATCCGGCGCGAAAGTGAGTGACACCCAGTTTCTTTGCCGTTCGCAGGATTTTTTCCGCCTGCGGTGAATCCGTGGCCACAATCGCGGTGGTCATCAAAGGCATGCTGAGGTTCCTTCGCGTCAACGCTGCGGCGTAACGCGGCAAATCATCTTCAACGCGCTCGGGCAATACTTCACCTGCCGGTCGCACCGTGCAATCAACGCCAGCCAGGCCCGCCTCCGCAGTGCTCGCCGCGGAGTCCTCATAACTCAATTTTATCGACTGGTAAATTTTGCTGAAGACTACGATGGGCGGTACGGCAGTGGCATCATCTGCCCTGCTCCAGGCCGGCGCAGTCAATCCCGCTCCCGCAAGGAGCAATCCGGTGCGAAGAAATTTCCGGCGAGGCTGGAGGGTCCGCTGGTGTGAGAGCATGCCCACTCCTAGCTGTCGGTCGCGCTAATCGCAAGCCACAAAATCTTGTGTTTGCGGCGTATTTGGCCAAAATGATGCCGCCATGCGCGACCTAGTTCCACGCACTGTTCCCAAGTGGCCGTTCTTCGCCGGAGACATTCTGCTGCTGTTCACAGCTTACCTGATTTACTATCAGGCTCGCTTGCCGCTTGGCCTCCGCGAGATTTTGTGCTGCTGCGGTTGTGTGGCGCTAGGAGCGGTGCTAGCCATCATCCCGTTCCTGCTCGATTTTCGGCTAATGGAGAAGTCCTCCGAAAATGAATCCCTCACCGACGCCGTCAGCCAAATCAAGGAATTAAAAACGCTGGCAACCCAGATATCCGGGGCCACCAGCCAATGGGTGGCGGTGCAGGAAGGCGCGACCAAAACCGCAGCATCCGCCAAACAGATTGCCGAGGGGATGGCCGCGGAAATACGCGGATTCAATGAGTTCATGGCTCGATCCAACGACTCGGAAAAATCCATGCTTCGTCTCGAATTGGATAAACTGCGCCGGGCGGAAGCGGACTGGCTGCAGGTTGCTATTCGCATGCTGGATCACACTTTCGCCCTGCATAGCGCCGTGAGCCGGGCCGGACAGCCAAAATTGGCGGAGCAAATTGGAAATTTCCAGGCCGCCTGTCGCGATGCCGCCCGCCGCGTAGGTCTCGCTCCCTTCGGTGCGATGGTGAACGAACCTTTTGACGCCACCCGGCACCAGCCTTACGAAGGAGACGGCAAGCCGCCGGAGTCAGCCATCGTGACCGAAGTTCTGGCGACCGGATACAGCTTCCAGGGACGAATGCTCCGGCATGTGCTGGTTAAAGTTGCCCCGGCCCCGACGGAACCGGAGTCCGCAGAGCCTGCCGGCGGCACCGATGAACTGCCGTTAGGAACGTCCTGATTTTTCGCGGCAGTCCACTTCCACTGCTTCTCCAGCGCTCAAGAAATACAACCACGCGACTTTGACGGGGAGATTGTAAATGCGCTCCAGCGCCGCGGCGTACAGGCGAAGTTGGGGTTCATATTGCCGCGCGCGCTCCACCGCCGTCGTTCGATGAAGCGAATCGGTCTTGTAGTCGAGCAGCCAGATTTCATTTGGCAGAAAGGCCACCAGGTCGGCTACACCCTGAACGACCATGAATTCATCCTCCAACCCCGCCGGCGCAGCGATGCCAGTGACCGATGCAATTTCACCTGGCAAAAATCGCGCGGTAAATTCCAACTCGCGTTTCAAATGGTTTGCCTGAGCCAAAAATTTCTGCCCGGTTGGCGAGTTCCAAAAACTCGCAATCGCTGCCAAATCGACACGCGCGGCGTCGGTTGCGGAAATTCTCCCGGCCTGTTGTAGCCTCTCGAGCTCGCGCTCGAGACTCGTAGTATTCGTACCCTGGGCAAGATGCATCCACCGAAGAACCTGGTGATGTGCCGTTCCGACATCTGTGCCTCCAGGACTCGCGGTCGGTGTCGGTTTTTTTGCAATAGCCGGCTGAAAACCTGCGTCGTCCTGCAACGAGGCAGCCGCATGTTGCCGCAATCGCGAGACTGAGGTTTTTGCGGGTTGTCCCAGGGCATTCAGGAATGGATAACTCCAGGTAACCCGCTGGTTCAAGGCCGCCATAACCTTTGAGTCCGGGTTGATCCCCGAAACGCTATCGGCCGCTGCCTCCGCTGGCAGCGGGACCGCATCTACTGCTTCCCGGAAACTCCATCGCAGAACCTCATTTCCGCCCTCAGTCGCCTGCACTTGGGTGAGTCCCGCCTGACGCCTGAACCAGATCGCGAGCCAATCCGCGTAACAATGAGCGCACTCGAGATCATCGGAAAGATTATCGCCTGTCCCACGCCATTTTTGGTCGAACGCTTTTGGCGTGACCGCACCGCTCAAAATCAAAGTGTCACGAGCGCGGGTCATTGCGACATATAATAACCGCAACTCTTCACCCAGCAATTCGCGACGTTGCCGCCGCGAGGAGAGCCAATGGGGCAGGCTCGGGAAGCGCGACCCGCCTTTTGGCGGAATGACTTTGGGGCTCAAACCGTATGCTTCATCCAAAATAACTTCAGTCCGCAGATCCCTCTCGTTAAAGTTTTTCGAAATGTCCGCCAACACGACCACCGGGAATTCAAGGCCTTTGCTTTGATGAATCGTCATGAGTTGCACGGAATCCTCGACACTGCCTGCGGCAACGTCCGGCTCGGTCTCCGCCTCTTTTTGCGCTTCTACGAACAGCAGGAAACGAAACAGCCCTTGTCTCTGAAATTGATCGAATTGTTGCGTGAGCGCCAGCAAGCGGCGCACGTTTGCGTGGCGGGCTTCTCCCCGTTCGAGCGTGAGCAACCACTCCGCATAATGGGTTTGCACGAGCACCGCTTCCAGACAACGCGAAAGCGACACTTGCCGGGCTAATCGCCGCCATTCGGAGTATCGCTTCAGGAATCTATCAACTTTTTGATAAGTAGTCCCTGCTTTCTCTGACTCAGTTTCGTGCCACCGCGCGAGAGCAATCCAAAAGTGCCCTTTGGCCGCCAACCGTATTTGAGCCAATTCGTTGGCGTTCAAGCCTACCAGCGGCGAGTGCAACACTGCCAGAGTGGGAACATCCTGCAATGGGTTATCCAGCAACTGAAGCAGGCTGACCAGATCTGAGATTTCGACGCTTTGATAAAATCCTCCCCGGCTCACCTCCAAGGGCACACCGGCGCGCGCGAATTCACGCGCAAAAATTTCAGCTTTGCCCGATTTTGCGCGCAGCAGCACGGCCATGTCCCTCCATTCCACCGGACGCATGGATTGCTGCTCTTCGTCCCATATCAGGTGTCCCTCAGCCTTGAGTTGTTTCAACCGCAACGCCACCTGCCGCGGTTCGCGCCCGCCCTGCTCAATGTCTACCAGGAGCGAAGCCGCCGCGGAATCCTCCTCTTCGCCTCCGCGTTTGTCCGAGGTTTTCGGACATAACAAAAATTCCACGCGTGGATCAGCCGCGGGATTCGCCGCTAACTCGGACCGTTGCTCTGGCGCGCCGAATCTAAGTTGCGCGTTTTTGTCATACGCTACACCTCCCAACCCCTCCTGCATGATGTTCGTAAATACGGCGTTAAAGAAATTCAGCAATCCTTCGCGGCTGCGAAAATTGTCGCTGAGCGGGATCACCTGTCCCGCGGACGACTTCCAGTTCGTCGCGTAGCCCTGAAATATCCGGGGATCGGCCAGCCGAAATCGATAAATGCTCTGTTTCACATCCCCGACCAGGAAGCGGTTGGCCTCGGTGTCCGCGCGGCCCAATGCTTCGATGATTTTATCCTGCGCGGCATTGATGTCCTGATATTCATCCACGAAAATGATTCGCAACTGCTTTCGCCATTGCAAAGCGATGGCGGTGGGCTGGTTCACGGAAGTGTCCCAAAGCAATCGCAAGGCATACTGCTCCAGGTCTTGAAAATCAGCCATGCCAAGCTCGCGTTTGGCGCCTGAAAATTCCTGCTGAAATTCATCCGCAAGCTGGAGCAGCGCCAGCATCGAATGCCGCGACCACTCCCAGTCCTCCAGCAAGGGATCTTTTCCGTCTGCCGCCAGCAAAGATCCAAGGAATTCCGCGTCTTCCAAAAAGACTTCCAGCGGCTTCAACCACTTGCCTTTGTTTCCGTGTGGACAATTTTCCGGCAGTTTCGCAATCAACCCGAACACCGCTCCCATCTGCGCAGCGTCCAGTTTTTGCGCAAACGGTTTCAGCGCCTCGGCGGCGTCTTTGGCCAAAAGATTCGAGACCGCAAGTTGCTCCAGTTTCGGCAGCCAGGTGCGGACAAAATCCTGCAAAGCCGCTTGCCGCCAGGCGGTCCAATCCACCGGATCAGGTGACGCGAAACGCTCGCGTTGGGAGCGCATCCACCCCTCGGGATCGGGCAACGTTTGCGAATAGCGGTGAATGCGCAGCACGAGCATTCGCACTGGCCGGTCATCCTTGCCCAGCGACTGAATGAGACGCTGCACGGTTTGCGCGCCATCGCTCGTGCCGGCATAATGATTCTGCAACACTTGCGAAAGTATTTCGTGCGCCAGCAGAAGCGCTTCCTCTTCCGGCATCACAGAAAGCTGGGGATCCAGTTCGAGTTCGTAAAAGTGCTGCCGGATCAGCTTGAGACAAAAGCTGTGCAACGTGCCGATGTTTGCGGTGTCGAACAACGCCAGTTGCTCCTTGATGCGGGCAAGCTCGCTACCTCGGTTCGCGTCGGTTGCCAGTTTTTGCACTTCCTCCTCCAGCCGCCGCCGGATGCGCGAACGCATTTCCGCGGCCGCTGACTCGGTAAACGTAACCATCAGCAGCTCATCCAGGGAGGCTGGCGGATCTCCGTGCAGGAGACAATTCACCGCCCGCTCGACGAGCGTGCGGGTCTTCCCCGTGCCGGCGCCAGCCATTACCAGCACGTTGCCGCGCGCTTGAATGGCTTTCTCCTGGGAGGTCGTCAGTCTCATTTCTGCCCCGTAACGTGGCGGGAGCCGTGCCCGCGCGCAACCGCTAACTTTTGTTCGCTCGCCATCACTTTTCACTTGCACGGCAGGCGGGGAAAGGTAACGTCCCGCGCATGAAACGGAT
>JADMIO010607216.1_pt1 | contig 19133 bp, 15 predicted proteins | sample 8958161 | NCBI WGS metagenome assembly JADMIO01 (sample SAMN16585339, study PRJNA669376) | soil metagenome | isolation source: Crop rotation soil | place: USA: Cullars Rotation, Alabama | collected 2011
CGCCCGGCACCGCCAGGATCGGCGCCACGCTGACGAAGGGATTGGACGGGCAGACGACGATGCCGCGCAGACCGTCGAGGTCGGTCAACGCCGGATGCGGCTTGGCCTTCTCTGCACCGGCGAAGCGGACGGATTTGACGACCGGCTCGCAGCGCAACCGCACGAACCAGTCCTGGAAGGCGAGCTCGCCCCGGTCGGCGGTCATCACCATGGTGCGGACCGGATCGTCGGACATCGGCACCATCGCCGGCTTCACGCCGAGCCGGCCGCCGAGATCGCGCATCACCGAGGTGAGGCTCTCGCCGGCGCGCAGGCGACGGGTGCGCTCGATGTGCGTGGCGAGATCCTTGTCGCCGAGACGAAACCAGGTCTCGCCGCCGATCTGGCCGAGCGCTTCCATCACCGTCCAGGTCTCGTCGCGGCGGCCCCAGCCGGTCTCGGGATTGGCAACGCCGGCCAGCGTGTACATCACCGTGTCGAGGTCGGGGCAGATCGACAGGCCGAGATGCTCGAAATCGTCAGCAGTGTTGACCGCGACGGTGAGCGCGTCGGCCGGCAACGTATGCGCCAAACCCAACGCCAGCTTGGCCCCGCCGACACCGCCGGCGAGCGCGAGAATTTTTCCGGACATGGGCCGAGCTTAGCGCAAGCCGAGGTGTTTGCGGAAAAGCCCGCGCGTGGCACGAAGGCCGAGGAACATCAGCCGGCGCCGCGCACGATGCCGAGGGCGGCGCGCGCCGAGGCCTCGTCGGCGATCAGCACGTTGCACAGCTTGCCGCGCAACACGCTCGCCAACACGGCGGTCTTGTTCAGCCCGCCCGAGGCCACGATCACCGTGTCGACCTTGCGCAGCGTGTCGATCGACAGGGCGATCACCCGCTTGTTCACCGGATGGCGGACCGGATGACCGGCGGCGTCGAGGAACGTGCCCATGATGTCACCGACCGCGCCGGCCGAACGCAGCGCCTCGACGGTGACGTCGCGCGGCAGGCCGTAGCGGATCAGCAGCGAGCGGCGGCTCAGGTCGCCGACGCTCATCAGCGCGACGTCGATGGCGGCGAGCCGCTGGAAGGTCTCGCGGAACACGTCCTGCGCCAGGATGGTGTCGCGCGACTTGGGGCTGCCCGAATAGATCGGCGCGGCGAGGTAGTTGCACTGCGCATTCACGCGGCGCGCGAACTCGCTGGCGATCTCGAAGGTGTTGAGCTCCGAGCCGTAGGTCAGCCCGCCCATCATCGAGTTGATGCTGAGTTCGGGCAGGTTGGCCGCTGCGAGATGTCGCACCGTCTCGCGCAAGGTGCCGCCCCAGCCGATGCCGAGCGCGCGCGCCCGGTTCTCGCCGAGATGGCGGGCGAGATAGTCGGCGGTGGCGCGACCCAGCACGGTGGCGATCTGCTCGGCGTCTGCCGGCGTGGGCACGATCACCGCGTCCTTCAGGCCGGTCTCGGCGACGAGCTCTCGCTCGAGCGCCACGCAATCGGCCAGCCGCGCCTTTACCTGGATGTTCACCAGCCCGCTTTCGCGCGCCTCGCCCAGCAGCCGGTTGGCGCGCAGCCGGGTGATGCCGAGCCTGGTGGCGATGTCGGCCTGCGTCAGGCCTTCCATGAAATACAGCCAGGCCACGCGGACGCGGAGCTGCTCGTCATCTTCCGACATGGCGCGTGTCATAAGGCTGAAAACATTTGTATCCTATTCTATACAAATGTTCGGAGGATTGGTAAGGCTGGGCGATGAACGGGCTCGACACTGAGCTGAGCCGCGCCCTGGCGGCCGCCTCGACCACCCGCGACGTGACGATCGCGTCGGGCAGCCTCGGCCTGCTGCCGGCGGTACTGCGGCGGACGGCGCGCGCCGCGCGCTATGTCGTGGTGGCGGACGACAACACCTGGGGGGCCGCGGGACGCCAGGCCAGCCAGGCGATCGAAGCCGCGGGCCTCGCCTTGGCTGACCCGGTGGTGCTGAGCGAGAAGCCTCGGCTCAAGGCGACAGCGGAAACCGCACGGCAACTCGCCGAGCGCATCGGGGCGGCGAGCGCGCTGCCGGTCGCGGTCGGCTCGGGTGTGATCAACGACCTCGTGAAGTACGCCGCCGAGCTCGCCGGCAAGCCCTACGTCTGCGTGCCGACCGCCGCCTCGATGGACGGCTATGCCGCTTCGGGTGCCGCGCTGCGCGAGGGCGGCTTCAAGCGCACGCTCGCCTGCGCGGCACCGGTGGCGGTGGTCGCCGATCTCGACGTGATCGCCTCGGCGCCGGCGGTGATGGGCGCCTGGGGCTACGGCGATCTTGTCGGCAAGCTGGTCGCCGGCGTCGACTGGATTGTCGCCGACGCGCTGGGCGAGGAGCCGCTCGATCCCGGGCCGTTCGCCATGGTGCAGGACAATCTCTCCGCCTGGCTGCGCCATCCGGCCGGCGTGCGCGATCGCGACCGCACCGCGCTCGACGGCCTGATGCGCGGTTTGCTGATGGCCGGCCTCGCCATGCAGGCGCACGGCAACTCGCGGCCGGCCAGCGGCAGCGACCATCAGTTCGCCCATCTCTGGGAGATGGAGGAGCTCGCGCTCGATGGCCAGCCGGTGTCGCACGGCGCCTGCGTCGGCGTCGGCTGCGTCTCGATGGTCGCGGTCTATGAATGGCTGCTGCACCAGGACCTGACCGCAATCGACCCGGCGCGGCTGGCGTCGCGCGCGCCGTCGAAGGCGGCGCTGAAGGCCGAGATCGCCGAGTCCTTTCCGCTCCCGTTCATGGCGGCCAATGCCGCGACCGAGACCCTCGCCAAGGTGTCGCCGGCGGTCCGGATCCAGCGGCGGCTCGGCGCGCTCAAGGAGAACTGGCGCGGCCTCAGGCGGACGCTGCACGAGCGGCTGCCGCAGGCTTCGACGGTGCGGCAGTGGCTCGACACGGTCGGCGGACCGTCCACCGCCGCGGCGCTCGGCGTTTCACGCGAGAAGCATGCGAGCGACCACGCGCGGGCGCGCCTGATCCGCCGGCGCTTCACCGGCCTCGACGTGCTGCACGATCTCGGCTGGCTCGACCGCGCGGTCTGCGAGCTGTTCGCGCCGGGCGGCTTCTGGTTCAACGACGGGAGGAAAAAGACATGATGTTGAGACGATCGGCCGTGGCCGGCCTGCTGGCCGCCGTGTTCTCCGCCGCGCCGGCGCTGGCGCAACAGAAGGTCGAGGTGCAGTTCTGGCACGCGCTGAGCGGCGTGCTGGGCGAGCGGGTCGACGAGATCGTCAAGCGCTTCAACGCCTCGCAGGACAAGTACACCGTGGTCGCCACCTACAAGGGCAACTACGACGAGGTGATCAACGCCACCATCGCCGCCTACCGCGCCAAGAAGGCGCCGCAGATCGTGCAGATCTACGAGCGCGGCTTCATGAGCATGCTGCTGTCGGGCGCCATCGTGCCGGTGCAGGACCTGCTGACCGAGAAGAAGAAGGACGTCGACTTCGGCGACTTCATCAAGCCGGTGGCGAGCTACTATCAGTACAAGGGCAAGCTGATGAGCATGCCCTTCAACTCCTCGACGCCGATCCTGTTCTACAACAAGGCGCAGTTCGAGAAGGCGGGCTTCAAGGAGCCAGCCGACACCTGGGCGGAGTTCGAGAAGCAGCTCTACACCATCAAGCAGAAGGGCGCGGCGGAGTGCGGCTCGTCGCTGGCCGGCGACTACTTCTGGAGCCTGATGGAGAACTACAGCACGGTGAACGACCAGCCGTGGGGCACGAAGTCCAACGGCTATGACGGGCTCGACACCCAGTTCGTCTACAACAAGACCCGGCTGGTCGGGCAGGTGACTCGGCTGCAGAAGTGGGTCAACGACGGCATCATGCAGATCGCAGGCCAAGGGCTCAGCCCCGAGCAGCTCTTCACCTCGGGCAAGTGCGCGACGTTCTTCGCCTCGACGGCGGCGCACGGCGGCATCGAGAAGGCCAAGGATCTGCAGTGGAGCGCCACCTACCTGCCGCACGAGGCCGATCTCACCGCGCACAACAGCAGCATCGGCGGCGCCACCCTGTGGGTGATGAAGGGCCACAAGGCCGAGGAGTATGACGGCGTCGCCGCTTTCCTCGCCTTCGTCGCCAGCCCCGACCTGCAGCTGTGGTGGCACAAGGTGACGGGCTACGTGCCGATCACCAACAAGGCCTACCAGCTCGCCAAGGCGGAGGGTTACTACAAGCAGAGCCCGACCCGTGAGATCGCGATCCTGCAGCTCAACCGCGGCACGCCGACGGCCAACTCGCAAGGCTTCCACTTCGGCAACTACACCCAGACCACCTTCGCCCTGCGCGAGGAGATGGAATCGGTGTTCGCCAACAAGAAGACGCCGCAGCAGGGCCTCGACGACGCGGTGCGCCGCGGCAATGAGATCCTGCGGCAGTTCGCGAAACTGAATGCAGGGAAGTACTAGCGTCGAGGCGCTGGCGGCGCGTCACTCCGGTGACGCGCCTTCTTCGGCCGCGGCCGAACGCAAGCCGCGCGCCTCGAAGGGCGCGCGCGCCGCGGGCGGCACCGCCGGCCTCAAGCGCGCGCACTATCGCGAGGCGCGCCTGCCGCTGCTCCTGCTGCTGCCGCAGCTCCTGGTGCTGCTGCTCTTCTTCTTCATCCCGGCGATCCGCGCGCTCGCCCAGGCCTTCGTCCTTACCGACCCGTTCGGCAACAGCGTCCAGTTCGTCTGGTTCGACAACTTCCGGGCGCTGCTCACCAGCCCCGAGTACCAGTCGTCGGTCTGGGTCACGATCTGGTTCACCCTGGCCCAGAACGCCATCACCCTGGGCATCGCCCTGGTGCTGGCCTTCGCGACCGACCGCGTGGTGCGCATCCGCGGCCTCTACCGCAGCGTCATCCTGCTGCCCTATGCGATCGCGCCGGTGATCGCCGGCGTCCTGTGGGCCTTCCTGTTCAACCCCTCGGTCGGCCCGATCGCCTTCCTGCTCAAGGGGCTCGGCATCTCCTGGGATCCCATCCGCAGCGGCTTCGACGCCTTCCTGCTGGTGACGTTCGCCGCCTCGTGGAAGCACATCTGCTACGACTACATCTTCCTGGTCGCGGCTTTGCTCGCCGTGCCGCCGTCGCTGCTCGAGGCGGCCGCGGTCGACGGCGCCGGCCCGCTGCTGCGCTTCTTCCGCATCGGCCTGCCGATGATCAGCCCGACCATCTTCTTCCTGCTGGCGATGAACTTCGTCTACGGCTTCTTCGAGACCTTCGCGATCATCGACGCGGTCACCAAGGGCGGGCCGGGCGGCGCCACCATGATCTTGGTCTACAAGGTCTATCTCGACGGCTTCGTGCACATCGACCTCGGCTCGTCGGCGGCGCAGTCGGTGCTGATGATGATCTTCGCCCTCGTCCTCACCATGATCCAGTTCCGCTACGTCGAGCGGAACGTGAACTACGACGTCTGACATGGTCGAACGCACCCGCGGCCTCGACATCGCCTGCCACCTCCTGCTGGTCTTGGGCGGGCTGCTGGTCTGCGTGCCGATCTGGTTCGCCTTCGTGGTCGGCTCGCACACCACCGCTGACGTGCTGACCGTGCCGCCGCCGTGGCTGCCGGGCGACCGCTTCCTCGAGAACGCCGCGACCGCCTGGGTGAAGGGTAATCTCGGTCGGCTGTTCGTGAACTCCTTCGTGGTCGCGGTCGGCATCGCCGTCGGCAAGATCGCGGTGTCGCTCCTGTCGGCCTTCGCGATCGCCTATTTCCGCTTCCGTTGGCGCATGGTGGCGTTCTGGCTGATCTTCGTGTCGCTGATGCTGCCTGTCGAGGTCCGCATCCTGCCGACCTATGAAGCCGTCGCGAACGTGGCGCTGCCCTTGCAATGGCTGGCCAACCTCGCCGGGATCGAGGTCACGCTCGACTGGAACATGATGAACAGCTACGGCGGGCTGATCCTGCCGCTGATCGCCTCGGCGACCGCGACCTTCCTGTTCCGCCAGTTCTTCCTCACCGTGCCGGAGGAGCTGTGCGAGGCGGCCCGCATCGACGGCGCCGGCGCGCTGCGTTTCTTCCGCAGCATCCTGCTGCCGCTGTCGGTGCCCAACATGGTGGCGCTGGCCATCATCCTGTTCCTGTACGGCTGGAACCAGTATCTCTGGCCCTTGCTGTTCACGACGGACAAGGACATGGCGACGGCGGTGATCGGCCTGAAAAGCCTGATCCCCCAGTCGGACTCGGAGCCCGCCTGGAACATCGCCATGAACGCCGCCCTGCTGGTGATGCTGCCGCCCGTCGTCGTGGTCATGCTGCTGCAGCGCTGGCTGGTGAAAGGACTGGTCGATGCCGGCAAGTGACAAGGTCGCGATCATTGGCCATCGCGGCGCGCGCAATCTGTGGCCGGAGAACAGCCTCGACGGCTTCGAGCGCACGCGCGCGCTGGGTATCGAGGGTGTCGAGTTCGACGTCCACATCGCGCGCGACGGCGAACTCGTGGTGATTCACGATCCGACGCTCGACCGCACGACCGAAGGGCAGGGGCCGGTCGCCGATCGCACCGCGGCCGAGCTCGCGGCAACGAAGCTGCGCGACGGCGGCGGCGCCGGCGTGCCGACCCTCGACCAGGTGCTCGACGTCTTTGCCGGTTCCGGCATCGAGCTGCATATCGAGATCAAGACCGACATCACCGGCCATCGCTATCGCGGGCTCGAGCAGCGGCTGGTCGACGTCATCAGCCAACGCAAGCTGCATGACACCGCCATACTGACCTGCTTCGCGCCCAAGGCGCTGGAGATCGTGCACGGGATCGCGCCGCGGCAACGCCTGCTCGCCTCGGTGAACCAGCGCTCGGCCGAGGCCATGGGCGGCCTCGACAAGGCGCTCGACCGCTTCGTCGCCCTGAAAGGCTGCCTGGTCGCGGTCGAGAAGGGGCTGCTGGCCGAAAAGCTCGACTACTGTCTCGACCGCCTTGGGCCGGAGAAGCTCGGCGTCTGGGTGCTCAACGAGGCGGCCGACCTTGCCCACTGGCTGGCCCAGCCGGTGCGGCAGATCACCACTGACCGCCCGGACATGGCGCTGGAGCAGCGTCGCCGGCTTCTGCAGGCCGAATTACACAGCGATTGAATCGGACCTCCGGGCTCTTTAGGGTCGCTATAAATCGATCCTTCAGGGAGGACGTCATGAGGCTGTTGGCTGTCGTGAGTATGGCTTTGTGTGCCGTCGGCTGGTCCGGATTGGCTTCGGCCGAGAACGCCAAGCTGTGCGACAAGCCGCGCCAGATGGAGGGCTTCAAGACCTGCGCCGACGTCGAGAAGGCCGAGGCCGAAGGCGCCGTCGTGCTTTATTCGACCGATCCGGAGGCCGGGCAGGCCAAGCTGGTCGGCGCCTTCATGAAGGCTTTCCCGAAGATCCAGGCCAAGTTCTTCCGCCTGCAGGCCGGCGCGCTCTACGCCAAGCTGCTATCGGAGCGCCAGGCCAAGTCCTACCTGGTCGACGTGATCCAGATCTCCGACATGGGCATGATCCGCGACTTCCAGAAGAAGAACGGCTTCGTGCAGTACATCTCGCCCGAGATGGCCGCCTTCAAGCCCGAGTACAAGAGCAGCCCCGAGGGCTACTGGACCTGGGGCTCGGTGATCATGGGCGGCATCGCCTACAACAAGAAGAACACGACGGAAGCGGAGGCGCCCAAGACCTGGGAAGACCTGCTCGACCCGAAGTGGACCGACGGGATCAACGTCAAGGTGTCGAACTCCGGCCTGCAGCACGGCGTCTGGTACATGCTGAAGCCGCTGCTCGGCCCCGACTACTTCAAGAAGTTCGAGGCCCAGAAGCCGCGCGCCTTCGACTCCTACGTCCAGCAGTACGGCCGCCTGGTCGACGGCCAGGACAAGGTGATCATGGGCGCGCAGTATTCCGGCGCCGTCGAGTTCACCGCCAAGGGCGCGCCGATCGGCTTCGTCTTCCCGGACAAAGGCCTGCCGGCGGTGTCGGAGACCTACGGCATCGTCGCCGACGGCCCGCACCCCAATGCCGGCAAGCTGTTCATGGACTGGTTCCTGTCGCCGGTCGGGCAGAAGGCGCTGGCCGATGCGCTGGCGCTGCATTCGCCGCGCGAGGACGTGCCGCCGCCTCCGGGCGCGGTGCCGCTCAGCAAGATGAAGCTGCTCATCCCGGCCGACTGGGACGCCTTCGAGAAGGACCGCCCGAGCTTCGCCAAGGAATGGGACCGCATCGTCGGCGCGCGGCGTCGTTGATCTTCCCGTCGTCCCGACCGGAGCGCGAAGCGCGGAGTGGAGGGACCTTCTCTCCGCGATTTGCGGCCGATCGTTGAAAAAAGATCCCTCCACCCCGCTTCGCTCAAGCGCGGGGATGCCCCGTGCGAGTCGGGATGACATGAAGCCACGCTTCAACTGGCAGCCCGTCATCTCGGCGGCCGTCGTTGTCGTGGTCGCCTTCCTCGTCCTTCTGCCGCTCGTCTTCCTGGTCGAGGAGTCGCTCAACGTCGGCGACCCCATGGCCTTCCCGCCGCGCGAATACGGGATCAGCAATTTCGTCGCGATGTTCGACGAGGACATCAACGTCCTCCTCAACACGGTCGAGATCGCCGTGATGGCGACGATCATGGCGATCCTGATCGGCTTCACGCTTGCCTGGATCCTGACCCGCACCAACGTCCGGGGCCGCGAGTTCCTCGAGCGCCTGATGGAGCTGCCTTATTACATGACGCCGCTGGTCGGCGCGCTCGCCTGGGCCGTGATCGCCGGGCCCAAGAGTGGCTTCGTCAACCAGCTCTGGCATGCCTGGGGCTTCAAGGGCGACATCGTCAACGTCTACGGCCACTTCGGCATCGCCTGGATCATGGCGCTGTTCGAGGGGACGGTCGCCTTCGTCATGATCTCGGCGTCGATGAAGTCGATGGACCCCGCGCTCGAGGAATCGGCCCGGGTGATGGGCGCCTCCAAGCTGCGCACCATGCTGACGGTCACCCTGCCGCTGGTCATGCCGGGCGTGCTGGGCGCCACGCTGTTCGTGTTCGCCGAGATGCTGGGCTCGTTCGCCGCTGCTTTGGTGATCGGCATCCCGGCGCGCATCTACGTCATCACCACCGCGATCTGGGATTCGACGCTCAGCTATCCGCCGGACTATGGCCGCGCCTCGGCGATGGGCCTGTCGCTGTTCATCGTGATGTTCGGCATGCTCACCTTCTATCGCTGGCGCATCAACAAGGGCAGCTACGCCACCATCACCGGCAAGGCGTTCCGGCCGCGCCCGATGGACATGGGCCGGCTGACCTGGGTGCTGCTCGGCTTCTGCCTGCTCTACGTCGCACTCGCGGTGGTGCTGCCGCTGGCGGCCCTGATCCTGACGTCGCTGCAGCGCTTCGCGACGGTGATCCTGAGCCAGGCCGAATGGACCATCGCCAACTACCAGACCGCGCTGGCGCTCGGGCCGATCCGCGTCGCGATCGGCAACAGCCTGCTGCTGGGCTTCGGCGTCGCTTCGATCGGCGTGATCCTGATGGCCCTGCTAGTCTGGATCATATACCGCTCGCGCATCAAGGGCAGCGGCGCCATCGAGTATCTGGTCATGTTCCCGCAGGCCGTGCCGCGCCTGGTGTTCGGCCTGGCGCTGTTGTGGGCGTGGCTCAATATCCCGATCCCGATCTACGGCACGCTGTGGCTGCTGGCGCTGGCCTATCTCACGGTGATGCTGCCGCTCGGCGTGCGCACGCTGGCGGGCGTGGTGCTGCAGATCGACAAGAGCCTCGAGGAATGCGCCCGCGTCTGCGGCGCCGGGTGGGCCTACCAGATGCGCACGGTGACGCTGCCGCTGCTGCGGCCGGGCATCCTCGCCGCCTGGCTGCTGATCTTCATGGCCTGCGTGCGCGAGCTCGGCACCTCGGTGTTCCTGATGGGCCCGGACGCCCGCGTGATCGCGCCGTCGATCGTGTCGGCCTTCGCTTCGAGCGGCACCGAGCTGACCGCAGCGATGGCGCTGATCCAGACCGGGACTGTGGTATTGGCTCTCGTCATCCTGTTCCGGCTGACACGCGGCGTGACCAAGGAGATGACGTGAGCCCGACGCGAATCGAGGTGGCCGACCTGGTCGTGCGCTACGGCGACCAGACCGCGGTGAACGGCGTGAGCTTCACGGTCGGCCGCGGCGAGCACCTGACCCTGCTGGGGCCCTCGGGCTGCGGCAAGACCACGACCTTGCGCGCCATCGCCGGGCTGGAGCACCCGTCGGCCGGCGCCATCCGCATCGACGGCCAGGCGATGTACGAGGCGGGGCATCGCAACATTCCCGCCGAGCAGCGCGGCGTGTCGATGGTGTTCCAGTCCTATGCCGTGTGGCCGCACATGACGGTGTTCGACAACGTCGCCTACGGCCTGCGCGTGCGCAAGCAGAGCAAGGCCGACATCAAGAGCGCGGTCGAGCGCGCGCTCGACCTGGTGCAGATGCGCCATCTCGCCGAGCGCGCGGCGTCGAAGCTGTCGGGCGGCCAGCAGCAGCGCGTGGCGCTCGCCCGTGCCATCGCCTTCTCGCCGACCGTGGTGCTGTTCGACGAGCCGCTCTCCAACCTCGACGCCAAACTGCGCGCCGAGATGCGCGTCGAATTGCGCGAGCTGCAACGCCGGCTCGACATCACCTCGGTCTATGTCACGCACGATCAGGAAGAAGCACTGGCCATCTCCGACCGGGTGATCGTCATGAACGTCGGCGTGATCGAGCAGATCGGCACGCCGGAGGAGATCTACAACAGGCCCAAGAGCCGCTTCGTCGCCGACTTCGTGGGTTCCGCCAACCTGATCAAGGGCAAGGTCACGGGGCCCGGCACCTTCGAGGCCGAGGGCGGGTCGATCCTGAAGACGGTCGGCGGTACGTCAGGCAATGAGGTGGCGGTGCGCACCGCCTATATCGACGTGGCGGCGACTCCCGGCGACAACCAGCTTCCTGGCCACGTCCGCCAGCGCATGTTCCACGGCGACTTCGTGCAATACATCGTCGAATGCGCCTGCGGCCGCCTGATCGTCCGCCGCCCGCCGGTCAACCTGCTGGAAGAGGGCTCCCCGGTGACGCTCTCCTTCTCGCCGGAGCACACGGTGCTGCTGCAGGGCTGACGTCTGTCGAACAGCCATAAATGCGGAAATTCGAATTTCCGCATTTATGGCTAATGCATACGATTGCTCGGAGTCGAACCATGTGTCATCCCGAGCGAAGCGAGGGATCTACGCGGACCAGTATGGATCCCTCGCTTCGCTCGGGATGACACCCGTTCCTTTTGGGGTTTTCGCATTTCTGGCTAATCGATAGAGGCCGCCGGTCCGCAGATGCGCTTGCCAAACGGTGGGTTGGCGAAAAACGGCGAAAACGGTCGATAACGGTTCAGGCCACTACGACTCTATGCATCAGCCGTCGCTCGCCTTCGGGATAGTCGGCGTTGGCCTTGTGCATGGTGCAGCGGTTGTCCCAGATCACCACGTCGCCCTGGCGCCAGACGTGGCGGTACTGGAAGCGCGGGTCGATCGCGTGGGCGATGAGCTCGTCGAGCAGGGCGTCGCTTTCGGCGCGGTCCATCCCGACCACCTGCTCCATGCGGTTGGCGTTGAGGTAGAGCGCCTTGCGGCCGGTCGCCGGATGGATGCGCACCAGCGGATGGGTCGCCTCGGGCATCGCCTTCATCTCGGACTCGGGGCGCTTGGTGACGCGGTTGGTCTGGCGGCTCGACTGGTATTTGTGGATCACCTGCAGGCCGGCGATGCGCGCCTTCATCTCGGGCGAGAGCGCCTCGTAGGCGGCGTACATGTTGACGAACTGCGTGTCGCCGCCGCGGCTCGGCACGGTCACGCCGTACAGCATGGTGAGCGAGCAGGGCTGGCGCATGAAGCTGTCATCGGTGTGCCACGACGCGCCATTGACCAGCTTCTTGCCGTCGCCCAGCTCGTCGCGGTCCTCGCTCGAGATGATGTTGACCTCGTCGCACTCCGGCGTTGCCGCGAGCTGCAGCCGCTTCACCGGGATGCCGAAGCGCGCCATGGCGTCGCGGAAGGCGACCGGCCCGAGCGCCTGGCCGCGGATGCAGAGCACGAGATTGTCATGCAGCGCACCGATCAGCGTCGCCTGCGTCTCCGCCGTCGCGCGGGAAAGGTCGATGCCCTCGACCGAGAGCGCCATGTGTCCGCCGAGCTTGTGCTGGAGCATGGCCGATGGTTATCAAACGCCGAGGGCAGCAGCCAGTCGCTGGAAGGCCGCGTCATTGCCCGGCAGGCCGAAGCGCAGCTGTTCGGGCGCGTCGGGGAAGGCGCGGACATGGATGCCCTGCTGGCCCAGCCGCTGCACGAAAATCGCCGCCGACGGATGGCGCGCCAAGCGGAACAGCAGGGTGCCGCCCATGACCTCGAAACCGGCGGCGCGCAGCATGCCGTCGAGTCGGGCTGTGTCTGCTACCAGACGCTCGCGCGTGGCGCTGAGCCAGGCGCCGTCGCGCAGCGCGCGCCGGCCGAGCATCAGGGCGGCGCCGGATACCGCCCAGGGCCCGAGCTCCTCGCGCAAACGGCTGGCGAAGGGGCGGCTGGCGATCGCGAAGCCCAGCCGCAGGCCGGCGAGGCCGTAGGTCTTGCCGACCGAGCGCAGCACCACCGCGCGCTCGGGCCGGTCGCCGGCCAGGCTCATCTCGCGCGGCAGGAAGTCGATGAACGATTCGTCGACGATCAGCAGGCCCTTGATCGCGGCGAGGTCGGCCGGCGGGATCAGGCGGCCGGTCGGGTTGTTGGGATTGACCACGACCACGACGTCGCTGTCCTCGAGGGTGCGGACCACGCGCACCTCGTGGCCGTGCCGCGCCCAGCAGAGCTGATGCTCCTGGTAGGTCGGGCCGAGGATCGCCACGCGGCTCTTCGGCACCACCCGCGGCAGCAGCTGGATCATCGCCTGGGTGCCCGGCGCGGCGACGATGGTTCGCGGATCGGCCACGCCGTAGCGGGCGGCGGCCGCTTCCTCCAGCTCCTCCTCCATCGCGCGCGACGGCAGGCGGCTCCACGCCATGTCGGGCAGCGGCGGCACGGGATAGGGCTGCGGATTGATGCCGGTCGAGAGGTCGATCCACGGCCGCGGCGCGGCCGGGAAGCGCCGGCTCGCCTCGCCGAGATCGCCCCCGTGGACCGCGGCGTGGATCGCGCCGTGGACCGTCGGTTTCGGGGCCTCGGTGGTCGTGCTAGGCAAAGTGCATGTCCCTCGGTCTCGCCCTGATTGCCGGCGCCGTCGAAGCGGGTGTCGGCTATCCGGATACCCTCTATCGCGCGATCGGGCATCCAGTCACGTGGATCGGCCGGCTCATAGCATGGGCCGACAACCGGTGGAATTCGGACGAAGTAACGGACGTACAACAGCGCGTACGGGGCATCATGCTGACGGCAACGCTGGTGATCGGCGGTTTGCTGATCGGGTTGCTGATCTCACGGCTGTTCTACGCCTTCCTGCCGCCTTTGGTCGCACTGGTGCCGATCGCCATCCTCGCCACCAGCCTGGTGGCGCAGAAGAGCCTGCACGAGCATGTCGAGGCGGTCGCCGAGGCGCTCGGCCAGAGCCTCGATGCAGGTCGCGACGCCGTGGCGATGATCGTCGGCCGAGACACCAAGGAGCTCGACCAGTCGGCCATCTGTCGCGCCGCGATCGAGAGCCTGGCCGAGAGCTTCTGCGACGGCATCGTGGCGCCCTTGTTGTGGCTCGCGCTGCTCGGTTTGCCGGGCGGCATCGCCTACAAGGCGATCAACACCGCCGACAGCATGATCGGCCACAAGACCGAGCGGTACATCGACTTCGGCTGGGCCGCTGCGCGCACCGACGATGTGATGAACTGGCCGGCGGCGCGGCTCGCCGCGCTGTGGATCGCCGCGGGTGCGCTGTTCGTGCGCGGCGCCTCGCCGTGGCAGGCGCTGGTCATCACATGGCGCGATGCGCGCAAGCACGAGTCGCCCAATGCCGGGTGGTCGGAGGCGGCGATGGCCGGCGCGCTCGGCGTGCGGCTGATGGGCCCGCGGACGTACGGTGGCGAACTGATCCACGGCGAATGGATGGGCAAGGGCCGCATCGCCTCCAGCGCGGACGACATCCGCACGGCGCTCAGGATCTACCGCGCCGCCTGCGGCGTGCAGCTCGGCCTGCTGGCGGTGCTGTTCGGCCTTACCTTTCTCTAGCCAGCGCCAGCAGCCGGTCGCAGTCGACGTGCTTCTCGACGTGGTCGGCGAGGAGATCGAGAGTGGCGTCGACGTCGGCCTCGTAATCGAAGCCCGATGAGCGCGCGCCGAGTTTCCCCAGCCAGTGCCGCCGCTGGCGATCGTCGGTCAGCAGGCCGTGGATGTAGCAGCCGGCGATTCGGCAATTCCCGCTAATCGCTCCGGCGTCATGGCCGGGCAGTTCGAGGAGCGGGGTCGCGCTGCCGGTCGTGCGGCCGACATGCATCTCGTAGCCCTTGAACGGCACGCCGTCGGCCTGGCCCGCGACCTCGAGCAGCACCTTGTCGCCCTCGAGCACCGTGTCGACCGGCAGCAGGCCGAGCCCGTCGACCGTCGACGGCGGCCCTTCGATGCCCTGCGGATCGGCGACGCTGCGCCCGAGCATCTGGTAGCCGCCGCAGATGCCCAGCACGTGCCCGCCGCGACGCACATGCGCCTGCAGGTCGATGTCCCAGCCGTTGGCCCGGAAGGCGGCAAGGTCGGCGATGGTGGCCTTCGAGCCCGGCAGGACAACCAGCGCCGCATCGCCGGGGATCGCCTCGCCCGGCCGCACGAAGACGAGGTCGACGCCCGGCTCCAGCCGTAGCGGATCGAAGTCGTCGAAATTGGCGATCCGTGGGTAGGCAAGCACGACGATCTTCGTGCCGCTGCCGCGATTGGTTGTCGGCAGGCCGAGGGCGTCCTCGGCGGGCAGGCGATGGGCGTGCTCGAAGTACGGCAGCAGGCCGAGTGCCGGCCAGCCAGTGCGGCGCTCGATGTCCGTCATGCCGTCGGCGAACAGCGTGGGATCGCCGCGGAAGCGATTGACGATGAAGCCGACGATCATCGCCGCGTCGGCGGGATCGATCACCGCCTGCGTGCCGACGATGCTGGCGATGACGCCGCCACGGTCGATGTCGCCTAACAGCACGACCGGCACGTCGGCGGCGCGGGCAAAACCCATGTTGGCGATGTCGGCCTTGCGCAGGTTCACCTCGGACGCCGAGCCCGCGCCCTCGACCAGCACGAGATCGGCTTCGGCGCAGAGAGTCCGGAAACTCTCCAGCACCGCACCGAGAAGCTTCGGCTTCATCGCCTGATACTCGCGCGCCTTGGCCGTGCCGACGACCTTGCCCTGCACCACGACCTGCGAGCCGATCTCGCTCTGGGGCTTCAGCAGCACCGGGTTCATGTGCACGCTGAGCGACACCCGCGCCGCACGCGCCTGCAATGCCTGCGCCCGGCCGATCTCGCCGCCGTCGGCCGTAACCGCCGCATTGTTCGACATGTTCTGCGGCTTGAACGGCCGCACCTTGAGGCCGCGCCGCGTGAAGACACGCGCCAGGCCCGCGACCACCAGCGACTTGCCGACGTCCGAGCCCGTGCCCTGGATCATCAGAGCCCTTGGACGAACGAGGGAGGTCATCAGAACTCGATGCCCTCCTGCGCCTTCACGCCGGCGGCGAAGTGATGCTTCACCGGCGTCATCTCGGTGACGAGGTCGGCCGCCTCGATCAGCTCGGGCTTGGCGTTGCGCCCGGTGACGACGATGTGCAGGTCGCTGCGTCGCGCCTGCAGCGCGGCGACCACCGCGGCGATGTCGAGATGCTCGTAGCGTAGCGAGATGTTGAGCTCGTCGAGCACGATCATCCGGATCGCCGGATCGGCCATCATCTTCTGTGCTGCCGACCACGCCCGCTCGGCCGCCGCGACGTCGCGCGCGCGGTCCTGCGTCTCCCAGGTGAAACCCTCACCCAGCGTGTGCCATTCGACCTGGTCGCCGAAGCGCTCCATCGCCGTGCGCTCGCCCGACTGCCAGGCGCCCTTGCCGAACTGCACGACGCCGCAGCGGAAACCGCGGCCCAGGGCCCGCAGCATCAGGCCGAACGCCGCGGTTGATTTGCCCTTGCCCTTGCCGGTGTGGACGATCAGCAGGCCTTTTTCGATCTTTTTGCCTGCGACCTCGGCATCCTGGACGGCCTTGCGGTTGGCCATCTTGGCCTTGTGGCGCGCTGCTTCGTCGGTTGTTTCGGTCATGCGGCCACGCTATCAAGCGCCCGACGGAAAGGGAACGCGGTGAACCGCGGCTGCCCCCGCAACTGTGATCGGCGAGCTTCAGGCCAAGATACCACTGGGAAACCGGGAAGGCGGCCTGCGGCGACGACCCGAGAGCCAGGAAACCTGCCGTCGACGCGTATTCACGGGCGCGGGGAAGCGCCCAATGAAAGCAGGACCGAGTGTCGACTCTTTTCGTCTGCATCACTTGTCGCCGCGAGGCCGATCCGCCGGCGGATATCCGGCCGGGCGCGAGGCTTTACGCGGCCTTGAAGGAGCAGGCTGGCGATCTCGACGTGCAACCCGTCGAGTGCCTGTCCAACTGCACGCGGTCGTGCACCGCGGCGGTCGCGGCGCCAGGCAAGTGGACCTACGTCGTCGGCCATCTCGATCCCGACCGGAATGTCTCCGACATGGTGCACTTTGCGCGTCTCCACCGGGCCAGCGCCGACGGTCTCACCGTCTGGCGTGACCGTCCGGTTCATGTCCGCAAGAACACCATCGCGCGCGTCCCGCCGATGCCCCCTCTGCGAACACAGTCGAAGGAGCCGTCATGAGCACGCTCGCCAAGGTGCCCTGCACCATCGTCACCGGCTTCCTGGGCGCGGGGAAGACCACGCTGGTGCGCAATGTGCTGGAGAACGCCGACCGCCGCCTCGCCGTGATCGTCAACGAGTTCGGCGATGTCGGCATCGACGGCGAGATCCTGAAGAGCTGCGGCGTCGAGAACTGCCCCGAGGACGCAATCGTCGAGCTGGCCAACGGCTGTATCTGCTGCACCGTCGCCGACGACTTCGTGCCGGCGCTGAAGAGCCTGCTCGACCGGCCAAATCCGCCCGAGCACATCGTCATCGAGACCTCGGGGCTGGCGCTGCCCAAGCCATTGGTGAAGGCGTTCAACTGGCCTGAGATCGCCTCGCGCGTGACGGTCGACGGCGTGGTGACGGTGGTCGATGGCGCCGCGGTTGCCGCCGGTCGCTTCGCTGACGATCCCGAGGCGATTGCTGCGCAGCGCGCGAACGATCAATCGCTCGACCACGACAATCCTCTCGAGGAAGTGTTCGAGGATCAGCTCCTGTGCGCCGACCTCGTGATCCTCAACAAGGCCGACCTGATGTCATCCGAGCAGCGCAAGGACGTCACCGCCGAGATCGGCAAGACCCTGCCGCGCGCGGTGAAGGTCGTGGAGACGCAGAACGGCCAGGTGCCGATCGCCGTGCTGCTGGGCCTGGGCGCGGGCGCCGAGGCCGATCTCGCCAGCCGGCCGTCGCATCATGACCTCGAAGGCGAGCACGATCACGACGACTTCGACACTTTCATCGTCGACCTGCCGGTCTTCGACTCGCCGCAGGCGGTGATCGAACGCTTCACCAAGGCGGCGGCGGCGCACGATATCCTGCGCATGAAGGGTTTCATCGACATCGCCGGCAAACCGATGCGGTTGTTGGTGCAGGGTGTCGGCAGCCGCTTCCAGCACCAGTACGACCGCCGCTGGGCGACGAGCGCGCCGCGGCAGGGCCGTCTGGTCGTGATCGGCGAGAAGGGCCTCGACAAGGCTGCCATCGAGGCGCTGATTCTGGGCTGAAAATGCATGTTCTGGCGACCCAGCTTGCGACGCTCGAGGAGGCCGACGTCGCCGTCGATCTCGGCCAGTCGCCGGCCGAGATTGTCGTACTGTCCTTCTCCGACAGCGATTTGTCGGCGCTGGCCGTCGCCTGGCAACGGGAGGCCGAGTCTCTTCCCACGCTGAGGCTCGCCAGCCTCAAGCGCCTGCGTCATCCGATGTCGGTCGACCTCTACGTCGAGAGCGTCGTGGCGCGCGCGAAGATGGTGATCGTGCGCTGCCTGGGCGGCCTCGACTACTGGCGCTACGGCCTGGAGCACATCGCCGATGCCGCGCGAGACCATGGCGTGCTGTTCGCCGCTTTGCCGGGCGACGACCGGCCGGATTCGCGGCTCGCCGCGATGTCGACGGTATCCGCCGAATCACTCGACCTGCTCGACCGCTTCTTCCGCGAGGGCGGGCCGGACAATCTCGCCAACGCCCTGCGCTATGCCGGCACCATGCTTGGTCGTGCAGGCGCCTGGCAGCCGCCGGTCGCGGTGGGTCCGCTCACGGTGCTGGGCGAGGTGCGTGACGCGCGGCCGGTCGCGCTGGTCGTCTTCTATCGCGCCAACCTTCTTGCCGCCGACTACGAGCCGGTGACGGAACTGATGGCGGCGCTCGACCGCGAGGGACTGTCGTCGCTCGCCGTCGCCGTCAGCAGCCTCAAGGACAAGGCGATCGAAGCGGAGCTGACGCACCTGATCGAGACGCACCGGCCGTCCGTGATCCTCAATACCACCGCCTTCTCCGCGATGCGTGAGGACGACACGACCGTGCTCGATGTCGCCGACGTGCCGGTGCTGCAGGTCGTGTTGTCGGGTAGTGCGCGCGCGGCATGGGTCGACTCCGGCCGCGGCCTGTCGCCGGCCGACCTCGCGATGAATGTCGTGCTGCCCGAGCTCGACGGCCGCCTGCTGACGCGCGCGATCTCATTCAAGGCAGAAGCCGAGGTCGATCCGCGCCTGGAATTCGCGAGCGTCCGACATCGCGCCGAGCCGGATCGCGTCGACTATGTTGCTAAGCTCGCGGCGGCGTGGGCACGTCTCGGCCGCAAGCCGCGTCATGAGCGCAAGATCGCGCTGGTGCTGTCGGACTATCCCGCACGCGGCGGTCGAGCCGGTTACGCCGTCGGCCTCGACACGACCGATAGCGCTCTCGCGATCCTGCGGCTGCTGAAAGCCGAAGGCTACGACGCGGGCGACAAGGATTGGCAGGCGGCCGACATCGCGCCGCTGCTCGATCGCACGCAGCCGCATCTGCGCTGCGGCAACGTCATCGTGCTGCTGCAGCCCGACCGCGGCTCGGCCTATCACGACACCTC
>JADMIO011694189.1_pt1 | contig 19133 bp, 24 predicted proteins | sample 8958161 | NCBI WGS metagenome assembly JADMIO01 (sample SAMN16585339, study PRJNA669376) | soil metagenome | isolation source: Crop rotation soil | place: USA: Cullars Rotation, Alabama | collected 2011
CGCGACAACTTGTCCACGTGGAATTCTAAGCTTAGGATCCCAATGTGCTGGAAAGGCTAAGCCGTTACGCGCCCGTTCCGCAGAAAATAACGAGGAAGACGCAATGCTCCTGACCATCGCAATCATCCTGCTCATCCTTTGGGCGCTCGGCTTCTTCGCCTTCCACGTGACGAGCGGCCTCATCCACATCATCCTCGTGATCGGCATCATCGTGCTGATCTGGAATTTCATCGCCGGTCGCAGGACCGTTTAAGCGAATTTCTCGCCGTTGCGGGGCGTCCCGAGCGCCCCTAAATGGTGCTCATGACCAACAGCATTTCGACGCGCCTGGCGGTTCTGGGCTCGGGCCCGGCCGGCTACACTGCCGCCATCTACGCCGCGCGCGCCGGCCTTTCCCCGATCGTCATCCAGGGCATTCAGCCCGGCGGGCAGCTCACGACCACCACCGACGTCGAGAATTATCCGGGCTTCCGCGATGTCATCCAGGGCCCGTGGCTGATGGAGGAGATGCAGGCGCAGGCCGAGCACGTCGGAACCAAGGTGGTCTGGGATCACATTACCGAGGTCGACCTATCTCGGCGCCCCTTCCGGCTCAGCGGCGACGGGGGCACGCAATATTTCGCCGACACGCTTGTGATCGCCACGGGTGCCCAGGCCAAATGGCTGAACCTCCCGTCCGAGGAGCATATGAAGGGCAGGGGCGCCTCGGCCTGCGCCACCTGCGACGGTTTCTTCTATCGCGGCAAGAAGGTTGCGGTGATCGGCGGCGGCAATACAGCGGTCGAGGAAGCGCTTTACCTCACCAACCACAGCCATGACGTCACGCTGATCCACCGCCGCGATTCCTTGCGCGCCGAGAAGATCCTGCAGGACCGGCTGTTCGCGAACCCCAACATCAACGTCATCTGGGACAGCGAAGTCGTCGAATTCGTCGGCGGCGGTGAGCCGGAGGCGCTCGTCGGTCTCGACCTCCGCAACAAGCGCACCGGTGAGACCAGCAGGCTCGACGTCGAAGGCGCCTTCGTCGCGATCGGTCACAAGCCCGCGACCGAGCTCTTCGCCGGGAAGCTCGACCTCGACGAGGACGGCTACATCAAAGTCGAGCTTGGCACGACCAAGACCAATGTCCCCGGCGTCTTCGCGTGCGGCGACGTCATGGACAAGATCTACCGTCAGGCGGTCACGGCCGCCGGCACCGGCTGCATGGCCGCCCTCGACGCCGAGAAATATCTCGCCGCAATGGAGTTCGAGGCGCTCGCCGCTGAATAACGGCTAGGGGTAGACCGCCTCGACGAAATAGAGACCGTGAGGCGGCGCATTGAACCCCAGCGCCGAACGGTCCCGCGCCTCCAACGCCTTGCGCATGTCCTTCGCCGTCCACTGTCCGCGCCCCACCATCGCGAGGCACCCGACCATCGACCGCACCTGGTGATGGAGGAAGCTGCGCGCCGCTGCGTTGACGTGAATTTCCTCGTCGACGCGGCTGACCTCCAGCCTATCGAGCGTCTTCACCGGGCTATCCGACTGGCACTGCGCGGACCGGAAGGTGGTAAAGTCGTGGCGCCCGATGAGATGCGCCGCGCCCTGCTGCATCGCGTCGACGTCCAGTTGCACCCGGATATGCCACACGCGACCCGCATCCAGGGCAGGCGGCGCGCGACGATTGAGGATGCGGTACAGGTAGCGCCGCCCGACGCAGGAGAAGCGCGCGTGCCAGTCGCCCGCCACTTCTCCGACTTCCAACACCGAGATAGGCTGCGGCCGCACCAGCGCGTTCAATCCCTCTCGCAGGCGGTGCGGCGTAAGCGACTTCATGACGTCAACATGCGCGGACATCGCGAGAGCATGAACGCCGGCGTCCGTACGCCCCGCGGCCATGACCTGCGTCTCTTCGCCGGTCATCCGCTGGAGCGCTTCCTCCAGCGTCTGCTGCACCGAGGGCCCATGGTCCTGCCGCTGCCAGCCCATGAACGGCCCGCCGTCATATTCGATCGTCAGCCGCCAGCGGGTCACTTGAGGATCGTCCCCTTCGCGATCGGGAAGCCCCGCAGCAGCTCGCCGGGTGTCATCGCTCCCCGTCCGGCCCGCTGAACCTTGAGCGGCCGGATATATCCCGACCCGCAGGCAACGGTCAGGCATTCGTCCAGCACTTCGCCGGGCCTTCCCGAAGCGTCTGCCCCTGCCGCCGCTTCGAGCAGCTTTACGCGCTCGCCCTCGATCTCGAACCAGGCGCCCGGGACGGGATTGAAGGCCAGCACCTGCCGCACGACCTGGTCGGCGGGCGCGTTCCAGTCTATCCGCGCTTCGACCTTGTCGATCTTGGACGCATAGGTCGCGCCATCGGGCGGCTGCGGTTCAGCTGGGGTCGGATGGTCCAGCCATTCGATCAACGCGCCGGCACCGAGTTCCGCCAATTCTTCCGTGATTTCGCCTGCGCTTTTGCGGCCAATGACGAGCTCCCGCTTGAGCAGCATCGGCCCGGTGTCGAGGCCTTCGTCCATCCGCATGATCGTGACGCCGCTCACCTCATCTCCGGCCAGAATGGCCCGTTGGATCGGCGCAGCCCCGCGCCAGCGCGGCAGGAGTGAGGCGTGAACGTTGATGCACCCGCCCTTCGGCGCCTCAAGGATCGGTGCCGGCAGGATCAGGCCATAGGCTGCGACCACTCCGAGATCGGCGTCCAGTGAGCGAAAAAGGCCTTGCTGCTCCGGATCGCGCAACGTTCGCGGAGTCCGAACCTCGATCCCGAGTTCCTCCGCACGCTCATGAACGGCAGTCTTGCGATCCGCCTTGCCTCGGCCGGCTGGCCGCGGCGGCTGTGCATAGACGGCGGCAATCTCGTGCCCCGCCTCCACCAGCGCGTCGAGGCTCGGCACCGCGAAGGCCGGTGATCCCATGAAGACGATGCGCATGGCGGGCGTATGGCGAAACGCGCCGGAATTGCCTACCTCCGCGCTCAGAATGGCCAGTCAGGAGATCGAAGCGCTTTCACAAGCGCTGGCGCGGCTGCCGGGCTTGGGGCCCCGGTCGGCTCGTCGTGCCGTGCTCCATCTGATGAAGAAGCGCGAAGTGGCTCTCCAGCCGCTACTCACGGCCCTCCAGAACGTGGCGAACAAGCTTTCGACGTGTTCAATATGCGGCAACGTCGACACATCGGACCCATGCACCATCTGCCGCGACCCACGGCGTGATGAGAAGATGCTGTGCGTTGTGGAGGAGGTTGCCGACCTCTGGGCCCTCGACCGCTCGCGCCTCTTCCCAGGCCGCTACCATGTCCTCGGCGGCCGCCTGTCGGCGCTTGAGGGCGTCGGCCCCGAAGATCTCAGCATCGACCAGCTCGTGCGGCGCGTCTCGGCAGGCGGCATCGAGGAGGTCGTTCTGGCCATGAACGCCACGCTCGAGGGCCAGACCACGGCTCATTACCTCGCCGAGCGCCTCGAAGGATTCCCAATCCGTCTCAGCCAGTTGGCGCACGGACTTCCCGTTGGAGGTGAGCTCGACTATCTCGACGAGGGAACGCTCGCCCAGGCCTTGCGCGCCCGGCGTCCCATTGCTTGAACGCATGGCGAACAGGCCCTAAATCCCCGGCATGGCCATTCGCCGCATCTACGAGACGCCCGACGCAGTCCTTCGCCAGATTTCCAAGCCGGTGGAGACGTTCGACGACGCCCTGAAAACGCTCGTCGCCGACATGTTCGAGACGATGTACGACGCCCCGGGCATAGGCCTTGCCGCCGTGCAGGTGGGCGAGCCGATCCGCCTGCTCGTCATCGACCTCCAGGAACCGAAGGACCCCGAGGATCCGGAGAGCCCTGCGATCAAGGACCCGAAGGTTTTCATCAACCCGGAGGTCCTGTGGCACTCGGATCACGACGTGCCTTACACCGAGGGCTGTCTGTCGGTCCCCGAGCAATATGCCGAGGTCATGCGCCCCGACCGCATCCGCGCCCGCTGGCAGGACGTGGAAGGCAAGACCTACGAGGAAGAGATTGAGGGCCTGCTTGCCGTCTGCCTCCAGCACGAGATGGACCATCTCAACGGAGTGCTCTTCATCGACCATCTCTCGCGCCTCAAGCGCGACATGGTCCTAAAGAAGCTCGCCAAGTGGCGGAAAGAGCAGCAGAAAAAGGCTGCATAGTGGGCGAGGGTAGCGCGCCCTATCACGCCCATATCTATTATTCCGATGAGGAAGCGCCCGCGGCGCTGGCGTTGCGCAGCTTATTCTTAGCCGGCCAGCCCGAAGTTCGGTTTGTCGGCCGGATGACCGACCGCGGCGTCGGTCCGCATCCGGTCCCGCAATTCGAAGTGCATTTCCTTGAGGGCTCGCGGCCCGAAGTGGTTGCCGCGATCGAGGCTTCAGGACTTCGCGCCCTGATTCATCCCCTGACCGACGACGATGTCGCCGATCATACGACGCTCGCCCACTGGATCGGTAAGCCGCTGGAGCTCGATATCGCGACGCTGGACCCGCCCGGGCATAACCAGGGCATGGCTCGTTTCGGCAGAAGCGACTTCTAGGCCGGCTCCATCACCGCCATTGCGGCGTTACGGCAATCTTCCGCACATTCCCGGCACATCTGAGCGCAGAGCCTGCAATGCTCGTGGTCGTGCTTCTCGCACTCCGCCGCGCAGGCATCGCAGACGCGAGCGCAATGCTCCAGCGTCTCGCGCAGAACCTGCTCGTTCTCGCCCGTACGCCGAGCCGCGAGCTTTCCAGTCGCCTCGCAGATGTCGGAGCAGTCGAGGCAAGTCCGGATGCACTGCGTCATGTCCATCTTCTCGGCTGCGCAGGCGTCCGCGCAGCTCAGGCACATCCGCGCGCAGTACATCAGGTGATGCGCGGCGTCGCCGAGCGGCTGGTTGACGTGGCCGTGGACGTCAGGGTGAAGCGAAATCATCTTGCGGATGGACATTCTTTTCTCCTCGATTCTCACCAAACCTGTGGACAGCCCGGCCTGTTCCGCTTGAGCGGACGCCTGCTTCCGCTATAATGTTCCCATTCTGTTCCGCGAAGGAAACTGGAATGGAGACTGTCGCTTACATCCTATTGGGCCTGATTGTCGGTGGAGTCATCGGCTGGTTGTGGGCAAGTCGCGAGGCGGCCGGAGCGAAGCAGACGGTCGAGACCCTTCGCCTCCAGCTCGACGAGGTCGTCAAGGAACGCGACGCGAACCGCGACGCCGCCACGAAACTGGCTGCGCTTGAAGCGTCCCAGGCCGAACGCGACCGCGGCTTCGAAGCCCGCATTCAGGAATTGGTGGAAGCGAAAGAGGCGCTCTCCGCCCAATTCTCCGAAATCAGCAACAAGCTGCTGGCCGAGGCCCAGGAGACCTTCCTGAAGCGCGCCGATCAGCGCTTCCGCCAGTCCGAAGAGCATGCCGGCCAGAACCTCAAGGCGCTGCTCCAGCCCGTTCACGACCGCCTGGAACGCTACGAGACGACCGTGCAGAAGGTCGAGGCCGAGCGTCGCGATGCCTTCGGGATGCTCTCGGGGCAGATCGAGGCGATGCGCACCGGCACTGAACGTGTCTCGGCCGAAGCGGCCAAGCTCGTGAACGCGCTGCGCAACGCGCCGAAGGCGAGGGGTCGCTGGGGCGAGCAGCAGCTTCGCAACGTGCTCGAGACCTGTGGACTGTCCGAGCATTGCGATTTCGCGACCGAGGTCAGCGTGACCGACGGGGAGGGGACGCGCCTGCGTCCCGACGTCGTCGTCCGTGTTCCGGGCGGCCAGTCGCTCGTGATCGACGCCAAGGTCTCGCTCAACGAATATCAGGATGCATTCGGGGCCGTCGACGAAGTCGCTCGTGAAACGCACCTGATGGCTCACGCCAGTGCGATCCGGGCCCATGTGAACACGCTTGGCGCCAAGGCCTATTGGACCCAGTTCGAAGATGCGCCCGACTATGTCGTGATGTTCATTCCCGGCGAGCATTTCCTCACCGCCGCGCTGGAGCAGGATCCGACGCTCTGGGACTATGCCTTCGACAAGAAGGTGCTGCTCGCGACGCCGACAAACCTTATCGCCATTGCGCGGACCGTCGCGGCGGTGTGGCGGCAGGAGCGCCTCGCCAAGGAAGCGCGGCAGATCGGCGAGCTTGGGAAGGAACTCTACGAGCGACTCGCCAAGGCTGCCGACGATCTGCGAAAAGTGGGCAGCGGTCTTTCGACGGCGGTCAATAATTACAATAACTTCGTCGCGAGCTTTGAGAGCAGGTCTCTCGTCACCGCGCGCAAGTTCCGGGAGCTGAATATCGAGCCGGGGCGGCGCGACATCGATGTGCTGACGCCGGTCGAAGCGCTTCCCCGCTACGCCGATGAGGAGCTGAGCCTGAGCGAGGACGGCGATCCGCCGCAGATCGCCGCCGAATAGGCAACGGCCTAAGTGCTTGCAAAATAGGAATTCGTTTGAGAGCGATCGAAACGACGGAGGCTCTCCGTGGCTCTTTCCCAATCGAATTCTCCCGGCAGCAAGGCCTGCTCCTTTCACCCTCGTTGTAACCCTCGCGGCTGCTCCGTTTGTTATCTGGGACGCGCACTTTTGGCGGAAATCGGCCGCTTCAGGCCTGCCGAAGGTCACGAAGTGGATGAAGTGGACGACCCCCTGTTTTCAATCAGTCAGGGTGACAATCGCTCGAGCGCAATCGAGCCGGCACCATTGCTCAGCGTTAGCTTGCCGCCGGCGGCTTCGCTCCAGCGCATCGGCTGCTGAAGGATCGCCAGGCCCTCGCTCTCGAGGCTCATCGCGGGCTCCGCACAGGCCATCATGGTCGACCGGACCTGCCTCGCCGTCACCGTCTCTCCGGCAACAACGTAGCTTCCGCCCCAGCCGTTACAGCCGAAGCGGCCGCTGATCTGGCCGCTCTTGAACTCCATTCGGTATTCGCCGTTCGCCGGCGTCGCGTGGCCATTGATGGCCGTGACGTGCCAGCGCGTATTCTCGAACGTCCGCGCGTCCGCGGCGATGGTGGTGCAGGCCGCGCATGCCAGCGCGAGAGCCGCCGCCTCAAAGGCCTCCGCAGCCATTGAATTGCCTTCCGTCGACCGTCACCTGAACCTTGTCCGGATAGACGCGGTCGCTCATCCCGTCGCTGCAGTGCCCATGCACGATGTTCACGTTGATCCTGGGCGTCTGGTAGATTTCGCCCGCGAACCCGACGATGACCTTGGGGGTCGGCTGCTTGATCGGCTGCTGCTCCGGCTCGACGAAAGTGATGTCGTGCTCGTCGATGAGCAGGTTCCAGAACGGCTCGGTGCCCAGCGCATGGTAAGGCGCGGCAGCAGGCGGAGGCAGCGGCGCGCATCCGGCCGCCACAGCTATCAGTGCCAGGATCGGTAGTCGTTTCATGGGACAAACAACCGTGCCGGTCCGAGCGGGTTCCTTCACCGCCAGCTCGCCTTGACCGCGAACGCCATCACCGCCGCCGCGATCGCTGCATTCAGGCTGTCCGCTCGGCCCGCCATCGGGATTTTCACGAGGACGTCGCACTCCGCTTCATAATCGGCGGGAAGTCCCTGCTGCTCGTTTCCGATCAGGAGGAAACAGGGCTGCTTGTAGTCGGCTTCGAGGTAATCGTGGGTCGCCTTGAGGCTGGTGCCGACCAACTGGCCCTCGCCAGAGCGGAGCCAAGCGACGAATTCGGCCCAGCGTGCAGTTGCCACATCCTGAGTGAAGATCGCCCCCATCGAAGCGCGGACCGCTTCGACCGAATAGGGGTCGGCGCAGTCGTCGATGAGGATAAGCCCGCCGGCACCGACGGCATCGCCGGTCCTGAGGATCGTCCCGATGTTCCCAGGGTCGCGCAGCGCCTGGACGACCATCCACAGCGGCCCTTTCGAACGGTCGATGCGCTCGAGCGACGTCTCCGGCTGGCGATAAGCGCCGAGCAGCATCTGCGGATTGTCCTTGCCGCTCATCTTCGAGAGGATGTCGGGCGTCGTCTCAACGGCATCGCCGCCCGCGGCCTCGGTGGCGGCGATGATCTCAGCTGCCAGCGGGTGCTTCGCCCCTTCGGGAGAAAAGGCGACAATCTCGGGCAGCCGACCGCTGTCGCGCGCTTCGGCGAGGATCCGCAGTCCCTCGGCAAGGAACAACCCCTCCGCGCGCCGTGCCTTCTTGTCGCGAAGGGAGCGCAGCAGCTTGACGGTCGAATTGGAAAAGGCGGTGACCTGGCGAGCCATTATTCTTCGCCGAACCGCTCCTCGACCAGCTCGACGAGCCTGGCGAGCGCCTCCTCGGCGTTGTCGCCCTCGACATGGATCAGGATCGTGTCGCCCTTGGCCGCGCCGAGCATCATCAAGCCCATGATGGATGTGCCGACGACCTTGTTGCCGTCCTTCTCGACCTCGATCGGGCAGCCGATCTCGCTCGCCAGGTTGACGAACTTCGCGCTTGCCCGCGCATGCAAGCCGCGTTGGTTCGTGATCCGAACCTCGCGGCTGACCCGGCTCAAGCCGCAGCTTCCCCGAGGATCTCGGAAGCGACGGAGATGTACTTGCGTCCCGCCTCGCGAGCGGCGGCGACTGCGGCGTGGACGGGCATCACCTTGCGGGCGCCCTCGAGACGGATGAGCATCGGCAGGTTCACGCCGGCAATAACCTCGACATTCTCGCCCTTCATCAGGCTGATGGCGAGGTTCGAAGGGGTCCCGCCGAACAGGTCGGTGAGGATGATCACGCCCTTGCCGGCGTCGACCTTGGCGATCGCCGAGGCGATGTCCTTCCGGCGGCTCTCCATATCGTCGTCGGGACCGATGCAGATCGCCTCGATCGCTTCCTGCGGGCCGACGACATGCTCCATCGCTGTGACGAATTCGGCCGCAAGCCGGCCGTGGGTCACCAGCACCAATCCAATCATCGATTCAACTCGTCCTCACCCTCGCTCGCCGTAGCCCGTCCGGGATGCCGTTCGATCGTATCGCTCGGCGGCAAGGCGAGGTCACGGTGACGCACATTCGGAGTAAATCCGGCGCTGCGCAACCGTTCAGCCATTTCGACTGCCGCGGCGACCGAACGGTGCCGCCCCCCTGTACATCCGAATGCAACGGTCACGTAACTTTTGCCCGCGGCCCAGTAGCGGGGAATCCAGTCGATGAGAAGCGATTCGATACGCTCCATCGTCTCGCGCCAGGACGGTTCGCCGGCGAGGTAGTCGCGCACCGGCTGATCGTTGCCGGTCATCGGCCGAAGCTCATCGACCCAATGCGGGTTTGGGATGAAGCGAAGGTCGAACACCAGGTCGGCGGTGCGCGAGATGCCGCGGGCGAAGGCGAAGGACGCGATCGTCAGCACAGGCTGGTCATCGTCTCCGCCATAGCGCCGCTGAAGCTCGTCGCGGAGCTCGGCCGGGCTAAGGTCCGTAGTGTCGAGGACACTGTCCGCGCCGTTGCGGAGCGGCATCGTCATCTGCCGCTCCCGGGCGATGCCGTCCTCTGCCGGCCGGTCCGGAGCGAGCGGGTGCCGGCGGCGAGTCTCGTCGTAGCGCCGCATGAGTTCGGTACCCGAGCAATCGAGGTAGAGAATCTCCGGTTCGACGCCGTTGATCGAGCGGATCAGGCCGGGAAGGCGCTGCGGGTCGAACCCGCGGCTACGCGAATCCATGGCAATGGCGACCGGCGCCGTCCGGCATTGCCCGCCGCCGTTGACGAAGGCGTCCACGAGGTCGGCGGGCAGGTTGTCGACGACGTCCCAGCCCATGTCCTCCAGCGTGTCGAGGACCGTCGATTTGCCTGCCCCGGACATGCCCGTGACGAGCAGAAGCTGCGGCAGCCGTCGTTGCTCCTCAGGCATCAGAATTTGAGGCCCATATGATCGAGTGCGATCGTGGCCTTCGCAGACGCCGAAGCCGTCAGCGCATCGATGGAAACGACCGGAAGCTTCACGCCGAGGATTAGGCGCTCGCGGCCGTCGTCGGGCAGGCGCTGAACCTCGCTGGTCAGCTCGATGATCAGGGCAACCGGAATGTCGCTGACCGGTTCCAGCTCGACGATGCCGAGTCCGCGAACCTCGAGCTTGCCGGCAATGGTGGGCGGCGCGCTCGCGAGCAAGCGGTCGCCGTCACGCTTCACGATCGTTTGGTCGTCGCTCACCAGGCTGTAGCCGCTGTCGATAAGTCTAAGCGCGAGATCGGATTTTCCCGATCCCGACGCGCCGCTGATCAACACTGCGCGGCCGTTCCGGGCGACTGTGCTGGCATGGAGCGTCTCAGTCGAAAGGCGTGGGGTGGCTTGCATCTTATTCGCGGTCGGCGGCCGGAAGCCGGATCGTGAAGCGGGCGCCCGAAGGGGCGTCGTCGCGGTCGTGCACGTCGATATCTCCGTCGTGGCCTTTGACGATAGCCTGGGCAATCGCAAGGCCAAGCCCGGAATGCCGTCCGAAGCTCTCGCCTTCGGGCCGCACCGAGTGGAAGCGGTTGAAGATCGCCTCGCGCGCTTCCGGGGGGACGCCTGGTCCCTCGTCATCGACGCGGATCCGCACTTCGTCGCCGACATGCGCCGCGGCAATCTCGACCAGCCCCCCGGGCGGCGAGAAGCTCACTGCATTGTCGATGATCGCGTTGATTGCCCTGGCGAGCCGGTCCGGCTTCCCCATCACGACCGCCGTTTCCTTGCGTGGGCGGGCAAAGGCGATCCGCGCATCGCCTTTTTCGCGCCTGGTCTCCCAGCTGGCGACGATCTGCTCGATCAGCGGCCCCAGATCGACGCGCTCGAAGGTTGCTCGATGAAGCTCGGCGTCTGTCCGGGCAGCCTCGCCGATGTCGTTGATAAGTCGGTCGATGCGCCCGACGTCGTCGCGAGCAATGGCCATCAGTCGCTGGCGGATGTCGGGATCCTCCACGCGATCAAGGCCGTCGACCGCTGAGCGAAGCGAGGCGAGGGGGTTCTTGAGCTCATGACTGACGTCGGCAGCGAAAGCATCGATATTGTCGATCCGCTGCCGCAGCGACTGGCTCATGTCCGCGACGGAGCGCGCCAGCAGGCCGATCTCGTCATTGCGCTTTGGAAGCCTTGGAACATTGACCTCCCGGGCGCGGCCCAACCGGACCCGATGGGCGGCGAGCGCAAGACGGCGCAACGGCCTGACGATGGTCCGCGCAAGGAACATCGAAACGAGGATGGAAATGACGATCACGATGGTCATCGCCCCGACGATGAGCCCGCGCTGCCTGCGTACGGTCCGCGTGAAAGTGCGGTCGTTGTCGGTCGCCAGCAACACGCCGCCCTTGAACGGTACCGCAGTTGAGATGACGGGGGTCATATCCGGCGCGTTGCGCACTTCAGTGTTGGGCCTTCCGGACCGCTGCGCGATTTCAGCCTCGGGCCATGCTTCAAGGCGGTCGACCCGCGGCTCCGAATAGTCTTCGAGCGGCCTTGCGCCGACGAGGAAGTTGAAGCCGGTGTCGATCGCCCGAGCGACGTCCTGAGTCCATTTCTGGCTGTTCGGGTCGCGAGGCTCGAAGGTCGGACCCGTGTCCTTCCAGCTGTCAATCAGCAGCGATCCATCGGGCCCGTAAAGACGGAACCTGGCACGCGTCTCCCGGGACATGGTCGAAAGCAGGCCGGGCCATCCTGACGGGGGCACGTGGCTCATTCCGATGAGCACCGTCTCGGCCTGCACGCGCGTCTGATGCGTCCGCTCCTTGCTGAGCCGATTGCGGAACACATCGAGGTAAAGCGTGCTCAGCGCGACGAGCAGCAGCGTCAGGATATTGAGCGCGAGAATCCTGTGCGTGAGCGTCCAGCGGCCCGACCAGCGCAGCTGCGGCTCGGGCAGCTCACTGCTCGTCGAATCGGTAACCGACGCCATAGAGGGTCTCGATTGCATCGAATTCGGAATCGGCGCTTCGGAACTTGCGCCGGATACGCTTGATGTGGCTGTCGATGGTTCGGTCGTCGACATAGACATCGTCGCTATAGGCGACGTCGAGCAGCTGATTGCGGCTTTTCACCACGCCGGGCCGCTGCGCGAGCGCTTCGAGGATGAGGAACTCCGTGACGGTAAGGCTGACATCCTTGCCGGCCCACCGCACCTTGTGCCGCGCGGGATCCATCATCAGGCGGCCGCGCTCGAGAGGCGGAGCCTCGGGCTGGTCGTTCGCCGTTTCCGGCCCCCCACGCTCCAGCTCCTGGCGCCTCAGGATTGCCCGGATCCGAGCGATCAGCAGCCGCTGGGAAAAAGGCTTCGAAATATAGTCGTCAGCCCCCATCGCGAGGCCGAGCGCCTCGTCCAGCTCGTCGTCCTTGGACGTCAAGAAGATGACGGGCATCGAGCTGAACTCACGGACCCGGCGCAGCAATTCCATCCCGTCCAGGTTTGGCATCTTGATGTCGAACACGCCAAGGTCCGGCGGATTGTCGTTGATCGCCTTTAGCGCAGCGACTGAATCCGAATAGACGCGCGTAACGAACCCCTCCTGCTGGAGGGCGATTGAAACCGAGGTCAGGATGTTGCGGTCGTCATCGACCAGCGCGATCACATGGCTCATCCGCTGCTCTGTCGATGCCTCTGCCGAATGACCGAAAGGGATTAGCCACCAGCCGCTCCGCACACAAGCACGTGCCCGATCCCATCAGAGAAATGCCGGCCTTGCCTTGGCTCAATTGGTCCCGAATAGGGACGCTCTGCTTTGACCGCGCAGCGGTTTCATGCGTATACGCGCGTGTAACGCATACGCATGCGGCGGAAGGCCTTACACCGGCCGCCGCCGCATTTTGATATTTGGGAAGGAAAGCTTGTCAGTGAACGATCGCGTTCCACGCCGCGGCCTTGATACACAGGGCATCGCTACCGGCGCAGAGATCTTCTGGAACCTGACCACGGCGCCGCTGGTGGAGCATGCGGTGCGCCGGGGAGAGGGCTTGCTCGCCAAGGATGGACCGCTCGTCGTTCGTACCGGCAAGCACACGGGCCGCAGCGCGCAGGACAAGTTCACGGTCAAGGATTCGCTCACTGAGGACGTCATTTGGTGGAACAACGGCAACAAGCCGATGGACCCCGAAGCGTTCGACCGTTTGCACGAGGATTTCCTGCTGGCGCTTGCCGACAAGGACCAGCTCTACGTCGCAGATCTCTTCGGAGGCTCGCAGCCGGAGCACCGGGTGCGCGTTCGCGTGGTCAACGAGCTCGCGTGGCACAACCTGTTCATCCGCACTTTGCTCGTTCGCCCGGAAGCTTCGGAGCTGCCCGATTTCGAGGCTGAGTTCACGATCATCGACCTGCCGAGCTTCCGCGCCGATCCCGAGCGCCACGGCTGCAGGACGGAGACCGTGGTCGCGGTGAACTTCACGAAGAAGCTGATCCTGATCGGCGGTACTTCCTATGCCGGCGAGATGAAGAAGTCCGTCTTCGGCCTGCTCAACTTCATCCTGCCGCCGCAGGGCATCATGCCGATGCACTGCTCGGCGAACATCGGTCCGGATGGCGATACGGCGATTTTCTTTGGCCTTAGCGGCACGGGCAAGACGACGTTGTCGGCCGATCCTAACCGCACGCTGATCGGCGACGACGAGCATGGCTGGTCTGACACGGCGGTCTTCAACTTCGAAGGCGGCTGCTACGCCAAGATGATCCGGCTGTCGGCGGAGTCCGAGCCCGAAATCTACGCAACCACCAAGCGCTTCGGCACCGTGCTCGAGAACGTGGTCATAGATCCGGAGACGAGGGAGCTCGATCTCGATGATGCGACGCTCGCGGAGAATAGCCGCGGCGCCTATCCGATCGACTATATTCCGAACTCGTCGGAAGCGAACATGGGGCCGCTTCCCAAGAACGTCGTCATGCTGACCGCGGACGCGTTCGGGGTGCTTCCGCCGATCTCGAAGCTGACGCCCGAACAGGCGATGTATCACTTTCTCTCGGGATACACGGCCAAGGTCGCGGGCACGGAGATCGGCGTCACCGAACCGCAGGCGACATTCTCGACCTGCTTCGGAGCACCGTTCATGCCGCGCCACCCGTCGGTCTACGGCAACCTCCTCAAGAAGCGCATCGCCGAAGGAAGCGTCGACTGCTGGCTGGTCAACACCGGCTGGACCGGCGGCAAGTACGGCGTCGGCAAGCGCATGCCGATCAAGGTGACGCGTGCGCTCCTCAACGCCGCACTCGACGGGAGCCTCAAGAACGCCCAGTTCCGCAAGGACCCGAACTTCGGCTTCGACGTACCGCTCGAAGTGCCGGGCTGCACCGATTTGCTCGATCCGCGGAGCACCTGGGCGGACCCGGCCGAATATGACGCGATGGCCGCGAAGCTGGTCGACCTCTTCGTCGAGAATTTCGCGCAATTCGCTGACCAGGTGGACGAGGGCGTGCGCCAAGCCGCCCCGAAGGTGAACGGACAAGCGCAACGACAATCGCAAGTCCACTCCGCCCAGACGACATCAGCTTAAGGCCCGGCTCCGGTCGGGCCCTCCACAAGGACCCGACCAAATGACCGAGTTTCGACCCCGTTTCTTCCACACCGACGCCGAGATCGAGCATATCGGCGAAGGCCTGCTCGCGCGCACGCTTCCTCGTCCCGAATGGACGCACGAGGCGCACCTCGCCGCGACCACCTACCTGCTCCTAAGGCGGCCCGACGTCGATATCGACAAGGAGTTGCCGGGGATCATCCGCCGCTACAACGAGAGCGTCGGCGGCGTGAACAGCGACACGGAAGGCTACCACGAGACGATCACGCGCGTGTTCCTGCACGGCGTTCGGCTGTTCCTCGCTGAAGCCGATACGAGCGAGCCGATCCACGAGCTGGTCAACGACCTGCTCTCGTCGCCGATGGGAAAACGCGACTGGCCGGGCCGCTTCTACTCGCGAGAGCGGCTTTTCTCAGTCGAGTCGCGCCGCAATTTCGTTCCGCCGGACCTCGCTGCGCTGCCCTGATGCCTTAGCCTTCTTCGAGCAGGCTCAGCCGGCGGTCGAGTTCTTTTAGCGCCTCGACAAGCTCGTTGAGGTCATCGGCAGTGAGGAGAAGCCCGTTGGGGAATTCCTCGATCGCCTGAATTCCTCCGGAGGCGAGACGCCTCCGCCGTGCAGGAACCGGATCAGCCTCATCGTCCATCATACTATCCTCAGCCCGCCTTCGTCCGGGCGATATAGTCGTCGATGTTCTTCGCGAGCACGTCCATCGGGACGTTGCCGCCCTTCACGACAGCATCGTCATAGGCCCTGAGGTCGTACTTCGGTCCAAGCTCGCGCTTGGCTTTCTCGCGAAGGCGAAGGATTTCGTTTTGGCCGACCTTGTAGCCGCACGCCTGACCCGGCCAGACGCAGTAGCGGTCAACCTCGTTTGAGACTTCGAGCGGGTTGGAGCCGTTGACGTTGACGAAATAATCAACGGCCTGCTGGCGGCTCCAGTTTTTCACGTGCAGGCCGGTATCGACGACCAGTCGGCAGCAGCGGAAGGCGATCGACTGCATGTAGCCGAGACGCCCTGCCGGGAAATCGTCATAGACTCCTAGCTCGTCGACCAGCTGCTCCGCGTACAGCGCCCAGCCTTCGGAATAGGCATTGAACGCGAGCAGAGTGCGAATGAGCGGCAGCTTGTTGGCATATTCGCCCTGCCAGACGTGGCCCGGAATGGACTCGTGCGCCGCGAGGTCGGGCAAGCTGTACTTGCTGTGCAGGTGCGTATCGCGAAGGTTGATCCAGAACTTGCCGGGGATCTTGCCGTCGATCGAACCCGCGCCGCCGTAGGCCGCGGGTGCTCCCGGCTCCTGCTCGGGAGACATGCGCTTCACCTCGAGATGGCCGGGCACCATTGTGTTAAACGCGCGTGGCAGGACGCCGCGGATAATCTTCAACCGCTGCTGAATATAGGCCTGGATTTCGGCGCGGCCCTTGTTGCCCTCACTGAACTGGTACCGCGGATCCTTCGCCAGCGCCTGCATTCGCTCGCCGACGCTACCCTTGCTGTATCCGAGCGACTTCAGGATCGGGTCCATCCGGCCGTGCAGCTCCTTCAGCTGCGCAAGGCCGATATGATGCACTTCCTCCGGTGAAAGGTCGGTCGTCGTCGAAGCCTTGAGTGCCCACCGGTAATATTCGGCCCCGTGCGGACGCGCCGATACGCCCGCCGCGCCCGTCGCGAGCTTGCGCTGCGCTGCGAACTCCGCGAGCTGTCGGTCGAGGGCCGGAGCGACCTGGCCCGTCACGATCTGCCGCGCCTGCTCGACCCAGGGGCCGCTGAGGCCCTTCTCGCGAGTCTTCTGCTCGAGCGTGTCGACCAGGCTGCCGCCCTTCGCTGCGCCGTCACGCGCGATGGTGATCTGCTTGATCGTGCGGTCGACGATGAAGTCGGGCGGAATCATGCCCTGCTCGTGTCCGGCGCGGATCCGTTCGAGCTCACCGTCGATCTGGCCGGGATACTCCTTGAGCCGGCTGACGTAGGCGTCCGCATCCGCCGCCGTTTCGATCGGGTGGTCCGTGGTCAGGAACTGCGGGATATCGACGAAGGCGCCGCCGACCTGGTTCACGGGATAGGGCGTGTTGCGATATCCGCCGACCGCCACGTCGCCGAACGGGAAAGCGAACCCTTCCAGCCCGGTCTTGTAGGCGCTCTTCACGACTTCGACGCTGGTCCGCGTGGTGGAGGGGAGGGCGCTCGTGTCAACCGCTTCCGCTTGCGCGAGGTCCGAACGGATCGTCGCCGCAAAGCGCTGCCGGCCGGCTGCGGAGATGTCGCTCAAATGGTAGCGCATTTGCGCCCGCGCGCCCGTGTCGATCCCGAGCGACGTCGAGCCCTCGGGGCTGAAGCTCAGAAGGTGCTCGGCAAATCGATCGAGGAGCGCGTCGGCCTGGGTCTCTGTGGCTGGCGCGGCGAAGGCGGCAGTCGCCTTGGCGAAGATCGGCAGCGCAGCGCCTGCGGCAAGACCGGCGAGCGCCTGGCGGCGGCTGAGCGGAAGGGTCAAAGCGAAAACTCCACTAGCTTGGGGGAAGGACGTGCTCGGGCTCCACCTTCAGGCAATTGCCTTCGATGTCGACGATCCGCACCCGCTCGCCGGCAGCAGCCGGGCCGCCGCGTGCCGACCAGTCGCTGTCGCCGACGCGGACCCGGCCTCCGTGGGAGTTGATCGGCTCGGTCGCGACGACGACACGGCCGAGCAGGCGCTTCGCACGGTCGTTGAGGAAGGGGTCCGGCGAATAGTCGTAACGCATCGCATAGGCGCGCCGTCCGCCCACGCGCGCCGCGAGGAAGGCGAGCGCCGCAAAGATCGCGAACTGCAGCGGCAGGCTGAGCGGAAGCGCCAGGGCCGCAAAGCCGGTCGCGATCGCTGCCGCACCGATGAACACCAAGAAGAAGCCGGGCGCGATCAGTTCCGCGATCAGCAGCACGACGCCGCCGATCAGCCACATCCACTCCGGATCGATATCGAAACCGCTCATTCGCCGGCTTTTGGAACGCTCGGGGCCGGCTTAGCCTTTGACGGCCCGACTTCACGGCCGATTGCCTCCTTGGCGAGCTCTCCGATCCCGCCCAGGGTCCCGATCAGCTGCGTCGCCTCGACTGGGAATAGGATCGTCTTCGAGTTCGGCGAGCGCGCAAACTCCGCGACTGCTTCGACATATTTCTGCGCAACGAAATAGTTGATCGCCTGGGAGCTTCCTGCCTCAATGGCGTCGCTGACGGCCTTGGTCGCCGTCGCTTCCGCCTGCGCGGCACGCTCGCGCGCCTCCGCCTCACGGAATGCGGCCTCCCGAGCGCCCTCGGCCTCGAGAATGGCGGATTGCTTCTCGCCCTCGGCACGCAGGATGGCGGACTGTCGCGACCCTTCCGCCTCGAGGATGACGGCGCGCTTTTCGCGCTCCGCTTTCATCTGGCGGGTCATGGCGTTGACGATGTCCTGCGGCGGGCGGATGTCGCGCAGCTCGACGCGTGTTATCTTCACGCCCCACGCCTCGGTCGCCTGATCGACCACCGAGAGGAGCTTAGTATTGATCTCGTCGCGCTTCGACAGGGTCTCGTCTAGGTCCATCGAGCCCATCACGGTGCGCAGGTTCGTCGTCGAGAGCGCGGTGATGGCCGTATAGAGGTCGTACACCTCGTAGGCGGCCTTGGCCGCGTCCAGCACTTGGAAGAAGACCACGCCGTCCACCGCTACCATCGCATTGTCCTTTGTAATGATCTCCTGGCCGGGGATCTCAAGAACTTGCTCCATCATGTTGATTCTACGGCCAACGCGATAGAAGAACGGGGTCACGTAATTGAAGCCAGGCTCGGCCACGCGGACGAACCGCCCGAAATGCTCGATCGTATAGCGGTGGCCCTGGCGGACGATCTTCACGCCCATCATCACATAGAGCAGCACAAGGACCGCAACGGCTGCCATGAACGTCGTCAGCATTTTTCTTCCCTCACCTCCCTTATCGAGGGCATGATGCGACGGTGATGGCTGCAGCGGAAGCAAAAAGCGACACGGGCTTCGACCTCTTCGCTGTACGGTCGCTGCTCTTCCTCCCCGCGTCCAATCCGCGGGCGATCGCGAAGGCGCGCGAAGCGGGGGCGGATCTCGTGATCCTCGACCTCGAAGATGCTGTGAAGCCCGAGGATAAAGCCTTGTCCCGGAATGCGGCGATCGATGCAGTGTCTTCGCCCTGGCCGGTGCCGGTCGCCATCCGGGTCAATGGCGTCGGCACGGAATGGCACTCGCGCGATCTCGATGCCGTTGCACGGTCGCACGCCGACCTGATAGTCCTGCCTCGCGCGATTTCCGGACACGTCATTCGCGGGGTGCGCGATGTGGCGGCGAAACCGATCCTGGCGATGATCGAGACCGCTGCCGGCGTACTCGCTGCAGCGGACATCGCGAGCGAAGCCGCAGGCCTCATCGCCGGCACGAACGATCTTCGCGCCGATCTTCGATTGCCGCTCGATGCGACACGAGGCCCGATCTCCGCCTCGCTCCAGCTAATAGTGCTTGCCGCTCGCGCGGCGGGAGTCGCGGTGTTCGACGGCGTCTTCAACAACCTCGAGGACAGCGACGGCTTCGCGAAGGAAGCGGAGGAGGGGCGCGAGCTCGGGTTCGACGGCAAGAGCCTTATTCACCCGTACCAGATCGGACCGTGCAACAGCGCTTTCGCGCCAGGCGCGGCTCTTTCCAGCACAGTGGGATCCGAAGCTTGGAATTCACGTGACTTGAAGTCGCGGC
>JADMIO011761877.1_pt1 | contig 19132 bp, 18 predicted proteins | sample 8958161 | NCBI WGS metagenome assembly JADMIO01 (sample SAMN16585339, study PRJNA669376) | soil metagenome | isolation source: Crop rotation soil | place: USA: Cullars Rotation, Alabama | collected 2011
CCGCGACTTCAAGTCACGTGAATTCCAAGCTTCGGATCCCACTGTGCTGGAAAGCTCGACGACGCACGATCCCTTCGGCGACGACGCGAGCCGCGTCGTGCACTTGTCGTCCGAGAAGAGATCGGTCGCGAATCCCGAGGTCTGCGGGACGCAGCGGATCATGCTGTCTTCCGCGAGCTGTGGAAAGCACGTCACGCCGAGCTTCTTGTCGAAGTAAGCGGAGAAGAATCGCGCGCCGTCGGACAGCTCGTGATACCGCGCCACGATGCGAGAGCCGCCGCGCGGAACGAGCGCCGAAGGCGGACCCGAATCGCCGGCGTCGTTGCCGGGTGGCGGTGGCGGCGGCGCGAGCTGATCGTCGCCGGCGTCGGGCGGCTGCGCGTCGTTCGAAGAAGAGGAGGAGCACGCCGCGAAGGCGCACACGACAGCGAGGCCCCCGATCCACGCAAACCGCATCCGACGAGCCTACTTGATGATTGGGTTCTTCGCCTCGAAGGGCATCTTCACGGTCATCGATTTCCTGCCGAGCGACGGCGGGAGCGCGGCGAAGGGGCCCGCGCGGCGCACGGCGTCCGCGCAGTTGCGATCGAACTCGTCGATCCCGCTCGGGCGCGCCGGCGGCCAGTGGACCGTCGCGCTGCCGTTCGACTGGATCGTCACCGAGAGGATCACGGTGCCCTGCTTCAGCTCGAGCATCGCGCTCTTCGGGAATGCATTCGCCCAGAGCGGATCGATCCTCGAGTGGAGATGACGCTTGTACGCGACCCACGCGGGATCGACGTCGTACCAATCGAATGCGTCGCCGTCGCCGCGGCCGAGCGGACGCGCGATCGACCCGCGGCCGTTCGTTCCGCCGGCGCCCGGATCCGAATCCGCGCCGTTCGTGCCGCCGCGTCCCGGACCTTCCATCATCGCGCCCGCGACGCTCGCGTGGACGAGCGAGCGCACGGTGCTCGCGACGGCTTGATCGCTGTCGACGGTGTCGTTCGGACGCGCGCGCGTGAAGGCGGGGATCGTCGGCGGTCCTTCCGCGACCATCGGACGCCCGAGCGCGACGCGCGCGGCCTCCGAGTGCTTGTCGCCGGGCGCGCCGTTGCGTACGCCGACGCCCGGGCTCGCAGCGAGCTGCCCCGGCCTGTCCGATCCCGCCGACGCGCCGCTCTCGTCCGAATCCTCGCCGTCCTTCGTTCCGGGATGACCGCCGAGCACCGACGGATTCGCGGAGCCGAGCGATCCGCGGCTCGGGTCGGACGCCGACACGGGGCGGCGCTCCTTGCGCTCGCCTTTTCCGGTCGCGAGGAACGTGAGCTCCATCGGGTGCGTGGTCGCGCGGCGGTCCTCGTGCGTCGTGCGGTGCGCCGCCGTCTTCAGGCGCTGGTACTGATCCTTGTCCTGTCCGGTCCACTCGTCGGGATTGAGCCGGATGAACTCGTCGACCGCCGCGAGGTTCGTCGCGCGCTGCCCGGTCGCGGATCCGCCGTGGCCCGTCGCGCCGTCGTCCACGCGCGGCACGAGCGCGCCGCCGAACGCCTCGGGCGGCGTGCCTTCGGGGACCTCTTCGCGATCGGCGAGCAGCGCTCCCTCCGAGAACGCCGGCAGCTCGATCGCGATCACGGGGTCGGGCGGCGCGGTCTTCGAAGCCGCCTCGCGCGCCTCCTTGGCGGCGATGGACGCGAGCGCGAGATAGCCCGCGCCGACGAGGAGCGCGACGTGCAGCACCACCGATCCCACGACGGAAAATGCGGCCATCGCTGGGCCGAGATTGCGCGGGGCGCTCAACGAATGCTCCTCGTCAAAGCCTACCGTGCGTTGGACGGCTCCGCACGGCGGGCGGTGCAGTCGCCGATGTAGGTCTATCCAAACAGGCGACGAAACAGGCGCGCGGTGTTCTCGCTCGCGCGCTCGGCGAGCTCCTCGAACGGGATGCCGCGGAGCTCTGCCACGCGTCGCGCCGTGTGGACGACATACGAGGGCTCGCACGGCTTTCCGCGCACCGGCACGGGCGCGAGATACGGGCTGTCGGTCTCGACGTGGATGCGATCGATCGGCGCCCAGCGCGCGACGTCCTGGATCTCGACGGTCTTCTTGAACGTGACGATCCCGGAGAACGACACGTCGAAGCCGAGATCGAGCGCTTTCTCTGCGAACGCGCGATCCTCGCTGAAGCAGTGGATGACGCCACCGACGTCGCGCGCGCCTTCGCTCGTGAGGACGTCGATCGTGTCGGCGGGCGCAGAGCGCGTGTGGATCACGATCGGCTTCTTCACCTCGCGCGCGAGGCCGACGAGGCGCGCGAACGCGGCGCGCTGCACGTCGCGCGGCGAGTGATCGTAGTGGTAGTCGAGGCCGATCTCTCCGATCGCGACGACGGAGTCGCGCCTCGCGAGCGCGGCGAGCTCCGCGTAGGCCGCGTCGTCGAGCGTCGTCGCGTCGTGAGGGTGCACGCCCACGGCGGCGCCGATGCGCTCCGGGATCCGCTCCGCGAGAGCGACGGCGGATCGCGCCTGCGACAGATCGCGTCCGACGCCGATGACGACGAATCCCTTCACGCCGGCGGCCCGTGCGCGCGTGATCGCGTCGTCCGGTCCGTTCGGGAAATACTCCGCGTCGAGATGGCAGTGCGAGTCGACGAGGCCGGTGGCCATGCCGTATCGTACGCCGGTGACCGCGCCTTCGCATCTCGACGAAGCGTCGTTTCGTGCGCTCCTCGATCGCGACGGGCTGCTCCGCGCGGACGCGCTCGCGCCGCCCGATCGCGCATCGGCCTACACGTGCTTCGCCCAGCGCGAGGACGCGACGCTCGACATCGATGCGGTGAAGCGCAACGGAGCGCAGTTCTTCCAGGCGAAGGTCGGGCTCACGGTCGACAAGCACTACGGTCCGGGCGTGCTCTCGATCGACGCCGCGCGCGTCGTCGTCGCGTCCGACGAGAGCGGCGCGAACGGAACGCGGCTCTGCTACGCGCGACCCACCGAGCCGAGCGACCTCGCGGCGGCGGAAGAGGCCGAGCGCGCGCAGAAGACGCACGGCATGGCGCTGCTCGCGCAGCGGTGTCAGACGGTGTGGCTCGTCGTGCGAGAGTCCGACGACGATCGCGCCGCGCTCACGATCGCGGCGATCTTCGCGAGCACGATGCTCGGACCGATCCTCGCGCCGAACGGTCGTGAGATCTTCGGCGTGCGCACCGCGCGGATGAAGCTCGAAGGACAGCAGCGTCCCTATCGTTGATGCGCGATCCGGCGCGAGGCGAACGCGAGGAGCAGAGAGCGCACCATCCAGTCGCACGTAGAGCCCATCCACACGCCGACGAGGCCCAATTTCAGGCCGATCGCGAAGAACCACGTCATCGAGAGACGGACGATCACGGCACCCACCACGCTCACGCCCAGCGCTTCGCGCGTGCGTCCCGCGCCGCGCAGCGACTGCGCGAGCACGATGCCGATGGCCATGAACGGCTGCGCCGCGGCGAGGACCGGCACGGCCGATCGGCCGATCGAGAGCACCTCCGCGTCGTGCGAGAACATCGGCAGGATGGCATCGCGGAGGAGGAGCGCGAGGAGGCCGAACGATGTGAGCGCGATCACCGCATCGCGCGCCGCGATGCGTGCCGCACGCTTCGCCTCGTCGGGCGCACGCGCGCCGAGCTTCTGGGCGACGAGCGCCGCTGCGGCGATGCCGAAGCCATCCGCGGACAGAAAGCAGATCGACTCGACGCTGATGAGCGCCTGATTCGCCGCCATCGACGCATCACCGAGGCGCGCGATGATGACGACGTAGCCGACGAAGCCGACGTGATAGAGCGCACGCTCGAGGAACGCGGGCATCGCGACGTGCGCGAGTCGCGCTGCTTCGTCGCGCGGCAGGCCGATTGGCTCGGCCTCCCCTTCCCTTCTCCTCAGCGACACCGGACGCGTCGTGCTCGCGAGCGCCGCCGTGGCGAGGACCGCCTCCAGCACGAACGTGACGGTCGTCGAGATGCCCGCGCCGCGCGCGCCGAGCGCCGGCACCGAATCACCGACGCCGAGGATGAGCGCGCGGTTCAGCGCGATGTGCACGACGTTCGCGACGATGCCGATCGCGAGCGGCGTCTTCGTGTCGCCGCCGGCCTGCAGGGTCGCGATCGACGTCATCGCGACGAAGACGGCGGGAGATGCGGCGATCGTCACGCCGAGATATCGCTGCGCTTCTCCGATCGCCGCCGGCGAAGCATTCGGCATCGCGCGCGGCAGGATCGCGAGAACGAGCGGCGTCGCGAGCGCGACGACGCCGCCGATCGCGATCGCCATCCCGAGCGAGAGCCACGCCGCGCGGCGTGCCATCGCGGGCTGCTTCGCGCCGACGTGGAATCCGACGCGCGCGATGGTCCCGACCTCGAACGCCGCGAACACGCTCCAGAGCGACCACTCGAGCGCACCGCCGAGCTGCATCGCCGCGAGCGACGCCTCGCCGTGCATGCCGAGCATGATGCGATCGACGACGAAGACGAGCGTCTGGAGCAGCGAATGGAGGATCGCGGGAACGGCGAGCCGGCGGACTTCCTGCGCGAGCGTCAAAAGAGCGTGCCGAAGGCGCCGATCACGAAGCCGCCGGGCACCGGCATCGGCGCGATGCGCATCGATTCGATCGGACCGTGCTTCGGCGGATCGTCGGGCACGAACGGACCGGGCGGCATGTCCGGCGGCGGCGGCGGCGGGTTCCGCGGAGGCTCGGGCGGCGGAAGCGGCGGCGGTCCGTCGTCGTTGCCGCCGACGACGATCGCGGCGACGCCGTGCACGAACAGCGCTCCGGCCCACGCTTCGAGCCCGATCCAACCGGCCTTGCTCCCGAGATTGGGCTGCGCGAGCTGCGCGCTGGCCACCGCGAGCTGCGGCGTCGTCGCGATGACCTCCATGATCCCGAACGCGCGCCCGCCGAGGCGTCCTTGCGTCGCATGACCGAGCGCGGCGAGCGTGAACATGCCATTCGCCGCCGTCGCCCACGACACACCATAGAGCGCGCCCGGATCCACCGTGCTCGAAGACGCGCCCCATGCGCCGTAGATCGTGACGAACGCAGGGATCGTCGAGAGCGTCGCCGCGAGCGGAGCGCCGTAGGGCTCGTTCACGTTCGCCGCGATGAGCGGCGTTCCGATCGAGAGGATCAGCGTCTGCGGCGCGCCGACGATCGCGCTCGTCGTCGCCCAGGTCTTGTCGGGACGCTCCGCCTGCGCGGCGTACACGGTGTCACCGCCCACGAACACGAGGTCAGCGACGACGAGCGTGACCACGACGGCGGCGATCTCGACGCCATTCGACGCCTGCGCAGGGCGCGGCGCAGCGAGCGTGCACGCGAGCACTGCGCCGGCGACGAGATGTTTTCGCACGTCAGGCCACGATGAGGTCGTTGTACCGCTTGCGGAGCAGCATGCTCGCCGTGTCGGCCGCGCAGTTGTCGCAATAGCCGAACTTCGACGCCATGCGGTCGAGGACCTGGCGAGCGTCGCGCCTCCGGTGATCGTCGAGACCGGCGCCTTCGTCGCGCACGACGACGACGATGTCCCGCGCGCGCCTCGCGACGTCGGTGCGCTTGTCGGCGAAGATCGCGTCGCGCAGGCGCCGGAGATACTGCGGGAAGACGAGCCGTCCTTCGACGCGCGCGCCGGGATGATCGATGGCCCACGCAGCGATCGAGCTGATCATCTGCCGCCGCGCGTCCTGCACGTCGCCCTTCACGTCGAGAAGGCGCTCGACCTCGCGCATCATCGACTCGTCCGGCTCCTCGTAGTCGCCGGTCACCTTGTTGCGGATGCGCTCCTTCTTCACCCACACACTCACGTGCTGGACGTACCGCTCGAAGAGATCGTCGTACTGCTCCTCGGCGACGAGCCCGCTCGACGCATAGAGCTCCTGCTCCCAGTTGGTGAGAAGCCGCGAGAAGAGCGTCTCGCGGAACAGCTTCACGTCGTGATAGCCACCGGCCTGCGTGTCCTGCTGGAGCCACTCGAACTCCGCCTTCCGCTGGCAGAGCTGCTCGATCTCGTCGAGCACGGCGAGCGGCGAGACGCACTTGTAGATCTGCGACTGCGCCGCATCGAGGAGAACGACGCGCATCTCGCGCGGAGAAGCGCCGATGCGTCCTTCGTAGATCGGATACGAGTCCGACTCCTCGAACACCTCGCGTACGCCGGCACGAAGCACCTTCTGCGCGTCGGTCTCGAGGCGCTCGGGCGAGCGGCCGTTCGCGTAGAGATCCATTTTCTCGACGGCCGTGAGCCCGGAGAGCGCGTTCGAGAGCGCGCGGGGATATTTGTCGGTGTTGGGCTTCCGCATGCGCGTGAGCACCGCGAACTGCGCCGCCATCGAGGTCGCGTGCGGTGCGACGTGACGCCGGATGTGCGGAACGACGTGCGTGTCGTAGATCTGCTGCTCGTGCACGACGCTGCGTAGGTACGGCGTGCGGATCAGCTCGAGACGCCCGCGGAACGAAGCGAACTCGGGGTGCTCGCGGAAGGCGTCGAGGTGGAGCTCGTTCGCGCTCCCCATCATCACGCAGTTGAGCGTGACGTTCTGCTGCGTGAGAGCGACCTCGCCGGTCTCGATGGAGAGCTGCAAGTACTTGAACGCGTCGAGCGGACGCTTCAGGAGATCGCTGAACTCGAGGACGCCGCCGGCGGCGTCGACGAGCTCGCCCTTCGCCTCGTAGAGCGTGACGGCCTGGAGCGAAGGCGGCAGCGATGCGAGCGAGCGATCCATCGTGATCTGCCGCTCGGTCGCGTCGACGCTCATCTGCGGACCGATGGTCACCGCCCCCGTGCGGTACCTCTGCGAGACGAAGTAGCGCTCGACCTGCACGTGCTTCAGCACCTCGGTGTACGAGCCGTTGTAGCTCGAGAGGAGCGCTTCGAAGACCTGCTGTGACTTGTGCGAGAGCTCGCCGCGCAGGATCCAGTCGTTGAATGCGTCCGCGGTCGACGGAAGGCCCTTCTGCTTCGCGAGACGATCGATGAGCGCGACGCGCTCGTTGACCGGAATGAGGAAGAGCGGATGGTCGCGGACCTCGACGAGCAGCTTCGCGTCGATCTGATCGTCGGGAAGGTGCGCATACGATCCGAGCTGCGCGCCCGGCTCCTTCTGTCCGAAGCCGAGGCTTCCGCGGAGCGTCTTCGACGACGGGAACACCCAGTTGAAGCGGTAGAGCGCGCCGTCGTCGAGCGTCGAGTAGTGCTCGAGCGCGCGCATGATGCACGCGACGATGGTGCTCTTCGCCGACCCGTTCGGCCCGTGGAGGAGCACGAGCCGATTCGGACGCGCCTCGCGGACGAAGTTCGAGACGGAGCGATAGATCTCTTCCTGGACCTGCTCCTGCCCGATGAGCGCGCTCTTCGCGAGGGCCGCATCCCACGGAAGGTCGAAGAGCTTCCAGCGCGTGAACTTCCCCCACGGGTGATCGACCTGCACCGTGCCGTAGTGATCGAAGCAGTCGCGCAGGTAGCGGCTCGCGTCGCGGCCGTGGCGGACCGGGTCGGTCGCGAACAGATCGAGATACTCCGAGAACGAGAGGACGCGCTGGCCTCTCAGGAATCGCTTCTCGACGCTCTCCGCGACGGAGGTGATCTCCGCGGCGACGCTGCGCTCTGTCATGAGCTGCAGGCTACCACCGATCACAAAATGGAAGACGAGGCGCGTCCGGTCGGACGGCCTCGTCGGATCACAGCGATCTCGTTACTTGACGTCGACCTTGATCGGCCCCTTGCACTGGCTCTTGTCGTTCGTGCAGATGAACGCCGTCACGGTGCCCTCGCACTTGTCGCCCTTGAACTTGGCGGACGTCGTGTCGACGGAGACCTTCGTGCCCTTGGTGATCTTCCACGGCGCTTCGGGATTCGTGTGCCAGTCGGAAGACACCGCGGTCGCAGTGATGTTGCCTGAGCCGTCACAAGACACTTTCACGCCGTCCTTCGTGTTGTCGCCCGCTTCGGACGACGTTCCCAAGACGACGATGCCCAACGCAACGGCGGCGCCCAGAACCTTCGACACTCGCTTCATCTCACTCTCCTGTGCGTATGTCCGCTTCGAGTTTATACGAAGGTAAGCCCCTCGGGTGTGAGCCCCGCTTGGAGCGTTTGACGAGGTGGACTTTCCTTCGATTCAACGAATGTAGAGCTCCAGGTACGGCTCGACATCCGGTGCAGAGCTCGAACGAGCCCCTTCGATCCGGGCAAACCCCGGATCGGAACCCGCTCCACGCTCCGAACCTCCCCCGCTGAGAGCAAACGTCGTTCCGGTACGGCTCTCGTTTTCGCTGACGATCGCGACGCCTTGGTCGTTGGGATCGTGCCGCACCCATTGGCGAACGAGGTCGCGCACATCGAGACGGACAAGGGACGGGCCATTCGGCTCGACGACCGTGGAGGGCGTCTTCGACTCCTGCGTCTTCGGCTGCAGCGCCCAGGAAGTGGATCGCCCTTCCCACGTCTCGACGATCCGGGTCGCATGTAGTGAAATCGGTGCCGGGTCGTCGTCGACCGCGTCGGAGCGTCGCAAGACGACATAGGCCTCGACGATGTTCGCCGACGTCGGAAGCGCGACCGAGAAACGGAGCAGAAGAGCTCCGCCGTCGCGACCGAGGACGAAGATCGGGGGGAGCGCTCCACCGGTCGCTCCTTCGCCGCGACGGAGATACGCGAGATCGACCGGATGCACGACCACGCGACGCGCGCTGTCGATCGCGGGCTTCACGTTCGGCTTGTCGGGCTGACATCGCCCGGCGACGCACGCGCTCGGCGAGACGCACTCGCTCGACGCCGTGCACATGCGCGGTCGCGGCGTGCATGCGGTCAACGCGAGAGCTGCGATGACGACGACGCTTTGTCGAACCACGGCGCCGAGACTAGCATGCCTCGCGATGGCCGATCCGGCGCCAACCTCCCAGCCGGCGCCGCAAGCGGCGCCGCTTCTTCGCGTGCGCGATCTCACGACGACGTTCCGGACCGAGCAGGGCGACCTCCGCGCGGTGGACGAGGTGTCGTTCGAAGTGCCCGAAGGCGGCACGCTCGGGATCGTCGGCGAGAGCGGCTGCGGGAAGAGCGTGACCGCCCTCTCCATCCTCAGGCTCGTTCCGTATCCGCAGGGACGCATCGCGAGCGGCAGCGTCGAGCTCCGCGGCAAGAACCTGCTCGAGATCAGCGAGCGCGAGATGCAGGACGTCCGAGGCAACGCGATCTCGATGATCTTCCAGGAGCCGATGACGAGCCTGAACCCGGTCTACACGGTCGGGACGCAGATCATCGAAGCCATCCGCCTGCACCAGAAGAAGTCGCGTCGCGAGGCGCGCGAGCGCGCGGTCGAGATGCTGCGGCTCGTCGGCATCCCGGCGCCGGAGACCACGGTCGATTCGTATCCGCACCAGCTCTCGGGCGGCATGCGACAGCGCGTGATGATCGCGATGGCGCTCGCGTGCGAGCCGTCGCTCCTCATCGCCGACGAGCCGACCACCGCGCTGGACGTCACCATCCAGGCACAGATCCTCGACCTGCTCGCGCGCTTGAAAGAGAAGATGGGGATGAGCGTCATCCTCATCACGCACGATCTCGGCGTCGTCGCGGAGGTCGCGACGGACGTCATCGTCATGTACGCCGGGCGCGTCGTGGAGAGCGCCAGCGTGAAGGCGATCTTCTCGCACCCGCGTCATCCGTACACGCGCGGCCTCCTGCGCAGCCTTCCCACGTTCGACAAGCAGGTGCTCGAGGAAGAGGCGACGGCCGAGCGCGACAGCCTGCTCGGATCGCCTTCGGTGCGTGGTCTCGACGTGTCCGCCGCGATCGAGCTCGCGAAGAAGCGCCCGCGTCTTCCCGTGATCGAAGGCCTCGTGCCGGACCTGTTCGCGCTGCCGCCGGGCTGCCGCTTCGCCGATCGCTGCCCCATGGTGATCGACGCCTGCCGGGAGGCCGAGCCGGATCTGCTCCGCGCGGAGGGATCGCTCGATCCGCGTCACGTGTCGCGCTGCATCCGCGTCGACGAGGTCTAGCGGAGCGGGGCGTGCAGCTCGAGGACGGTGCGGATCTTCTTCCCGTTCCGATCGAGCACGACGGGGACCTTGGTGCCCTCCGGACGCGCGTTCACGCCGACGAGCGGCGCGACGTCCTCGCCGAGCGGCTTGCCGTCGAGCTCGACGATGCGATCGCCCGCGAGCATGCCGGCGCGCTCCGCTGCTCCGCCCGGCCACAGGATCGCGACGTACCACGAGCCGCCGCTCCTTCCGACGCGCCACCCGGCGCGCGGCTCCGGCACTGCCTTGTCGCACGGGCCGTCCAGCCATGCGCGACGGCGATCGTGATCGAACGTGATGGCATCGCACCGCGCGAAGACGTCGTTGCCGGCGATGCCCGCGATGACGCCCGCGTCCGGCGGGTCGGCGACGTGCACGAGATGATCGTCGAACGCGATCGGACCGAGCGATCCCTTCGTGAGGCGGAAGAACGTCGACGTCGTGGCCGCCGCGCCGGCGCCGAAATGGCCCGTGAGCTGCGCGACGGGTCGCGATCCGGGCAGCGCGCGCGCGCGCGCCCACTTCGCGTAGAGATCGAGCCCGCCGGAGTTGCCGGTGTCGAGCTGGAACGTCGCGGGGTGGCCTTCGACGATGCCGTCCGCGACGAGCTTTCCGCCGAGCACGCGCATCGGCATGTCGCGCGCCGCCTTCGCATAGAGGCCGTCTGCGGTCTTCGCGAAGACGATCTCCGAACGCGTGTAATCTACACGCACCGCGGCGCCGGCGAAGAACGAGTAACCGAGGAGCACCTCCGGGCGACGATTCCCGAACGATTCGAACGCCGGAATCGGCACGCTCGCGACCGGCAGGTGCTCGGCGTGCAGATCGCCCACGTCGAGCGACGCGAGCTCGCCGACGCCCAAGCGGATCTTCTGCGTCGAGCCGGCGCCCGCGACCTCGATGCTCGGCACGAAGCCCTCGGCCGCGCGCGACGTCGCCTCGACGACGCTGATGCCGGCGCCCGAATCGAGGATCGCCCACGCCTCGCGTCCGCCGACCTTCACACGCAGGAGGACCGCGCTCCCGAGATACACGAACGGGACGCGCACGACGCCCTTCTCGGGGAATCGAAACACCGTACGGCTCGGCGGACGCGCGAGGCACGGCGCATTCGCGCAGGAGAGCCCGTGCGTCGGCGGATCGTACGTCTGCTCGTACGCGTTTCCGCTCCCGGAGCGCGAGCTCGTCTTCTTCGGCCAACGGATGCCAGATGCATCGCGATCGCTCCACGAGTCGAAGACGATCGTCGTGACGCGTCCTTCGGGGAGCTCGTGCGTGATCGACAGGAGCGCGGCGGTCTCTTGATCGAACGAGAGCGTCGGCGATCCGATCTCGGGGATGCGATAGAGGAGCTCGACGTGGAGGCCGTCGCAGCGCATCGCGTCGCGCGACGGATCGAACGCGGTCGTGTAGCTGCGCCGGAGGATCCACGTCTGCACGTTGGGCGCGAAGGCCTCGTCCGGGCGGAGGGCCTCGAGGATGCCGGTCGCCGAGCCGACGACCCATGCGCCGGCCGCGTCGACGCCCGATGCGTCGTAAATCGATCCGAGCTCGACCTCCTCGCGCCACGCGTCGCGATCGATCGAGAGCGTCGCGCGCCCGGGTTTGCCGTCGAGCTGCGCGTTGCCGGCGAACGTGAGCGGCAGCGCGGCGGCGACGGCGGGCACCGCGCCGAACTCGCGCGCATGGCGGCCGAGCAGATCTTGCGCGTCCGGAGGGCACCGCGGAGCGGCGGCCGGGGGAGGCGCTGGACGACTGACCGGCGGTCGCGGCGGCGGCGCTTCCGGGCTCCCGCACGCGACGAACGCGAGAAGGAACATGAATCGGGTTCGCGCCATGGCCCCGTCCTACACCATTTGGTGATAGGAAGTCCTTTGGTGGCCGAGAGCGCGAGCCAGAAGACCGAAGCGAAGGACGCAAGGCCGCGCACGCTCGTCGCAACGGAGCGCGTGGGGAAATATTTCCCCGTTCGTACGGGCTTCTTCTCGCGCGGCGACAAGCTGCTCCGCGCGGTCGACGGCGTGTCGATGCGCGTGCGTCGCGGAGAGACCGTAGGCCTCGTCGGCGAGAGCGGATGCGGCAAGAGCACGCTCGGACGCCTCGTGCTGCGGCTCGTCGAGCCGACCTTCGGACGCGTCGTGTTCGACGGTCGCGACATCGTCCCGCTGCGTCCGTCGGACATGCGACCTCTCCGGCGGAAGATGCAGATCATCTTCCAGGATCCGTACTCGAGCCTGAACCCGCGGATGACGGTGCGCGACATCGTCGGCGAGGCGATCCAGATCCACAAGCTCGCGGCGACGAAGAAGGACGAGGAGGAGATGGTCGCGGGCCTCCTCCGCAAGGTCGGCCTCCGTCCCGAGATGATGGGCCGCTACCCGCACGAGTTCTCCGGCGGGCAGCGACAGCGCATCGGCATCGCGCGCGCGCTCGCCGTGCAACCGCAGTTCATCGTGTGCGACGAGCCGATCAGCGCGCTCGACGTCTCGATCCAGGCGCAGATCGTCAACCTGCTCATGGATCTGCAAGACGAGCTCGGCGTCGCCTACCTCTTCATCTCGCACGATCTCCGCGTCGTGCGTCACATCTCGCAGCGCGTGTGCGTGATGTATCTCGGGAAGATCGTGGAGCAGGGATCGACCGATCAGATCTACGGCACGCCGCTTCATCCCTACACGCGCGCGCTGCTGGGTGCGGTGCCGACGCCGGATCCGGAGAAGAAGCGCCTCCGCATCGTCGTCGAGGGCGACGCTCCTTCGGCGATCGATCCGCCGCCCGGCTGTCCGTTCCATCCCCGCTGTCCGCGTATGATCAAGGGCACGTGCGACAAGGAGGTCCCCGTGCTCGCCGAGCAGATCCAAGGCACCGGCCACAAGGTCGCGTGCTGGAACCCGCACGTGGAGGCATGACGGATGCGTGAGCCTCCGCGCACGATCGGACGCTACGAGGTCGAGCGCATGCTCGGCCAAGGCGGCATGGGCGTCGTGTGGCTCTGTCGCGACACGGTGCTGAACCGTCGCGTCGCCATCAAGGTGCTCCGCGACGATCTCGCGCTCGCGCCGCAGGTGAAAGAGGAGCTGATCGAGCGGATGCGCCACGAGGCGCGCGCCGCGGCGGCAGTGAGCCATCCGAACATCGTCACGCTCCACGACATGGGCGAAGACGACCGCGTCGGGCTCTTTCTCGTCTTCGAATACGTCCCCGGTCCGAACGGCGACGCACCCGAGTCGCTGCGCGAGCGGCTCCGCGGCGGATCGCTCCCCTTGCCGGAGATCGCGACGCTCGCGAAGCAGCTCGGCTCGGCGCTGGCGTTCGCGCACGAGGCGGGCGTCATCCATCGCGACATCAAGCCCGAGAACGTCCTCTTCTCGCGGACCGGCGCGAAGATCGCCGACTTCGGCATCGCTCGCATCCCGGAGTCGACCATCACGCGCACGAACACCGTGCTCGGCACGCCCGCGTACACGTCGCCGGAGGCGCTCTCGTTCGGAACGTTCGGGCCGAAGTCCGATCAGTTCTCGCTCGCCGCGACGCTCTACGAGGCAGCATGCGGCGTGCGGGCCTTCGCTGCCGACGACGCGATCACGACCGCAGGCAAGGTCTCGAGCGAGCCGCCGCCGCCGCTCGAAGGCGGGCCGCTCGGGAACAGCGCGCGCGTGCGTGCGCTCGACGAGATGCTCGGCCGCGGTCTCGCGAAGGCGCCCGAGGATCGCTTCTCGTCGTGTGCGGAGCTCGGAGACTCCGTCGCGCGCGCGATCGAGCGTGCACCGGCCGACGAGACGCCGTCCGGCCGGCTCGCGATCGATCCGAAGCTCATCGAGATGGAACGCACGCCGCTCTCGTCGCGCATGGCGCTCGTCGAGAAGCACACGCGCATGAAGAGCGACAGACCACCGCCGGTCATCACGACGACGGACACGCCGATCCGTCACTCGATCATGGTCCGGCAGAAGACCCAGAAGCTGCAGAACGTCGTCGCGGGCGTCGCGCTGCTCGTCATCGTCGTGCTCGTGCTGATGGGCGGGCATCGCACGGCGGAGGACGCCGCGCGCGACGCGGCCGACGCGGCGGCCTCCGTGCAGAAAGCCGCTGCCGTCCCGAAGCGCGCACCGAGCGCTTCGGCGAAGCCGGTCGCGGACGCGTCCGCCGAGTAGTCACTTCGTCTGCCAATCGTCGAGCTTCGTGAGCAGCTCGCGCCATGCGTCCTTGCCGTGACCGGTCGCAGCCAGCGCTTCGGAGACGTGGCCATCGGCGCCCGGGAGAGCGACGTACGGGATGAACTTGAACGTGTAGCCGCCGCCGGCGAGGCGATCAGCATCGCGATCGGCGTCGAACGCGAGGAGCGTGATCTTCGAGAGACGTCGATCGAGACGGCCCGATTCGATCTCTCGCTTGAGCGCACGGCACGGCTCGCACCATCCGGCGCCGACGTACACGACGAGCACGCGCCCGTCGGCCTTCGCGCGGAGGCGCTCGGTGCGGATGAGCGCGATCGCTTCTTGATCCGCCGCAGCCAGGACCACGCGAACGCCGCCCTCCGTACGCGCGGCAGCAGCAGGCCCTGCGTCGAGCTCCTTCGGGGTCGCCGAGGCCACGCGCGTCGGCTCCGGCACCGCCTCCGGCTTCGTGGTCTGCGGATTGTTGCACGCCACAACCAAAATGGTTGCGCAGCACAACCATCTCATCTCGGCCGTCCTTGGGCGATCCACGTGTCGACGAGCTGGATCTCTTCGAGCGAGAGCGCGTCGTAGCCGAGGGGCATTCCGCGGACGGCTCCCGTCGGGACGTTCTGCTCTTCTTCTTCGTGCCGAGCGAGGAGCGCGCGCACCATGCGCGGTACGCCCTGATCGTCCTTCGCGAACACGCTCTGCCGTTCGCCCTTGTCGTCGACAAAGCCCGCCGTGATGCCGTTGTAGTCGCTGAGGTTCAGCCCGCGCGGCTTGAAGCCGAACCCACCGGAGTTGCCCGGCCCGCCGTCGCCGATCGCGTAGTCCGGCTCGGAGTGGCAGTGCCAGCACGTCCGGTGGAAGACCTTTTCGTCGACCTCCTTGAAGGTCACCTTGCGTGTCAGCACGGGCAACCGCGCCACCTTCGGCTTCGCGGGCGACGCCGTGACCTCGGCGCTCATGATGTACCCGGCGAGGTCCTTCACCTCGGCGTCGGTGAGCGCGATCTTCGGCATCGCGCTGTCCGGCTTCAACGCCTTCGGATCGGTGAGCCACGCGACGAGCTTCGCCGGCGTCATGCGATCTCGCGCGACGCGCAGATCGGGCGCGAGCTTGTGCGCGCGCTCGTACTCCTTCGGATCCATCGACGGCGGCGGCGACGCCGGAACGTTGGCGACGCCGGTGAACGTGTGACAGCTGCCGCATCCCTTCGTTTCGAGGAGCGCGCGTCCCTTGCCGAGATCTGCGCCGGCGATCTCCTTCGGGGAAGGCGGATCATTCTCGGGCGCCAGATACGCCGCGATGTCGTCCGCGTCCTTCGGCGTGAGCGCGAGGCGCGGCATGTACTGCTGGAGGTGCGGGCGGATGTCCGACGGCTGCAGGAGGTATTCGCGGATCCACGTGCGCGTGAATCGCTTGCCGCTCGCCTCGAGCGACGGCGCGTCCGCGAGCTCCTTCACGCGCGGCTTCCAGCGCGCGATCGAGGCCGCGGGCGCCTTGAACCGATCCTCCATGATGTCCTTGTGGCAGTGCACGCAGTTCTTGTTCTGCGGCGCCGCCTCGTGACCCGTGCCGTCGTGGCAGCGGTTGCACTGGAACGCGAGGACGAGCTCCTTGCCGTGCCCCGGATCGCCGGCTTCCTTCTTCACGACGGGCGCGGGCGCCTCTGCGTCGATCGCCCCATTCGGCTTCGGCTTGGGACAGCCGACCGCGAGGAGCAACAAAAGAAAAAGCCCGAAGCTCAGGATGCGGTGAGCTTCGGGCTTGGAAGATCGCTTCATGGCGATCGAGTTGTATCAGGCCTTCGCGGCGGACTTCGGCTTGCAGATGCCCGGGGTCTTGGACATCTCCTCGCAGCGCTTCACCGCGGCTTCCGCACCGGCCATGTCGCCCTTCTCCGAGCGAAGGCGAGCGAGCGCGGCGTACGCGCTCGGCGAGCCCATGAGATCCTTCTGCGCGAGCGACGCGAGGAGCTTCATCGCCTCGGTCTGGTTCGCGGGGAGCTTGGCGAGCGCCTCGCCGAGGTCCGCCTGGACCGTCGGATCGTTCGGGCGCTTCGCGTCGATCTCGCGGAGCGATTGCGCCGCCCACTCGAGGTTCGACTTCGCGGTCCACTCGCCGGTCGTCGCGACGCCCGCCTTCTTCTCGTCGGCCGCGCCGTCGGAGCGGACGATCGCGAGGGCGAACACGCGGAGCGCGCGCGTCTCGAGCGGGTTCGCGCCGGCGGTCGCGTTGCGGATGCGCGGGAAGGAGCCGAGGACCGCCTGCGACGCCACCAGGTTCTGACCGGACTCGAGCGCCTTCTCGGCGCGGGCGATCTCCTGAACGGGCGTGGGGCGCTGCGGCGTCGGATCGAGGCGGACGGACATGCCGCACGCCGAGGCGTCGTACGAAACGGCGAAGGTGGCGGAAAGAGCGGCAAACGCGAGGACGGCAGCGCGGACGGTCTTCATTGTCGTGGTTCCTCTGACGGATGGGCGGCCCGAAAGTTCCTGAGCTTCAACGCCTGGACGTCGCCTCACCTTGTTCCTCCGTGACCATTCCCGAGCATTTTGGTAGGGACATGTGGTCTTGCAGGAAAAGGTCGAAACCGCGCCGCAGACCCGTCCGAGCGGTCAGCTCGATCACCTCGCGGACCTCTATCGCCGGATGTTCGTCATCCGTCGCCTCGAGGAAGAAGCAGCGCGCGCATACGCGCAGGGCAAGATCGGCGGCTTCCTCCACCTCTACATAGGTCAGGAGGCCGTGGCGGTCGGCGCCATGGCGACGCTCAAGCCCGAGGACTACGTCATCACGACGTATCGCGATCACGGCGTCGCGATCGCGAAGGGCATGAGCTCCCGCGCGCTCATGGCGGAGCTCTACGGGAAGGTGACCGGCTGCTCGAAGGGCCTCGGCGGATCGATGCACATGTTCGATCGCGAGCACCACATGCTCGGCGGCTACGGCATCGTCGGCGGCCACATCCCGCTCGCAGCCGGCGTCGCGTTCGCGTCGAAGTACCGCGCCGACGGACGCGTGACGCTCTGCCTCTTCGGCGAGGGCGCGGTGTCGATCGCCGGATTCCACGAGGGCGTGTCGCTCGCCGCGCTGTGGAAGCTGCCGATCGTCTTCATCTGCGAGAACAACGAGTACTCGATGGGCACGCCGCTCTCGCGCACGATGAGCGTCGAGGACGTCTCCATGAAGGCGCTCGGCTACGGCATCGATCGCGATCGCTTCTTCGCGTACGACGTCCTCGAGGTCGAGCAGAAGATCGGCGAGGCGGTGCAGCGCGCGCGCGAGCTCTCGCTCCCCACCCTCGTCGAAGTGCGCACGTATCGCTTCCGCGGTCACTCGATGAGCGATCCGGCGAAGTACCGCACGCAAGAGGAGCTCGAGGAGCACAAGAAGCGCGACCCGCTCGTCCGCGCGCGCGATCTGCTCGTGAAGGAGAGCTACGGCGAGAAGCGCCTCCAGGAGCTCGAGGCCGACGTCGAGCGCGAGGTCGAGGACGCCGTGAAATTCGCGGAAGAGAGCCCGGAGCCCGACGCTTCGATCCTCGAGCCGACGACGTACGACGGGCCGTTCGCAGCGTGACCTTCTACGTCTGGTCGCGCACGCCCGACGCAGCCGCACGCATCAAAGGCTTCGCGTCGAAGGTCGTGGGCGGCATCGAGCGGTCGGATGGCGCCCGCGCGAACGTTCTCGACGACGACGGCCCGCTCTTCGACGTCGTCATCGCCGGCACCGATCTCCTCGTGTCGGCCGGGCTTCGCGCGTTCCTCGAACGCCGAGCCGACGGAACGTGCACCTTCGAGCCCGTGACGCTCGTGTCGAAGACCGAGTCGATCGAAGGCTGGTCTCTCCTCCGGTGCGAGGCGGTCCGCAAGGTGCTCCGCGGTTACCAGGAGGTCGACGTCGACGCGCTCGCGTCGATTCGCGAGCCGATGCTCGTCGCAGCGGGCGACGAGAGCTGGATGTCGGAGCTCCTCGTGCGCGATGACCTCGCGGACGCCATGATCGCGGAGGGCTTCACGGGGCTCGGCTTCCGCGGCGTCGCGGGGAAGCGACGCGCCGGCGGCGCGAAGAGGCGCTTTCCCGAGGCCGAGATCCTCGCGCGAGCGCCGCGTCCGGAGACGGACATCGCGTTCGTCTCTCGCATCGCCGCGATGCCCGATGCAGCCGCCGCGTGGCGCGAGACGGTCGCGCGCGCGCCGGCGGAAGGCAAAGCTTCGGTCGAGGGCACGACGCGCGGGATCCTCTCGATCCTCGCGTCGTCGCCGCCTCCCAAGAAGGTGAAGGCTCTCTGGTTCGGGCTCGGCGAGCTCACGGACGGCAACTGGTCCATCCAGATCTCCGGCTCGACACGCTTCGTCGAGGCCGAGCGCTATGCGATCGAATGGGCGACGCGGCCCGCTTGGTCGATCCGTCAGGGCCTCTCGCTCTCGCCGTTCCGCGGCGAGCGGAGCGACTACCTTCACCCGCTCGCGATGACCGCCATCTCGGTCGCGGAGATCGCGCGCAATCCGAAGGGCGCGGATCTGATGCGCGACAAATGGCTCGCGGTCGGCTGGAATTCCGGCGACGCGATCATCCTCGGCTCGGTGACCGCGGCGGGCTTCGTCCCGGATTGAGTGCTAGCTTTCGCGCGTTGGTCACGTTCCTCACGCTCGTCGTCATGGCCGCGATCCTCGTCGCGCCTTTCGTGCTCGCGCGGATCCGGCCGGAGGCGAAGAGAGAGCTCTCGGCACCGGCAACGCCGCAATCGCTCGCATTCGCCAAGCGCGCCGAGCGTGGCACCGCGGAATGGCGCGCCGCGATGCGCACCGTCGGCGATCGCATGCGGGCGCACGACGTCGCTGCGGTCGTATTCGTCCACGGCACGTTCACCGGTGACGACCCGCTTTCCAGCACATTGGGATCCTAAGCTTAGAATTCCACGTGGACAAGTTGTCGCG
>JADMIO010607218.1_pt1 | contig 19131 bp, 17 predicted proteins | sample 8958161 | NCBI WGS metagenome assembly JADMIO01 (sample SAMN16585339, study PRJNA669376) | soil metagenome | isolation source: Crop rotation soil | place: USA: Cullars Rotation, Alabama | collected 2011
GCGACAACTTGTCCACGTGGAATTCTAAGCTTAGGATCCCAATGTGCTGGAAAGGATCCGTTCATGTTCGGCAGTGCTTCGGAGGCGAGGAAAGTACCCGTGGGGACGCCGGCTGCATCCACAGACATCACGCCCAGCGTGAAATCGTCGCCGTTCACGAAGTTGGACACGTAGACCCGCGCGGCGATGATCTTGCCGGTGTGCTGAGCGGTGAATGTCTGTACCCATCGGTTGGCTCCGGTCAAGCCGGGCTTGGCAACTCCTGTGCAGGAGGTATCCGTGGCCGTCTCCGCAGATGAATCTGGAGCGCCGATGGTCGCCATCACAAGCATCCCGGTAACGAGCACCGGGACCGAGCGCCGCACGCCTGTAAAACGCCGGCGGTTGCCACGAGATTCGCCATTGAGCCGGTGGGCGGCCATTCGAAACAAGATAGCCAATCGCCAGGTTCAGAACGCCGGCCGGCGCGGATGCACCCGGTGGAATTCGAACCGATTGGAGCCGGCAGCGCGCATACGCTGAATACTTTGGGCGCCAGGTCTGCACATGCGTTAGGTTGGACTGGTGAAAAGGATTTTCTTGGCTGCTGGAGCCGCCGCAGTTGTGCTGCTCGGGACTCCGGCAGGCGCCGACGCTTCCGGATACTGCGTCGGTGCAGCGACGGGGACCTGCAGCTACTTCTATGCCGGGACCGGCGACGGGCTCCAAACGGCACTCGACGATTCCGACAGTTTTGCCGACTTGGATGGCAGTCCGGACACGGTCTATATCGGCCCCGGTAATTACTTGCGCACGAACGGGGCTGGGTTCCAGACTTATGCGACCGATCTAACGATCGAGGGTTCTGGCCAGTCGACTGTGCTGACGAGCGATACGGCCTTCGACCGCACCGTGCTCAACCACACCGGAGGCGGTGCGGCCCGCCGCGTCAGCAATCTGCGTGTTGATTTGGCGGGCGCCGACGCCAACGGCATCATGGACTTCAAGACCGTCAGCGACGTGCGACTCACCGGTCCGGGAGGGGCGAGCGAAGGGATACGCGTTCCGGACGGCGGCCGCCTCACCCGCGCCACGATCGACCCGGCGGCAATCGCCGGCTACGGCGTAGACATTGTCGGCAGCGGCGTCGTCGAGGACGTGTTGGTTCGGTTGCGCTCGGGCTCCGCGTCGGCCTACGCTGTGGTTGCAAGCAACCCCGCCACACCAACGGCCGTGACAACGCTGCGCCACCTGACGCTGATCGGCGATGGGGCGGCCGGCACCCGAGGCGTCAGGGCCCTGGAGTCCGGAGCGCCGAGGACCTTGCAGGTCAACCTGCGCGATTCGATCTTGCGCAATTTCGAGGTGTCGCTGGAGCGAACGGCGGCTCCGGTGGGAGCCAGTGCCACGATCGACTTCCGTTATACGTCGCTCAGCACCGCGCCCGGGAAGAACGTCAACAGCGGGGTCGGTGACGGAGCATTCATCTCTGGCCCGGGCAATCTCGGCGACGTGAATCCAATGTTCGCCGGCGATTTCAATCTGCTTGCCGGCTCCGCGCTGATAGACGCAGGTGACCCCGCGGGCCCCGAGCCGGGAGACTCTGCCACCGACGCTGCGGGCAACCCACGGATCATCGGTGCGCGGCGAGACATCGGTGCGTTCGAGTCGAGCGCAACCAGCGATGGCGGTGGCGGCGCAGGTGCGACCGCAGCGGCCAGTGATCTCGTGGTATCGCCGAAGGCCTTTGCCGCTGCCGCCGGCGGGCCGAGCGCACTGGCGGCTCGCAAAAAGCGTAAGGCCGGTGCGAAGGTCAACTACACACTCAACGTCGCCGCCAGCGTGAACTTCACCGTGCGCCGGTCGCTGCTCGGCCGCAGGAAGGGCAAGGGCAACAAGGCTCGCTGTGTTGCAAAAACGAAGCGCAACGCAAGAGCCCGCAGGTGCACGCGGATCGTGACGCTGAAGGCTGGGTTCAGCCAACAGGGCAAGGCAGGAACGAACAGCTTTCGCTTCACCGGGCGGCTGGGCAACCGCAAGCTCAAGCCCGGCCGTTACGTGTTGGTGGCGACGCCAAGCACCGGCGGCAAGGCCGGCAACCCGATCACCGCGCCGTTCCGGATCGTCCGATAACGCACGGCGGGGGGTTCTTTCGACCTAGCCGACGATTTGGACCGAAACGGTCCGTTTGCTCTGGTTCTTCGCCGTGTCGGTCGCGGTCACCACGATCTGCGCACTCACCTTGGCGTGCTTCTTGAGCGCCTTCTTGATCGCCTTGCGGGCCTTGGCGGAGAGCTTCAGCTTCAGTGTCGCCTTGGCGCCCCCGGCCAGTGATGTCGTCACCTTGCCGAGCTTCAGCTTCTTCGCGGCGGACGTGCCCGGGATGTTGACGGTTCCGGTCGCCGCCACCGTGCAAGCTTCCTTGGCGCAGCCGGCCGACAGCAGCAAAGACTTTTTCTTGACCGCCTTCTGCTTTTTGGTTGCGGTCAGCGAAAGCTCGACAGAATTGTCTGCAGGAGCGGGGTTGACGGGAGCGGGATTGACGGGCGTCGCCGGCACCGGATCGGTTGCGTCGATGCGCCTGCCAAATATCTCTATGTCGTTGTCGACGGCCAACGCGTCGCCGTACCAGACCGTCATGTACTCCTTGGCGACCGGATCGAATGCGACCTTCGATTCGAATGCCTGCCGGTTGGCGTCGGTCAATGAGCTTGTAGTGGAGATCCGGAAGTCGGTGTCGATCTCGTTGCCGGTCGCTCCAAGCCGCTGGCCGAAGATTTCAAAATGTCCCTGGGTGCCAAGGCCGTCGGCTTCGAACGTGACCAGGTACTCGTTCGTCAGCGGGTTGGCGGCAACCGCGGGCTCGTCCGCCGCGACGGAGCTGTCGGTGTCGGCGCCGGTATTCGAGATCCTGAAGTCGGAGCCCGCCTCGGTGCCGGTCGGCGTCACGCGCTGACCAAAGATCTCGTCTTCGTCATCGGTCGTGAGGCCATCGGCTCTCCAGACTGTGAGGTACTCGTTCGAGGTTGAGTTGTAGGTCACGACCCCGTTGCTGGCGAACCGGCCTGCGTCATTGTCGGTACCTGTGTTCGAGAACCTGAAATCGTTGACGCTGACCGGGCCGCCTCCGGCGGTCACGCGCTGGCCGTAGATCTCGTATTCGTTGTCAGTGGTCAGCTCGTCCGCTTGGAATACGATCAGAAACTCGCCGGCGGTCGGGTTGTAGGCGATCGAGGGGTCGGCTGCATCACGTGTGGTGCCGACGCTTACGGCATTGGAGATTTGGAAGTCGCCCCCCAGCTGGGAGCCGTCGGCGTCGACTCGCTGACCGTAGATGTCGAACCGGTCGTCGGCGCTCTGATCGCCCGCCCATGCGACCAGATACTCGGTTGCGCTCGAGCTGTATCCCACGATCGGCGTATTGGCCGCGCGGGCGGCGTCGGTGTCGGTGCCGACGTTCGAGATTCGGAAGTCGTCGGTACCGATCTCGGCACCGGTCGAGCTGAGCCGCTGACCGAACACTTCGGGCTCGTCGTTGGTCGCGAGCTCGTCGCCCCGCCAGACGACGAGGTATTCGTTGCTGTCCGAGTTGTATGCGACTCCGCCCGATGAGACGTCGCGGCCCGCGCCGGCGTTGGCGATGATGTCCGAGATCTGGAACTCCGAGCCGATCAGCCCGCCCGCCGGGGTCATTCTCTGGCCGACGACCTCGTAGTCATTGTCGGTGGCCGAGTCCGAGTCCCAGACCACCAGGTACTCGTTGTTCACCGAGTTGTAGGCAATCCACGGTGTAAACGGAGCTTTGGTGGTGGTGTCCTCGACGCCTGTCGTCGAGATCCGCATATCGGCACCGATCGGCCCGAATGCGGGCGCGGAGCCTGGGCTGGCGATGAGGCCGAAGGCAATCGCGGCGAGCATGGCGAGCGTGACGCGATAACCCATGCGAAGCAGTGTAGTCACATTGCGATGCAGAACCGGACTCCCTTGGATGCGCCCGGAGGGACTCGAACCGCGATGTGTCACTTGCTAGCTGTGAGGCAATGTTTTTTGCGGACCGGAACAAGAATCAGGGATTTCCCTGATGTTGGAAAAGCCGCGCGACGGCCAGCATGGTGCTCGTGCCCGTGTTCATTCTCAGCCACCGCCACGAAGCGCAGGAATGCAGCGTCGCTTTTGCCGCCTGGAAGGGCTTTGACAGCTCTTTGAGGCATGCGAACGCGCTCGGCTCGTGCGCCAGCGGCGGGCACAGGCTGTGGTGGACCGTAGAGGCACGCGACGAGCGGGAGGCCCTAGGCCACCTGCCGCCGTTCGTCGCCGAGCGAACCGAGGTGGCCGAGGTCGGAGAGGTACCGATTCCATGATTCGCATCTCGATAGCACTTGCCGTCTGTTCCCTGACTGCAGTTGCGGGTCCGCTCGGGCCGGCGCTGGCCGCCAAGGACGAAACGATCTTCATCAGTCATCAAAATGCGGCCGACGGCGGCGCCGGCGCTGATGCCGATGCGAGCCGACCGGTCATATCTGGCGATGGTCGTCACGTCACGTTCAATTCATCTGCCGACAATCTCAGCACGGTTGACAACTCGGTCGAAGACGTGTTCTCGTTTGACACACAGACCAATATCTTGTCGCTGATCAGTAGGGCGAGCGGTGTCGCAGGTGCCGCCGGTGATGGCAAGTCCGAGGCTCCATCGATTTCGGCCGACGGCCGCTATGTTGCATTCGAGTCCGGGGCCAACAACCTAGTTACCGGCGAAAACGAGGCGGTGATCAATGTCTTCGTCCGTGACACCCAGACCAACACGACCACGCTGATCAGCCGTCAGAGCGCCGGTGACGGCGGTGCCGGCGGCGATGGCGACTCTCAGGATGCGTCGATCTCGGCCAATGGGCGCTACGTCGCATTTCAATCCGCCGCCGACAACCTGGTCACCGGCGAAGACGAGGCGGTGACCAACGTCTTTGTCCGAGACACCCAGACGAACACCACGACATTCGTCAGCCAAAGCTCCACCGGGGACTCCGGCGACGGCAGCTCCGAGCGCCCGTCGATCTCGGGCGATGGCAATGTCGTCGCCTTCGATTCCGCTGCCGACAACCTCGGTGGCGGGGTCGGTGGAACATCCGACATCTTCCTACGAGATGTACAGGCCGGCACCACCACGCTCGTCAGCCGCCAGAGCGCGGCCGACGGCGGGGCTGCCGCGGACGGGAGTTCCTTGGCGGCCGCGGTCACCCCCGACGGGCGCTATGTCGCCTTCGAGTCCGCGGCCGGGAACTTCAGCGATGCCGATTCGACGAGCAGCACCGACGTGTTCGTGCGCGATCTCCAGACAAGCACCACCACGTTCGTCAGCCGGGCATCCGGTGCCGATGGCGTTGGCGACGACGACGGCGGCGGCGAGCCTGCGATTTCGAGCGACGGCCGCTATGTGACCTGGTACTCGTACGGGACCAACCTCGATCCCGATGACACCGACAGCGACGCGAGCATCTACATGCGTGACCTCCAGACCGATACCACCACGCTCGTCAGCCGTCAGAGCGTTGCCGACGGCGGTGCCTCCGCCGATGGCGAGTCCTACTACTCGTCGCTTTCCGGGGACGGCCGGTTCATGGCTTTTGACTCGTTTGCGAGCAACCTCAGCAACCTCGCCGATGCCACGCACTCCAACGTGTACCTGCGCGACCTGCAAGGTCCACCGACAGCGTCGCCCGGTGGCGGCTCGGCTCCGAGTGGTGGTTCGGCTCCGGGCGCGAGCAAGGATTCCAAGGCCCCAGGGCTGACGGCCGCGGCCGGGTCCAAGGCGTCGCTGGCGAAAAGCGCACTGGTCGTGACCGTAAGCTGCGACGAGGCCTGCACCGCCACGGCTTCAGGCAGTGTCAGCGTCCCCGGCACGAGCAAGGCCTTCAGGCTCAAGCCGGTGACCAGGGCACTGCCGGCAGGAGCCAGGACCAAACTGACGCTGAAGCTCTCGAAGAAACTGATCAAGGCCGCCAAGCGCGCGCTCAAGAAGCGCAAACGCGTCAACGCGACCGTCAATGTCGGCGCCGCCGACGCTGCCGGCAACTCCAGCAAGGCGCAGCGCAGGATGCGGTTGGTGCGGTAGGCAGCCTTTCCCGGATGCGCCCGGTGGGACTCGAACCCACGACACCCGGATTAAAAGTCCGGTGCTCTGGCCGGCTGAGCTACGGGCGCCCGCTTAACTTAGCGGAGCGAGCCGGCCGTCACGGTTTGGTGTGCGGGTCGAGCAGTTTCGACCAGGAGTCGTCTTGCTGCTGCCACTCGTCCGGGCAGAGTTCGCGGCGCTCCTCCGGGATGAACTCGGCGAGGTCCGAGTACTTGCCGGGGTCGCTGCCGTAGATCAGGCACACGGTCTGGTTGGCTCGCTGGACGTCGAGCGAGTGCTCGTCCCAGAAATCGACCTCCGACAGTTTCGACGGGTCGTTTTGGATCTGAGAGAAGAAGTCGGCGAAGTCAAAGGCGATCTGGTCTCCGTTCGGCAGCGCCCCGACCGTGATCACCGTCGCCAGGTTGTCGACCGAATCCTCTTCGCGGCCGGTGATCGGCAGGTCGTAGAGGTCCACCAGCGCATGTCCCATCTCGTGCATCAAGATGAAGCCGACGACATTGTCGGTTTTCTGCAACAGCTCTTTCTGCGAGGCGTCCGGATACGCCTGCGCGAACACGCCGGCGATGTAGTCGACGAACGGATAGCCGAACACGATCGTGTGGTCGGCGGAAGTGTAGGCGGGACCTTCGTCGGTAGACGAGAACTCGACCTTGACGTTGCGAGGCAAGTTCAGCGTTTCGTTCATCGCCTCGGCGATGCCCTTCACAGTGCCGGTTTCCTTTATGAAGTCCTCGGCGTTCTGGTCGTCACGGTCGACCGCCGGTACCATCGCGACCTTGAAGTCCCCCTTGTCGGCGCCTTGCTTCGGGTAAGCCGAGTCCTTGTTGGACTTCGAGCTGTCTCCGCATCCGGACAGTACGGTAAGTGAGCAGAACAGCACCAAACAGAGGCGAGCGAAGGAACTCATCACCACATGTTCAACCGCTTGGATGCAAGTCCTGGTTGATTTCGTCCGCCTCTCCGGAGAGACTTGGCAGCGATGTCCAACCGCCGGCCACTACTGATCGCACTCGGGGTGCTGCTGCTGATCGCAATCGTGGTTGGCGTGGTGCTCGCAACCGGAGGCGATGACAAGGCGAGCGCTCAGACCGTCACCTTCGAGAAGCCAACTTCCACCGGCTCTGATCCATTCACCAAGCCGGCCGACGTCAAAGGCTCGACCACGATCGATATCGGCTCAGGCCCGTTTGGCGGAACCGGCTCCGACCTCGTCTGCGACCGCGAGCTGTTGATCAAGTCGCTGAAGGCTCGCCCCGACCGCTTGCGCGCTTGGGCCGAGGTGCTTGGCATCCCGCCGACCTACGAGGCGGTCGCGCGCTACATCCGCAAGCTGAAACCGGTCACCCTGACTCGCGATACGCGGGTCACCAACCACACCTTCGAGAACGGACGTGCGGTGCCGTTGCAGTCGATTCTCTCGGCGGGCACCGCGGTGCTGGTTGATCGCTACGGGTTCCCGGTCACGCGTTGCCGCTGCGGCAACCCGCTGACGAAGCCGATCTACTATCCGAAGGCGACTTGTTACGGCTGTCCGCCCAACTACCACCCGCCGGCGCCGTGCAACGACTACACGAAGTGCTGGAAGGCCTACCCGGATCCACCACCCGTGTACACGCCCGGCAAGACCGCCACCAACCCGGGTACGACAACAAGCGGCTGCGGTAGCCCCTCTGCCTCATTCAACCGCAGCGAAGGCACGACCGACGACAGCTTCACGTTGTCGGCCTCTTGCTTCTCGCCCAACACCACGCTGGACGTGACCTTGAACCGGCCGGATGGTGTGACCGAGCACTACTCGATCAAGACCGACTCGTCGGGCAGCGGTAGCTATACGTTCACCACCGGTCCAAACGACGTGCTCGGCACCTACAGCGCGACCGTGCGCGATCCCAAGACCGGCAAGAGCGCCGGCGCCAGCACAACCCTGCGGGCAGGCAGCCAGCAGCAAGATCAAGGTGACCAGCAGACCACCACAGACGAGACCCAAACCGAAACCCAGACCACGCCCGACGACTACGGCGGCACCAACACGACGCAGGACGATCAAGGCTACGGCACCGACTACTAGCTGGACGGCACCGGCATAGCGATAGGATCCGCCGGCCGCCGCCCACTTTTAGACCAAGGAGCTTTTCGATGCCGACCATGACTGCTTACAAGAATGGCGTTCCCTGCTGGACCGACTTGGGATCCCCCGATCGCGCAGCTTCGATTGACTTTTACTCGAATCTGTTCGGCTGGGAGGTCGGTGACCTCGGTGGGGACGACGTCAACGGCTACACGATCTTCATGTCCGGCGGGCAGCCGGTCGCAGCGGTCGCTCACCAGCAGGAGGAGCAGAAGAAGATGGGCGTGCCTCCTTCGTGGAGTACTTACATCGCAGTTGACGACGCTGACGCCACGACCGCCAAGGCCAAAGAGGCGGGGGCGACCATCCTCGCCGAGCCGTTCGACGTGATGGAGTTCGGCCGGATGTCGGTGATTCAGGACCCGACCGGTGCCGTATTCGAGACCTGGCAGGCCAAGAACATGCCCGGCGCGGCGCTCGTCAACGAGCCGGTGTCGATGGCCTGGAACGAGGTAAACACGAAGGACGGCGACGCCGCCAAGGACTTCTACGGCAAGGTGTTCGGGTGGGAGTACGACGCATTGCCCGACTCGCCGATGGAGTACTACGGGGTCAAGAACGACGGTGACCTGGTTGGTGGGATGGCGGTCCATGGCGAAGACGGCCAGGCTCCGCCGATGTGGCTGGTCTATTTCGCAGTCGAGGATGCCGACGCGACGATCGCGAAGGCCGAAGAGCTCGGTGGAAAGCTGATGATGCCGGCGGTCGACATTCCCGCCGGGCGGTTTGCCATCGTGATCGACCCGGTAGGCGCAGCATTCGCGGTTATCAAGCTGAATCCGATGCCGTAGCCAAGCTTTTGTAGACAGGCTCGGTTGTCGATGGGAGTCTCGAAGCATGGGGGGCTTGCCGACAATCGACTTCGGCCGCTCGCAGGGGCGGGCTGATCAGGGGTTCGGGTTCTTCGAACCCGGAAGTCGGCTGCGAAAGTCCGCTCCCTCGTGGGCGGAGCCGTCGTCCACATGGCCACCCGCTGCCGTGCTCGAGGCCGAGAAGAATGTGCATCGAAACCGCCTTGGCGTTGAGCATCTTGAAAGCGGTGAGGTGGTCAAGGCGAGCGCTCACGGCTCGACGATCCCGGTGGCGTTCTTCGTCGGGCTGTTGCCGGTGATGCTGTTCGTCGCCGAACGGGTTTTCTTCCACCTGTCCCTGCCTGGTTGGCTCGTAATTGTGGGAGCAGTCGTGATCACGGCAGGCCTGTTGCTGACCAGGACTCCGCAGCGGTGGGTGTTTTTGACCGACCGCGCGATCCTGATCAAGAAGGGGAAGGGCAAGGCGGCGACCGTGGCGCGAATCCCGCTGTCGGAAGTGACGGTGCTTTCTTCGTGGGGGGCTGTCTCGGGCGAGCGAATCGAGATCAGCAGCCCAAAGACCCTACGGCCGTACAAGTTCTACCTGGGGCACTCCAGGGATGGCAAGGAATGCGCCGCCTCATTGGTCGCGGCCGCCGCATAGGAGGCGCAGCTCTCGCAGCACCGTTTCGCGCTCTTGGTCGAGGCGCCGGTCCGTGAGCCGCAAAACTCGGTGGCCCGCCAGCTGAAGGACCGCATCCCGCTCCCGGTCACGCTCGAACTGCTCCCGTGACTTGTGAAACTTCCAGCTGTCGAGCTCGACCACGACCCGCCGATCCGGCCAGAAGGCATCGACCACGAACCCACCGACCGTCGCGTTCATCGAAGGAAGCGGCAGGCCGGCGGTGCGGCATAACTCGAAGAAGCGCTGCTCCAGTGGTGAGCGCGTGTCCGGCGGCTCGGTGTACTTGGCAAGCATGCGCTTCAACTCGCCTGTCGCCCGCCGCTGCAACTGACCGAAATCGACCAGTCCTTGCCGGTCGGCTTGCTCGACGGCGTATTTCAAGTATCGGCCTTTCAGGTCGAGGATTGTCCTCGTGACACTCGTAACCGGGATGCCAAGGTGAACCGCGCGATCCTCGCGTGGGAGACTGCGGGTGCGGTGGAGCTGCATCCCGTTACGACGGTTGCCGGAGCCGATCACGTCGATCTTTGCAGGAGCGGTAATCAGCTCCCACAGGGCAGCCGCGCTACGGTGGCTCAACACTGCGCCCGGGCCGCACGCGAGCACCGCCGCCATCCATTTGCCATGAACCGTCAGCTTGGCGTGGCCGACCGCGTAGACACCGCGATGCAGTGGATGCAGGCGGCCCAGGCCGGTCCGGTACTTGATCGCCCCGGCGTCGAAGCCCAGTTGCATCAACTGGCGACGAGCGACGACGCCGTGTTGGCGGGCTGCCAGCTCGGCCACCGGTCCCTCTTTGGGCTGTATGTCAGACCGTTCTACGACCACCCCGGGATGGTGCCCCGGCCGGTGTCACATATCTACGTAAGTTAGTGACGGAAGTGGCGCCGGCCTGTGAAAACCATTGCGACGCCGGCGGAGTTGGCGGCCTGGACCACCTCGGCGTCGCGCTTTGAGCCGCCCGGCTGGATCACCGCCTTGACGCCGGCCGCGACCGCCGCCTCGATCCCGTCGGCGAACGGGAAGAAGGCGTCGGATGCGAGCACAGCACCTTCGAGCTTGCCCGGGTTGACCTCGCGCGCCTTGTCGATCGCCAGCTTCACGGAGTCGACCCGGCTCATCTGGCCGGCACCGATCCCGATCGTCGCCAGGTCACGTGCGATCACGATCGCATTGGAGCGAACGTGCTTACAGACCTTCCAGGCGAACTGCAGCTCGCCCCATTCGGCCTCGCTCGGCTCGCGCTCGCTGGCAACCTGCAGCTCCGCTCGCTCTAGCATGTCGGTGTCGCGGTCTTGCACCAGCAATCCGCCGGTCACCCGGTCCATGTCGCGCTCGCCGGGGGTCGGCCGGCGACGCTCGGAGTCTTCGATGATGCGGATGTTCGGCTTCGCCTGCAACACCTCGGCGGCGCCGTCCTCGTAGCCCGGCGCGAAAAGCAGCTCGACGAAGTTCTCCGACAGCAGATTCGCCAGCCCGGGCGACACCTTGCGGTTCAGCACCACGACTGATCCAAACGCGCTCTGCGGGTCACATGTGAGCGCCTTCTCGTAGGCCTCTTCGATCGTCTCGCCGACCGCGACACCACATGGGTTGTTGTGCTTGATGATGGCGCAGGCCGGCAGCTCGAACTCACGCAGCAGCCAGCGGCCCGAATCGAGGTCCAGCAGGTTGTTGTAAGAGAGTTCCTTGCCGTGCATCTTCACGGTCCGGGCCAGCAGGTGGGTTCGGGTACCGACCTGCTCGTAGTAGGCGGCGCGCTGGTGCGGGTTCTCACCGTAGGAGAGGTCGATCACCTTCTCGAACGCCGCGACGAAGTGCTGCGGGAACTCGTCCTCGCGCTCGGAGAACCAGCGCGAAATCGCCGCGTCGTAGCGGGCTGTCACGCCAAACGCCTCGGTCGCCAGCGTCTCGCGCGTTGCCGCCGACAGCAGGCCTTCGGTCATCTGCAGCTCCTCGGCGACCGCGTCGAAGCTCTCCGGCCGCACCACGGGCGCCACGAAAGCGTGGTTCTTCGCCGCTGCGCGAATCAAGGTCGGTCCACCGATGTCGATGTGCTCGATGATCTCCTCTTCGCTGACGCCCCGCCGGGCTGCCATTCGCTCGAACGGGTAGAGGTTGACCACAACCAGATCGATCGGCTCGATCCCATGCTCTTCGAGCTTGCGCACGTGCTCCTCGTTCGAGCGCACCGCCAACAGGCCGGCATAGATCTTCGGATGCAGCGTCTTCACCCGCCCGTCGAGCATTTCCGGAAAGCCGGTGTAGTCCTCGATTGGCCGGGTCTCGATCCCGGCCGCTTCCAGCTCCTTGGCGGTACCGCCGGTAGAGACGATCTCGACGCCAAGATCCTTCAGCACCTTGGCGAAGTCCACCAGCCCGCGCTTGTCGGACACCGTCAGCAGGGCGCGCTCGACCTTCAGGTCATCCATCCCGCCGATCGCCGACACAACTGCGGGATCGATCTCACTCATGGACGCTCACCGCTCCCCTCGCGATCATCCGGATGGCCCGCGGCAAAAGCACATGCTCTGTCTCGTGAAGCACTCTCAGTGTCTCCTCCGGGTCGCGAGTGTACGGAAGCGTCACCCGCTCTTGCAAGATGATTGGACCGGTATCGACCCCCTGGTCGACGAAGTGGACGGTAACCCCACCGTCGGTGGTGCCGGAGGCGAGCTGGTCCTCAACCGGAGTGGCGCCCGGGAATGCCGGTAGCAGCGAGGGGTGGACGTTGATCACCCGCTCCGGGAACCGCTCGAGAAACGCCGCGCACAAAAGCTCCATATATCCCGCCAGCACGACCAGATCGACCTCGCGGTTGGCCAGCCAATCGCCGATCGCCGCGTGGCGCTCGCTGCGGTCCGGATAGTCGGCCCGTGAGAACACGGCGCTCTGTACCCCGGCGGCGGCGGCCCGGTCGAGCGCCCGCACGCCGGCTTTGCTGGAGCCCACGCCCACGACCTCGATGCCGTCGCGGCCGTGCACATTGTCGAGTATCGCCTGGAGGTTGGTCCCGGAACCGGAGACGAGTACGCCGAGGCGGAACACTACGAACGAACGACCGCCAGCTGCTCCAGCGCGAGCTTGCCGCTTGCCTGCTCGGTTCCCTCGAGCGGGTACTCGCCGGTAAAGCATGCGTCGCAGTGTGTGTCACGACCAGTGCCGATCGCCTCGTAGACGCCGTCCAGCGACAGGTAGGCGAGCGAATCGGCGTTGAGGTCGTCGGCAATCTCGGCAACGGTCTTGCCATGCGCCGCCATCTCTTCCTTGGTCGGCATGTCGACGCCGTAGTGGCACGGGTGGCGGATTGCCGGCGATGACATCCGCAGGTGCACCTCGGTCGCGCCGGCTTCGCGCAGCATGCCAACGATTTGACGCATCGTGTTACCACGCACGATCGAGTCGTCGACGATCACCAGCCGCTTCCCGGCAACGACCTCCGGCAGCGGGTTGAACTTCAGCCGCAGTCCGTGGCGGCGCAGCTCCTGGCCGGGCTGGATGAACGTACGCGCCACATAGCGGTTCTTGATCAGCCCGTCGTCCTGGGGAATCCCCGACGCGCGGGCGAAGCCTTTGGCCGCCGCGTTGCCCGAGTCCGGCACCGAGATCACGAGGTCGGCATCGGCCGGTGCCTCGCGGGCGAGGATCTCACCCATCCGTCCGCGGGCCGATTGCAACGTGCGGCCCTCGAGCTTCGAGTCGGGACGGGAGAAGTAGATGTGCTCGAACACGCACAGTGCCTGGCGGTCCGACTCGACCACCTGGCGGGTCTCGATGCCACGTTCGCCGATCGACAGGAGCTCGCCCGGTTGCACTTCGCGCAGCAGCTTGGCACCGATGATGTCGAGCGCGCAACTCTCCGATGCGACCACGTACCGGCCTTCCAGCTCGCCCAGGCAAAGTGGCCGCACGCCGGATGGATCGCGAAACGCGATCACCGAGTCGCTCGTCAAGATCACGGTCGAATAAGCACCACGCAACGTTCCCATGATCGCCGCCACGGCGTCCTCGGCCGTGTCGGCCGGGTGCGAGGCGATCAGCGCCGCGATGATCTCCGAATCGGAAGTCGAGCGGAAACGGACTCCCTGCTCGGTCAGCTCGTTGTACAGCTCGACCGCGTTGATCAAGTTGCCGTTGTGTGCAAGGGCGACCGCGCGCCGGTCGTCGCGGTAGACCGGCTGCGAGTTCTCCCAACCGGTGCCGCCGGTGGTCGAGTAGCGCACGTGGCCGATCGCGGCGTCGCCGGTCAGTGCTTGCAGGCTGCGCTCATCGAACACCTGCGAGACCAGGCCGAGGTCCCGCTGAGTTGTGATGTGACCTTCCTCGACGGTGGCGATCCCGGCCGACTCCTGCCCGCGGTGCTGGAGTGCGTAGAGGCCGAAGTAGGTAAGCCGAGCGACGTCGTGCTCAGGGCCCCAGATTCCGAACACGCCGCATTCGTCGCGCGGGCCTTCGCGATCGAGTTCGGGCCGCTCGGCGCTCGAAGCACCGGCGGAATGAAGCTCATGGCATGGCGTCATGAGAGTCTGTCCGAGAGAGAGTGCTCGAAAACGCCTCTTGCGTTCTCGATCGACTCACTGAGAGTAGCACCGCCCGCGGAAATCCGGAGCATGTCGCCGCCGACCGTTCCAAGCGCCAGAAACGCCCCGGCGCCGGCCCGGTTGCTGAGCTCCAGCAGCACCTCGCGGGGCCCGCTGACGATGAAGCCCGCAGGCCCCTCTCCGAACAGCGCGGTGTCGGCTTCGACGCCGGCGCGGCGCATCAAAGGCTCGAGATCGAGGGAGGCTCCGGTCCCGCCTGCGATCGCGCATTCGGCCACGCAGCAGGCGAGGCCGCCTTCGGAGATGTCGTGGGCGCTGCTCACGGTGCCGGCGGCGACCGCCTCGCGCACCAGCTCGATCGCGGCGCGGGCGGCAGCCAGGTCGAACGGCGGCAGCCCGGCCTCCAGCCGGCCGCGCAGCTTGGCCAGCTCGGACCCGGCAAGCGAAGGCGTGAATGGCCCGACCAGCGCCACCATGTCGGGCTCGCGCCCGCCGGCGTCTGCGGCGAAACCTGTGCGTCCGGCGCGGTCGTCGTGGGCCAGCTCGCCGACCATGCCGACGATCGGCGTTGGGTAGATCGGACCCTCGTTGCCCTCGTTGTATAGAGAGACGTTGCCGCCCACCACCGGCACGCCGAGTGCCCGGCAGGCCGCGCCCAGCCCTGCGACCGCTTGGGTCAGCTGCCAAGCGACGTGCGGTTTCTCGGGGTTGCCGAAGTTCAAGCAGTTGGTCAGCCCGAGCGGATCGGCGCCCGCACAGGCAAGGTTCGCGGCGCACTCGATCACAGCTTCGGCCGCGCCTGTGTAGGGATCGCAGGCGACCCGCCGGCCGTTGCCGTCGATCGACAAGGCGATCGCGCGACCGGTCTCTTCACCCTTGTAGGCGATCTTCAACACCGCCGCGTCCGCCTGCTCGGGTCGCCGCACCGTGCGCGAGCCGACCACGCAGTCGTACTGCTCGTACGCCCAGCGGCGCGACGCGACGTTGGGGGAGCCGAGCAGCGCAGCGAAGGTTTCACCGGCGTCCGCATCACGCGCGACCTTCGCTGCCGACGGCGGGTAGAAAGACAGCCGGTCCTCGGGCTCTTCGGGCTCCAGGTCGTACAGCGGACACTCGTCGACCAGCGCCGAAACAGGCATGTCGCCGACCTGTTCGTCGCCGTCGAACACCCGCAGCCGCTGCGTGTCGGTGACCTCACCGATCACGGTGCCGTGTACCTCCCACTTGCGGGCCAGCGCCAGCACCTCCTCGACTCGCGCCGGCTCGACCACACACAACATCCGCTCTTGCGACTCGGAGATCATGATCTCGAACGGCTCCATGTCGGCCTCGCGCAGCGGCACCTTCGCTACGTCGATGTCGAGCCCGACCCCACCACCGCTCGCCATCTCGGCGGTACTCGAAGTCAGCCCCGCGGCACCGAGGTCCTGCACGGCGACCACCGTCTTGCCCTCGACCAACTCCAGGCAGCACTCGATCAACCGGCTTTCCTCGAACGGATCGCCAATCTGGACGCTGGGCCGCTTGTCCTGATCGTCCTCGTCCAGCTCTGCCGACGCCAGCACGCTGGCGCCGCCGATCCCGTCGCGGCCGGTGCGCGCGCCGAGCAGCACGACCAGATTGCCGACCCCGGCCGCAGCCGAGCGCACCATCTGCTCCGCGGGAGCGATCCCGGCCGCCATCGCGTTGACGAGACAGTTCTGTTCGTATGGCGCCTCGAAGTAGATCTCGCCGCCGACGGTCGGCACGCCGACCGAATTGCCGTAGGCACCGATCCCGGCGACCACCCGTTCGAACAGGAAGCGCGTGCGAGGCGAGTCCAGCTCGCCAAAGCGCAGCGAGTCGAGCACCGCGATCGGCCGCGCCCCGAGCGCGAACACGTCGCGGAGGATGCCGCCGACGCCGGTGGCCGCGCCTTGGAACGGCTCGACTGCGGACGGGTGGTTGTGGCTTTCGACCTTGAAGGCGATCGCCAGCCCGTCGCCGACGTCAACCGCGCCGGCGTTCTCACCTGGTCCCATCAACACCCGCTCGCCTTCAGTCGGGAGGGTTCCCAGCAGCTTCTTCGAGTGTTTGTAAGCGCAGTGCTCGGACCACAGCAACGAGAACACGGCCAGCTCCAGCCCGTTGGCCGGGCGGCCGAGCAGTTCGGAGATCCGCTCGAACTCGAATTCGGTCAGGCCCAGCGCCTTGGCCTCCCCGACCCCCGGCAGCTCCGACACGGTCACGCTCCCGCTCCGGCAAACGCGACCGACTCGAACAGCTTCAACCCGTCGGCCGATCCGGTCAGTGGATCGACGGCGTGCTCCGGATGCGGCATCAGCCCGACTACGTTGCCCTGTTCGTTGCACACGCCAGCGATGTCGCGCAGCGATCCGTTTGGGTTGTGGCCGGGCGCGTAGCGAAACGTAACTTGGCCGTTCGACTCCAGCCGGTCGAGCATCTCGTCGGGAGCGAAGAAGCGCCCGACCGTGTGCTTGACCGGAATCGACAAGACCTCGCCGGCCTCACAGTTGCGCGTGAAGGCGGTTTCGGCATTTTCGACCAGCACGTCCACCTGGCGGCAGATGAACTGCAAAGAAGCGTTGGTCAGCAGAGCACCGGGCAGCAACCCCGCTTCACACAGCACCTGGAATCCATTGCAGATGCCAAGCACCGGGCCGCCCTCGGCAGCAAACCGCGCCACCGACTCCATCACCGGTGAGAACCGTGCGATCGCGCCCGCCCGCAGGTAGTCCCCGTACGAGAATCCGCCGGGCACGACCACCGCATCGACTCCGCCCAGATCGTGGTCGCCGTGCCACAGCAGGCGGGCGTCGATACCGGCGCCGCGTTTGGCTGCGTATACGGCATCGGCCTCGTCGCAGGAACCGGGGAATGCGACAACGCCGACCTGGGTCACCCTGGGATTGTCTCCAATTCGTAGTCTTCGATCAGCGTGTTGGCGAGCAGTTGCTCGCACATCTCGCCGACCCGCTCCTGCGGCGTGCCGTCGTCCAGCTCCAGCTCGATCATCCGGCCGACGTGCACCGTCGAGACACCTTCGAACCCCAGCGTCGGCAGCGCGCGTTCAACCGCTTGGCCCTGCGGATCGAGGATTCCCTGTTTGGGCCGAACGAGTACCCGGACCTTCATCCGGCGGTGCCGCTCCACCGCTCGAACGGCTCGCCGACCACGCGCTCGTAGGCCTCGACGTACTTGGCCCGGGTGTTCGCGACGACGTCCGCGGGCAGCTCCGGGCCAGGCGGGCTGTGGTCCCAGCCGGTCGAGTCGAGCCAATCGCGCACGTACTGCTTGTCGAAGGAAGGCTGTGGGCCGCCGGGCTGGTAGTCGTCGAGCGGCCAGAACCGCGATGAGTCGGGCGTCAGCACCTCGTCGGCCAGCACGATCCGGCCCTTCGAGTCGCGGCCGAACTCGAACTTTGTGTCGGCCAGCAGGATGCCGCCGCGCTCGGCGTGCACGCAAGCCGCCTGGTAGAGCGCCAGCGAGATCCGCTTCAGCTCCTCCATCGTCTCACGGTCGCCGACGATCTCGGCGGCGCGGTCGAAGTCGATGTTCTCGTCGTGCTCGCCCTGCTCGGCCTTGGTGGCAGGCGTGAAAATCGGCTCGGGCAGGCGGTCGGACTCCTGCAGGCCATCCGGTAGGTCGATGCCGCAGACCGAGCGGCTTTGCTTGTACTCCTTCCAGCCGGAGCCGGCCAGGAAGCCCCTGATAACGCATTCAACCGGGAAGATCTCGAGCTTCTCGACGATCAGCCCGCGGCCTTTGACCTCTTCCGGCACCTCGGTCGAGACGAGGTGATTGCGGACGATCTTCTCGGTCTGGGCAAACCAGAACACGGAAATTCCGGTCAAAACCTTGCCCTTGTCCGTGATCTCAGTCGGCAGCACGACGTCGTACGCCGAGATCCGGTCGGAGGCGACCATCAATAGCTGGTCACCGAGGTCGTACATCTCGCGGACCTTGCCGGAAGAGTGGAGCGGCAGGTCCTTCATCGTGGCGGCGGCAGACACACCACGACTTTAACAAGTGTCGCGGTTCAATACCGGCGGTCCTCGCAGCCGCTCGTGAACTCCATCGCGTCGCCCTGCAGGATGTCAGCGCCTGGACCGCAGCCGACGATGTCGAGGTCATTGTTCTTGACCAGGGCCACGTCGTCGCCGTTACCGGTCAGTACATAGTCCGTGCCCGGGCCCGGAACCACCCAGGCCGGGATCGGGTTGGACGCCGAATCGGAGATCTGGACAATGTCGTCCTTGTCACCGGTCACGACCAGCACCGCCTTGGGATGGATGCATTTGATCCCGCCGCCGTCGGCATAGCCACAGCCCTTGCCGGCGACGATCCGATTGGCGCCGTCCGTGACCTTGATGTAGAAGGATCCATCGTTGCGGAGCAGAACGTTGTGCACGACGCCATTCGGTGCGGAGACCACGACCCAATCGCCGCTCTTGCTCACGTTGGTGGCCCAGTTCGGCGGCCCGTCGCTGTAGTAGATCTTTGAAAGCTGACTGTCCGACGTCAGCGCGGAAAACGTGACGTTCGCGTTTGGGTCGTAGATGCTGCGCCCAAGCGGGAGCGCCGCGTCGGCCATCGTGAACGTTTCCGGTGTTCCATCGAGCAGTGACGTATAGGAGTTCGGATCCCCGGTTGTCTCGGCATTCAGGGCCGGCCCGTAGCGAATTTGGATGCCGCTGCCGAGGTTCGGGCCGAACGCATCGTACTGGCCGTAGTTGATTCGTTTCTCGACGTAGAAGTAGTTGCCTGGCCAGGCACGGTCTGGCACGACCAGCTGTTGTGTTTGGAAGAACGGGTATTGCTTTCCAGCACAGTGGGATCCGAAGCTTGGAATTCACGTGACTTGAAGTCGCGGC
>JADMIO010838981.1_pt1 | contig 19131 bp, 22 predicted proteins | sample 8958161 | NCBI WGS metagenome assembly JADMIO01 (sample SAMN16585339, study PRJNA669376) | soil metagenome | isolation source: Crop rotation soil | place: USA: Cullars Rotation, Alabama | collected 2011
CTTTCCCGGGCAGCCCCGCGTCGCCTACTGGATCCAGGGCGCCAGGGAGGACGTCGAACGGTGCAAGCCGGGCGTCGTCGGCTACTTCGATGCGCTCGCCGCACGTCCGTACGGCGATGACGCCGAGCGGCTCGCCGCGCACGTCAAGCGGCTCGAGACGATCGTCCGCGACTTCTTCTGATCCGTGCGGCTCAGCCGGAACGCCGGGACGTGAGCGCCCGCTGCGTTGCGAGCGCGGCGGAGCCGCCGAGCACCATCATCGCGATGTTGACTCCCAGCACGGCGAGCGCGGACCACGACTCGCCGACAGCGCTCGTCCCGATCGCGACGCCGAAGTAGGCAGCCGCGGGGATCGTCGTCACCGAGATGCCCACGCCGACCGCGGCGCTGGCGCGCGTCTCGACCGCGAGCATCCCGGCGACCCCGGCCGCCAGCGCGACGAGGATCGTGGTCGCGCTGACGTGCGTCTGAGCAGCAGGGATCTCCCCCAGCGAGAAACCGGTGGGTAGGAGGTCGAAGGCCCGCAGGAAGAGCGTCACCGCAGCCGCCAGCAGGCACGCGACCGTCAGCCCGAGCACGAGGGTCCTCAACCCGTGGCGGGCGAGCCGCCAGCGTCCGAGGACGAGCCCCGTGCAGGCCGCGGTGACCGGCAGCAGATCGGGGCTGATCGCCATTGCGCCGACGATCAGGACCGCGTTCCGGTTGAGGACGGCGAATGCACCGATCACGCCCGCGACCGCCATCAGCACCAGGTACCGGGCGGGCGCCCGCGACTGCACCTGGGCACGGCTGAGCACGTCGGCCCACACGAGGATCGGGGGGTCGCTGGCCGCCGCGGGTCCCATCGTCTCGAGGTGCAGCAACGTGATGTCGTCGGCAGGGATCTCGAGCCGGTCGAGCAGCGTGAGCGCCGTGTCCGCTGCTTCAGGGCGAAGGTCCGCGGTCACGAGGCCGCTCCCCTCCGGCCGGGCGTCACTCAGGCCGACGTGGCGAGCGCCCGGTAGCCGGCCGAGCTCGTCGGCGACGACGGCCATCGTCGAGGCGGCTCCGTATATCCGTAGCTGCAGCACGTTCGGTCGACCGCGGCCGATCTTCCTCTGCAGGACGGACGGCGCGGGCGCGCGCACGCCGGCAGGCTCAGGCGGCAGCCAGTCCCTGGTCTCGCAGCTCGCGCGCCGCGAACGCGAACGTGATCGCCGAGATGCCGCGCATCAGTGCGGCAACGCCGACCCAGACCACGAGCAGGATCGTCTTGTGGCCGAAGTCGCCGGCGGCCCAGAACCCGATCAGGATCTCGGCGATCCCGATGAGCAGTTGAACCCACCATGCCGGCGTCGCGTGCCTGAGCGGGATCGCGAGGCCGACGTCGAGGATGCCTTTGAGGATGAAATAGAAGGCCATCACCGCGGCCAGCGCTGCGAACGTGTTCCCGGGATGCACGAACGCGACGATGCCGATGATCGCGAATGCGACGGCGAGTGCCGCGTGACCGATGCGGGCCCAGGTGCTTCGATCTCCCGCGAACGCCGCGAAGAGTTCATCGATCGCCGCGACGATCACGACGATGCCGAACAGGATCGAGATCGCCGAGACACTGCGGTAGTCGAAACGGAAGACGATGATCGCGAAGAGGAGCCAGCCGATCCCGATGGCGAGGAAGACCCACCAGAAGCGCGCGGCCGCGCCGAAGGCACGGGCAACGTCGAGCTCGGGCTCACCTGCGACGACCTGCGCAGCGATCAGGCCGTGCAGGCCCGCTTCCTCCGCGACCGTGCTCGGACTCTTGTCGCTGATGTCTCCGTACCACCGAGGCCGAAGACGAGCAGGAGCGCCGACGGCAGCAGGAGGACGAAGAGCCTGTAGGCGAGCGCGCCGGCGAGTAATACGCCCCGATCGACGAATCTCGCTCGAACACGGCAACCGCGAGATCGACGAAGGGATGTCGCGCGCGCGAATGCTCGACACGCGCCCGAAGCAGATCGGCGCGGTGCACCCAGCGTGCGACCGGTTGGCGCATGGGGCTCAGGTCGGGAGCCCGAACTCGGCGGGGAGCACGCCCGGCTTACCTTCCTCTGCGAGGTCGGCTCGACCCAGAGCGTCGAAGTACACGTAGGCGGTCGTGAGCGCGACGAACGGCATGGTCACGGCGTAGACGGCGCCTGCGATCACGTTGACGAGCCAGAACGGCGCGTCGGTGACGAGGATCAGCACCGCGCCGAGCAGCGGGCCGGTGACGATCACAAGGGAACCGCCCGCGACGATCAGCGACGAGGCCTTCAGCCAGTGCCGGCGCACCAGCCGGCCGCTGCGGCGCAGCGCGCCGGTTGCAGAGGCGCCTTCCAGCTCGATTGCCGGGACGATCAACGCCCAGCGGCCCGCCAGCCAGACAGCGATCGGGATCAGGAAGAACGAGCTCGCGAGCAGCGACACGACGAGCGCGGCGATCAGGAGCGCGCCGAAGAGCGGGGCAACCGTGTCTGCGGCGAGCCTGTAGGCGCGCACCGGCCCGATCGAGCGGCCGGCGTCGATCTCCGCGAGCGCGCGCGCCGTCGCCGCCTGCACCAGGCCGAGCCCGAGCAGCGTCAGCGCGGTCCCGATCGCGAGCACGACGAACGCGATGACGCCGTTGCTCTCGCCGCCCGTCTGGACGCCCAGGATGCTCGTCGCGTGGAGGACGACAACCTGAAGGAGGGCGATCAGCAGCGTGATCGGCACCACGAGGACGCCGATACCGACGAAGAGTCGCGTCCGGGTGACGTACATACGGGCCGACGCGGAGAGGATCTGGCCCCAGCTGCGTCGACGCGCGAGTCGGAGCGGAGCCGTCGGGCGCCACGTCGCGCGCGCGAGCAGCACGACGACGAGCAGCGCGAGAGCGACGATGATGAGCGCGAACGCGAGCGGACGGTGCACGAGCTGTACGAGCGCCTGCGACCCTGCGCCGACCGCACCGCAGAAGAACCCAGTCGCCTGCGGGCCGAAGGCGCTTCCGCCGGGGACCGTGTAGGCGTGGACGCGCCAGTCTTCCGACCAGCGGATCGGCTCCGTCCACTGCGTCTTGAGATTAGGCCCCGTCGGGCCGTTGAAGAACGCCGGACGCAGCTCGCCCCACCGGCCCTCGAACCCGATCCACGGGTCTGCCGCCTTCGCCTGCGCGGCGTTGCTCGGGATCGTGTGCACCACGGGGCGGGTGTCGAACGTCGGGCCACGCGTGTCGTCGCAGCCGACGCCCTCCTCCGCGGAGCTCCCCAGGTAGAGCGCCTCGTCGTAGAAGTTCGCGTGCGAGCCGGCCGCCGGATGAACGACGGGATGCGTGCCGTCCACGAGCTCGAGCTTCGGGTCGTCCCACGCCGCGCGCTCGGCGCCCTCGTGCTGGCTGTACCCGATCTCGACGGGCCGCTGCTGCAGCGCCTCTGTCGGTGTGGCCGCGTCGAAGACGAGCTGGACCATCTCCCAGTCGCCCTCGTGCAGGTTGTTCCAGTCGTTGAAGACGTAGAAGAACCAGTACTGCAGCGCGAGCTTTCCCGGCCGCTCGGCGTCGGTGGCGACGTGTGCGTAGACCGTCGGCTCGCGGCCCTCGATCAGCCGCTGTTCCCAGCGCAGATAGCCGCAACCGGGGGAGAGGGCATTGCCGGGAAAGTCGAGGTGGTACTCGTAGAGTCCCGTGCCGAGCCGTTGCGCCGTCGGGCCGATCCCGACCAGGTCGTTGCCCCACGGGCCGCGCAGCGCAACCGTCGGCTCGCCGAAGAGCGCGTCGACGTCGATCGGGAGGTACGGCTTCGGCACGTCGCACCCGCCCGTGTCGGCCACGAGCCGCACCACCGGGGCGTAGCGCTCGGCGAGCGCGTGCTCCTGCGTGACGTCGGCCGAGGCACCCGGCGCCGCGGCGAGCAAGAGGACGGCGGCGAGCAGCGGGCCCGCGAGGCGGATCGCGCGCGTCAACTCTCGTCCGCCGATGCGAAGAGGTCGAGGCCGAGCCGCCGGGAGAGGAAGGCGGCGGTGAGCTGTCCTTTGACGCTGTTTCCGGCCGCGTCGAGTAGCGGCGCGAAGGTGCCGAGCGCGCCCTTGCCCGGAGCGACGGTCACCATGCCGCCGCCGATCCCGCTCTTCCCGGGCAGCCCGATGCCGTAGAGCCAGTCTCCCGACGTCTCGTACAAGCCGGCGGTCGTCATGACGGCGAGGGTGCAGTGGGAGCTCTCGGCGTCGACCACGCGCTCGTGCGTCAGCGGGTTGACGCCGCCGTTCGCGAGCGCGGCGCCCATGACGGCGAGATCGCGGGCAGAGACCGTCAGGCAGGACTGGCGCGTGTACAGGTCGAGGGCTTCGGTCTCGTCCGCGAAGAGGCGGCCTCGACCGCGGAGGAGGTGGGCGAGGCTCCGGTTGCGGTGGTTCGTCGCGCGCGCCGACTCGTAGACCTCCTCGTCGAGCGAGAGCTCGCGACCGGCGAACTGCGACAGCCCGGCGCGGATGAACCGCCACTTGTCGTCGCTGTCGGCCCCGGGCACGAGGCTCGTAACTCAACGGTCGCCTCGCGCAATTCGAAACATCCTCTCGACGCGGAGGATCCAGTTGAACCACCTGCGCAGGGCGGGCACATCACCACATCGGGGTGACGTTTCACCGCGGGTGAAACCGGCCAGGTGGGCGCTCACGAGGAATCAGGAAAGGGGGGTCAGATGACGCAGGCGAAGGAACAGGCCGGCGGTCAGCAGGGCCTGACGGACCAGGCTGCGGCGAAGGTGCAGGATGCGGCATCGGTCGCGCAGGAGAAGGCGTCGGAGTTGCGCGAGCAGGGATCGGCGCAGCTGCGCGACCAGTTCGACGAGCGCTCGAACCAGGCCGGGGCGCAGATGCGCACGGTCGCGGCGGCGCTGCGTCGCAGCAGCGACGACCTGGGCAACGACGGCAACGCGAGCGCTTCGCGGCTGACGGGCCAGGCCGCCGCACGGATCGATCGACTGGGCGGGTATCTCGAGCAGAAGAGCGGGGACGAGCTGATGCGCGACATCGAGACGTTCGCGCGCCGGCGGCCGTGGATGCTCGCGGGGCTCGGGCTGCTGGCCGGGGTCGCCGCTGCGCGATTCGTCAAAGCATCGTCGGAGCAGCGGTACGGCGACTACCGGCAGATCTCGCAGCATCCGTCGACGTGGAGCGACCGCTCCCACGGACGTTCGAGCTCGTATGAGCGCAGCGAGAGCCTCTCCGGCGCGTCGAGCGGCGACCCGATGGCGCGCGACCCGTACGGCGCGCGGAGGTAGCGCCGGATGTCGATGCAGAACGAGAGCGGCAACGAGCTGCGGGAGCGGCCGATCGGCGAGGTCGCGAAGGACCTCACGAGCGACCTGTCCCTGCTCGTGCGGCAGGAGATCGAGCTGGCGAAGGCGGAGATGGCGGAGAAGGGGAGGACGGCCGCACCCGGTCTGGGGATGTTCGGCGGTGCCGGTGTCGTCGCGCTCTGCGCGGCCGGCGCGCTGACGGCGTTCCTCGTCCTGCTCTTCGCGCTCTTCCTGCCGGACTGGGCGGCGGCGCTGATCGTCGGGGCGGTGCTGGCGGCGATCGCGTACGTGCTCGTCAAGCAGGGGAAGGAGCGCGTCGCCGACGCGGGCAAGCCGGTCCCCGAGCAAACCATCGAGACGGTGAAGGAGGACGTGGAATGGGCGAAGACCCGAGCGTCATCCGCGCGGAAATAGAGGAGACGCGGCAGCGGGTCGGCGACGAGGTCGACGCGCTCAGCTACAAGACCGACGTCGGCGCGCGGACGCAGGACTACATCGATGAGAAGAAGCAGGCCGTGCGGTCGACTCTCACCGGTGCGAAGGACACGGTGACGCGTCCGCTGCCGGACCGCCGGGCGCTGAAGCGCGGCGCCACGCACATGCGGGACACCGCGACGAGCAACCCGCTCGGCCTCGCGATCGGCGGCGTCGCCGTCGGCTTCCTCGTCGGCACGCTCCTCCCTCAGACGAGAGTCGAGAACGAGCGGATGGGCGAGGCATCCGACCGCCTGATCGACGCCGCGAAGGAGACGGCGGGGGAGGTCGCCGAGCGGGGGAAGCAGGTGGCGCAGGAGGCGGCCGGCGCGGCCGTCGAGACCGCCAAGCAGTCGGGGCGCGAGCAGGGCGAGGAGCTGTCCTCGACGCTGCAAGACCGCGCTCAGGATCAGTCGCCGGCCACTCCGGCCTAGCGACCGAGAAACCCGCGGGGGGCCGCCGATCCGGCGGCCCCCCGCACGCGTTGGGTCAGTGCGTGGTGAGGGCGACCTGAGCGGCGCGGAGCCGATGGGGCTCGAGCCGTCGGCGCTGGTCGGCCGCCCGGGCGGCGAGCGCCTCGAGCTCGGCGTGCTCGAGCCCGGGAACGCTCGCCGAGATCTCGCCGAGCGCGAGCCACAGCGCGCGCTTCCCCTCGATGCCCGAGGCGAGACCCTCGAGCTCGAGGAGTCGCGAGAGGGGCGAGTACGAGATCATGCGCCCGTTCGGCTTCAATCTCCCGAGCCGCTCCGCGACCCGGCCGAGTGTCATCTTCACGGTCGACGGTGTGACTCCCACGCGACCGCACAGGCTGAGCAGCGCCTGCCGGTCCTGGACGAGCTCGGGCACGAGCTCGTCCAGGAAGCGGCCCCACTCGTTGGCTCGGTTCGCACGCGCCGCCCGGCGGGCGAGCTCGACGCCGACGGTCGCGCCGAGGAGATGGTCGTTCAGGTAGATGCCGAGCAGCCGTGTCTCCATGAGCCCGCTCCTACCACGAGCGACGCGGGGGAAACCGGCCTAGGCCGTGGCTCCGTCGACCCGCTCGAGGAACGCGAGGACGCGCTCGCGGAGCAACGCGGCCGCCGCGGGGTCGTAGCCGGCGACGGAGGGATCGGCGAAGAGGTGCTCCTCGCCGGGGTAGAGGAAGAGCTCCGCGGAGTCCGCGGCAGCGACGAGCGCTCGCGCGGCCTCGATGTCTTCCAGGAAGAACGGGTCGGCGTCCTTGCCGTGCACCTGCACGGGCACGCCGCCCGGCCATGCCTCGCCGAACTCGGAGACCGGCAGGCAGGAGTAAATGAGGAGCGCCCCGCGTGAGCCGGGCCGGGTCTGCGCGAGCTGCTGGGCGACCATCACGCCGAACGAGAAGCCGGCGTACACGACGTCGTCGTCGATGCCCTCGGCGGCGGCCACCCCCTTCTCGCCGAGCGTGCCGAACCCGACCTCGCGCGCGTAGTCCATGCCCTCCTCGAGCGTCGCAAAGCGGCGGCCGTCGAAGAGATCGGGCGTATGGACGGTGTGTCCGGCGCTCCGCAGCTCCTCGGCGAAGGCCTCGACGCCGTCGGTCAGCCCCTGGATGTGGTGGTAGAGCAGTACCTCGGCCATGCAGCACCCCCGGAAGTCATTGATCCATCAATTTGGAACGTTCGACGATGTTAGCCTAATCGTCCGTGGCCCGTGACGGTTCCCCTCCCGACTACGAGCTGGCCGACCGGATCGCGCTGACCGCCCCGTCGCAGGTGAAGGCGATCGGCCATCCCCTGCGCACGACGATCCTGGGCCTCCTGCACGAGCGCGCGGCGACGGTCAGCGAGCTCGCGACTGCGGTCGGCCGCCCGAAGAGCACCGTCGCCCACCACGTCAAGGTGCTGGTCGACGCCGGCCTCCTGCAGGTGGTGCGGACGCGGCGGGTCCGGGCGATCGAGGAGCGGTTCTACGGCCGGACGGCACGCATGTTCTACGTCGGGGTCGAGCGTGACGCCGACGGCGAGGACATGCCGCGCGACTTCAACGACTTCGAGGTCGCGGCGCGCGAATCGGCCGCGGCGTTCCGCGACGGGAAGCTGTGGGGCTTCATCCGCCACGCGCGGATCTCGGAGGGGCAGGCGTCAGCGTTCTGGGAGCGCATGGCAGAGCTGGTCGCCGAGTTCGACCACCTTCCGCGCTCCGGCGAGACGATGTACGGGTTCGCCGTCGGCGTGTACCCAACCGACCAGCCCACGCTGCCGCCGGACAACGCGCCGCCGGCCTGAGCCGACCAGACCCGCCGCAGCTAGCCCCGTCCGGTGTCAGACACGGCATCAAAACGCGCACGAACGATCCACACGGCCGACCGGGCGGCGCGGCTCACCTGCGGCGATGCGGCCGTCGGCGAGACATGTCCGGTGTCAGACACCGAACGAAGCGTGTGACGAGTCGTCCACAACTGTCCCGATGGGCGTTGGGTGTCCGGAGCTCGTCCGGCGGCGAGTCCCTCGACGCTGGATCACGCTGCGAGCTGCGTCGGGTGCGCTGCTGCCTCGAGGGTGTAGAGACGGCCGTCGAGATAGAAGCGAATCGAGGGGACGCCGTGCTCCGCGGCCAGCGCCTGCGCCTCGCGCAGCAGGGCTGCGACGCCGGCATTCTCCTCGAGCCGCGCCGTGAACAGCCACAGCTGCCCGTCTGCGTCCGACCAGCCGTCCCACTGCGGGCGCAGCCGCTCGCGGAACGCAGCGACGACCTCGACCGTCGGCAACTCGAAGATCACCACGTCATCCAGCTCGAGCTCGGGAATGTCCATACCTGCAGGATCGCGTGCGGCGCAGGGCTGCCGTCTGACCCCATCGCGTCATTCGGCGCGCAGTCTCGTCACGTCGCACCACGCGCGACCGCGACCGCTTCGAGACGCGACGAGGCCCCCAGCGCATGCAGCACGTGGCGGACGTGGTTCCGCACCGTCTCGCGGCTGAGGTGCAGCTCGTCCGCGATCTGCGTCGTCGACCGGCCGCGCTCGAGCAGCGCGAGGATCTCCGCCTGGCGCGGCGTCAGGTGGAGCTCCGGATGCGGACGCGGCTCTTCGACCACGTCCGACACCTGACCGAACACGCCGACCACGTGCTCGCCGCGGCGAAGCGGCACCGAGCTCATCTCAACCGACACGCGCGCACCATCGCGGCCGAGCACGACGACCGAGGCGTCGGTCACCTCCGTGTTACCCACGATCTTGCGCGCGAACATCTCACGCGCCCGCCGCGTTTCCTCCGGAGCCACCACCGACGTGAACTGCTGCCCCACGCGTTCGCCGACCAGCCTGCGTGCCGCGTCGTTCATCCAGCGCACGACCCCCTCGCGGTCGAGCGCGTACGACGGCACGTTCACGTGCTCCAGCGCCGCCTCGAGGTCGGCGCCCAGCTCCCTCAGTGCGTCGATGGGCACGCACGGGAGTCTCGCGGTTTCCGGTCGCAGTCTCCAGTTGCTGCGCCCGGCGACGCGTCAGCGGAACGTGTCGACCTCGACCTGCCAGCTCGTCCCCGGGAACGGCTCGACCGCGAGCCAGTAGGCGCCCGCGGCGCCGTCCAGCGGGACCTGACGAACGCCCGCGCCGTGCGCGACGAAGCGGCCGCTCGAGAACCACGCGCCGTCGCGCGTCCAGCTGACCTGAGCCACCGGCGGTCGCCACTCACCGCCGGACCGCAGCCGGAGGATGATCCGCCAGCGGCCGGCAACCGTGAAGGGATGACTTTCGAAGCTGCCGTTCCCCGATTGCACGAGGACGGGTTTCCAGCGGTGACCTCGCGACACCGTCAGCCGGACTCGAGTTCCGGTGTACACGGTCGCGCCCGCCCTCGGAAGCTGCCGGAGCACCTCGCCGGCGGGCGCATGCTCGTCCAACCGGTAGACCACGTAAGAACGTAGGTGCTTCGCCTCGAGCCGGGCACGCGCCGAATCGAGCGCCGCGCTCTCGACCGACGGCACGACGGCTCGCGGGTAACCGGATGTAACGAGCACCCGCACGGTCGCCGGCCGGCGAACCTGCGATCCGGGAGAAGGCGTGAGACGGATCACCGTCCCTTTCCTGATCGTCCAGGACGGCGTCCAGCGGAGGTGTCCGGTGAATCCTTTCCGCCGGAGGGCCGCCGCCGCCGCGTGCGCGGTCGTCACGCCGACCCGCACGGACGGCACGCTCGCAAAGGGCGAGCCCTTGCTCACCGTGAGCACCACCTGCGTGTCGTCGGACACGCGCGCCCCGGGCGGCGGTCGTTCGCCGATCACGTGACCCGTCGGCGTCCGCGTCGAATAGACCCGGCGCACCGTGACGGTTGCATGCGGCAGCGTCTTCGCGATTCTCGCGTGCGCCGCCGCCTCACTCAGCAAGACGACGTTCGGCGTTTGCAGCGACGGCCCGCCGAACACGCCGGCGAGAAGCGCGACGGCCGTCGCGGTCGCAGCAACGAGTGCAACGAGCATGCGCCGTCGCCAGACACCGCGACGACGAGGCGGTGCCGCAGGCCGTTCCCGTGCCTGCGTCGTCTGCTCCGAGACGACAACCTGCGTGGGTTCGGTCGCGAGGATGTTCAGGGTCGGCGCCGCCGACACGTCGTCCGGCCGAGTCGCGAGCGTCGTCGGCCTGGACGCGAACATGCGAAGCGTGCGGACCGCCGCGGCAGCGTCCGGTCGATCGGCGGGGTCGAGCATCAGCAGCGCATCGACGAACGCGGCCGGCTCCGCCGCGAGGTCCAGCCGGATCGACCGCAGCAGCGGTGCTCGTTCGTGCGCGCGGCGCAGCCCGACTGCGAGCCGATCGACCCCGCTGAACGGGAGGCGCCCAGAGAGCAGGAGGAACAGGACACAGCCGAGCGCGTACAGGTCTCCCGCCGCGCCCACGTCCCCTCCACTCGCCTGCTCGGGAGACCAGTACTCCGGTGTCCCCATCAGCGTCGCGATCGACGTCTGGCTCGGCGACGAGCGTGCGATCCTCGCGAGTCCGAAGTCGGTCGTCACGACGCGCCGCGAGCCGCGCTCGACAAGCACGTTCGCAGGTGTGAGGTCACGGTGGACGATCCCGCGGGCATGCGCGTGCGCAAGCGCCTCGGCGATCTGGGAGCCGTACCAGGCCGCCTCCGAGACCTCGAGCGGCAACCGAAGCCGCGTCTCGGCCGCGAGGTTCGGCCCGTCGACGAACTCCATCACCAGGAATGCAAGCTCGCCGTCGTCGACGTAGTCGTACACGCGAACGATCTGCTCGCAGGCGAGCCCGGCGAGCGTCTGCGCCTCGCGTTGAAAGCGGCGTCGAAGGTCGGGGTCGGAAGCGACGAACGGCCGCAGCACCTTCACGGCGACGTCGCGGCCCAGCCGCAGGTCGCGGGCGCGCCAGACGACGCCCATGCCGCCTTCTCCGACCGGCGCGGCCAGCCTGTAACGACCGGCGAGTGTCTTCGCCGCCGACCCCCACCACGAGCGGGAAAGCGTCCCGTCGTGTGCCTCGGTGATGCGCTTGACGATCGCCAGGCCCAGCCCGACGCCGGCCTGATCGCTGCGGATGCGTTCGGTGCCGCGGTGGAACGGCTCAGCCAGCGTGGCGACCACCTGTGGCGTGATCGGATCGCCCGTGTTCTCGACGGTGAGCACGGCGCTCCTCGGGCGGGCGCTCGCCGTGATCCACACGGTGCCGTGCTCGGGGAGGTTGTGGACGATCGCGTTGTGCACGAGGTTCGTGCTCAGCTGTAACAGGAGCGCGTGCGACCCGACCGCGGGCGTCATGTCGGCGGCGGTTTCGATGGTGAGACCGCGTCTCTCGGCGAGGGGCAGCAGCGTCTCGGCCGCCTCCTCGGCGATCAGCGAGAGATCGACCTGCTCTCGCGCGAAGGAACGCTGGTCGGCTCGGCTGAGCACGAGCAGCGCCTCGGTGAGGTCGATCGCCCTCGTGTTGACGGCGCGGAGGCGCTCGACGAGCTCGACCTCGTCGCGACCCGGATCGTTGCGCGCGACGTCGAGCAGGGTCTGCGTGATCGCGAGCGGCGTGCGCAGCTCGTGCGATGCGTTGGCTGCGAACCGCCGCTGCTCGTCGACGTGAGCTTCGAGGCGCTCGAGCATCGCGTCGAAGGCGTCGGCGAGCTCGCGGAACTCGTCGCTGCGTCCCGGCAGCGCGATGCGGTGGGACAGCGATCCGTTCGCAGCCGTTCGCGTGGCGTCCGTGATGCGGGTCAGCGGGGCGAGCATGCGACCCGCGAGCAGCCAGCCGCCGACGAGGCCGAACACGAGGAGGAACAGCATCACGAGCGCCGCCGTCGGCGCGAACGAACGCAGCAGGTCGCGGTGGCTCTGCACGATGAAGATCACGCCGGGGTGCACGCCGCGCGAGAGCGAGAAGTACCCGGCGGTGAGCAGCACGGCGCCGGCGAGCATGAGGAAGCCGGCGTAGCTGAGGGTGAGCTTGAGGCGGACGCTGAGACCGGGCGGTCTAGTCATCGCCGCCACCCTCGGTGTCGATCCGGTAGCCGACCCCCGGCACCGTGGCGATGACCCACGGAGGGCCGAGACGCTTCCGCAGCCCCGAGACCGTGATCCGCACCGCATTGGTGAACGGATCCGCGTTCTCGTCCCACGCCTGCGCCAGGAGCTCCTCGGCGCTCACGACACCGCCGTCGGCGGCGACGAGGACCTCGAGCACGGCGAACTGCTTGCGGGTCAGCGCGACGTAACGGCCGTCGCGGAAAACCTCTCGGCGGAACGGATCGAGCCGGAGCCCTGCGATCTCGCGCACGGGCGGACGTGTATGCGCACGCCGCCGGTCGAGCGCTCGGATGCGGAGCACGAGCTCTTTGAGCTCGAACGGCTTCGTGAGGTAGTCGTCGGCCCCTAGCTCGAAGCCGGTTGCCTTGTCGTCGAGCCGGTCCGCGGCCGTCAGCATCAGGATCGGCATGCCGCTGCCCGACGCGACGATGCGCGCCGCGATCTCGTCGCCCGTCGGGCCGGGGATGTCGCGATCGAGCACCGCGATGTCGTAGGCGTTGACGTCGAGCAGCCCGAGCGCGGTGTCGCCGTCGGCCGCGACGTCCGACGCGATCGCCTCCAGGCGGAGCCCTGCACGGATCGCGTCCGCCATCAGCGGCTCGTCCTCGACGATCAACACGCGCATGCCCGGATGCTAGAGCCGGCGCATATCGTCGGCGTATCGGGAATCGCGTACGTGCCGGCAACACGGCGCCGCCCAGGCTGGAGGCATGGCCTACAGCAACCGAGCACGAACGCCCGGCCGCCGCATCCGGATTCGCAAGCTCCGCGCGGCCTGCCTCGTCGCCGTCGTCGGTGCGATCGCCGCATCCTTCGGCTTCCACCTCGCGGCATCGTCCCCGTCGTCGGCAGCGGTCGAGGCGCTTCCGAGCACGGTCTGGCCGGCACATGGTCAGGCGGCGTTCGTGCGCTCCGGTGAGTCGAACGCGCACGCCGGCCCGAATCAGCACCCGGCTGCGATCGCGAGCGTGGCGAAGGTGATGACCGCGTACGTGGTGCTCCGCGACCATCCGCTTCGTCCGGGCGAGGACGGCCCGACGATCACGATCACCGACGAGGACGTCGCCGACACCGAGCGGCGGCGCGGACAGGAGGAGTCGGTCGTCTCCGTCGCGCCCGGCGAGCAGTTGAGCCAGCGGCAGGCGCTGCAGGCGCTGCTGCTGCCGTCGGCCAACAACATCGCGGCTGTCCTCGCGCGGTGGGATGCCGGCTCCGTCAGCCGCTTCGTCGCGCGAATGAACGAGACCGCACGGTCGCTCGGCATGACGCGCACGCACTACACCGACCCGAGCGGTTACGACGATGCCACCGTCTCGACTGCCGCCGACCAGCTCCGCCTCGTCGAGCGCGCGCTGCGTCTGCCCGTCTTCGCGGGGATCGTTGCGGCGCCGGTCGCGGCGTTACCCGTCGCAGGCGTCGTCCGCAACACGAACACGCTACTCGGGCGCGACGGGTTCGTCGGCGTCAAGACCGGATCGACCGACGCAGCCGGCGGATGCTTCGCGTTTCGCGCGATCCGGTGGATCGACGGCGAGCGGACGACGATCACGGGCGTCGTCCTGGGCCAGCCCGGACACGACAAGATCGCGGCGGGCCTGGCCGCTGCCGATGCGATGGTCGACCGCATCTCCGGTGTCAGGACTGCCGGGGCTCCACCTCCGTCCAGATCGCCCGGCGCAGGGCCGTGAGACGGCGCTGCTCCGCCGCGTCCTGCAGTTCCAGCGCACGCTCCGCGCGTGCGGCCGCATCCGGCGGGCCGAGCGCGGACGCGGCGAGCCCCGACCACAACGCCCGGTTGCTCTCGAGAAGCAGGAGGCAGCCTTCGAGCTCCGTCACCGCAGCGAGGGGAGACGGGCGGACGACCCGTCCGTTCAGCTTCAGCCGACCGAGCCTCTCGCCGACGCGGACGGCGGTCGAGCGCGCGCGCGACGGGGTGGTTCCCAGACGGCCCATGAAGCCCTCGACGCACTCGAGGTCGTCCTCCGCCGCCTCACGGACGCGTTCTGCGAACGGTGCGTCGTCGCGACCGCCGCGGCTCATCCGACCGGCGAGCTCGCGGACCGCGACGAGGAGCGCATGATGGTCACGAAGGTAGAGCGCGAGCATGCGGCCGTCGAGCGTCTTCGGCTCGTCGTCCGGTTGCTGCAGGCGCGCCTCCGTGAGCAGCGCCATGCGCGCGCAAGCGCGGCGTCCGAACTCGACCTGCTTGTGCCGACCGAGCAGCCGAAAGCCGACCCGGACGAGCACGTTCGCCTCCGCGGGTCGCGACACGGCGTGTGTCCGGAACTCGACCTCGCCGCTGTCGAGCCACTTCCACACCTCGAAGTCGCGCTGCCCCGACTCCACGTGGCCTTCGAGCGTCCGGTAGTTCCACGCGAAAACCTGCGCCTCGCGGCGCTCCTCGGTGCGCCGCTCGTCACGCACGCCGCCGACGCGCACCCCTGCGTAGATCCGCGCGCCGAGCGCGTGCAGGATCAACAGCATCTCCCGCCCCTCGAGCGGGACGTCCGGGTGGTAGTGCGCCTCGACGAGCGAGGGGTCGGCGAACGCGTAGCTGCGACTGAGATCGACGGCGATCTCCCAGCTGCCGCCGGCCGCGGGCGCCCCCGGCTGCTCGCGCGGCAGCGGTTGCCGGTAGTCGTCGTGCTCCCAGTCCGGCCCGGACAACGTCCCCGGGTCGAAGTTGAGCGGCCGGCCGCGCAGCGCGAGGAGCCGAGCGTCGACATCGCCCTCGCGAAGGTCGAAGTCAGGGAAGCGCGAGAGGATCCTCGACTTTCCGGCTGATGATCTCCACGCCGCCCGACAATCGGCCACCGGCCAGCTCGGCGACGCGCTCGAGGAACGACGTCCACATGTGCAGTTGCACCTCTTTCGCCATGCGCAGATGGTGGTAGAGCAGGTTCGAAAGGCGGTCGCCGCTCCGCGCCCACGACTCGATCTCGAAGAGGAGCAGGTCTTCGGCGCGACTCGAGCGGAACTCGATCTCGCCCGCCTCCAGATGGCCGTCGAGCGTCGCGAACCGAAACGACGTGGGGGTCCTCTCCGTCACCCGTACCGGGCCGTCCCATGGACCCGGCATCCGCACGACGAGCTCGTCGCCGGCGGCGAGCGGGCCGCCTCGCTCGCCGACCCTGAGGAACCGCGCGAGCTCCGTGGGGGTCGCCCGGTTCGGGTCGGAGCTCAGGCTGCCGATCACCTCTCGCGGCGAGAGCTGCGCGTCGCGGATCCGCGCGCGGTAGAGGCGGTGGAAGAGCGGGCCGACGCCGTCTTCCACCCGCTGCACCCCGTCGACGTCGACCCCGTCCGGCAGGCCGGGCGGAAGATCGCTTGCGTCCCCCGTCTCCTCACGTCGATGCATCGGCGTCGTCCGCCACATGTAGTGCCACGAGGTCAAGGCGACGCCGACGGGCCACACCGCAGCGGTCGAGAGACGCCGCCCGAGAGAGAGCCGACTGGACACAGAGCCTGCGTTACCCGCCGAGGTCGTGACTGAACGTCGGGCCAATGGGGCAGAACACGATCGTGATCGTCGACACCTTGCACCGAGCGGGGCTCCGCGGGTCCCAGTTCCACGCGCTGTCGCTGGGGTCGGTCTGCCTGTGCATCGGCTTGTGGATCCGGGCCAAGACCGTGGATCAGGACGAGCGAGGTAACGCGGAGCGGCGGGCGCTCTTCGTCGGTCTCTGGGCTCCGACCCTGTGGGAGATCGGGGATTCGCTCCGGCTGGCCGAGCGCCCGAAGCGGCTTTCCCTTCGCCGGTAGACGGCGGTCGTCACCTGCGTGCGCCGGCTCGAGCCAGTTGGGTCAGCTGCTCGGCCTCGTCGACTGGGTCGCCGGTTAGCTGCAGCACGTCGGCGTCGATCCTCGCGCGTGCAGCGCCGGCACCACCCAGGCAAAGCCGCGTCTCGGCGGCGAGTTGCCGAAGCTCGTCCGCGTGGCGCCCGAAGGCGCGCGCGTCGATCGCGCTAACGACGACGGCGGCGGGAGTGCACGACTGCGCCGCATCGGCGACGCTCGCGATCGGCGTGTCGGTCCCGAGGTAGACGATGCGCCAGCCGCGCGCCCGCAGCGCGAGCCCGAAGGAGAGGAGGCCGAGGTCGTGCTGCTCTCCCGGCGCGCACGCGAGCACCGCGACCGGTCCGATGCCTCGGCCCCAGCCGCGTGCAAGTCCGAGCAGGCGGCCGCGAAGGAGCGCCGAGGCGAAGTGCTCCTGGGCGATCGACACCTCGCCGCGCTCCCAGCCCTCGCCGAGCTCGCGTAGATACGGGACGATCACCTCTCGCAGGAGCGCGTCGATCGAGAGGCGCGCGAGCAGCCCGTCGAACGCGGCGTGGGCGTCGCCGTCGTCGAAGCTCGCGAGCGCAACCGCGAGCTCGTCCCTCGCCTCGTTGCCGACGATCCTGTGGCCGTCATGCCGCGGTGTCTGTGTGGCGAGGGCGGCGGCCTCCGCCGCGGCGAAGCCCTCGTCCAGGTGCCGCTGCATCGCCTGGACACGCTCGAGATCGTGGGGGGAGTAGAGCCGCAGCCCGCCCGCTGAGCGGGTCGGCTGCAGCAGGCCGTACCGGCGCTCCCAGGCGCGCAGCAGCTCGGGGCTCACGCCGGAGCGCCGGCTCAGCTCCCCGATCCTCAGCGCGCCGGCCGGCTCCATCGGCTGAATATACAGCACCTGTACAGAAGTTTGACAATCACCGTGATCGGCGATACGGTGGTGCAGTTGGACAGAATCTCTACAGGAGGTGGACAAACGTGAAGAAGCTCGACCTGCTGGCCGCGACGCTGGTGCTCATCGGCGGCCTCAACTGGGGCCTCGTCGCCGTCGCGAAGTTCGACCTGGTGGCGTGGATCTTCGGCATGGACTTCGGCGAGACGAACGCGGCGAGCCGGATCGTGTACGGCCTCGTCGGCCTCGCGGCGGTCTACGGCATCGGCTCCCTGCTCACCTCGACCCGTCGGCCGCGCGCGCACGCGGCGGCCGCCGGCGCCCGCTAGGCGACCACGCGTCGCGTCTGACGAAAGGAGTTTCGAATGACCATCATGCGTACGCCCGCCGTCGCTGCACTCGTGCTCGCGCTCGCCGTCGGGGCCGTCACCGCGTCGATCGGCCGCGCGGCCTCTCAGGGCCCGACGATGGGCGAGAAGAATCTCGTGCAGACCGCGGTCGCGGCGGGACAGTTCAAGACGCTCGCCTCGCTCCTCCAGAAGGCAGGGCTTGCGGGCACCCTCCAGGGCAAGGGGCCCTACACCGTGTTCGCGCCCACCGATGCCGCGTTCGCCAAGGTGCCGAAGGCGACGCTCGCCGCGTTGGCGAAGAACAAGGCCAAGCTCCGCGCAGTGCTGCTCTACCACGTCGTGAAGGGCAAGGTCACCGCTGCTCAGGCGATGAAGCTCGACTCGGCGAAGACCCTCGAGGGCAAGCCGGTGTCCATCCGCGTCGTGAACGGCAGGGTGCTCGTCGGGGGCGCGACCGTCACGAAGGCGAACGTGATGGCGTCGAACGGGGTCATCCACGTGATCAACAAGGTGCTGATCCCCTGACGGAGACACCCGTCGCCCGGCGCGCCTCCCGGCGCCGGGCGACGGCCGGCGGAGGCACACGATCATGCGCATCACCGTCACCGGCGCGACCGGTCTCATCGGCAGGCAGCTCGTCGCCGCCCTCCGCGAGCGGGGCGACGAGGTGACCGTCCTCTCTCGGCGCCCCGATGAAGCACGCGACCTCCTCGGAGTCGATGCGCTCGCGTGGAGACCCGAGGAAGAGCCTGCGCCTTCGGCGGCACTCGACGGCCGCGACGGCGTCGTGCATCTCGCGGGCGAGCCGATCGCGCAGCGGTGGACGAAGGAGCGCAAGGAGCGCATCCGCTCGAGCAGGGAGCTCGGCACGGCGCGGCTCGTCGAAGGGCTCGCGCGCGCCGAGCCGCGGCCGCGCGTCCTTGTCGCCTCGTCTGCGGTCGGCTTCTACGGAACGCGCGGCGACGAGCCGCTCGGCGAGGACGCCGCTGCGGGCGAGGGCTTCCTCGCAAACGTGTGCACGGCGTGGGAGCGGGCAGCCGCCGCGGCCGCTCCGCTCGGCGTGCGCGTGGTGAGTCTCCGGACGGGCGTCCTGCTCCACCCTTCAGACGGCGCGTTGGCGCGGATGCTGCCACCGTTTCGCCTCGGCGTCGGCGGCCCCGTCGCGGGCGGAGCGCAGTACATCTCGTGGATCGCGCCCGTCGACCTCGTGCGGTTGTACCTGGCGTCGCTCGACGATGCGGAGTGGTCCGGCCCGATCAACGCGACCGCGCCCGAGCCGGTGACGAACCGTGCGTTCGCGCACGCGCTCGGTCGCGTGCTGCACCGTCCCGCGGTGCTGCCGGTTCCGGGGTTCGCGCTGCGAGGGCTGTACGGAGAGATGGCGAGCGTGGTCACGACGGGTCAACGGGCGCTCCCGGTGCTCGCGTCGTCCCACGGCTTCGAGTTCCGATATCCGACGATCGACGCGGCGCTCGCGGCTGCGCTGTCGCGTTCCGACTGACGCTCCGTCCCTACGATGGCCGGGAGGCCGTGGAAGGTTCGAGCTCCCGTTTCCGAGCTGTCGTGGTCGAACGCCCGGGCGGCCCCGAGGCGCTGCAGCCCGCGCTCCTGGATCGCCCGGCGCTGGCGCACGACGAAGTTCGCGTGAGGGTCGAGGCCGTCGGTGCCAATCCGGTCGACGCAAGCAACCGTGCAGACCCGGCGTGGGCCGGTGTCGCCCCGCCGTACGTGGTCGGCTACGAGTGCTCCGGCGTCGTCATCGAGGTCGGTTCGGCCGCCGACGATCTTCGCGTGGGAGACGAGGTGTGGGCGCTGCTCCCTGTCCGCGGCACGCGCTGGGGGACCTACGCCGAGGAGGTCGTCGCCGCCGCGCGACTCGGGAAAG
>JADMIO011660991.1_pt1 | contig 19130 bp, 19 predicted proteins | sample 8958161 | NCBI WGS metagenome assembly JADMIO01 (sample SAMN16585339, study PRJNA669376) | soil metagenome | isolation source: Crop rotation soil | place: USA: Cullars Rotation, Alabama | collected 2011
AGGCATTGGTAATTGTTGTTGCTTATAGCTTTACCGTATCATTCTTAATATTCAAATTCATCAACTTCGTGCTGCCCATGCGTGTTAGTGCTGAAGATGAAATGCTTGGATTGGATGCTTCCCAACATAACGAAAAATATTTCCAGGGCAGCCTGGTTGTACATACAACAAATGGTAACGGGCACGCTACTGAAGAAGAAGTGCTGGTTGATGCTGAAGAAATTTTTAAATCTAAATAGCTAATATCGGGTTAGTTAGTAGTTCAGGCTAAAACCTTAATAACAAAATGAAAACCATATAGCGGTTAAAACCTGTTGTATGGTTTTTTCTTAATGACTATCCGTTGTTTGGTTTGAACCATGATGAAGCAAGTGCTGCCACAATAAGACGGTCAAACAATTGCTGGCCAAAAAACCTGCGGTTAAATTTATAGCTGAACTCGTTTAGATAATTCTGCATATAAATATCTTTTACCTGATGGTGTAAACCCAGTATTTTCTTTTTGGCATTACTTATGGCTGTATGCACCCACGGAAATATTTTGCAAACTTCTTTTTTACTTTCCACCACTGTATTTTCATGTGCTGCTACAATGTCCTTTAGCACGTTGTAGCAGGCTTTTCCATCTGTTCTTACAATGGCAGTGCTGTTCACCATCTTAGTGGCTTCAAAGGAAACATCTTTACTACCCAGGCTGCTCACCACACTCATTTTCAAATACCCGGCTTTTGTATCTGGCCTATGCTTTTTCTGCTGTTCTTTCACTCTCGGAACAGCAGAAACAGCTACAATAACTTTTACCTGCCGGTCCAATTCTTTAGAAGGAGTGCCCTCCTCATCCTTTTTTCTATGCCCCTCAAAAAATCCCTCGTCCATCTCTATATATCCATCCAAAGTATATTGATCATCCCTGTGCCTCATACTGATGCGTATCTTGTGCATCATTAGCCATATAGGTTCATAGCGTTTATGGCCTAATAGCCGTTGCAGTTCTAAGGCAGAAAAGCCTTTTTTGGTCAAACTCATAAAGTACATGCACCACAGCCATGCCTTAAAACCCAAATTGGAATTTTCCATAACAGTTCCCGTTTTCAAACTCATCGTTTGCTTACATTCCCTGCAACGCCAACGGCTGGCTTGCTCCTCCCATCTCAGTTGTAAAGAGCCGCAACGCTTGCAACAACTATGGTCTTTCGCCAGCTTTTGCTTAAAAAATTCTTTGCAACTCCCTTCATCCGGGTACTGACGGAAAAAATCTGAAATATTCATAGCTAATATGTTTAGTCTAAAAATACTAAATATATTAGATTAAACCAAATTCCGGATAGTCATTTTTTTCTTTATATGATTGATAGGATTTCCGCTTTGGGGAATCATTAAAATTTTGGTTTCTTTGCCGCGCTTGATTGCTGCAGGCAATAGTTGTGTTTCAAGAAGAAAGCTAGCTGCATAATGCACCTGCTTTGATCCGTAACATTTTCAAGAAAACACTTGCCGGTTACCGTAACTTAAGCCTTGAAATAAAAAAATACTTTTGCGTCATGATTTTTGTTGGACAGGATGTTCTTTCGGTTGAAGATTTTTCTGCTATACTTTTTGATAAAAAAGAAATTGCATTTTCAGAAGAAGCAGTTAATAAGGTGGATGAAAACTTTCGCTTTCTTAAAAGTTTTTCTGCAAACAAACTCATTTATGGTATCAATACGGGGTTTGGCCCGATGGCGCAATACAAAGTGAATGAGGAAAACCTTTTAGCGCTTCAGTATAATCTTATACGCAGCCACAGTTCAGGTGAAGGAAATCTTTTATCGCCGCAGATGGCCCGCGCTTTAATGATCGCCCGCCTCAGCAGCCTTATGAAAGCTTATTCCGGTATACATACCAATTTGGTTGAACTTTTAAAAGAGCTCATAAATAAAGATATTGTTCCCTGCATCTATGAGCATGGTGGTGTTGGCGCCAGCGGCGACCTGGTGCAACTGGCACACCTGGGGCTATTTTTAATTGGGGAAGGCGAAGCTTTATTTGAAAATAATGTTTACCCTGCAAAGGAAATTTTTGCACGGTTTAGTATTCAGCCGCTTAAAATTTATGGCCGGGAAGGCCTCGCTATTTTAAATGGAACATCAGCAATGACGGGTATCGGCATGATGAACATTATTCATGCGGAGAAATTGTTTAACTGGTCTGTATTGTTATCAGCAATGATGAATGAGGTTGTTGAAGCATACGATGATCATTATTCTTATGAGCTGAACATTGTGAAAAAACATGGCGGCCAAAACAGGGTAGCACAAATGATGCGCGATGTTTTGCAGGATAGTAAAATGATCCGTGACCGCTCAGAGCATTTATATCACCCGGATACTTTACAAAAAGAGATATTTGAAGATAAGGTCCAGGAATATTATTCGCTGCGCTGTGTAACGCAGATACTTGGCCCCGTATATGACACTATACGCAATGCAGAGAAAGTGGTGATGGATGAGTTAAATTCAGTGAATGATAACCCGGTAGTGGATCATATCAACAAGAACATTTTTCACGGCGGTAATTTCCACGGCGATTATGTTTCGCTTGAAATGGATAAGCTAAAAATTGCCATTACCAAATTATCAATGCTTGCAGAAAGGCAATTGAATTACTTATTGAATAATAAACTCAATCAAAAATTTCCGCCATTTGTAAACCTCGGTATTTTAGGGTTGAATTTTGGGATGCAGGGCATGCAGTTTACAGCAACATCAACAGTTGCGGAAAATCAAACCATGTCATTTCCCATGTATGTGCATAGCATACCTAACAATAATGATAATCAAGATATTGTAAGTATGGGCAGCAATGCAGCTTTACTTACAAAAAAGGTGATTGATAATTCATTCACGGTGCTGAGCATACAGGCCATGAGCATTTTGCAGGCCATCGATTACCTCGGTTGTGCCGGAAAATTATCTACATCAACACAAACTGTTTACAGCTCTTTAAGAAAAATATTTCCTAAGTTTATTGAGGACGAAGCGAAATATAAAGAACTAAAAGCGGTGAAAGATTTCTTTATAAATGCCGATGATATTATTCCGTTTGATCACATATAAATATAAAACGGTAAAGATTAAATGATAAGCAGTGATATTATATCGTTTATTCCGCAACGTCGTCCATTTGTAATGGTGAGTACATTATCACATGTTGATGAAACTATCACAAGAACTGAGTTTATAATTGATCCCGAAAATATATTTGTTGACGATAGTAAATTTACGGAGGCAGGCTTGCTGGAAAATATTGCCCAAACTGCAGCGGCAGGTGAAGGCTATAGAGCCCTGGTGAATAAGAAAGCAGTAATAGTTGGCTACATAGCTGCGGTAAAGAATTTCGAGGTATTTCAACTTCCGGAGGTAAATGATGTATTAACAACGGAGGTTGCAATTATGCATCATATTTTCAATGTGACAAACATTAAAGGAACAGTTTCCTGCAACGGGTTAACTATTGCTGAATGCGAAATGAAGATTTTTATTAACGATACGCAATGATTTTTAGCTATAAATTGCAAAGAATAGCAGGCTCATTTTAATGAAAGACGTTTTTATAATTGCTGATAACATTACTTCACCGCTGGCCGGCACCACGGCGGAAAACTTTTCAAAACTCACCGGGAATATTTCTGCCGTAAAACAACATTTAAATACCGCAATAGATGATGAGCCTTTTTACGCTGCATTATTTGATGCAGAAATGAATTTTGCGAAGGCAGGCGATAAAAATCATTACACAAAATTTGAACAATTGCTGATCGCTTCTGTTAAAGATGCCTTACAGCAATGCGATGTAGATCCGGGTGATAAAAAAACGTTGCTGCTTATTTCCACCACTAAAGGAAATATAAGCCTGCTGGAAACAGAAGTATATGATCAGGCATTAAAAAAAAGAATTGCATTATCCACCTCGGCGAAACTTGTAGCGGGGAATTTCAGGTTTGTTAATCCACCGTTGATTGTTTCTAATGCCTGTATATCCGGATCATTGGCTATAATAACAGCCATGCGTTTATTGCAGTCGGGTAAATATGAAAAAGTGATAGTTACGGGTGCAGATATTATTACAAAATTCGTTTTATCAGGATTTAAATCTTTCCAGGCATTAAGCAGTAATTTTTGTAAGCCATTTGATAAAGACCGCGACGGTATTAATTTAGGCGAGGCAGCCGCAACACTTATTTTATCTTCCTATAAAACAACTAGTACTAATATTAAAGTGTTAAGTGGTGCTGTAAGCAACGATGCCAATCATATTTCGGGTCCTTCCAGAACAGGCAATGAATTATTTCAGTGCATAAGCGCAGCAATGAGCGAAGCGCAGCTTTCTGAGCGGGATATTAATTTTATTTCTGCACATGGAACGGCCACTTTATATAACGATGAGATGGAAGCGAAGGCTATTGCCTTAGCCGGTTTAGAAACTTCTCCAATAAATAGTTTAAAAGGTTATTATGGGCATACTTTGGGCGCTGCCGGATTGATAGAGTCGGTTGTATCTGTTCAATCGCTGATGCAAGATACCATCCTGCCATCCAAAGGTTTCCGGGAACATGGTGTTTCAAAACCCGTAAATATTTCTAAAACAATTATTCAAAAGCCATTGCACAATTTTCTTAAAACAGCCTCCGGATTTGGCGGCTGCAATGCTGCACTTATTTTTGGTAAACAATAGAATAGAAAGTTTTGACAGAAGAAGCATATATTATTTCAAGCTGCATCATTTATAAAAACATTGTTCTCAAAAACGGCCAAAAGTTTTTTGAAACAGGAGATATGAAATTTCCCTCATTCCTGCTTGCTCTTTACCAGCACATCAAAACTGATTATCCCAAATTTTATAAGATGGATAATTTAAGCAAGCTTGGCTGGCTGGGTTCAGAAGTATTAATAAAAAATAAAGCAGACCTACCTCAATATAAACCAGAGGAAGTTGGGATTGTTGTTGAGAATGCCAATGCAAGCCTTGATACAGACCTGAAGTATTATCGAACCATTGATGATATGGCAAGCCCTGCTTTGTTTGTTTATACTCTGTCTAATATTTTAATTGGCGAGATTTGCATACGTAATAATTTCAAAGGAGAAAATGCCTGTTTTGTTTTTGAGGATTTTAATGCAGCATTTTTAAAAGAATACGTTGAAGGTCTTTTTACCGATCATTCGTTAAAACTTTGCCTTTGCGGCTGGGTAGATGTATTGGAAGAAGATTATAAAGCGGTATTATTTTTAGTGACACCGCAGAAACAAAATGGTAATAAAACACTGTTTACTGAAGAAAATATGAACAGAATATTTAAAAGTATTTAAAACATGAGTGCTAAAGTTTATGTAGCCGGTTTGGGAATAATTTGTGCGATAGGTAATAATGTTGCTGAATGTTTATCATCAGTTGAAGATGAACGGGCAGGCATAAATGACATCACTTATCTTAAAACAGTCCATGCCCGCGAAATACCGGCTGCGGAAATAAAATTAAGCAATGAAGCACTGGCAGATATTGCCGGGTTGTCACCAAAGCTTAGCCGCACAGTATTGCTGAGTATGATCGCTGCAAAAGAAGCTTTGGAAGATGCCGCTATTAAAAATATTGATGAATTGCGTACTGGGTTTATTTCTGCCAATACCGTTGGGGGGATTGATAAAACAGAAAAATATTTCGGATCTTTCTTTAAGCATCATATTCCCGGCGATCTTCATGATGTAGTGTATCATGAATGCGGGAGTGTTACAGAACTTGTAGCAGATAAACTGAACATTAATTCTTATACCACTACCATCAGCACAGCTTGTTCATCTTCCGCTAATTCAATAATGCTTGCAGCAAGGCTTATTAAAAACGGTATGCTGGATGTGGCTGTTGCCGGTGGTGTGGATGCGTTGGTAAAGTTTACCCTGAACGGGTTTAATACATTACTTATTTTAGATAATGAATATTGCAGGCCTTTTGATGAAAACCGGAATGGCCTGAACCTTGGCGAAGGCGCCGGTTATATCGTGTTGGTATCAGAAAAAGTTGCGGCGGGATTAAAAGATAGACTGTACTGCGAATTAAGCGGGTATTCCAATGCAAATGATGCATATCATCAAACGGCATCATCTCCTGATGGCACAGGCTCTTATCTTGCCATGCAGGAAGCTTTACAAACGGCACAACTAAAGGCAGATGATATTGATTATATAAACCTGCATGGTACCGGAACTTATAACAATGATATTGCTGAAGGCACAGCCATTCAAAGATTGTTTTCAGCACCTTATCCTAAAATGAGTTCAACAAAAACTTTTACCGGCCATACATTAGGAGCAAGTGGGGGTATTGAGGCTGTCTTTTCCGTACTTTCAATAAAGTATGGTATTATTTATCCCAATCTGCGTTTGCAAACACCAATGCAGGAATTTCCATTTGAAGCGGAGCGGAGTTTATTAAAAGATCAACAGGTAAAACATGTGCTTTCCAATTCTTTCGGGTTTGGAGGCAACTGTTCTTCATTAATTTTTTCAAAAATTGCATAGTGAAGATATTTATACGTTCAGCTTCGGCCGTATCACCCCAGGAAACATTCGATCATAATATTTTTTTTGCTGATGCAAAAGCATACAGTAATAATTGTTTGGATATAATTGAACCGGACTATGCAAATATTCTTGATGTAAGGCAGCGAAGGAGAATGAGTAAAGTGGTGCGTATGGGTGTAGCTGCAGCCATAAAATGTTTGCAGGACGCAAATGAAAAAAATGTAGATGCCATCGTTACCGGAACAGCTTATGGCTGTATGGGGGATTCAGAAGAATTTTTGAAAAATATTGTCCTGCAGGATGAACAAATGCTTTCTCCTACCGCATTTATACAGTTAACACAAAATTCAGTTGCTGCACAAATTGCGTTGATATTAAAATGTCATAGTTATAATAACACTTTTGTGCACAAAGGTTTTTCATTTGAATATGCTTTGCTGGACGCAATGATGCTATTGAATGAAAACAAAGCACAGCATGTTTTAGCCGGAAGTGCTGATGAGATTACTGAGTTTACAATTTCTGTATTAAAACGTTTTGGACTTTATAAACAATCACCTGTAAATAGCCTTGATCTCTATACTTCTGATTCAAAAGGTACTATTGCCGGGCAGGGTGCTGCATTTTTTCTTTTATCAAACGAGCCTTCTGAAACAGATATTGCCACTATCGATGGCATTGAGATTTTTTATAAGCAGGTTAACGAGGATGAAATAAAAAAACATATCAGGCAGTTCTTATCATTCCAGGGATTGAATGAAAATGATATCGATCTTGTTATAACCGGCAAAAACGGGGATGCGAAAAATGATTCGGTTTTCAATGAATTAAAAACGGATCTTTTTAAAGATGTTACCTGCATAAATTATAAGCATTTATGCGGCGAATATCCTACGGCTGCATCGTTTGCTACATGGCTGGCTGCTCATATTATAAAGTATAAGCATTTGCCGAAACATTATAAAGATAGAAACAGGAACGCCGGAGACATTAAAAAAGTTTTGATCTGCAATAGCTACCAGGGTAAATATTATTCACTTATTTTACTTTCTTCCTGCGATAATTAATTTTAATGCTCAAGGATTCATTATATACCATTAAACAGATTTCTAATGAAAATAATATTATTGAAGCAATAGTTGAATTAGATAAAACACATGCAATATTTAAAGGACATTTCCCATTACAACCCATACTGCCGGGTGCCTGCATGCTGCAAATGACCAAAGAAATACTGGAGGCTTTACTGCATGCGGGATTGCAATTGCTGAAAGCCAGTGAAATAAAATTTTTACAGATGATACAACCGGCAGATGCTATGGTTTTATTATTTTCGATAGAATATAATATTACGGAAGATTCGGTTGTGCATATTGCAGCAAAAATTACCAGGGATAATGCGGTATGCTATAAGTTGAAAGCTTCTTACAAAATAAAACCTGGCAATAGCAACTAAAGTTTCATTGAATATTATTCAGCAACCTCATAATAAAACCTTTTTCTGCCTGCATATTTGTTTGGTTTAAAGCGGTAAGTAAATAGTTTTTTGCGCCGGCAACGTCTTTCTCCCGCAAATACAACTTACCTAAAGTTGCGTTGAGCAAATAATACTGATGCATGAATGTATTTTGCTGGAGTTTCTTTAGTATAGAAAAAGCATCTTCTTTATTACCCGAATAATATAAAGCTATAGCATAATTTAATTCAATAAAAGGATTGGCATTTTGCTGTAATAGTTTTAAATAAAGCCCTTTTATGGTTTTCCAGTCAGTTGATTGAAAATCTTCAGCAATACAATGTAAATAGGCAATGGAGGCTTCGTAGTGATAAGAAGATATGGAAGCATCTTTTGATTCATGAAGGTATTTTGACCCCAGTAAGATGAGGTCTTTATTCCATAAGTTCCTGTCCTGTTCTTCAAGATCAAGCAATTCGCCTTTATCAGAAAATCTTGATCTTAAGCGTGCCGCATTAAACAGCATTAGAGCATATAGCGCAGAGGTTTCTTTATTGGCAAGCCTGCTTTCCATTAAAACATTTGTCATAATCAAGGCATCTTCGCAGAGCTCTTCGCGAATCAGTTGTTTTCCCCAGGATGATTTATAGCCTTCATTAAATGCGAGGTAAAGAATTTTATGTACAACAGGTAATCTTTTACTTAAATCAACTACAGATAATTCTTCAAACAATATCTTTTCATCTTTGAGCTTCTGCCTCGATCGCACAAGCAGTTTATCAATGCCGTCAATGCTCATGCCGAATATCCTGGCAACAGCTTCAACCTTTAAATTAATGACATACTTAAGTGTAACCACAACCTGTGCTTTTGGTGCAAGTTCAGGGTGGGCGCAGGCAAAGAGTAATTTAAGCTGATGATCTTCAATTAAGGATTCTGGAAATATGCTATCATGGATATCAATGGGGGCGGTTATATCTACTGGCGATGCTCTTTTAGCTGATTTGATTTTGTTGATGGCTTTATTCCTACAAACTTTAAACAACCATCCTTCACTATTTGCTGGGATATCATCTTCTTTCCATGATGTTAAAGCCGCTGAAAATGCATCCTGTACTATATCTTCTGCTGTAGCTATATCTAATTCGCGAAAGCAATACAATAACATTGCAATCATTTTTCCATATTGCTTTTTGTATAACTGGTCAACGCGTTGTTGTACATTATACATTTACCGGTTAATTATTTTCCGGTTTAAGCATCGGGCGTATTTCAATAGCCATGGAACCATCCAACACATATGGGCAGGTTTGTGCTATGGCTACCGCCTGTTCCATGTTTTCAGCATTCATAAGAATATACCCGCTGATGCATTCCTTGGCTTCAATAAATGGCCCGTCGGAAAGTACGTTGTCTTTTGTTATGTAGCTGCCATTTATTTTCAGCGGTTCACCGCCGCCATAGTTGCCTGACTCTGCGAGGCTTTCAACCCATTTGGTCATCTCCTGTATGCGGAGCTGCTGTAAACCGGGTGCTTTTTTTAATTGTTGAAGATCTTCCCTGATGATAAATAAGAAATTTTCCATAAAATAATAACTGGTTGGTTACACAAGATCGCCTGTTTCGTAATATCAAATTTAGAAGCCATTAAATTAACTATAAAAGCAGCAGCTATGCAAATTAACCGTAGTTGCGCAGCGGGATGCAGATAACGGTGCAGCCTGTCCCAAATCGCTTTCCATTGGGAACAGGCTGCATCGTGATACCATTTTCTTTATTAGCCGGCAAATAAATAATTCAAACAACTTCTAATGAATAAACCTTTTTATGTGTTTAATTACAAAGTAGGATAATGACAAAATACAAAGAATAATTAAGATGATCCTAACGTAAGTTGCTGTAGTAACAGAAAGCCCGATGCCTGTACTTAATGCAACATAACCTGCAAGACAGATAGGGCATTTTGGAATAATAGTAAACACTACAGCAGGCATAAGCATCTTTACGAAATCTATATAGCGGCTTATGTTTTTTTTCTTCTGCAGATTTGTTGTCACCGGGTGCTTATGCGCAGTGCTGCAGGTACAGGTATTCTGCTTAGTGTTCATGCTTGTGTTCTTCTCCATGGCAGCAACTATTATTATTTTTCTCGGCAACGTACCGGCCAGTTTGATCAACGTAACCGCCTGCATTATACCTGTCGTGGTGGCGTACCCAATTTGTCAGGTTATTTACTTCATTGCGGCCCAAAGGCGCTGTGTCAAGTATCATATAAGTTGATATTTGGTTCTCGCCGCCGCGTGCAAAAGAAGAATAGGTATGAAATAATTTGCCATGCTCATCCTTATAAAATGCGCTGTCGCCGGAAGCTTCATCGCCATTATAGGGTTGCATTCCATAATTATAATACACTTTGCCATCAACAACATCTTCCGGCCTGAAGGATACATGGAAATCAAAATTGAAATCATTGTTGAAAGAGGAGACCCAGGGAAAAGTCCAGCCCATGCGTTTTTTAAATGCTTCGATTTCTTCAATGGGAGCGCGGGAAACTGCAACATAAGTTATATCATGATTGTTTAGATGTACCAGTGCCGCCTGTGAATGGTCTGCCCCAAAGGAACAGCCAACACAACCTTCCTGCCAGCCCGGGCCTAACATAAAATGCTTGATAATTAACTGGCTGCGGCCATCGAAGAGATCAGCCAGTGATACTTTGCCATTTAAACTGTCAAATACATAATTTTTAGTTACTTCTACCCAGGGTAATGCAAGGCGTTCTGCCCTTAATTTGTCGTACTGGCGTGTAAGTTCTTTTTCTTTTTGTAAAAGCTGTTTACGTGCCTCAAGCCATTCCTTTGGTGAAACTATTTGGTGTTGAATGTTTGAAGCAACAGCTTCCATGGTGTTTGTTTCCATATTGAATAATTGTTTTTATTAAAGACAATGCATAGAATAAAATCCGGACAAATGATTTTGAATTTTGCACACTGGCTGAATAATAAGGTTATCGATGCCTAAAATGCTTATTTTAGAATGTATGGAAATGGTACAGGCATTGGAGCACCTTAAGAAACTCATTTTTGCAATACATCCTTTACTTGATGATGAATGGAATGATTTTGCCTCCATCTGGAAACCTTATGATGCAAAGCGCAAAACCGTTCTTACTAAAGCAGGTGAAACGGAACGGTACCTGTATTTTGTGCTGGAAGGTGTGCAGCGTGGATTTTATATGCATGATGACGGCAGGGAAGCCACGATCGTATTTTCCTATCCTTTTTCATTTTCGGGTATCGCTGATTCTTTCCTCATTCAGCAACCCTCGCGCTTTTTTCTTGAAACACTTACTACCAGCAGTTTTTTGCGTACGGAATATAAACAAGTGAATGAATTAATGCAACACTATCCTAATTTTCTCGCCTGTATGTTTAAAGCGTTGAGTAATATTTTTGCCGGTGTATTGGAGCGGCAGATAGAACTGCAATGTTTTAGTGCTGAAGAAAAATTTAAAACTTTAATGAAGCGAAGCCCGCATGTACTTCAGCTAATCCCGCATAAATACCTGGCCTCTTATCTTGGTATTGATGCTACAAATTTCAGCAAGTTGCTTTCATCAGTGCGTATATGATTGATGCTAGCTCCATTAAAAAAATCTTGGTTTTTACCAAGTTTTTATCGCCGGATAAATTCAAGCTTTGCGTCATAAAATAATATTTATGAAAACTTATAACACAAATGAACTGATCGATAAACTGACCCGGCAAACTGAAAATATTTTAGATACCGTAGTGCAGCAATGGCAAATGCTTAATCCTGTTATTATTAAAAAACAGCCCACGCCGGGAGCCTGGAGTGCAATGCAATGCCTCGGGCATTTGAATGCTTATGGAAAGTATTATCTGACTGCAATTGAAAAAGCCATGAACATTGCAAGGTTGAATCATATAAAAGCCGGGCAAAGTTTTACACCAGGCTGGTTAGGAAATTATTTTACAAAGCTTATGTTGCCTGGAGCAAACGGCAAACCATCGAAGAAGATGAAAGCGCCCAAAGATTATACTATACAAAATGAAGGCAATAGCGATGCTATAATTGCAGAATTTATAGAGCAGCAGGAAAAATTGCTTTTATTACTTGAGCAGGCTAAATACACTAACCTTGATAAAATAAGAGTGCCCATTTCCATCGCAAAATTTATTAAACTGAAATTGGGAGACGTGTTTATGTTTTTGATTGCACATAATATTCGTCATATAAAACAGGCGGAAAAAGCAATAGAAGCCACAGGTGTTCCTGTTGTAATAAAACGCAGTTCTCCTGATTTTTCAATTATATAATTTACCTGCAACCGCTGTTGATAACAGGTGGCATGTCGGCTTTATCCATATAAAATGCCGCTAAACATTTTTTAAACCAGCAATAGTACCTGCTTTTCTATCTTGCCGCTGGTTTATATGAAAAGTCTGACACTTTTTATTGCTGGCATTTTCTGCTGCACAGCATTATATTCCCGTGACCCGGGAGATAGCATAAGCGTAGCAGTTACGGTGGTAAATGAACAACAGCAACCGCTGGAAGCTGCCGTGGTAAGCCTGTTGCGCTCATCAGATAATACGCTCATAAAAACCGAATTAACGGATAATAACGGTAAGGTTTTGCTGAGAAATATTCCTAAAGACAGCAGCTACTATTGCAGTATCAGCTATGCAGGATATTCTACCGATACTACGGCAATATTTACATTACAGGCATTGAAAAATATAAGCATCAAACTACAGCCTTCAGCTAACGCTTTAAGTGATGTGACTGTTACAACACGAAAGCCTTTCATACAACATGAACAGGGAAAGGTTGTGGTGAATGTTGATGTTTCGCCTACCAACACCGGCACGACTGTATTAGAAGTACTGGAAAAATTGCCGGGTGTTATGGTTGACAGAAATGGAACGATAAGCCTCCGTGCAAAACCGGGAGTGCTTGTATTGATTGATGGCAAACAAACTTATCTTTCCGGCACTGACCTGAACAACCTGCTTGCAAGCATGAGTTCTTCGCAGGTAGAACAGATTGAGCTGATGACCAATCCACCGGCACAATACGACGCCAGCGGCAATGCGGGTATTATCAATATCAAAACAAAAAAAAGTAAGCAACAAGGTTTTAATGGTAATATAAACCTGGCATACACCCAGGGGCGTTTTCCCAAAACCAGCGATGCTTTGGTTTTAAACTACAGGACTGCAAAGTTTAATGCCTTCATTAACTATAGTTATAATTATAACAAGTCTTACAGCGACCTGTATGCCTTACGTACTTATCACGATGATGCAGGAAATGTAATAGCAAAATTAGACCAGCCAACATACTTTAGTGGCAAAGGCCGGAATCATACACTAAGAACAGGTATTGATTTTTACGCTTCGCAACGCACCACTTTAGGCATTGCTTTCAATGGCACACTGGCAGCACGTAAAGGCAGTTCTGATGCTATGGCAATATGGCTGGATGAAAATGATAAAGTTGATTCAAGTATTAAAACAACCAGCGCTTCAGATTATGATTTTGAGAATGGCGGTATTAATTTCAACATAAAACATAGCATCGATAAACGCCAGGAGATAAGTGCAGATATTGACTGGCTGCGTTATAATATAACCAGCGACCAATATTTTTCAAACACGCAACTTATTGGTGCCGGCACAGCAGATGCCTCGAGCGGAAACGTTCCGTCTACTTTAAAAATATTTACTGCAAAAGCGGATTATAGTTTGCAATTGGGTAAAACCGGGAAATTCCAGGCAGGTTGCAAAACCTCGCATATCAATACAGATAATATTGCGAACTATGAATATTTTAATGGAGATGAATGGATGCCCGATTATGGAAAGAGCAATCATTTTTTATATACGGAGAATATAAATGCTTTGTATGCCAATGTGCAGAAAGAGTTTAATAAATTAACTGCACAATTTGGGTTGCGATATGAAAATACAGGGTATGAAGGCAACCAGTTAGGGAATGTAATGCGTAAAGATTCAGCCTTTACACGACATTATGATGGCTTGTTTCCTTCCGGTTTTATAAGCTGGCAGGCAGATTCTTCCAATGGCTTTACTTTCACTGCCGGCAGGCGTATCGACAGGCCTGCGTTCCAGCGGTTGAACCCTTTTGTTTTTATTATCAATAAGTATACTTATGAAACAGGTAATCCTTATTTCAGGCCGCAATACACCTGGAATTTTGAACTGGCCCATCAATACAAAGGCTTTCTTACAACAACACTTTCCTATAGCATTATAAAAGATTATTTCTCGCAGCTTTTTCTTACAGATAGCACAGGCATTTTATATTATTCACAGGGTAATGTAGGCAAAGCGTATGTAGCAGGCCTTTCAATCAGCCCGAATGTAACTTTATTCAAATGGTGGAATTTAACCGGTGAAGTTGTTTTCAATTATAAAAATTTGAAAGGTTATGTATGGAACGATTACCAGTCATCTGTTTTCCAGTTTAATGTAAGTATGAACAATATATTTACGATCAACGAAAAATATACTGCAGAACTTTCAGGTTTTTACACAGGGCATTCCCGTAATGATCTGCAGGAGGCCTTATTACCAACAGGCCAGTTAAATGCAGGCATATCAAGAAGTATATGTAAGAAAAAAGGTACGCTCAAACTAAGCGTACGTGATATCTTTCATACGCAGGTTATGGAAGGCAATACCGATTTTGAGCATGCCGATGAATATTTTATCATTCGTCGCGATTCACGTGTGTTTTCCATCGGGCTTACATGGAGGTTTGGCAAACCTGCAAAAACCATCAGGCACAGCAGCGGCGCTGATGATGAGATGCAACGGGTGAATGGATAGCTTATTAGTCATTGATAATTATGTGTATTTCTGTAAAGGTTCATTACGTAATAAATGTTCACTCAGGATCAATCACTGTTTTCATCTTTCTTTCCTGAAAGCAAGGCATAGACCGCCATTGCACGGCCATGCCCAAGTTCATAATCTTCTTCAAGCCATTGTACGATATCGCCAGTTTTAATTTCCTGTTTTATATTTCCTTTTTCGCTAAATCCTTTCTTTGCTGCAAGTTTTCTAAAATCTTCAGCGGATTTACCTGTTTTTTCTTTGATTGTTTTTAAATAGCCCTGGAATGACATATTTTTTAGTTTAAATAAAATCACATAAACCTTAATATTGTATAACTATTTACAAAAGATAAATGAGTGATATTAAAGTAACCAACAACACTGCTAACCAGCAATTTGAAGTGCATATAGATGATGAAGTAGCAGTTTTAATTTATCGTTTTTATAAAGATGATATTGCATTTATGCATACAGAGGTTCCGCCAAAACTGGAAGGTAAAGGCATTGCTTCCTCACTGGCAAAATATGCTTTTGAATGGGCAAAAGAGCATAAGAAAAAAGTGATGGTATATTGTCCTTATGTGGCTGCCTTTCTCAAACGTCATCCGGAATACAATGATTTGGTAGATAAAAAATATACATAAACGATATCGGCATATTAATGAGATAATTGCAGCGATATTATACGTGTCAAAATAAATTTTCGGGTTAAATTTTGAGATGTTTATATTTACATTAAAACATTTTATAAACAGCAATTATGAAAAAAATTACCGTTGTATTCCTGCTGCTTACTTCCCTGCCTTTTTATTCTAACGCTCAAAAAACTATCCAATGTTCTTTTGAAAAATTGTTTTCAGCAAAACCAGGTACTGACATGCCTTCTGCCGTTACTCAATTACAGGCGTATAACCAGATTACGTTAGTAAACCAAACAGCTGTTAAATTAAAACCATACGCAAACGCCGGTGGCGATTCTATTTTACATGAAACAGTCACTTATCGCATTGATTCAAGTGAATGCCTGAAGGGGCAAAAAAGTACTGTAAAGTTTGAGTTTGCTGATGGTAAATTATTTAAAGCATTTATTGAGACCACCTATAGTTCAAATGAGTTTAATGAAATGATGGCCAACTTCGATTATCTGCATAATGAGATAAAGAAGCAATGGCAATATGAGCATAAAATCACTGTTGGAGGCAGCTCTTCAGCAGAAGGTTTCGGTTATGTTTTTAATAAAACAAATAAGAAGAAAGCCGCCAAACTTGATATGTGTATGCTGCAGTACATAAAAAATAATAGCAGCAATCCCGGCAACGTCAATTACACGCTCGAGATACTATGGGCCAACCTTAATAATACAAGGATGGAAAGTTCTTCGTTTTAGCAACATAGAACTATCCGATAAACAGATATTACAGATATTATTGTAGTCTTATATACTTTTCAATATTGGTCCTGTTTACACCGAGGCTGTCTATTTTTTCAACACCTTGCTGAATAAGCGTATCATTTGATATGGTAACGGTGAAGTGGAAATCATTGCCTTCCCATTCTCTTGCATTACAGTATTCAAGATGTTCGGTATAAGCACTGTCCTTCAGCTCATATTTTCCTCCGCCTGAGGAAAAGAAAGCTACTGAATCTTTGCCTTTATTCAGATCATGGCCCATGAATGCAAAATGTGTTGCACTGATAACTTTAATAAATGATTTGTTTTTTGTATAATCAGTAACAGCCGTATCATTATTTTCAATCAAAGTACCGGAAATCAATTTCCATGTGCCTTGTATTGGAAGGGCGCTATTATCTGTTACTTTTTTATCTGCAGAAACATTACAGGAGAGCATTGCTGCAATTATCCCAATGGCAGAAACTTTTTTCATTTTGGTTTTGTTTTTTATAAAGAATAAAATTTAATCCCTGAATCTTATTATTATACACTTCCCGGTAAAGGATGTTGCCATGGCCCGCGGTAATTCCGCTGTAATAGTTTTGTAGCTTCATCATCACCAATAATTATACGTTTTTCAGGATCATAACTAAGCGGCCTTTGCAACTGCATGGAAAGATTTGCCATGATGCAACTTGCCGTAGAAATATGCCCCTCTTCAATGGAGGCAACAGGTTTTGTGCCTTTATTTATTGCGTCTAAAAAATTGGTCATGTGCCTTCTTGTTGCAGAAGCAACATGTAATTCAATATCAGGCTCCTTTAGATCTTCAGGATATTTTTCTTTTTCCCATAAAAGATCGCCATGCAGTTTTTGGCCATCCTTATCAGCAGGAAAAAAATCATATTTCCAAACATCGCAGCATAAAGTGCCTTTATCTCCATAAATTTTGAAAGCCCAGGGATAATCCGGGTCCTGCGCCCTTCCCCAGGTGCGATGTTGCCAGACACAGTCTATATCATCATAAGCAAAAATGGCTGTTTGGGTATCGCTTATGTTGCTGCTGCTGGCTTTATCAACAAAAATGCCTCCTGTTGAAGTAACGCTTTTAGGCCATCCCAGGTTTAACATCCATCGTACGGCATCATACATGTGAATACACATATCGCCCACAATGCCATTACCATATTCCATATAAGCACGCCAGCGGCGGTGTGGTAAACCGGTATAGGGCAGCATAGGTGCCGGGCCCGTCCACATATCATAATCGAGAAAAGAAGGTACAGCCTGTACAGCCGGATTTCCTGTGGCCCGCATGTGATAATAACAACACATTTCTGCATGATGGATTTTACCCAGCAGACCTGCATCAATAACTTTTTGTTTGGCTTCAACCAAATGCGGCGTACTCCTGCGTTGCGTGCCTACCTGCACGGTGCGGTTATATTTTTTTGCTGCGGCTACTATGGCTTCACCTTCCATAACATCTACACTAATGGGCTTTTGCAGGTAAAGATGCGCGCCGGATTGTAAAGCATCGATCGCCTGTAATGCATGCCAGTGATCGGGGGAGCCGATCAGGACAATCTCTGGTTTTGCTTCATCCAACAGCTTACGATAATCACGATACAGTTTTGGTTTTTGCTGCCTTTCACTTACCATAGCCGCAGCATGATTTAACATGTTTTCATCCGCATCACAAAGTGCAACCACATCAACAGGGGCTACCTGCATCAACCTGAAGAGGTCGCTTTTCCCATACCAGCCACTACCTATTAAAGCAACGCGTTTTGATGGGGCTTCATACAGTTTAAATTTGTTTGGGTAAAGTGCACCCAGTGCAAGCAAAGAAGAACTGTTGCGTAAAAAATCGCGACGGTGAATTTTGTGTTCACGCATAAAATATGGTTATGGTTTTGAAAGTTTTTCAATGGCAATCACTGCATGTATTGCTCAGCCTTTTTAAAATTGTATACAATATTACATGCAAATGATTTATTTGTAAATAGCAACCTCGTTCAATCCCTCACTGTTTTTTACGCCTCGGTACATACCTTCACTGTTAAACAATAATGCAAAATCTCCATTTGCATCAACACCTATCATGCCGCCTTCCCCATTAATTGCAACAAGCTTTTCATTTACTACTTTATGCATAGCATCATGCAAACCCAGGTTTGCATATTCCATCAGGCAACTTACATCATAAGCGGCAACAGCTTTAATAAATAATTCACCATGGCCTGTACAACTTATTGCGCATGTTTTATTATTAGCATAGGTGCCGCAACCAATAAGCGGTGTATCGCCTATGCGGCCATAATTTTTATTGGTCATTCCACCGGTACTGGTCGCAGCTGCTATGTTTCCATATTCATCACAGGCAACAGCACCAACCGTTCCGAATTTTTTTTCCTGTTGAGCAGCATGATCAAGCTGAAACTTATCTGACTCACGTATCTGTTGCCACTGGTCAAACCTGAACTGCGAAAAAAAGTAGTCGCCAGGTTCAGCAATAAAACCTTGTTCTGCAGCAAAATCATCTGCACCTTCACCGCTTAACATAACATGATCTGTATTATACATTACTGCTGCTGCCAGTTTTACCGGGTTGCGTACTTTGTGCACAGCGCAAACAGCTCCGGCAGCAAGGTCAGTTCCATTCATAACGGCAGCATCCATTTCATGTAACCCTCTTTTTGTAAATACAGAACCCCGGCCGGCATTAAATAAAATATTATCTTCCAGAACAACCACAGCTTCAATTACGGCATCCATTGCACTACCTCCATGTTGTAAAACAGAATATCCTGCATTTAACGCCTGTTGCAAACCAGT
>JADMIO010830239.1_pt1 | contig 19126 bp, 17 predicted proteins | sample 8958161 | NCBI WGS metagenome assembly JADMIO01 (sample SAMN16585339, study PRJNA669376) | soil metagenome | isolation source: Crop rotation soil | place: USA: Cullars Rotation, Alabama | collected 2011
GTGACCATGAAGGACCAAGCCCCCGCCCGTGCAATTTCCGCTCGAGTCATTCCCGCCCCGTCCATCGATCGCGATGGCGCCAGAGTGGCAGCAATCCACCCCACCCGCGTAAGAAGACGCAACGCGCCGCCCCCGGTCGCGTCGGAGCCGGTGCCCCGGGGCTTGTGCAAGGCTCGAGCGGAGAAAATCCCAGCGCTCGCTGGCCTCGGGAGTCATGGGTGCCCCTACTGTTCGAACGCTCGATGACGGGCAATGCCTGTGCTGCGCGCACCGCGCGGAGGGCCCCGCCATGAAGGAACGGGGGGCCGCGGATTGGCCGGCCTGGCCGTTGCCGTTCGCGGCGGGCTTGCTGCCGCTCGCGGCGACGGTGCTCGCCTATGCGCTCTCGATCCGGCTCGGCATCGTCGAAGGGTGCAACCCGCTTTTCGAGGGCTGCACATCGATCAGCCGGGCGGCGCGCCACGGCCTGCCGAACCACCTGTTCCGGGCGCTGGTCCTGCCGGCCGCCGCATTCCAGGCGATCTGCTGGATCGTGTGCGGCACCTGGCTGCGATCGATCGGCGCGACGCCGCGGCCGACGCTTCGCGCCTTGCCCGCGCTGGGCATCGCCGCCGCCGTGTTCCTCGTCCTGTACGCGACCTTTCTCGGCGTGGATGGCGCCGCGTACCGTTGGATGCGTCGCTACGGCGTGGTCGTCTACTTCGGCGCCACCTGCATCTCGATGCTGATCGTCAGCGATGCAGTGCACCGCCTGGCGCCGCGCCGAAGCCTCGGCGCAAACGCGCTCATCGCCTTGAGCGTCGCCCTGCCGCTGCTCGGCCTGGCCAACGCGTTCGCGCCGCTCTTCGGCCTCGATGAAGCGGCGCTGTCGGCCGTGCAGAACAGCGCCGAGTGGTGGGGCGGCCTGCTCTTCACCCTCTTCTTCTTCGCCCTCGCCTGGCTGTGGCGAAGATCGCGCTTCGCGATCGGGATCGCGGCCGGGGACTTCGAACCGCCCTGAGCGATGTCCAGTTCCCGATCTCCAGTTCCGGTCGTTGCCCGCGAGTCCTGGTCGTGTTCGAATCGAGCTGGAGGAGCCGGGCATGAGTTCGTTGCCGAGAAGCGTCGAGATCCATGAGGAAGGCCCGCGCGAGGGCTTCCAGATCGAGCCTCGCACCTTCCCGCTCGGCGAGCGCGCCGCGCTCGTCGAGGCGCTGGCCGACGCCGGCCTGACGCAGATCCAGGTCGCGTCGTTCGTCAGTCCGAAACGCGTGCCGCAGATGGCCGACGCCGCCGAGCTGTTCGGCGCCATCCGCAAGCGCCCGGGCACGCGCTACACGGCGCTGTGGCTGAACGAGGCCGGCTTCGAGCGCGCCCGCGCGGTGCCCGAGGTCGACCTCGTCGGAGCCCTCTTCTTCTACGCGTCGGACGCCTTCAGCCGCCAGAACAACGGCCAGGGCGCCGCTGCCATCGCCGAGGGACAGCGCGATTGGCTGCGCCGCTACCGCCAAGCCGGCGTCGCGCTCGAATCGGCCTACGTCATGACGGCGTTCGGCTGCAACCTCGAGGGCGAGATCGGCCATGAGCGGTTGGCCGAGGTGCTGCGCTTCCTCGCCGCGCTCCTCGCCGACGAAGGCGCGACGCTGGCCAAGGTCTATCTCGCCGACACGGTGGGCTGGGCCAACCCCGAGGCGGTGCGCCGCCGCGTGGACCTCGCCCGCGATCTGCTGCCCGGCACCCGCATCGGCCTGCACCTGCACGACACGCGCGGCATCGGCATGGCCAACGCCCTGGCGGCCCTCGAGCACGGCGTCGATCTCTTCGACGCGTCGGTCGCCGGACTCGGCGGCTGCCCCTTCAGCGGCCACGCCGACGGCAGCGCCGCCGGCAACATCTGCACCGAGGATCTCGCCTTCCTCTGTGCCGAGCTGGGCATCGAGACCGGCATCGACCTGGAGCGCCTGATCGAGGCGGCGCGGCTGGCCGAGCGAATCGTCGGCCGGCGCCTCGACGGCAAGCTCATGCACGCCGGCAGCCTGCAGTCGCTGCGCCCAGGTCGCCATCAGCGCGCATGAACATCCGGCAGGTGCGCTCGGCCGTCTTCGTTCTGGCCGCGTTGCTCGGCGCCTGCACGACCAGCGAGCCGCGCGGCGCCTGGGAGCACCGGCTGGGTGGCGATGCATGGGTCCTGCTCGGCGAAGTCCACGACAACGCGCAGCAGCACCGACTCCGGCTGGCGACCTTGCAGCGCGCGTTCGCGTCGGGATGGCGACCTGCGATCGCGATGGAGCAGTTCGATCGCGAGCGTCAGGCGGACATCGATCGCGCCCGTCGCGAGCGGCCGGGCGATGCCCAGCACCTCATCGACGTGGCGGCGCCCTCGGCGAGGCGGGCCGGCGGGGGCTGGAACTGGGCCTTCTATCGGCCCTTCGTCGAGCTGGCCCTGCGCTACGACGTGCCGTTGATCGCCGCGAACCTGTCGAACGCGGACGCCGCGACGATCGTCCGCGCGGGATATGGCGCGGTCTTCGACGCGGCCGAGATCGTGGCTCTCGGACTCGACGCCCCGGCCCCGCCCGAACTGCAAGCCGCCCAGGAACGCGAGATCGACCGGGGCCACTGCCACGCGTTGCCTCGATCGATGTGGCCCCGCATGGCGACAGCGCAGTTCGCTCGCGACGCCGTCATGGCCCAGGTTCTGCGCCGAAGCGCCGGCGCCGGCGGTGTCGTCCTCCTGGCGGGAAACGGACACGTGCGCCGCGACATCGGCGTGCCGCGTTGGCTCGGCCCGGCGACTGCCAGCGTTTTTTCGGTCGGCTATCTCGAGATCACCGACGACTCGACGCCCGTCGGGGCCTTCGATGCGGTGGTGCGAACCCCAGCCGCGGAACGCGCCGATCCTTGCGCAGAGTTCGAGAGACGCGCCGCCAACGATTAGGGTCCGCCGCGGCGATCGACGCTGCACAGGCCTTCGGGGCGGATGAGGCGACCCGCAGGAGGGCGGGGTCGTAAAATTCATGCCTCCCAGTCGACGACCGACGTCGACGCCTTGCCCGCACAACTGCCTCGTGATGCTCGCCGCCCTCGCTGCTCTCTGCGTCTTCGCCGTCTTGGTCGTCGTGCATCTGCGCAGCCGCGCCAAGCGCGATACGAAGAAGAATGCGCCGGATGCCTCGAGCGCCAGCAAGTTCGAGACGACGCTCGGCGAGTTCCACGACATGCGACAGGCGCTCCGACCGCTGCAGCACACGCGGGCTGCGTCGCGCAAGGTTCCCTCCAGCGGGGATCGACCGCCTCGCTAGCGGGGCCGGGCCGCTCTTCCGATATCGCGGCCCGCGTGGGAGGACGCCAGGGGCGGAGGCGATCTTCCGCCGGCCAGCCTACGCTGACCGACGATCGCCGTGGTACTTGCCCGAGCCGATCGCGAACGGCTCCAGCTGCGCCTGATCCGGTTGCCGGGTCGAGATCAGGCGCGCGGTTTCGATGACCAGCGGCGCAAGCTCCTTGTGCACGCGAGCCATCGTCCAGCGCGTCGACGGTGCCGAGATGTTGACGGCGCCCAGCGGACGCCCCGTGGCATCGAGCACCGCAGAACCGACGTTGAGGTCGCCGGCGTAGTACTCCGATACCGCGTAGGCATAGCCGCGTCTTGCAGCCTCGTCGCACAGCGCCAGCAGCTTCGGCACTTCGGTGATGGTCGTCGGCGTGTACGCGACGCGGTCGCTCGATTCCAGCAACGTGGTGCGTTGCTCCAGCGGCAGCACCGACAGATACGCCCGGCCCGACGACGTGCAGTACATCGGCAACCGGCGCCCGAGCGGCATGTGCACGGGCGTCGTCCGGTGGGTCGGGAAGCGGCCGACATAGACCATGTCGCTGCCGTCCGGCTCGGAGTAGTTCACCGTCTCGCCGCAGGCGCGGTTCAGATCGAGCAGAAACGGATTGGCGCGCTCGACGGTGCGGTTGACCAGCAGGTAGCGGTAGCCGAGTTCGAGCGTCGCGGCCGTCAGCGAGTAGCGCTTGGTCACGGGATCCTTGTGCAGGTAGCCCAGCACTTCCAGCGTGTAGCCGAATCGCTGCGCCGCGCTCTTGCTCATCCCGCACTTCTGCGCGATGTCGGCGAGGTTGAGGCTTCCGCTCTGCGGATTGAACGCGAGCAGCACCGCCAGGCCCTTCTCGAGCGACTGGTTGAAAAGCGGCGAAGCGCGCGCCTGCAGGCGGCGCTCGGCATCGGCCTGCTTCCGCCGCTTGGGCGCCGCACCGGTGCCGCGCGCGGAACCGACCTTCGTCACGTCGATTTCTCCTTGCTCGCGATCAGGCTGCCGACACACCACAGCCAGGCGACGACGATGCAGGCCAGGACCATGCCGAAGCTGACCTGGAACGCCTGCGGCGGATACACGCCCGGACTGAGCGGCTCCCACAGCGCGATGATGCGCCCGACGAGCCACTGGATCAGGAAGCTTCCCACGAGCACCAGCGCATTGATGCCGGTCGACACGCGCGCGGCCATGCCGGGATCGAAGCGCTGCGACAAGGCGAGATACGTCATCGACATCGGGTTGGACAGGAAGCTCGTCGTCGCCCACAGCAGCAGGCTGACGTCGGTCCACTGCATCACCAGTCCGGCGAGCGCGGCAATGAAGATCAGCGAGAGCACGGCCACCGCCTGCAGCAGGCCGATGCCCCTCCGCGCGGCGAGCGCCGCGATCGGGCCGCACGCGATCGAGCCGGCGATCAAGGCGACGGCCATGACCGACAGATGGATGCCGACATCGTGCGAGTCCTTGTGCGCGACCTGCATCAGCCACGGGCCCGCCCACAGCCCCTGCAGCGCGAACGCCGCCCCGAGCGCGGTGATCGACAGCGGCGCGACCTGCCAGAACACGCGATCGCTGTAGATCCGGCCCAGCCCGGAGAGCAGTTCACGCAGCGTGCCCGTGCCGCGGCGCGAATGATCGGGCACGGTGATGAAGACTGCGGCCGCGACCACGACGCTGCCGATGGCGAGGCCGACGAACAGGTCGCGCCACGCGCCGCCGGCGGCGACGAAGCTTTCGGTCGGGGCGCCGGCGACGAACGCCCCCAGCCCGCCGAATGCCATCAGGAGTCCGCTCGCGAGCGGCACGCGATCGGCCGGCAGCCACAGCACGAACGCGCTGAAGCTCACCATCAGGCTGCCCGCGACGCCGGCGCCGATCAGGCCGCGCGCGATCGTCAGGTGCGTCAGCGTCTGTCCGAAGGCGAATCCCAGCGCGCCGAGCGCGGCGAGCAGCAGCAGCCCGGCCTGGACGCGGCGGGGGCCAAAGCGATCGACCATCAGGCCGATCGGTATCTGCATGCCGGCGAACGCGAGGAAATAGGTGGAGGTCAGCAGGCCGATCGACGATGCGGTGAGATGAAATTCCGCCGTGAGCTGCGGCGCGATGACCGCATTGATGGTGCGGAAGAAGTACGAGAGGAAGTAGCCGAGCGCGAACGGCAGGAAGAGACGCGCGAGGAGCAGCCAGCCGACCGGCGAGGACCGGGCGCCGTGCCCGTTTGCGTCCCGCGCGTGTGCAGGCATCACAGGATCTTGCGGGCCGTGCTCATGTCGCCCTCCGCGAAACGCTCGTAGCGCATGGCGCGCAGCTCGAGGGCACTGCGGCCGGTGGCGATCAGCTCGGCGAGGCAATGCGCCGCGCCCGGGCCGAGTCCGAAGCCGTGGCCGCTGAATCCGGTGGCAAAGAAGAATCCGCGGCACGCCTGCACTTCGCCGAGTACCGGCAGCAGGTCCGGCGTCGCCTCGATCATGCCGGCCCAGCTGCGCGCAATGCCCGCGTTGGCGCATTGCGGAAAGTAGCGATGGAACATGGCCAGGCTGCTCTGCACGGTGTGCGGATTGGCGGCCGGCTCCTGGTCGACCAGATGCGCGAACGGACGCCGCGCCGCCGCCGTGGCGGGCACATGGCGCAAGACGTCGCGCAGCAGCGGGCGGCCGATCCGCAATCGGAACAGGTCGCGGTTGCGCAGGAAGATCGGCAGGAACAGCTTCAGGTGGCGCAGGCTCTCGAGCGTCAGGTCGTGCTCGGCGGTGCCCGCACTGGCCCGGCCGAGGATGACACTGCCGTCTCGCGCTTGGCGAAAACCGAGGCCCGAGGCCCAGACGCCCAGCTTCGTCAATGGCGCCACCGGCGTGGTGGCGGCGACGGTCGCCCGCATGCTGCGCTGGGGCAGGCGTAAGCCGACCATGCGGCCCAGGAAGCTCGAATGCGACCCGGCCGCGCAAACGATCGCATCGGCGCGCAGTTCGCCGGCATCGGTGACGACCGCGGTGACGCGGCCGTCGTGGCTGAGGATTGAATTGACCGCGCAGTGTTCGCGCAGGTCGGCGCCGGCGTCACGCGCGCCCTGGGCAAAGGCCAGCGTCGCCTTGAGCGGATCGGCCTGGCCATCGCTCGGCGTGTAGAGGCCACCGGCGACCGTTCCATGGAATTCGGGGAATATCGCGCGCACTTCGTCGCCGGTGAGCACGCGCGTGTCGATGCCCACCGCGCGCGCCGTCCGCGCGCCCTCGGCATAACGATCGAGATCGTCGTCGTCGCGCGCGAGGGCCAGGTTGCCGCCCTGGACCCACTCCACATCGGCGCCCAGTTCCTCGCCGAGGCCGCACCAGATCCGGTTGCTCAGCGCTGCCATCGGCAACTCCGCCGGATCGCGTCCTTGCTGGCGGACGAAGCCCCAGTTGCGGCTCGACTGCTCCCCACCGAGGCGACCCTTCTCGAGCAGGATCACGCGAATGCCGCGCCTGGCGAGGTAGTAGGCGGTCGACAGGCCGACGATGCCGCCGCCGATGACGATGACGTCCGCCGCCTTGCCGTGCGCGACGCTAGCTGGGCAGGCCAAGACGATCCTTCATCCGGTAATACATGATCGCCGCAGCCGCCCCGGGCTGGCGAAGCGGGTGGAACGGCACGCGCCGCAACGGCGTCACCGGATAGCCGGCGTCGTCGGCGCGCTTGCCGAGCGCGAGCCCACCGAGCAACCCTCCGAGAGTCACCGCCAGCGCCACGCCGCGGCCGCCGTAGCCGACCGCGGTCCACGCGCCGGGCGCCAGTTCATGGACGTGCGGCAGGTCGTCGAGCGTCATCGCGACGCGGCATGACCAGCCGAACGCCCACGGCGTCCCTTCGAGTTGCGGAAAGCGTTCCACGGCCGCGCGCGCGATGCGCTGGATCGTGGCGCGATCGAGTCCGTCGTCGCTCGGTCCGCGTCCGCCGATCACGAAGCGCCCTTCCGGATCGATCCGGTAGTAGTAGGTGATCTTGCGCGTCTCCGACACGCCGGCGCGCGCCGGCAGGATCTGCGCCAGCAATGCCGGTGGCAGCGGCGCGGTCGCCAGTTGCGCGCTGGTGACATTGACCAGGGACTGGGTCAGTCGCGGCCACAGCCGGTCGGTGTAGGCATCGGTGGCGAGGATGACGCGGTCGGCGACGAGCGTGCCGGCGTCGGTCGTGACCGACCACGTCGCGCCGGTCCGCTCGACCGACGTCGCGCGCGTCCCTTCATGGAGGATGGCACCGGCAGCCGAAGCGGCTCGCGCGAGTCCGCGCGCAAGCCTGAGCGGATGCACGGCGCCCGCGCCGCGCTCGATCATGCCGCCATGGTGAAAGCCGCTGCCCGTCAGCGCGGCGACGCGGCGCTCGTCGAGGAACTCGACGTTGCCGCCATGCCGGCTGTTGATCTCGGCGCGCTGCCGCAAGTCTTCGCGCGCGAACGGCGAGAACGCGCCCTGGATCCAGCCGTTGCGCGTCGGATGGCAATCGATGCCGTGCCGCGCGATCAGGTCGAACGTCCTGTCGGCGGCCGCGTGAGCGAAGTCGAGCATGCGCCGTCCGCGCTCGGCGCCGAACGCGGCGAGCACACGATCGGCGCGCGGCTTGAGGCCGGGCACGACCTGTCCGGCGTTGCGTCCCGACGCGCGAAAGCCGATGGTGTCGGCTTCGATGAGCGTCACGCGTGCCCCGCCCTGCGCCGATGCGAGTGCCGCCGACAAGCCGGTGAAGCCCCCGCCGACGACCGCGACCTCGCAGCGCCGTCCTGCTGCAAGCGGCGCAAATCCGTTCCAAGCGCCGGCAGTGGCCTCCCACAACGGCTTGAACCCTTCCACCCGGGCGAGCAGATCGTCCTTCATCCGACGTCAACCAAAGACGCGATTCGGCAGGTACAGCGCGATGGCCGGGAAGATCGTCATCAGGGCGGTGGCGACCAGCAACATGACCCAGTACGGCAGGCATTCGCGGCCGAGCTCGCCCATCGAAACTTTTCCGCGCGCGATGGCGAGCATCACGAACAGGTTGACGCCGACCGGCGGCGTCAGCATGCCGATCTCGATCATGATCGTGCTGAAGACGCCGAGCCAGACCGGATCGAAGCCGGCGGCGACCATCACCGGATAGATGAACGGCACCGTCGTCAGCATGAGCGAGATGCCGTCGAAGAAGATCCCCATGATCAGGTAGAAGACGACGACGAACGCCAGCACCTCGTACTTCGACAGCGCCATGTGGTTGGCCCACGCGACGATCTCGCTCGGGACGCCGAGGATGGTGATCGACTGGCTGAGGACGGCGGCGCCGATCAGGATGAACGACAGCGCGCCGAAGCTGACCGTCGATTCGATCGTCGCCTTCAGCAGCTTGCGCGGAGTGAGGTCGCCGACCAGGAAGCCGAGCACGATGGTGGCGAACACGCCGAGCCCGGCGGACTCGGTCGCCGTGGCGAGGCCCGCGTACATCGTGCCGAGGACGCTGCCGATCAGGATCACCAGCGGCCAGAGGCTGACCAGTCCCCGCACGATGCGGCCGGCAGGCACCGGCGCCACCTTTCCCGGCAAGTGCTGCGGGCGGCGGTACGAATCGATCCAGATATAGGCCATGAAGAGCGCCGCCGCCAACAGGCCGGGGACGACCCCGGCCAGGAACAGCTTGCCGATCGACACGTCCTGCCACGCGCCGTAGATCAGGAGCGACAGACTCGGCGGTATGAGCAGGCCGAGCGTGCCGCCGGCCGCCAGCGAGGCGGCCACCGACGGCAGGTAGTAGCCGCGGCCGGCGAGCTCCGGATAGGCGATGGAGCCGACGGCGGCCGACGTGGCGGCGCTCGAGCCACTGATTGCGCCGAACACCGTCGACACCGCGATGTTCGAATGCAGCAGTTGGCCGGGAACCCGCTCGAACAGCGGCGAGATAGCGCCGTAGATGCGGCCGCTGAGTCCGCTCGCGACCAGCAGATCGCCGAGCAGGAGGAACATCGGGATCGCGCTGAACGTGAAGCTGTTCATCAGATCCCACACGGCGAAGACGCCGAGGTGCGCGGAATCGTTGGCGAAGAACTTCAGGATGATGAAGCCGGTCAGCCCCATCGTCGCGCCCAGGGCGGCGCCGAGGACGGCGAAGCCGATGAGCGACGTGCTGAGCGCCATCCACAGCATCAGAGACCATCCCCGAGAGGCAGCGGATCCGCGTCCCGCGCTGCGCGGGTCCGGTCGGGGCGCAACAAGCGGAACAAGGCGATCAGGGTGACGAATGCCATGGTCGCCGGAATCACCGCCATCCACGGCCACAGCACGAAGTCGGCCTGCTCGGACCTGGAATGCAGGCGGCGCGAGTAATCCATCCAGCCGAAGGCTTCGTAGGTGAACCAGGCGCAGAAGATGATGATCACCAGCGCCGCACCGACGCGCAGCAGGCTGCCGAATTCAAGCCTGGCGCGTTCGGGCAGCACGGACACGGCCACGTGCGTGTCGTTCATCGTCACCAGCGGAATGGCGAGGAACACCATCGACATGTAGAACAGCGCCACCAGCTCCTCGGTGAACCGGAAGGGGCTGCCGACGAAGTAGCGCATGACCGACGAGATGACGACGAGCGCCGTCATCACCAGCAGCGCCAGCGCCCCGGCGTACGCCATCCAACGGGCGACGGCAGAAAGCCAGCGTTCCAGCGCATTCATGGTGTTGTCCCCGGTGCGCAGGCGGCGCAGGTCGATTGGCGGCGCTCCGGCACCGTCAGGCGGCGGCGGTCAGCCTGTCGTCGACCGACTCGTCCGCGCGCTCGAGATCGTTCGACGTCGCCGGCCTCGGCGAGCTTCGAACGGCGAAGCCTGCGCGCTGCACTCAGCCGCCGATCGCCTTCAGCACCAGATCGTGATTTTCCTGAGCCTTCGGGCCGATGGCCTTGGCTTCGCGGTCCCAGATGTCGCGCGCGGCTTTCTGGAACGCGGCCTGGTCCGCAGCCGGGAACGGCGCGAGCAGCTTGCCGCCCTTCTGCTGGAATTGCGGGATGGCGATCTTGTCCAGGTCGCCCCTCACGTAGGCGTTGATGGTTTCGCCCTCGACCTGGGTCGCGGCGTCCTGCACGATCTTCTGCACGTCGGCCGGCAGCGCATCGAATGACTTCTTCGACACGATGAGGTTGAGCGGATGCAGCACGTACGGGAACAGGTAGGCCGCGTTCGGCGCCACTTCCTGCAACGAAATCGTGTTCGCGAAGCCGATCGGGTACACCGCGCAATCGACGACGCCGGTCTGCATCGCGAGGTAGAGGTCGTTCTGGCCGACGACCTGCGCGGCGACGCCCAGCGTCTCGAACAGCTGAACGTGGAACTTCTCCCACACGCGCAGCTTCTTTCCCTTCAGCTGCGCCAGCGTGTTGATCGGTTCCTTGCAATAGATGTGCGTGTCGCGGACCGGATGCGCGACGTAGCCGAGCAGCTTGATGCCCCACTTGTCGTACGTCTCCTGGTAGATCTTGGTCAGCGTCGGCAGGATCTTGACCAGCGTCTCCGCGTCCTTGATGACGCCCGGCGGCACGGTCACCGCGTATTCGGGAAGATCGCGCGTCATGTAGCCGGGATAGAGGCCGGCAATCTGGATCACGTTGCCGGCGGGCAGCACGCGCAGCATGTCGACGTCCTTGACGCCGAGCGAGCCGCCGGGATGAACCGCGATGTTGAGCTTGCCCTTGGCGCGCTCGTTCACCAGGTCGGCGAAGCGCTGGTAGGCCTTCGCTTCATCTCGAGCCGGCACCCAGACGATGTGCATCTTCCAGTTGACCTGCTGCGCCATCGCGGGCAGCGCCTGCAATGCGATGACGCATCCGAGCAGCGCTGCGATCCAGGTGCCCTGTCCCAGTCTCTTCATAACGACCTCCCTAGGTGATTCGAAATGCCCGCGATCGAAGTGCGATGACTCGCCGATGGAATCAATCGACGAGCCCGTAGAGCGCGCGCGCGGCGGCGGCGCTGACCTTGCCGTTGCGGACATCGTCGCGGACCGCGGCGCGGTCGCGCTGGTGCGGGTCGCCGTAGCCGCCGCCGCCGGCGGTCGACACGACCAGCCGGTCGCCGCGGTTCATCGTCGTCACGAGCTTCGACGGGATGACCTCGTCGGTGCCGTCGTTGCGATGCAGCACGGAGTGCGCCTTTGCGCCGGCTAGACCGTCGTGCGAACCGCCCGCCGGGTAGTAGTGCCGCTCGCCCCGATGGGTGAGGGTCACGCCGTCGACCAGCGTTTCGATGTCCTTGAGGATGCCCAGGCCCCCGCGCTGCCGTCCGGCGCCGCCCGAATCCTGGCAAAGAGACAGCCGGTGAACGCGGATCGGCGCTTCCATCTCCATCGCCTCGGCGGGCAGGTTCATGCAGTTCGTCGCATCGGTCTCGACGACGTCGACGCCATCGGATGCGCGGCCGGCCCCGGCGCCGCCGGCGATCAGCTCGCCGGTCACGAACGAGGCGCCCGAAGCCAGGCGACCGCCGAACGCCAGCACGAGCAGTTCGCCGCCCGAGTCGGCGGGAACGCGATCGGGCAGCGCATCCTTGAACGCGCCGAGGATGCAGCCGGTGACGCGCTTGATCGTCGCGGTGCGCGAACCCACGGGCGCCGGCTCGACCGGGTTGACCAGCGAGCCGACGGGAAGGTGCAGCGTCACCGGCCGGAAGCAGCCGCCATTGGTCGGGATCGTCGGATCGGTCAATGCCCGCACCGCGAAGTACGCGGCCGCGCGCGAGCCCGACGGCACGCAATTGAAGGGTCCCTTGAGTTGATCGCTGGTGCCGGTCAGGTCGATGTGGATGCTGCCGTCCCCGACCGTCACGGCCACCTCGATGCGCACCCGGCGCTCGAGCTCGATGCCGTCGTTGTCGAGCCAGTCGGCGTATCGGTAGACGCCTTTCGGCATCGCGCGCAGCGCCGCCCGCGTCATCGCCTCGGAACGGTCGAGCAGCTCCTCGAAGATCGCCGTCAGCATCTCCGGCCCCATGGCGTCGGCCAATTCGGCGATGCGCCGTGCGCCGATCTGGCAGCCGGCGATCTGCGCGTTCAGGTCGCCCATGAAGGTGTTCGGAATGCGCACGTTGAGCCGCAGCATCTTCACCAGCGTGTCGTTCATCGCGCCGGCCTCGCGCAGCTTCAGCGGCGGAATGCGGATGCCTTCCTGGAAGATCTCGGTGGCGTTGGTCGGAATCGAGCCGGGAGTCATTCCGCCGACGTCCTGGTGATGCGTCATCGTCGCCGACAGCGCGATCACGCGGCCGCGATGGAAGATCGGCGCGACGAGGCCGATGTCCGGCAGGTGCGTGCCGCCCAGGTAGGGATCGTTCATGATGTAGACGTCGCCCTCCTGCATGGTCGCCGCCGGAAACTCGCGCAGGAAGGTCTCGACGACCGGGATCAGCGTGGCGAGATGGATCGGCACCGCGCAAGCCTGCGCCAGCGCCTCGCCCTTCATCGTGAACAGGCTGGCCGACGCGTCGAGTCCTTCCTTGACGATCGGCGAGAACGAGCTGCGCAGCAGCGTCGACTCCATCTCGTTGGCGATGCCTTCGAGCTTGTGACGCACGACTTCGACGGTGATCATGTCCAGCTTGCCGGCGCGCGGCGCAGCGACGGCCAATGCTTCGATCTTGCCCATGGGCTACTTCTCCTCGCGTTCGAGAATCAGGTTGCCGGCGCCGTCGACGCTGCCGCGCCAGCCGGGTTCAACCAGGGTGGTGGTGTCCGATTGCTCGACCACCGCCGGACCCCGGAATGAGAACCCTGTGGCCATCGCCGCCCGATCGAGCACCTGCGCCGGGACGAACTCCGGCGCCGCACTGACCAGGATCTGCCGCATGCCTTTGCGCGGCTCGCCGGCACTCGACGTGTCGTCCTTCTTGTCGAGCGCATCGAGGCCGCCGGCCTGGTGCACGCTGCGCAGGTTGACGATGCGCGCCGGCGTGCGCGTGCTGTGGCCGTAAATGCGCGCATGCAGCTCGAGGAAATCGCCGCAGAGTCGCTCGAGCGGCGCCGCGCTTTCAAGCTGGAGCGGCACCTCGATCGTGTAGGCCTGCCCGATGTAGCAGACATCGGCGAAGTATTGGCGGGTGATCGCGGCGTCGCCGAGCGCTTCCTGGTCCATCAGCGCCGAGGCCTGCCGGTCGAGCGCGGCGAGCGCTTGCTGGATGACGTCGACGTCGACGTCGACAATCGGGCGACCGAAGGCGGCCGACACTTCATGCTCGACCGGCGCCATCAGCAGGCCTGCCGCAGAAAGCACGCCGGGGTAGCGAGGAACGACGATGCGCGTGATCGCGAGCTCCGATGCCAGCGCGGTGGCGTGGAGCGCGCCGCCGCCACCCAGCGGCAACAGCGCGAACTCGCGCGGATCGAGGCCCTGGCGGATCGACACCATCCGGATACCCTCGGCCATCTGCGCGTTCAGTACGCGATGGATGCCGAGCGCCGCTTCGTGCAGCGTCATGCCGAGCGGACCCGCGACATGCTCGAGGATCGCCTGCTTCGCGAGCCCGGCATCGAGCGTCAGCGTTCCGCCCGCGAAGTACGCGGGATCGATGTAGCCGAGCACGACCGAGGCGTCGGTGACCGTCGGCAACTTCCCGCCGCGGCCGTAGCAGGCGGGGCCAGGCTCGCTGCCAGCCGACTTGGGGCCGACGCGCAGGCCGCCGGCGGCGTCGAGCCAGGCGATGCTGCCGCCGCCGGAGCCGATCGAGTTGACGTCGACCATCGGCACGCGGATCGGATAGCCGTCGACGAGACCGTCGGCGCGCACCAGGGCCTTGCCCTTGCTGATCAGCGCGATGTCGCAGCTGGTGCCGCCGATGTCGACGGTGATGAGGTCGGTATCGCCCGCGGTGCCGCCGGCGATGCGCGCGCCGATGACGCCGGCGGCGGGGCCGGAGAGAAACAGCCGGACCGGGCGACGGCGCGCGATCGGGGACGCCATCAATCCGCCGCGCGACTGCATCACTTGCAGCGGCGAGGCGACGCCCGATCGGGTCAGGCCCTGCTCGAGCCGGCTGAGATAGCGGCCGATGACCGGCTTCACGTAGGCATCGAACGCGGTGACGACGGTCCGCTCGTACTCGCGAAACGCCGGATCGACCTCGTGCGAGACGGCAACGAAGAGGTCCGGATATTCGGCTTCGATGATCTCGCGCGCCCGCCGTTCGTGCGCGGGATTGACGAAGGAAAAGAGGAAGCAGATCGCAATCGCCTCGACACCCTGCTCGACCAGCGTCTTGGCTGCCGCGCGGACGCCCGCTTCGTCGATCGGGACGATCACGTTGCCGTGCGCGTCGATGCGCTCGTCCACCTCCAGCCGGCGTGCCCCGGGTGCCAGGAATTCCGGCGTCTCCTGCTTCAGCACCAGGTCGTACATCTGGTGGCGCATTTGGCGGCCGATTTCGAGCACGTCGCGAAAGCCGGTGGTGGTGATCAAGCCGATGGTCGCGCCGCGCCGCTCCAGCACGGCGTTGGTCGCGACGGTGGTGCCGTGCGCGAAGCGCTCGATGGCACTCGCCGGCACGCCCCAGTCGGCGACGATCTGCTCGATCGACTGCAGCACGGCGAGACTCTCGTCCTTGCGCGTCGTCGGCACCTTGAAGTAGCGCAGGCGCCCTGTTTCGTCCCTGCTGACCACGTCGGTGAACGTCCCGCCGATATCGACTGCCACGCTGAGCATCTGCTGCATTCCCGGAATCTCTGGTCACGGCGCGTATCGCATATCGATACGCTCATATCGTTTACCGATGGCGGAGAAAGTAGCATGACTTGTCCGGCGGCGCAATTCGGGTCGAGCCGGCCGACCCGTCCGCCAGCGGCCTCGCGCAGAGATCCACGCAGATCCGGAACGGGGTCAGAGGCTGACTTGCCGCATCCTGCCGGGGTCCTGCAGTCGAAACGTGGCGGAGCCGGCTGATGGGCTTACTTGACCGCGGCCGTGACCACGACTTCGATCTTCCAGCCGGGTCGCGCGAGGCTGGCCTGCACGGTCGCGCGCGGCGGCAGGTTCGAGCGCGGGACCCAGGCGTCCCAAGCCTCGTTCATGCCGTCGAAGTCCGCCATGTCGGCGAGGAAGATCTGCGCCAAGAGGATCATCGACTTGTCGCTGCCGGCGGCGGCCAGCAATCGGTCCACCGACGCGAGCACCTCGCGGGTCTGCGCGCCGATGCCCTGCGACGGGTCGTCAGCCACCTGGCCGGCGAGGTAGACGGTTCCGTTGTGCACGGCAGCTTCGCTGAGACGCGAGCCAGGTTCAAGGCGTACGACGTTCGACATCAGAGTTCTCCTGGGTAGAGGGCCAGCAAGGAAGCGGGTGGCGTGAGGATGACTGTCTGGGCCAGTCGCGTCTAGGCCCTCGAGCCACGGTCTCGGCAGGTTCGATCTGGCGCTCGATCGGCGGCACCGGCGAGCCGGCCGGCCCTACGACTTGAATGCCTGGATGTGTCTCGCGAAGCCGGAGATGAACTCGCGCGCGACCGGCGAGAGCGCGCGATGCGACGGATGGAGTGCCGCGATCTGAAACGAGATCGCAGGCTCGAACGGGCGGGCGACCACGCCTCGGGTCGAATACTCCGCAGCGGTGAACGGGTCGCACACGGAAAGGCCTGCGCCGGCAGCGACCAGGGCGCAGGCGATCTCAGAAAGCGGTGTCTCCACCCTGAGGACCCGCGTCACGCCGTGCTGCGCGAACACGTCGTCGATCCGGTGGCGTGACGGCGTGGTCGGGCCGAGCGTCACGAACGGCTGCCCGGCGAAATCCCGCGGCCGAAGCACTCGCCGACGGGCGAGGCGGTGCCCGTCGGGCATCACGGCGACGTAGCGGACCGCGGGCATCATCTCGGAACGGGCTGCGGCATGCTCGATCGGCGCCGCGGCGAAACCGAGATCGCACTGGTCGCTCACCACCCAATCGAGCACGCTGCTCGAGATGAGGCCGAAGAGAGCGAAATCGACGTGGGGGCGCTCGGCCAGGAACGCCCCTGAGAAGCGCGGCAGAAAGCCGTTGCAGAGCGCGGGCATCGCGGCGACGCGCAGCACCCCGGCCCGGCGCGTGCGCAGCTCCCTTGCCGCTTGAGCGATCCGTTCCATTCCCACGAACGATCGTTCGACTTCGCCGTACAGCGAGACCGCCTCGTTGGTCGGCACCAGCCGGGTGCCGCGACGCTCGAAGAGCGTGAGCTCGAGCGCTTCCTGCAGCTCGCGGACGAGCCGGCTCACGGCGGGCTGCGTGACGTGCATCATTTTTGCGGCGCGCACGGTGCTGGTCGTCAGCATGAGCGCGCGAAATGCCTCGACCTGGCGGGAATTCAGGTGTCGCACGACGGGCCGTCGATATAAGGATTGCGAATAGCTTACGGGAATAAGCGAATTTGACGACTAGGCCGCACGGAGTGACCATCGACGCCGAACCGCCCCCGGCGGCTTGTCAATCCGGAGGACCTCAGTGAACGCATCGATCCGATTCAAGACCCTTCTCGCCGTCCTGGCGCTCGCCGGCCCGCTCGGGGCGACGGCCCAGCAGAAGACGTTCTACGTCGCCGGCTACGGCGGCTCGTTCGAACAGACGATGCGCAAGGAAATCATTCCTGCGTTCGAAAAGCAGCACAACGTCAAGGTCGAGTACGTCGCCGGCAATTCGACCGATACGCTCGCCAAGCTGCAGGCGCAGAAGGGCAACCAGCAGATCGACGTGATCATCGTCGACGACGGGCCGATGTTCCAGGCCATCAGGCTGGGCTTCTGCGCGCCGATCCAGGGCCTGCCGGCGGCCGACATCTACGACAGCGCGAAGTACAAGGGCGACAAGGCGGTCGGCATCGGGCTCGTCGGCACGGGCATCATGTACAACACCAAGTACTTCAAGGAAAAGGGCTGGGCGGCGCCGACGTCGTGGAATGACCTGAAGGACCCGAAGTACAAGAAGCTGCTCGTCATCCCGCCGATCAACAACTCGTACGGGCTCTACACGCTGGTGATGTTCGCGCGCATGAACGGCGGCGGCGAGAAGAACATCGAGCCCGGCTTCAAGGTGATGAAGGAGCAGATCAACCCGAACGTGCTCGCCTACGAGCCGTCGCCGGGCAAGATGACCGAGCTCTTCCAGAGCGGCCAGGCGGCGATCGCGGTGTGGGGAACGGGCCGCGTCCACTCGTTCGCGATCACCGGCTTTCCGGTCGACTTCGTCTACCCGAAGGAAGGCGCGGTCACGCTGCTGGCGTCGGCCTGCCCGGTCGCCAAGGCCGACGCCTCGCCGCTGGCGCAGGATTTCGTCAAGGCCATGATCGAGCCGCATTTCCAGCAGGTGCTGGCGCTCGAGTACGGCTACGGCCCGGTCAACAAGAAGGCCAAGGTCGACAACGAGAAGCTCAAGATCGCCCCCATCGGCGATCGCGCCGCCAAGCTCGTCAACGTCGACTGGGACACCATCAACGACAAGCGCGACGACTGGACCAAGCGCTGGAATCGCGAAGTCGAGCGCTGATGCCTGCCCTGCCCGCCGGGGGCGCAGCGCCGCCGGGCGCGACGGCTTTCCTCGCGCTCGACAAGCTCACCAAGCGCTTCGGCGACCAGGTCGCGGTCGACGGCTTGTCGCTGTCGGTGGCGCAGGGCGAGTTCATCTCGCTGCTCGGCCCGTCGGGCTGCGGCAAGACGACGACGCTGCAGATGATCGCCGGCTTCGTCGAGGCCAGCTCGGGCGCGGTCGTCCTCGAGGGCCGCGACCTGCTGGCGATCCGTCCGAGCGAGCGCGGCTCGGCGTCGTCTTCCAGAGCTACGCCTTGTTTCCGCACCTCACCGCGGCCGAGAACGTCGCCTTCGGCCTGGAGATGCGCAAGGTGCCGGCGGGCGAGCGCGCCACGCGGGTGAATGAAGCGCTCCAGCTCGTCGGCCTGGCGCGCTTCGCCGATCGCTACCCGCGCCGGATGTCGGGCGGCCAGCAGCAGCGCGTGGCGCTGGCCCGGGCGCTGGTGATCCGGCCGCGCATCCTGCTCCTCGACGAGCCGCTCTCCAACCTCGACGCCAAGCTGCGCGAGGAGATGCAGATCGAGCTGCGCCAGATCCAGCGCAGCGTCGGCACCACGACCATCCTCGTGACCCATGACCAGGCCGAGGCGATGGCATTGTCGGACCGCGTCGTCGTCATGAATGCCGGGCGCGTCGAGCAGATCGGCCGGCCGCACGAGGCCTACGAGAAGCCGGCCAGCGCCTTCGTCGCCAGCTTCCTCGGCAAGACCAACCGCATCCCGCGCGAAGCCCTCGGCCGCGGCCTCTGCTACGGCAACGAGCCGGTCGTGACGGTGCGCCCGGAAAAGATCACCTTCGGCCGCGATGGCGTCGAGCGCCTGGCCGGCAGGATCGCGACCCGCATCTTCCAGGGCAATCACTGGCTCTACCAGGTGGAGACGGCCGCCGGCCTCGTCACCGTGATCCGCCAGAACTCCGGCGAGCCCGCCCCCGAGGAAGGCGAGAGCGTGAGCCTCACCTGGGATCCGCGCCATGGCGTCTGACGCCCGCAGCACCTTCGCGCCCTATGCGATGACCGCGCCGGCGGTCGCGCTCTTCGCGGCGATCGTCGTCGTGCCGCTGGCGATGACGGTGCTGCTGTCGTTCCACACCTTCAGCAGCACGGCGGGCATCGAGCCCGTGTTCGTGGCCAAGAACTGGCGCGAGCTGTTCTCCGACCCCTACTTCGGCGAGATGTTCTTGCGCACGCTGCGCATCTCGCTGTGGGTGACCTTCATCTGTGCGGTCCTGGGCGGGGCGGAGGCCTACATCCTCAATCGCATGTCGGCGCGCTGGAAAGGGATCTTCCTGCTCGTGATGGGAAAG
>JADMIO012791451.1_pt1 | contig 19124 bp, 18 predicted proteins | sample 8958161 | NCBI WGS metagenome assembly JADMIO01 (sample SAMN16585339, study PRJNA669376) | soil metagenome | isolation source: Crop rotation soil | place: USA: Cullars Rotation, Alabama | collected 2011
CTTTCCCAGCGCCATGATGAAGTCATGCGCGCGAGCCACCTTTGCCGCCACTTCAACCTCGCCCTGCCCGGCCGAGAGGTCCCCGTACAGAATATTCTCTCTCACCGTGCCATTGAATAAAAATGGCTCTTGTTGAACCAGTCCAATCTGGCTTCGTAGAAAACTCAACGGCAGGTCACGGATATCGTACCCATCGATGGTCACGGCTCCCTGTGTCACATCGTAATACCGCATCAGCAATTTGAGCGTGGTACTCTTTCCCGCCCCGCTTGGCCCGACAAGCGCGATGCGCTCTCCCGCGTGAACGGAAATCGTCACGTCGGTCAAAATCGGAACATCGGCCCGATAATGAAACCCGACACGATGAAAGTCGACCTCTCCTCGTAATCGAGTGACTGGGGCGTCGACATCCGGACGATCCCTGACTTCAGGTACCAGATCCAATACTTCAAAGACCCGTTCGCTTGCAGCCAGGGCATGCTGCAGCATGTGATTGACGGAGTGAATCTGATTGATCGGCACATAGAAGAGCGCAAGATATGAGACGAACATCACAAGTTCGCCCACCGAAAGACGGTGCTGCAACACTTCGGCTGTGCCGAACCAGAGTACCATGGCCCCACCAAGGCTTCCGACCAGCATCATGCCCGGGGAATAGTAAGACCAGAGGTACATAGCCTTCAAGGTATCCTGCCGGCAACGATCGCTCTTCCTGTCGAATCGCTCCTGCTCGTAGAGCTGGCGATTGAAACCCATCGTCTCCCTGATACCTGCCAACATGTCTTGCAACAGCGCGTTCAGTTCGGCCGCACCCTTTCGAATCACGCGGTAGTGCCCGTGAACACGTTTGGTGAACAGTGCCGCTCCCACGATCAAGAGGGGGATGGGCACGAGTGCCAATAGAGCCAGCTTCCAACTGAGCATAAACATCAGGATCATGATTCCGATCAACGTCAGGCCGGCCGTGATGATCTCTTCGAGTCCATCGACGAAAATGCGCTGCATGTGCTCGGTATCGTTCAACACCCGGGACATGACCTCGCCTGTCGGGCGGTTTTCGAAGAAACTGATTGACAATCGCTGAAGTGCGGAAAATACTTGGACGTGCAGATCATGTACGACCTGCTGCTCCAGCCCATTATTCAACCGGATCCGCATTGATCCGCAGAGATTTCTCAACACATACGCGGCACAGAGCCCGAGAAATACCCATACCAGGAGTTGAGTCTGACCGGCCTGAATTACGTCGTCGATGATTATCTTGATCAGCCATGGCGGAATTAGTTCGAATGAGGTTGCCAACCCCGCGAACAAGAAGGTACCGATCACCATCAAGCGGTGTGGCCTGAGATATTGGAGGACTCGAAGCAGAGTTTTCACAAGCGCAGGATCATGACGGAGAGTTAGATAACGGGGATAGGCTCGTGTTGCCAATACTTGGTGAATTCCGGGAGTTGCGTGAGCGTCGACATATCGGTCATCCGATCCAAAAACACCTTACCGATAAGGTGATCCATCTCATGTTGAATACAGACGGCATAGAGACCGGTCGCTTCGATATCCATGAATTTGCCCAGACGATCCAAAGCCTGAACCCTCACAACCGACGGCCTCGTGACCTTACCCCGCAACCCATCCACACTCAGACAACCTTCCCAGTTCTCGACCTGCTGCGGACCATAGAAGACAATCTTGGGATTGATGAGCACGGTTTGGGGAAATGCATCTTCCCCTTCTCCTTCACAAGCCATCACGACCAGTTGAATTGAGCGCGATACTTGAGGAGCCGCCAAACCAATCCCCGGTTCAGTCAGCATTGTCTCGAGCAGATTGTCGATGAGTTGCTGCACTTCATAGGTGCGAATATCGCGGGTGTCAATCGGGGCCGCAATCTGACGCAAAACAGGATTACCGAGCTTTGCAATCTGGAGTCTGGGCATAGATCGTACCTCTGATCCTTCCGTAGAACACTGTATCAGTAGTGGATAGAGATGAATAACCCTCAAAATATAACACAGGATTTTTCATGCTCGCAAGACGTAGGGAAGCTGGTTTGTCCGGTTCGTTTTGTTCATCTGGTCTGTCTCGCTCAACCAAAGAAACTAAATAAACCAAACAAACGAGAACAACCAGTTGACTAGCGAGATCGTGAGGGCCGTTTCGGATCCGGCATTTCGAAGTTATCCTTTTGGCTGTTCCACCATTCCGTCCACTCGATCGTCCAGTCCTGTCGATCTTGTTTGGTTGATATCTCCCAATCGTGAAACTCCGTTTCATGTCTAGTCAAAATCCAGAGCGATTGCACCGCTGAAAGTCCGACAAATCGTTCCTCATCGGCAATCATCCCGATCAGAACCGGGACCACCGTCTTCTCTCTGACATACCGAGCTTCGAACGCAGCTGCTTTCCGAATCGTTGAATTCTGATCTTTCGCCATCACTTCAATCGCGTCCACAGTTTTCGCCGGATCCAGTCGAACGGCCACCCGTAACGCATGCTCGCGCACCCGCGGAATCTCGTTCGGTTCCTTGGCCGCTGCAACAAGGGCCGGAACCGCCGAGGTGGCCTTCAACATCGAAATCGTTTCAATGACGTTATAACGAATGCGCGGTCCCGGCATGGTCAAGCCCTTGACCAGCACCGGTATGGATGGTTCGCCGAGGTGCACAAATTCCCCGATAGCCCAAAATTCTTGCTTGCCTTCCAGTAACGGCAGGAGCGATTCTGCCCGCTGAGTCTCCTCGGCCGTCAACGGTCTCGTATTCTGGGAAAGAGATTCAGCCGGCTGGTGCAGTCCCTTCGGAGGCGCCTCATACGGCACCTGAACAGGGATGGCCCACCATTTCCCGATAGGCTCAGCCCACAGAGCCTGAACCGATCCGAACGTCAGCGACATCACGACGATCACCCACCAACCAGCACATCGTTGCTGCACGGTTATCCCCTTTCTCATTTCAATGATTCGCAGTTCGGCGATGAACGATTTCGTATAAGACCGGCAAGACAACCAGAATCAGCACCGCGGCCGTCAGCATCCCTCCCACCACGACGAGTGCGAGCGGTTTTTGCGCCTGCGATCCAATGCCCGTCGCAAGCGCGGCGGGTAGGAATCCGATGGCTGCGCCCAACGTGGCCATGAGAATCGGACGCATCTCCACATCAGCTCCCTTCCGAATGGCCTCGCGAAGGGTCAACCCCGTCTGCCGAAAATCCTCAATCCGGGAGATCAATAATACTCCACCAAGGATGGCGACCCCAAGCGTGGAAATGACTCCGACCGCAGCAGAGATGCTGAAACTGGTATGAGCGACCGCAAGCGAAACGGCTCCTCCGACCAGCGCAAAGGGTACGGTACTCAATATCAGGAGCGCATTCTTAATCGAATCGAACGCGTTGTACAAGAATAAGAAAATGATCACCAGACTGACCGGCACCACCACCGCCAATCGTGTTTGCTCATCCTTGAGTTGATCATATTCACCGGCCCATTCCATGCGATACCGATCGGGAAGGTCTACCTCCTTGGTAAGACGAGCTTGGGCCTCATCGATCGTACTTTGAAGATCGCGATCCCGCACACTGAACTTGATTGGAATATACCGTTGGTTATTCTCGCGGTAGATAGTGAATGCACCGGTCTGTGTTTTGACGGAGGCCACCTGCTTTAGAGGAATGCGCGCCCCATCCGGCGTGCTGATCAGGATATTGCCGATTGCGTCGACATCCTGTCGGAACTCGGGAAGAAACCGGACGACGAGATCGAATAACCGTTCCTCATCATAGACCTGGGTCACAGCCTGGCCTCCAATGGCGGCCTGCACGACGGCATTCACATCCGTCACGAGCAACCCATAGCGCGCAATCGCGTCACGATCGACCTGGATTAACAGATTTGGTTGACCCATGAGCCGGAAGATCCCCAGATCCTTCACGCCATTGACCTGCTGCATGACACGCTCGATCTCGGTGGCCAGCGTCTCCATCATGTTCAGATCGGGTCCGAACAGCTTGATGGAGTTCTCTCCCTTCACACCCGACATGGCTTCTTCCACGTTGTCTTGAATGACCTGCGAAAAATTGAAGATAACGCCGGGGATGTCTTTCAGCCGCCCTTCGATTTCTTCAATCAGCATATCTTTACTCAACTTTGACCGCCATTCCTTTTCCGATTTGAGATTAGCCAGAAACTCGGCATTGGAAAAGCTCGCCGGGTCGGTGCCGTCGTCCGGACGGCCCAACTGCGACACGACAGTCGTGACTTCGGGCGATTCGCGGAAGATCCGGCGAATCTCAGTCGTCAACCGCGCCGCCTGATCGAAAGAAATATCCACTGGCATCGTGGCGCGAACCCAAAGATTTCCCTCTTCCAATGCCGGCATGAACTCCCCTCCAATCGACCGGAACACGCCGACGGTCAGCAATGAAAGCCCGACACAGGCGCCGACAATGGCAGCGCGATGATCTAACGCCCACTCCAACATGCGGTTATAGAGTCGCCGGACAACTCGCACGACCAGCGTATCGTCCTGACGAATTTTCCCCCGGAGGAGGAAGGAGCACAACACAGGTGCCAACGTAAATGCCATCAACAGCGCACCTACCAAGGCAAACCCATAGGTGATGGACATGGGGGCGAAGATCTTTCCCGGTACACCGGTCATCGTGAACAGCGGAATGAACGCGACCACAATGATGGCCGTGTAATAGGAAATCGGGCGTCCAACCTGCCGAGCGGCCCGCACGATCCGCTGCTCGACCGTCAGTCCATGCGTCGTTCCCTGTGTCAGATGGAAAAAAATGCTTTCCACCATGATCAGCGTGGCATCCACAATAATGCCGAAATCGATGGATCCGAGCGAAATTAAATTAGCTGACTCCCCAACGAGGACCATCATTGAAAAGGTAAAAAGCAACGACAGCGGAATGGTCGAGGCCACAATGAGCGCCGCGCGAAAATGTCCCAAGAATAAGAAGATGACGAAAAAGACCAACGTCACGCCGCCGATCAGAATATTCGTGACGGTTTCCACCGTCGTATGGATCAAGGCCGTACGATCATAGAACGTATTGATCTTGACACCGGTCGGCAACTTCCGTGTATTGAGGTCCTCAACCTTACCTCGAACCTTTTCGAGGACGTTCAGCGCCTTGTATCCTCGCTGAAGCAGCACGACACCTTCGACGACATCGTCCCGGTCATCGATGCCGACCTTTCCCAACCGAACACGAGACCCTACCGCGACATTGCCCAGGTTTCTGATGAATACGGGTGTTCCATTTTTTTCCGCAACCATCACGTTTTCTATATCGGCAATCCCATTGATGAGGCCCAACCCACGAATGTTGTAGTTCTGGGGACCAATGGTCAGATAACTGCCTCCAACATTGGCGTTACTATTGGTCAAGGCGGACATCACCTGTGACAGATTGACGCCGTAGCTGATCAATCGCCCCGGATCGACATCGACGTGATACTCTTTGGTCGTCCCTCCGAAGGCGGTTACGTCGATCACACCGGGGATGCGACGGAACTCCCGACGGACCTGCCAATCCTGAATCGTTTTCAAATCCGTGAGTGTGGTCTCGCCGCTTCCTGTGAGTTCATACCGATAGATTTCGGCAATCGTCCACCAGGGAGACAGCGACGGCGCCACCCCGGGGGGCAATTGCACCGAGATGAGACGATTCAGCACCTCCTGACGGTCGCGAAAGATATCCGTATCGAAATCGAAATAGACCTTGATGTCGCTCAGCCCAAAAATCGACAGGGATCGAATGTCCGTCAGGCCAGGCATACCATTGAGTGCAACCTCGATGGGAATGGTAATTTGGCGTTCAACCTCTTCTGCCGACCACCCGGGCTGCTGGGTAATCAATTCGACCATCGGCGGCGAGGGATCGGGGTAGGCAATAACGTCGAGGGTATGAAAGGCATAGAGCCCGCCGAAAAAGAGAAGAAAACCCAGGGTACAGACCATGACCCGCTGGACCAATGAGAGCTCAACGATTTTGGCGATCATGGGGGTGTTATGAGAAGCCAACTCGCAGGAAAAGAAAGGCCATATGGAACATCATGGTTTCGCGGTGCCGGAGGAAGGAGGGCAGGCTTGTGATTCGGTCGACCGGCAGCTGGCTTCCTGCCCCTTGACCAAGACCGCGCCTTTGGTCACGATGCGTTGTCCCGACGTCAGGCCTTCCAATACACGCACATGATCCGCTGAAATCGTGCTTACTTTGACGTCTCGTCTCACATAGTGGCCGGTGCCTTCGACGACGTATACAAATTCCTTCCCATTCTCTTCCAATACCGCTTCGCGGGGAATCGTCAGAAGCAATATGGACTCTCCGACTTCAATGTGAAGACGCGCGAACATTTCCGGTTTCAGGCGATGATCCTTATTGTCGACCACCGCATGCAGCTTAATGGTTCTTGACGTGGGGTCTACGACATCGCCGATGGTAGTCACGGTGGCGGGGAAATTCACGTCGGGGTAAGCCTCCACTTTGACCTTCGCCTGCTGTCCCTCCTTCACCAAAGCAAGATAGGCAAGATCCCGTTCATACACATCGGCGATCACCTGCAGGACATCGAGGTCGGCTACCGTGAACAAGATCTGGCCCGAGTCTCCACCGATCGACTCTCCGGGCGTCACGTTCCGCTCCACGACAATTCCGGTTAACGGACTTTTCATCTCGAATCGCGACGTAACCTTTTGTCGTTCGAGTGGTTTATCCAGTTCCTGAGCGGGAACCCGCAACGACAACAACCGGTCTTTCGCACGACGGAATTCCGCGCGTGCCTTGATCAATTCATTTTCCGCTTGGTTGAGATCTTTTAACGCCAACGCCTTAGACTCGTACAGGTCTTTGGCCAACTCATAGGCGTGTGATGTGTATTGCAGCTCCGAGTGTTCCCTGGCATAGTCCGAATAGGCATGGGCAACGTCCTGGCTGTCCAATACCAACAGCACACTCCCCGCCTGCACATGCTCACCCAAATGCGCCCGTACCTCAAGGACCCGCCCTTGGAGTGGAGATGAAATTCTGGAATAGTGATCTTCCACGTAGGCGACCTTCCCGACCAAGGTCAGGTCATGGGCGCCAGACCCGAGTTCGACGAGAGCCGTTTCCACTCGCGGATGCGACTCTATGGTCAATCCAGCTTTTGGAGGTGTCGTGGCGGCGGCATTGGAGACGGCAGGTTCATCACCTCTCCCACACGCAAAGAGAACGAGGGCGATGAAGACGACAGTCCAAGCCGGCGCCAAGAATGAGAACCGGCAAGATTCATTTCTATGCTGAGCCTTCGTCTCAACCTTGACCCTGCTCTTCACGACATGATCTCCTGCCCTACGGCGCTTTCTAATTGGAAGAGGTGATGCTGATAGTTAAACAAGGCTTCGATATAGTTTTGCTGAATGGCCCTCGAAGTTCGCGCGGCATCGAGCAAATCGAGAATCGTCGCACCGCCTCGTTCATAGGCCCGTTCGACAATCGTAAACGTAGAGCGGGCGTCGTCCAGCACCTCACCGAAATAGGCTTCGACCAACCGCCGGTCCTGCAGCAAGTTGCGATAGGCCACCTCCACCTCATTTTCAACGAGATTGACCGTCTTGTCTAAGTCTGCTTGCGCCGACTGGAGAGAGACCTCCGCTTGGTGAATCCCGCCTTGATTCCGGTTAAATAAGGGCAATGGAATACCGGCGTTGAGTGCAAATTGGCCAGGATTGTCCGGCCCACGCGATCCCTGAATCGCGTAGCCTGCTCCGATCGTCACATCGGGAACCCGGTAAGCCATGGCCAGTTTCAGGTCGGCTTCACGCTGGGACAAGGTATGGCGTTTGGCTCGGATGTCGGGGCGTACGGCTAGAGCTGCCACTTGCAACTTGTCGATATCAGGATCGACCCGACGGAAGCCCAACTCCGTGGTCAATTCCAGCACAGTTTTGGGGGATAACCGGAGTAACTGACGAAGATCGCCTCTTGCCGATTCTGCCTCCTGCAGGGCTTGAATCACTTGAGCGTTGAAATCCACTGTCTGCAAGCGAATCCGAATCAGATCGACTTCGGCGATATACCCCTTTTTGAATCGAATGGTATTGATGTCGAGGATACGGGTAAACCGTTCGCGATTCTCTTCGGCCAATGCCAGCCTGCGTTGAGCCAGCTGCACTCGGTAATAGGTGTCCTTGACGGTGAACCCGAGCTGGCGCACCGCATCTTCGAAGGCCGCTTCTGCCGATTGCGTGCCGAACCCCGCACTTTCGATGCGATAGCCCCGTTTTCCTGCTAACTCGAACAATTGAGAGGCTTGCGTAAACAGTTGCCCGCTATTGGACAGCGTTCTCCCTTGTATAGTGGAGCCCTGTGTTCCAACCGACAATACGGGATTCGGAAAGAGTCGCGCAGTGACCTCCTGCCCTTTTCGATACTCAATCCCATATTTGGCAATGAGCACATCGAGGTTCTGAGTGAGGAACAATCCCAGTGCGTCGTTCAAGCTGAGACGCAATGCCTTGGATGCGACGATGGTGTGGTCAGAAACCGGGGAGGGCGAGGCGGCACGAGCGTAGGAAAGATACGCAGAACTTGTCAGAAAGCTGAGAATGATCATGTACCAGATGAGAGGCATCATCGACCCACAAACAGGGACTTGGACCGAGATATACTACTGCCCAGGTGAGAGCCTGAGCACCCTTCTCCACACCATCCTCTCAATCAAGTCTGTAGTATACAGTGAGTGTCAGATGATGCAAGACCCTAAGAGAGCAGCAGCGGCTCATCGCGCGTCGTCAAGGCAAGGTGCGAGTGTTGTAGGATGGCGCTTACAGATGGACTATCCGGCTGCTGATAGCCCCGGCCTGGCCAAAGCATTAGGGTACTGTTCGGAATACCCTTCACAGTCGTAAACTGGCACTGGGAAGCCCTGAGGCGATATTGTATGGACCGACAGGATGTGCGTTAATCTACGCTAAGAATTGACACCATGCAGATGCCTCATGAAAGACATATTTGGATCGGATTAGGGATTGCACTTCTGCTGTTCCTCAGTATGACTGTGGTTGTCTACCGAAGCACGACTGGATTTATGCAAACAGCATCTCACGTTGCACGAAGTCATGAGATCCGTTTGACGTTCGAACACATGCGGACGTTGATCGATGATATCGATACCGGGCATCGTGCCTATGTAATCTCCGGGGAAACCATCTTGTTGGAGCCCTACCACGGAGCGGTAAACCTCATACGAGACAAACTCAAACAAGCCAGAGAACTGACAGCAGATACTCCGCGCCACCAGGAACACCTCAACCGACTGGAAAAGTTGGTCGCAAGCCAGCTTGACGTTGCCGAACAGTCACTCACTGTAGCCCGCACTCAGGGGATCGCGACGGCACGTGCGCTCATGCAGTCAGACCAAAGCAGCCGAGAGATCGAAGAGATTCATCAGCTCCTCAAGGACTCTATCGATGACGAGGTAGGAGAGATATCGGAACACTCAAAACGCAGCACGGCATTGGGCGAATCAACCATCATGTTTGTGGGTGGAGGAAGTCTCTTGGTCCTGGCGTTCGTGCTCGGAGCAGGAGGCGTCTACAAGTTGGATCTTTCGAGACGTCAACGGGCCGAGGAGGCGCTGAGGGCGAGTGAAACCAAACAAGCATTGATCATGCGGACATTATCGGTGGCATCCTATTCCGCACTGGCGTCTGGGAACTTCGGGGCGCTTTGGGTGAGCGAGAATATCGACGTGATCACCGGATTCTCCAGTACCGCCTTTTTACAAGATGCGGATCTCTGGGCTTCGCGCCTCCATCCAGCCGATCGAGAGTGGGTCCTCACTGCATTTCAACAAATCCCTCGGACAGGCACGGTCAGTACCGAATATCGATGGCAAGTCGCCGATGGGACCTATCGCTGGTTCCTTGACAATGCCGTGCTTCAAAAGAATCCGGACGGCACAGCAAAAGAGATCCTCGGCATTTTGATCGATATTACCTCGCAGAAGGAGATCGAGGATAGGCTCAGGCAAACCAACGACCGGCTCACCGCACTCATCAACGCATCACCGATCGGGATCGTGATCCTCGACGCCGATGGACTCTGCCAACTCTGGAATCCGGGAGCGGAACATATCTTCGGCTGGTGCGAAGCCGAAGTACTGGGGCGCCCCCTTCCGACTGTGGCGCCGGAGCAATCGGACGAGCACCGTTACTTGCGTGAACGCGTGATGAAAGACGAAGCCTTTACAGATCTGGAAGTCGTGCGCTACAAGAAGGATGGAACACCCGTGTATATCAGTCTGTCGACGGCACCCCTTCGGGATTCAAGCGGCACCATTTGCGGAGTGCTCGGCCTCATGGCCGATATGACGCAACGCAAGCAAGTCGGGCTCGAACTCAGCCACTCCCGAGACCAGCTGCGGGCCCTGGCAAAGCGGTTAGAGTCGGTGCGGGAGGAAGAAAGTTCTCGGATCGCCCGTGAGATTCACGATGAGTTGGGGCAAGCCATGACCAGTTTGAAGCTTGATTTGTCCTGGGTGGCGAGACGGCTCTCCATCCCTGAGACGACCGACAGTCGGAGACAAATGCTCGAACGGATCCAGGGTACAATGCAGCAGCTGGAGATCACGATCCAGACGGTACGCGCGATTGCAACCACATTGCGACCCAGTGTGTTGGACGAGCTTGGATTGGCGGCCGCTCTCGACTGGCAGACGCGAGATTTTGAGAAGCGAACCGGGATACGATGCGAATGGTCGATGCCGCTGATTCCCATTCCGATCGGACCGGATCAGGCCACAGCAATCTTTCGTATCTATCAGGAAATCCTCACCAACGTGGTACGTCATGCCCAGGCCTCCAACATCCGAATCCATTTGGACATTACCCCCGGCTGGCTCTTGTTTGAGGTCTGCGATAATGGTCGGGGTATTCCAGACTCCACCCTGGCCAATCAAAATTCCTTGGGGCTGCTTGGAATGAGAGAGCGGGCTGCACAATGGGGTGGCGACGTATCGATCCTGGGGGCTGAAGGAGTAGGGACGACCGTGAAAGTTCGGTTGCCGCTTTTGAAAGGGATCGCATAATGCGGATTCTGATCGCCGACGATCACCCATTTGTGCGCCGTGGTGTCAAGCAAGTGCTACTCGATGAGTTTCCGGGAGTAGTGATTGGGGAAGCGTCCACGGCTCCAGAAGTACTTGAGCTGTCGGGAAAGCATCAGTGGAATTTAATCGTCCTGGACCTGACAATGCCGGGAAGGGACGGGCTGGACGCCTTGCATGAGTTGAAATCACGCAGCCCCGAAACTCCGGTACTCGTCCTGAGCATGCACCCGGAGGACCAATTCGCCGTACGGGTTCTTCGAGCCGGAGCCGCCGGGTACCTCACCAAGGAGAGTATTCCGGAAGAACTGGTGCAGGCTGTCAGGAAAATCATGGCAGACGGAAAATACATTCGCCCCTCGATCGCCGACCTCCTCGCGACGCAACTTCAGCAGGGTGATGCCAATCAGCCGCCTCACGCCAGACTGTCGGATCGTGAGTTCCAGGTCTTGGGTTTAATTGCCCATGGCAAAAGCGTCACACATATCGCCGAAGAGCTCTCACTCAGCGTAAAAAGTGTCAGTACCTACCGAGCACGGATTGTGGAAAAACTCCATCTCAAGTCGACCGCAGATCTGACCAGGTATGCGCTCGAACATCGTTTGATCGTTTAACCTATTTTATTGCTACTTCTCTTTGTCGATCCCAAGCCCTTCGTAAACTCGTAGGGGACATCCCACAGCAATTCTGCTGAACCTCTGGCATCGAAATTGGTTGCTGTCTGATCGCATCCTATTCTGATGTGGTGCGTAATGCTGAACACGGGTGATGAACTTCAGGAGAAATCGACATGCCCTGTGAGAGGTGTGGCGGATTTATGGTCTTCGATGCGTTTTGCGATCCTCCGGAACAGGAACCCCCTCTGGGAGCCGGCCCGATTCGGTGCCTGAACTGCGGGAACCTTGAGGATACGATCATTCGTGCCAACAGAGCGAATTCTCATGTGCAGAAATATCCCTCCTCGATGGTACAGACCCAAAGGAGCTGCACTTAAAGGAGCTCGCTCATGGACGCATCGGTACAGATGCACACAAACAATTCTACTACGTCGAACGCCCCTCGCATGTCTCCGCGGTGGACTTGGGCATCCCAGCGTAGCGCCATCGCCATACCTTCGTGAACGGGAAAGGCAGATACCTCGTGCTCGCGCACTGTAGCTGACAAACAGCGGAGACAACATCGCATAGAACGTGTGTCCGAAAATGAACCTGCCACGACGAGGAGCCCGTATGGATGGATATGGGAAGCGAGTCCTGGTCATTGACGACGGTACTGGTTGCCGAGCGCTTTTGGAGGCCCAGCTGGCACAAGAAGGCTATGCCGTGCACACAGCCTATTTTGGAGTAGAAGGATTCGCGGAAGAGGTGCGGAAACGACGCTTCGACGCCGTCATCGCAGATGATCATATGCCCGGATTCACCGGCCGTGAGTTCGTCAAGTTCTGTCGGATCACTTGGCCAGATACTCCTCTGGTTCTCCTGATGGGAGCACCCAACGACTCGGCTGATTCTGCAGATGACTCCGGCGCGGCCGCGTACATTCGTACACCCTATGACGCGGCGATGCTCCTGAGCGTGCTGCACAGCGTTACCCAACAGATTTCGATCGAGCACGCACCCTTCCCGCACATGCAGGCGACTCGACGAGGAGGAGCACATGATGGATAACCATGGCATAAGAATTCTTGTCGCAGAGGATGACGATTCCAATCGAAGCTTACTGGCAGTCCTCCTTGAACACGCACAGTATGAGGTCCATCTTGCCGCTAACGGGTACGAGGCGCTGGAATGTATGTTCAAAGGGGCGGTCGATGCAGTCGTGACAGACTGGCATATGCCCAGATTGAGCGGGGCGGATTTCCTTTCCCTTAGCCGTATCTTATGGCCGAACGTCCCCGTCATCGTTGTTTCGGCTTACGCTGCCCCTTCCGTTGAAGGACTTCCACGAGGAGCCTTTGCCTGGCTCATCAAACCATTTGAGTCGAAAGTATTGTTGCAAGTCCTCCAAACCGCTGTCCAATCAACCGCTCACCTGCGCCAACCCGTCACTGCCGCACCACTGCCATGACCATGTCTTGCCCCACTCATTCTTCATGCATTGGATTAGGTTTGTGGACCCGTCTCTTCTGTTTGAATTCGATCTGAAGATCATCGTTTCGCGGGCACAGTCCCAACTGCGAGCACTGGGGATGTATCAGAGGCCGGCGGGGTATAGGATTGACAGGTTGCCAGAAGCGCCGTAGGCTGATCGAACTTGTAGGCGAGGATATGATCACAAAGACTATCGGCGTGGGGCTGGTCTTGGGCAGCCTTCTCATGACGCTCGGCTGCTCGACGTCGCCAACTCCATCAACGAACTCCGATACCGTGCGACAACATGCCGATACGGCCTTTCAACAGCTCACGGCGCAGGAGCATTCGCAGAATCAAGCCGTCCCTCAATCCTCACCTCAAGTTTTGGACTCCACAACCCAGCCACAACCATCCGCTCAAAAGAGCCTGCAGATTCCCCTCGCGGAGATCGGCTCATCCGACGGCGAGCAGATTCGTGCCATGGGATATGGCGATCTCACGAAGGGGCTCTACCTGTGCCAACACTCGGCTGATCTGGCTGCACGGGTGGAGTTGTCGAAGCTCGTCCGCGTCCAGGTCACAGAAAAGTCAGTGGATCGGATCCGCGAGCGAAGCGGAAAGGACGCCGAGCAAGATATCGAAGTCATTCGAGAAGGTCTGGTAAACGAAGTGCTGACCGGCGTGCGGATCGTCAATCGCAACGTGGACAAAGAGGCAGGCATCTGTTCGAGTACCGCAGTGATTTCGAAGAAGAACCTCGGCACGAATCCGGCTTCCAGAGGCGACGCGAACTTCAGTGCGCCACAATAACATTTTACTCGCGTAGTCCGGGCATGCGGGATGGCATTGGCCTGCTCGTAGGAGAGGCGTGGGTTCGGAGTGCTGACAGGGGATGTTACCGATGACGCCGAAATCCTGTCAGAAGTCCGGGGTGAAAAAACCAGATGGTGCGATTGAATGACCTGTCGGCAGATGCAATAAGGACAGCGCTCAGTAGTCGAATCCCACCTTTGAATTGGAGTCACGCAGATGCTTGCGGACCCGGACTTGTTCATGGTGCTTGCGCAACAGTTGACGTCGAATGACGTCACGATCCTCGGCCACGATGCGCACCAATCGATCGACATCTTCCGCATGCTCACGAACCAATTCGGACAGCTTGGCCATTTGGCTCTCAAGATGCTCTAGCCGCGAGAGGGCATCCTTTCGGCGGTCCACGGCCAGCTTCTGAACCACCTTCTGTTTCACCAGCGATGAGACCAGTACATCCCGCTTCATGCTCACTCCTTTGCTCGAAAATTCACGAATATCTCTATGCTGTCCAGAGTAGTATCTTCTCAGATTCTCTCGATGTCAACGAGTGTGCTTTCTTTCTATTTACTCAGCGTCCTGCTACAATTCCCGGCAATGCCAAACATGTTCACCATGGTGCTGGCTGGTGGGAAGGGTGAACGTCTATATCCCCTCACCGAACATCGAGCCAAACCGGCGGTTCCCTTTGGCGGAAAATATCGGATTATCGATTTTACCCTCAGCAATTGCCTCAACTCCGGACTTCGAAAAGTCGCCGTCCTCATCCAGTACAAATCCCACTCGCTCGACCGTCATATTCGCACAGGGTGGAATATTTTTAACGGCGAACTCGGCGAATTCATCGCGTCAATTCCGCCCCAGCAGCGCATCAGTGAAGAATGGTACCAAGGCACCGCCGACGCGGTCTACCAGAACCTGTTTCTCCTCGACAACGAACAAGCAGACTTTGTCCTGATCCTTGCCGGCGACCATATCTACAAGATGAACTATATGGAGATGTTCTATTGGCTGGTCGCAAAGAGCGCCGATGCCGTGGTCGGCGCGATCGATATTCCGATCGAAGAAGCTAATCGATTTGGCGTGATCCACGTGGATCAGGAATACAGGATTACCGATTTTCAAGAGAAGCCGAGTCACCCGCCTTCGATCCCCAATGATCCGGGCCATGCCTTTGCGTCCATGGGGATCTACTTGTTTCGTACCAGCGTCCTTCGCGAACACTTGACTGCCAATGCCCACGAGGGCGGGAGTCACGACTTCGGCAAAGACATCATTCCCCGAATGATCCGCGACCAACGTGTCTACGCCTATAAATTCATCGACGCGAACAATAAAGAGGTGAAGTATTGGAGGGACATCGGCACCTTGGACGCATACTGGGAAGCCAACATGGACCTCGTCGCCGTGGATCCTCTCTTCAATCTTTACGATCAAGACTGGCCGATTCGAACCTATCAAGGACAGTTTCCACCGGCGAAATTCGTCTTCGCACAAGACTATCAAGGCGGCAGGATGGGGGTGTCCCTCGATTCCATCGTGTGCGGCGGCTGCATCTTCTCCGGCGGCCGGGTGCAAAACTCGGTGGTTTCACCGAATGTCCGTGTGCAGGACAATGCGGACGTGCGCGAATCGATCATCATGGAGAATGTGGTAATCGGCGCACACTGCCGAATCAGACGAGCCATCATCGACAAGGATGTCATCATTCCGCCCAACTCGGAAATCGGGTACGACCGAGAAGCCGACGCCCAGCGATTTACCGTCACCGAATCCGGATTGGTCGTGATTGCAAAGGGAATGAAACTGCATGCCTCCCTCGATTCATCCGGTTGATCTGATTCTCGCTCTTCGCGACAAGCACTTGACCCCTGCCATCGTGTTTCTGACGTCGCGCCGTGCCTGCGACGAAGCCATGCAGGCATTCGACCACAGCAACATTCACCTTCCACCTCCTCGCCAGGAGGCCATCGCCGCCGTGCTGGGAAAAGTCATCGCCCAATATCCCAGCATCGCCGAGCACCCGCTCATCCCCACCGTTCAACGTATCGGTGTGGCTGCACATCACGCAGGCCATCTCCCCTCGTGGAAGATCGCGGTTGAGGAACTGATGCGTCACGGCTGCCTCGATGCGGTCTTCGCCACGACTACATTGGCCGCCGGAGTCGATTTCCCTGCGCGGACCGTCATCATTACGCAATCCAGTATTCGCAAGTCACGCGACTTTACGGATTTGACGATCGGCGAAGTGCAGCAGATTGCAGGCCGCGCCGGACGCCGTGGAAAAGACCTCGTGGGCTTCGCCATCGTTACCCCCTCGCCCTACATCGATTTGCACGTGCTGACCAAGGGTTTTACCGGCCATCCGGAAGCGATTAACAGCCAATTCCTCATCAGCTATCCGATGGTTCTGAACCTCTTGAAGGCCCATCCTCTGGACCAAATCCAACCGATTCTGGCCAAAAGTTTTGCGCAATTTCAGCTCAACCAGCGCGCCGAGGTCCTCGAACGCAAGCTGGACGATCTGCGCGATCAGATGGAACCGTTCGGGCCGCGCGTCTGCACGGACTGGATTACAGAATGGCAGACGTTCGACCAGGTCCGCCGGCAGAAATCGCACCGTGCTCCCGTCAGGAGACACGAGCCGCCGGAAGTCGCCGCACGCTTTCACTTTCTCACTCCTGGTCGCGTGGTGGGCATCGGCCGCAGCCGAGGCGTAGTTCTCCGCCAATATCGCAGCAAGGGACAGAAGAGCCCGATGATTACGGCCCTGCGGCAAGGGGGCGGCATCACTGAATCTCCCGCCTCCACCGTCACGGAAGTATCCGACCGCATCCTCGACTGCGTGGATGCGCCGGTCTACCCCTGGTGCACGCCGGAGAGCGTGGAGGAGTTACTCCGGCACCTGGAGGAGTTGCCGGGGAGGCTGCCGGAGCTTCCCATCCTGGTTCCGAAGGAGGATGAGCCGATTCCGGATGCTATCGTGCAGACCTTGGGCGATTTTGCCTGCCCGTCCTGCCCTTCACGATCCGCCTGTCAAAGAGATCATCCCCGCGCTTCCAAACTTCGCCAGGAACAACAGCGCCACCTCAAATCCATTCAGGCACTGCGAACAAGTCTCTGGCACCGATTTCAAGAGAAGGTCGACGTCCTGCAACAGTTCGGTTACCTCACGCCGACGGCACATCTGACTGAAGACGGCGAGTGGGCCAGACTGATCCGCATCGACCATTCGCTGCTCATCACGGAGTTGATCAGAGCCGATGCGTTCAGCGGAGTCGATCCCTCGATGCTGGCCGCCGTGATGTCGAGCATTGCGCATGACGATGATCGTCCCGGCGCCTTTCCCCGCGTCAGTTCCGGCTTGGGTTCATTACTCGGGCAGGTCCGAAAACTGGCGGTGTCGCTTTCGCCGCACGAAGACCCCCCGCTTTTGCGGGCCGACATTGCCGCAGTGACGGAGCGGTGGATCGGTGATCCCACGCTGACATGGATCGGTCTCTGTAAGAGCACCACGATGGCTGAAGGGGATATCTATCGTCTCTTGGCACGAACGTTGGAATTCCTGTCACAGGTGCACACGCTCAAGGCCACGCATCCAGGATTGGCGGATACCGCCTCCAAGGCCATCGCCAACCTGCGCCGCGGCGTGCTGGAGGAATTACCATGAAGAAGGGGGTATGGGGGTATAGGGATAGCGGGATACGGGCGGCTCTCTTGTTACACTGTTACCGCGCTACCACGCTTTACCCCTTCAAACCATGACGACCCAAGAATTGGAACAGCTTCTGGCTCAACAACCGATCGCGCTCTTGCACCGACTTGCGCGAGGGCGTGTCCAACGGCATTTCCGCGCAGGCAAACGCCGATTGATCGAAATTTTATTGCGCCATTCCGCCGAGAATCGTGCAGGTTTTGAGTCCGACTTGCTGACCTTGATCGGCGAGCGACCGGCTCGACCCGTTCCACCCGTAACGCAATCCCCTGCTGCCAGGAAGCAGAAATCTTCTGCACCACAGCATCGCACGATTCACAAACCAGCCGAGCACGATCATGAGCCGGTCATTACCCTCTCCACCTGGTTGGAGGGATTGGGGGTACCGCCGCCGCAGACCTTTGTCCCCGATCACTGGCAAGAAGAGGCCGTCGCCAAACTGAGAGAGTGTGACGTGGTCGTGAGCGTACCGACGGGAAGCGGGAAAACCTATGTCGCTGTTGAAGCGGCTCGTGGAGCCATGGCGGAGAACAGAACGGTCATCTATACGTCGCCTCTCAAGGCCCTTTCTAATACCAAGTACACGGAGTTTTCAAAAATATTCGGCCCGGAGCAGGTCGGCATTCTGACCGGCGATCGACGTGACAACGGGCAAGCGCCCCTCTTGATTATGACAACGGAAATCTTGCGGAATCTGCTCTACGACGCCGGAGGCGGTGAGATCGACATACGGTTGGATACGTTAGGGCTGGTCATTATGGACGAATCGCAATACATCGCGGATCCGGAGCGAGGCGTCGTGTGGGAAGAAACAATCATCTTCTGTCCTAGCCAAGCACGGCTCCTCTTACTCTCCGCCTCAATCGGCAACCCCCACGATATTGCCGAGTGGCTGACTTCGATCAGGCCAACTCCCTGCCACTTGGTCCGCCACAGTACGCGCACCGTCCCGCTTCGCGCCGGCTATTTACATCCAAACGGCAAGCTTACACCACTATTCCGCACCGTTGGCATTCCCCACGGCCATCCAAGCCATCTCCATCCGGAAGCCAAACGGCTCTTTGCCCAATACGAAGACGAAACGCTGCCGACAGGACGCCGCCGGTAACCGTCGTGAACAGACGCTTAGAATATAAGGCTGAGGCTGGCGGTAAAACCGTGGCGCAAGGATTCGAACTGAGTGAGGGGATGAGATTCGGTGGATCCTATAGCAGGATGAACTGTAAGGTGACCGCTCAAGACTCGATTATAATACATACGGTATCCCAGGTTTGCCGCAAGGTTTGTCGTAATCATAAACCGTGCGCCGATGTCCGCATCGGCTCCCACCCCATAACCCACCATTGAGAAACTCGGGTCCTGACTCTTTCCAGCACATTGGGATCCTAAGCTTAGAATTCCACGTGGACAAGTTGTCGCG
>JADMIO011475827.1_pt1 | contig 19123 bp, 15 predicted proteins | sample 8958161 | NCBI WGS metagenome assembly JADMIO01 (sample SAMN16585339, study PRJNA669376) | soil metagenome | isolation source: Crop rotation soil | place: USA: Cullars Rotation, Alabama | collected 2011
GGGCCGCGGGCCATCCGGGGTGGCCACGCGCGATGATGACCGCCTCGAGCCGTGCGGTCGTGACCTCCCACACCAGTGCCGAGTAGGCGCCGGCCACGCGGTCCGTGATCTGGAGGGTGCCGCCGACGTTACACCGATCGGGGGCCCGCGGGCTGTGGAGGGGCCGCGTCCCGAGCAGGGCACCGGCGGCCAGGCACGCGACACCCACCAGAGCGCCGCGCCGCCTGAAAAATCTGTCCATAATCCCTCCTCATGATCTCTTGACGCCTAACGCCAGAAGTTGACCCTGTACGAGCATCAAAACAGACGCGGCGACGCAGCCGCCGCGGCTTTAGCGTCCTTGTCACGTCCAACGGAACGGTAGGCGTCAGCCTCACGGAATCGAGGAGGGTCGCAGACTGGGGTCGCGGGCGAGGCCGGCTTGAATCGAGTCCCCCTGCACAGGGTCGCAGGCGGGCTGCCCCAGCGCGAACGGCGGTGTAACGTGCATGGTCCGGATGGTGACTGGAACGCTGTCAGCGCGGTCAATCAACACGACGTTATCAGTCCCCAGGCGCACCGGACGGTTGCCCACCCACGCCACGCCGCTGTCGCGTTCATAGACCAGCATCAGGGCGCCGGCGCCAACGCCGGCGAGGAGACGTTGGCGCCCTCCGGGCAGTGGTGGTGGACCCTCGAAGGTGCCGGACGGCGGGGGCTCGCTCGTTCAGCCCGGGCGCCCGCGCGCGAGGATGACCACCTCGAGTCGGGGGATCCCGTCGGTCGCGTTGGTGACCGAGAAGGCGCCGCTGACGCGTTCCGAGAGGGTGAGTCCCCCGCTGAGGTTACAGCCACCTGAGGATTGCGCGCCCAGCTGCGGAATCACGCAGATCAGTGCGCTGGCCACGAGACTTCTGGCCGTGCCGCCGCGCCGACAACCGGTGGCCATAGCTACCTCCGGAACGCGTGTTGACGCCTAACGCCAGATACAACGACCGTTAGGCAACCGATCAGAGCGCTGTCAAGCAACGACCGTCATGCCAGTAGGCGCTCGAGTCCGTCCCACGAAGAGCGAGTCGGCTTTCGTTCGCGGGGATCGAGCAGCCCGACTTCCTCGAGCGTGGCGTCCATGCGCGCACAATTACAGGGAGCGCACGCGTTAGGGCGCTCCGGCCAGCGTTGACATGGTCCGATGAGGCGCACCATCCTTGGACAACCTCAACCCGAGACATGGCGCGCCCAAGACAGTCGAGTCAGCTGCCATCGCTCGCTGTGACACTTGTCACGTACACGCTGCTGCTCGCGTGCACCCCGACTCGTGACGCTCTGCCAGTTGCGAGCACCACGCCGCCCGCTGCCGAACGTTGGTGTGATCATCTCCCGCGCGCTGGCAACGCGGCCTTGCCGCGGGTGACGGTCGCGACCGACTGGTTCGAGGTCTATCGAGTCGCGACCGGAGTCTTCGCCCTCGTGGAGAGCCGCCAGTTCCAGGAAACCATCTCGTATCTCATTGTTGGCGAACGCGGCGCGTTACTGTTCGACACCGGGCTCGGCGTCGTACCGATTCGCCCGGTCGTGGAGGAGTTGACCTCTCTGCCGGTGCGGGTGCTCAACTCACACACGCACTACGACCACGTCGGCGGCAATGCGGAGTTTGGGGACATCCTCGCGCGCGACACGCCGTACACCCGTGCCAATCAGCGCGGCTTTCCCCATGAGGAGCTGGCGGGAGAGGTGGCAGCCGAGAGTTTCTGCGGGGCGCCGCCGTCGGCCCTCGACACCGCGATGTTTTACACCCGTCCCTGGAAGGCAACGCGAACCGTTGCCGACGGCGACACGATCGATCTGGGAGGTCGCGTCCTTCGGGTCGTGGCGGTACCCGGACATACGCCGGATGCGGTGGCCTTGCTCGACAGCGCAGGAGGGCTTCTCTGGACGGGCGACACGTACTACGACGCTCCCGTCTGGCTCTACGTTCCCGAGACCGATCTCGACGCGTACGAGCGATCGATCGATAGACTGACGCAGCTTGCCCCGTCCCTTACGCGTCTGCTTCCGGCGCACAACGTCGCGACGGCTGAGCCGACCCGCCTGTCCGAGATGAAGTCGGCGATCCGTGCGGTGCGCAGGGGAAAGGTGCGCGGGACGGTGCTGCCGCCGAACCGGGTCGAGTTTCGCTTCGATCATTTCGCGATCCTGACCTCGCAGCCACTGCTCGACGGTCGGACGGGGGATCGTTCGCGCGGAGGATCCGGACTCACCTCCTGGAAGTAGTGGCTCTGTGGTGCGCGGGTTGGCCGCGTCAAGCGCCCCATCCACAGGTGGGCCCCGGGGCTTCCCTCACCACCTTCCGGTGGCCGCGCGCGGTGCGTTCTGGGTAGCAACTCCGCGACGGCCGGCCTAACGCCCGAGTTCAGCTGCAAGGCCGCGGGGTTGGAACCGTGGGTGCGGCTGGGACGCTGCGCGGCCTTGTCCGCTGCAACGATTCGTTAGGCGGCGGCGAGGTAGAACACGCCGGCCGCCAGCGCCGCGCAGAGCGGCGAATATAGCGCGGTGTCCCGCCGGGCGAACGCGCTCCGCCGCTCCCGCTTGAACAGGCCCACGTAGCGGAAGTCGCCGACCGCCCGGAGGGCGAGCACGGCGCCGAGGCCCCATGCCCCGACGCGGTAGACGGCGGGCGGGATCGGGAGCGCCGCCACCCCACCCTGTCCCAGGACGACCGCCGCGGCGGCCAGCAGCGCGCCGGCGACGACGAGCGTCCCGCCCACGGTGGGGCGGAACAGCGGCGTCCCGTCGGCGCGCGTCGGTACGGTCTCCCCGGCCGCCCCGCCGGCCAGCGACCAGTACACGTGGATCGCCGCCAGGGCCGTGAACACAGTGGCGAGGAGGAGCGCGAGGGGGTACGACGCAGGCATGGCGCCCTATCGGTATTTGGAGGTGTGTAGCCGCCTAACGCATCGAGTCAAGCTGCGAGCGCCTGACCCGACGGGCTCGTGATGCCGACTGCCAGATACCGGCTGCAGGCGTGATACCGGATGCTCTTAGCGCTCGGCAGCTTCAACGGACGTTATGCCGCAGCCACCGACAGGTATGCTCATGGACGGCAGAATTGCGACCCGAACCCACGGCTGCCGTCTGGGCGCTCCGGCCCTACGCAGTCGAAGATGGCACCCGTTTCGTCGGACGTAAGCCGCAGACGGAGTGTGTCCACCCCACCAGCGCGGAGCGCCAGCGGCTGAACGACCGATCGGTGTAGTAGCGCGCGCGCCCGGAGCTGGTAAGCGCCCGGCGGAACAGGACCGAGCACGAATCCACCCGCCGCATCGGTCGACGCCGAGTCGCGCGCGACGCCGTTCGACTCCAAGAGCCACACGCGCGTGGACTCGAGCGGGCGTCCGCGCCCGCTCGAGCGTACCTCGCCGACGACGAACGCGACATCGGCAGTGGCGCGGGCATCGGCCCAGCGGGCGGGCGAGACGCGCGCGTGGTGGCATCCAGCGGCGGCAAGCACGGCGGCGGCGGCGACGCCAAGCGCTGGGCTGAACAGTCGACGCGTCACGTTAGCACGACGAAAGAGACAGTTGTGCATAACGCTGATTGGATTGAGATCTTTACGTTGCGAAGGCCGTCGAATCCTGCGTAGCGTCGCAGGAGAAACTGACCTCAGGCGCAGCGTCACTGAACTAACTCTAACCCCAGACACTGGTTGGGGTGAGGAGTTGGCGACGGGGAACGGCATACCCTGCAAGCGCTCGCAGGAATAAGTCGAGAAGACGTCCGGAATCCCCAGAGCATCCTCGTCGGCCCGCACCCACGCCACCAACCCGATCGCGCCCCGCCTCGCCGTCCTCTGACGACACCCCCCATCACAGCCGATCCGCCGGGCTCCGCACAGCCAGCCGCCCACGATTGTTCGGATGCAGATACCGCGACGTCGTCTCGAGGTGCTCGTGGCCCAACAGCTTCTGTATCGTGCCCATGTCCGTCCCCGACTCCAGCAAGTGTGTGGCGAACGAGTGACGCAACGTATGACACGTCACCCGCTTCGTCAGCTCCGCCGACCGCGCGGCCTCCGGAATCGCCCGCTGCAGCAGACTCGCGTCGATGTGGTGACGCCGCCGAACACCAGCCTTGTCCACCACCGCCCGCACCGACGCAAACACATACCACCATCGCCACTCCGGCTCCGCATTCGGGTACTTCCGCGATAGCGCAGCACCATCTCGAGGCGGTCGAAGTCCACACCCTTCACCCGCAGCGCAAGGCGGATGCCTTGCGCTCCATCGATCCACACGCAAAAAGGCGGCGCCCCCGAGAGAGCGCCGCCTCTGACTTCCGAGCTCCAGCCTATTTCTCGTCGAGCTTCCGGCCCGCGTTCAGATTGTCCCAGTTCAACATCGTGTTGAACACGAGCGCGTAGCTGCCGATCGTCTCACCGCGCCACAACGGATTGTTCGCGAAGAGCACGACGTGCCCCTTCTGCATCGGCACGTCCACCACCACCGGGCGCTGCGCGATGTCGCCGCCGCCATCCAGCAGGCCCGACACCAGCAGCTCACGCTGATCCGCGAATCGCAGCGGCACACGCGGACGCTGATCCGGCGGAATCACATTGAGCGGATTGCGCAGTTGATCGTCCGTGATCGGCGCGGCCTGCCACGGCTGCACCGTCACGCGCGGCGGCGCCTCGAACTTCGGATCCACCGGGCGACCCTGCGTCACGTCCGGATCATCCGCCGTGCCTCTGCCCGTCGCGCGCGTTGCGCCCCCGCCGCCACCGAAGCCGCGTCCGCCGCCGCGCGAATTCGAGATCGAGAAGCTTCCACCGTCATCGCTGTACACGGCGAGATTGTCCGCCACGCCGTACACGATCGGGCTCGTCTCATCCACGAGCTTCGAGCGGAGCAGCGTTCCCACCACCGACCCGCTCTTGGCGTTGTTGACGCTCACGCCGTTCGTCAGGCCGAACTGCACCGCGAACTCCGCGGTGTTGTTCACGCCCACGAGCACGCCGCCACGATTCACGAAGCTCTCGAGATTCGCCAGACCCTGCCAGCCGAGTCCGGGGCGCATGTCGTCGGTCTGGGCGAGGGTGCTGATGTTGGGCGTCTCGGGCGAGTTCTTCCACGGCATCGCGTTCCGCCACTGCGGCATCCCCTGGATGATCGCGATGCCGTTGCCGCCCGAGGGCGGGAACAGGATGACGTCCCACTTCGCGTTCAGGTTCGGCGTCTTCGCGATGTCCTGCGTGCTGATGTAGTCGAAGGGGATCGAGAGCTCGTCGAACGCCTGACGCCACCAGCCCTCGGTCTGCGTGCTGAACCACGTGTGCATGATCGCGACGCGCGCGGCGCGGGCCGGGTGCATCTTCACGTTAGGCGCGGCCGAGAGTGCCGTGGCCGAGAGGCCGAGCTCCTTGGCGGCCTTGTCGAGGTCGGCGGCGGGAATGCCGCGGATGACGAACGAGCCTCGGCCGAACCGCTTGCCTGCCGCGTCGAAGCCTTCTTCCGCTACCTGGAAGTCCACCTTCGGGAAACGGTAGCGGAGCGTGGTGAGTGCGTTGTCCGCGTTATGATTGATCGCGAACACGGTCCCCGTTCCAGTAACGCCGCCGGCGGGCTTGATGTCGCCGGTCACGCGCTCCATCGCCGCGTCGAGCACCTTCGGGTCCGTCACGCGCACGGACTGGACGTTGAACCCCTCGGGGAAGGTCCAGCCGGTGTCGTCGTACGGGTTCTTCTGTGGGTCGTTAGGGCTCCAGTACTGATAGTCGAGCAGCGCGTCGGCGATGCGCGAGTATGGCTGGTCCATTCTGATTATGTATGAGCCGGCCGGGAAGGTCCTCGTTGTGGGGACTGGGGACTGGGGATTGGGGACTGGGGAAGAATCGGGACGGGCGGCGTTCGACTGCGCCGAATCAGCGCCGCGGCCCGCAGGGCGGACGCGCTTCGCGGGCATCGTCACCGTGAACGGGGCCGTCGCGCGCGAGATCTCCACTGCCTGCTTGCGCAACACGCGCAGCAACTCTGCCTGGGCGCCCGGACGGCGATCATCCGCCGGCAGCACGTACGCCGCCGGACCCTCGACGCGCGCCTTCGTCACCGACCGCTTGCTCTTCTGATAGAAGTTCTCGAGGAAGAGTTTGCGGTTGTTCGCGAAATAGTTCAGCGAGACGAGCACGCCCGTCTGCTCGTAGTTGTTGTTGTTGCGGAGACTCCACTTCACCTTCGCGAGCGGCGGGTTCTGGCGATACCACGTCCGCTCCGTCTCGCTCGGCGACAGCGTGCGGTCCACGGTCTCCGCCGTGCCGCCATTGCCGAACGTCTCGTACAGGCGGCTGATGCCGTTGTGCGTCGCGGCGATGAACATGAGATAGCCCGGCGACCACGTGTCGAACGTCCCGTGCGCGAACACGCCGGGCATGCCCATGCGCGTCATCTCCTGCACGTTGTTCCAGCCGATCATCTGCCACTCGTTCGTGAGCAGTGGATCGATCCACGCGTTGAACGGGCCGTCGCCGATCGTGTTGTCGTACAGGAACGGCACGGACTCGTGCAGGTCGTGCAGCACCTGCGCCTTCCAGTCCACGTACGTGTTGAGGACGTTCTGCGTGAGCTTGAGCGTCATGCCCATCGCGTCACGGTTGTTGTCGTGCGCGACGTACTTGCCCCAGTAGACGAGATTCGGATACGTCTGGCCGGGGTGCTTCATGTGCCAGTTGAAGATGTCCACGACGCGATCGCGCCCGTCGACCTCGACGATGGGCGTGATGAGCGTGATGAGATTCTCGCGGATGTTTCTGATGTACGCGCTCTCATCGACCGCGAGACGGTACGCGAGTTCCATCATCGCCGTCGGCGCGCCCGCTTCGGGCGAGTGGATCGTCCCCGTCACGTAGTACACCGGCACCGCGTCGCTCGCGATCTGCTCGGCCACCTTGTCATCGAGGTTGATCGTGCGCGGATCGGCGAGCTTCGCGAGCTTGGCCTTGTTCTCGTCGAGCCTCGAGAGCAGTGCCTCGGACGCGACGGCGACGGCGATCATCTCGCGGCCTTCCTCGGTCTTGCCGATGGAGAAGACCTTCACGCGCGGGCTCGCCTTCTCGAGCATGCGCATGTACTCGTAGACCTCCTTCGAGTACGGCAGCTTGGTCGGCCCGCCGGCGATGTCGCCTAACACGGCCTTGGGCGTCGGCACGGTCCTGCTCGCCGGGAGGTAATCCACGAGTGGCGAGAGGAAGAACGGCTCGGTCGTGTACTCCCGGATCTTCGCCGTGTAGGCGGAGTCGATGGGCTGGTTCGGGTCGCGGCCGGGCTTGGCCGTGGAGAGATCGGAGGGAGCGCCCGCGCCGGACTCTCGACTCGTGGGGGTCGGCGCATTCTGCGCGAACGACAGCGCGGGCAGCGCCGCCAACAGGGCGACGGTGAATGCGAACGCGAACGGAGGGCGTGCCATCACGTACCTCGGCTGGGAAAAAGATGTCGGGGGAAGCCCGAAACTTACCGACAGGACGGGTCCACGTCAGCGCCGTCGGACCGGGCTCGGGGCCTTCTGTCTCGCCAAATGGGTCGATCGACTGCGAAACCGAACGCGACAAACGATCGCGCCCGCGGTGATGGCGTTAGGCCCGGCGCGTGGGCACGGCGCGTGGGACGGAACGACATCGGAGGAGGCAGCGACGCAACGTAGAATCAGTCTGGGTCTTCGTCGCGGATGCACGCGATCGCAGTGGGCTGCATTCTCCGGATTCGCACTGCCGCCGTGTCCAGGAACCAAGCGATGCGGGCGGGCATCCACCGCCCGCGCGCGTCGCCGCGCACAACGCCGATGATTCGTTCGTCGCTATCGTAGCCGCCGAGGCGACAAGTCGTCGCCACGCGGTCGGTGCGCTGCAGTCCTGCGACGGCGATGCTGTCGGCCGCCTGGAAATCGAACGGAGGCCTCTGGCGGTGCCCATCGAGCGTCGTGTCGAGCGTGATGGTCACCACGCCTGACGTGAAGCGGGTGTAGTTGCTGAAGAACCGAACAGGAACGCGCCCGATGTCATCCTGATCGACGCCAAGTCTCCCACCGCCACCCTGGTAGTTGCGCAGGTCGGTGTCATCGCTCGCGGTTGGACGGACGGGGCGTCCATCGCGCACATCCGGGAGCAGGCTCGCCATTACGGCGCGATCGTATTCGGCCCCCCGTGCCGGCGGCCGATCGTTTGGCGGCGGCACTGCGGGCGCGTCACCGCCCTCGACCGAGACCGCCACGGCCACGAGACGTGGTTGGGAATCGACAGCGGCTGATGCGGGCCCCGTTTCACGCGGCCGCGAAGGACTGCCGCACGCCGAGACGAGCGATAGGACCGCGAGGAGTCGACAATGGACTGACATCGGCTTCAATCTTCGATCCGGGTGTCGTAACAGTCCAGTCCTCGGTCTCAGTCGCTCCGGAACCATGGGTAATCGCGACCTCATCGTGCAGCGCGCATATGCCGCGTTTCGGGCGGACGTCGACTGCACGCCGTCGATCACGCTCCGCGGCGGCAACGCGCTCGACAGCTACGACGACCCGCCACCTCATGATCCCGAGATCGACGATCCGACGGACGCGTATCTCGAGGGGTACGCGTTTCACGGGTTGAACTTCGTCGACGCGCCCTCGTGGAGGCACTACCTGCCTCGGCTCATTGAGTACGCGCTGCGCAACATCGCGAGCAACGCGCCCGGTACGATGGCGATCGACGGCCTGCTGTGGAGTCTCCGTCCGCCCGACCGCGAGCCGCCTCGCCTCGCGTCGCTCACCACGGAACAGGAGGACGTCATTCGCGCCGCGCTCGACGAGCTCGCGTTCGCGGATGACTCGGTCTATCGCACGGACGCGATGCAGGTCATGGAAGAGTGGTGGATCCCCGGGGCACTCTATCGGCGCGCGCCTGGAGGAACGGCGGAAGGAACGGCGGGCGGTTGATCAACAATCTATGCGGCGGGGCCAGTTGTGAGTTCCGAGTCGTCAGTCTTTGGTCATCAGTGGTGAGTCGGGAGAGTCTCAGTCGCAATGAAACGCTCCGGCTGGTCCGACCACGGGGTCAGAGTCCCGACTCTGACCCCCGACTCTGACCCCCGGCTCTGACCCCCGGCTCTGACCCCGCCGGAGAGAACGGGGACTCAAAACTGACGACCAACGACTACCGACTGACGCACTTGGGACTGGCCCACCGCCGCCGAGATGCCGAGGCCCTCTGCCGGGACGACAAGGATTCCTCGCTTCGCTCGGAATGACGCTCACCTCACCCACGGCCGTTTCACCGTGTACACCGGAATGGCCGTGATGCCCGCTCGCTGAATCGACAGCAACCGCCGTTTGCTCAGCCACCGCAGCGCCTCCTGCACCGCGCGCTTGGAGAGTCCCGTTCCCGTGGCGAGCTCGTAGAGGCTCAGCTGCGCCGTCGGTTCCCCTGCGCCGAGCGTGCGGCGCCAGAGAAAGAGGTACACGAGAAATGCCGACGGCTGGCGGTCGTGCCCCACCAGGTCGGCCATGAGCGTGTCCAGCACGTAGTCATCGATCTCGACCGCCGACATCACCCCTCCGCCCCCGCGTGGCCTATGGCATTCATTGCCATAGTAACCACGACGCGCCTTGCGAGGCCAGAGCGGCCACGGTGTATTGCGGTCGCGGCCTGCCACCATCCGCAACGCCACACACACTCTCAAACACTCACGTGCGAGGATACGATCGTGATCAAAGGCATCAAGTTCGTCGCGGTCCCCGTCACCGATCAGCAGCGCGCCCTCGACTTCTACACCAAGGCGCTCGGCTTCCGCGTCATGACCGATCAGCCGTTCGATGACCATCAGCGCTGGATCGAGCTCGGCATCGGCCGTTCCAGCTCGGGCCTAACGCTGTTCACGCCGCCGGGGCACGAGAGCCGCATTGGCACGTTCACCGGCATCTCCCTCGTTGCCGACGACGTCATGGAGACGTGTCGCGAGCTCGCCGCCAGGGGCGTGACGTTCATTCAGGAGCCGAAGCAGGCGGACTGGGGGACCGCCGCCGTGATCGCCGACCCCGACGGCAATCAGTTCGTGGTCAGCTCGGCCTGAGGCAGCAATTGCTCGATCGACAACAGGAACTGACGTGTCGCGCCCGCGTCACCGTGCAGCGCGGCACGCATCTCACGCTGCTTCGGCGGTACGGGCGTGAATCGCGCGCGGTCGAGGTTCATCCGATAATCGGGCAGGGTCGCCTCGTTCCGACGATGCTCGTAGCCTGCGAGGGCGTCCGTGATGTCGCGGCGACCGCCGAGCCCGTCGTCGAGGGCGTCCGCGAGCAGCTCGGCGTCACGGAACGCGTCGCAGATGCCTAACGCCAAATACGGGTCCTTGTGGCACCCGGCGTCACCGACGAGCGCCCAGCCGGGCCCGTACGGCTTGCGCAGATAGTTTGGGAGATTCGTGGCGCCGTAGAAGCGATCGGCGCGACGCCCCGCGCGCACGCGTTCCGCGAGAGCGGGCACGCCGTCTACCGCGGCGAGGAACTGTCGCTCGATGTCCGCGCGGACGCTGGACAGCTCCGCCGCGGGCCAGGCGATGAACACGGCGAATAGATCGTCGTTCGTCGGAAACGCGAACATGGCGCGGCCGTGTCGATCGTAGATCTCGAGCGCGTTGCCGGCGACGTCGGCCCAGTAGCTGAAGTACCAGCACGTGAGCGGCGGCACCTGCTCGGACTCGGGTGCGCCAACCGTCTGCGCCACGCGTGAGTTGCGACCGTCGGCTCCGATCGTGATCGCGGCCCGTTCGGTGCCGGACCGACCACCGCGTCTGTCACCACCACGAATGCCGGTGACGCGCTCGCCGTCCATCAGCAGCGCTTCAACGGAGAAACCGGCGCGAAGCTCCGCGCCCGCCTCGACGGCCGCTTCGACGAGCACACGATCGAGCGCCATGCGACGCGGGCCGCACGCGACAGGTACGCCATCCACCGCCAGCTCGTTCGCGCCGAGCGGGAAGTCGCCCAGGTCCATGGTCATTGCCGTGATCGCGGGGCAGCCGGTGCCCAACACCCGGTCGAGGAGGCCCCAGCTCGCGAGGCGCCGGGGGCCACCATGGTGTATCAGGTGGCCGTGAGGAATGTCGCTCGGGAACGTCGCCCGGTCGACGAGCAGCACTCGCTGGCCTTTCCGCGCGAGGAGCAGCGCCGTCGCCGCACCACTGCACCGCGCGCCGATCACGATGGCATCGTACATCGGTCCCTCCCGTCCTGCCTGGCGGAGCCGCGCGCGCACGTTAGGCGCGCGCGTCACGAACTCCTACCTCACTGCCTGCAAGGCGCGTGCGGGTCACCCTTCGGGATATCGATCGCCGGCCGATGGTTCAGGTTGGCGACTCGCATGGCTGCATCGTACACGAAGCGCGAGACGCGCGCCATATCCGGATAGTCGATGTACTGCGGCTCGTCGGTCACCTGGTGGTAGTCGAGGTGCTCACCGCGCGAGAACGCGACCGCCGGGATCGTGTACCGCGCATAGTTATAATGGTCGGCGCGGCAGTAATACTGCAGCGGATGACCCGGCGCGTCGTACGTGTAGTTGAACACGAACGGCGTTGGCTGCGCGGCATTGGCGGCCTCGAGAATCTCGCCGAATTCCTTCGAGACGCGTTTCGCGCCAACGACTTCCATATAGGTCGGCCCCGCGTCAGGCAGGTCCTGCGCCGTACCACGCCCAACCATATCCTGATCGATCTCGGCCACGATGGAGTCGATCGGCACGGTCGGGTGATCCGTGAACCAGGCGGAGCCAACGAGGCCAGACTCTTCACCCGTGTGGTTCACGAAGAGAATCGAGCGGCTCGGATGCTTCGTTGCCGCCATCGCTTCGGCGATCTCGAGAAGCGAGACCGTGCCCGAACCGTCGTCGTCAGCGCCGTTGCGAATGGAGTCGAGCCGCGGCGGGTGCGCCGCGCGCAGGCTGTCGCGGATGGCGCCGATGCGTGCGGCCTCGTCAGGCGTCGGCGGGCGCGGCGGACTGTCCGCGCCCATGGGGCGAATGACCCGGTTGTACGCGCGCAGGGAGTCATGATCGACGGGTGAGTGGTCGAAGCCGACGTGATCGTTATGCGCGGTGAGCGCAACGTACTGACCGCGCAGCTTCGGATCCGAGCCACGCAGGACGGCAACGACGTTGCGTGCCGCAAACGCCACCTGTTTCGGCGCGTAGCCAACGCTGCCGTTCACGGTCTTGCCGACGGTGCCGGGCGTCATCGTGGACGCGTCGCCGCCGAGGAGTGCGGATGCCGCCCGCGTCGAGATGAATGCGAACGGCGGGGCGGTTGCGTTGCGCGTCGTGTTGACCGTCAGCCGACCGCCCTGCATGACGGCCCGTTGCTCACCGGGCACGAGATCGACGCCGATGATGGCGATCAGTGCCGCGCCCGCGAATCGTGGATCACGTCCGACGAACTGGATCCCGCGCGTCGTGCGAGCGCCGTCGGGACCGGGCCGGATGTCGAAGACGACGACCTTGCCGTTTGCCGCGTCCGCCGAAATCCAGCCGGCCTGGTTGCCGGTGGCCCCACCGTAGACGACGGGTGCGTTCGTGATCGTTCGGACGGTGGTCGCCGGCCCGAGGAGGAGCACATCCGTGCCTAACGGGAAGCGGGTACCGCCGGCCTCGAGATATGTATTCGGCTCGGGCGCCATGAGGACGAACGGCACGGTCTGGAAGTAGGTGCCATTCTCGCCCGCGGGCTCGAGCCCCAGCCGACGGAACTCGCTCGCGACATACTCGGCGGCCTTGTAGTTCCCGGCCTCGCCGGGCTGGCGGCCCATCATCGAGTCGTCGGCGATGAGGTAGAGACGGTGCTTGAGGTCGTCGGCGGAGATCGCGCTGGTCGTGGGGACGGGGCGCGATGGGCGTGGCGCCTGAGTGTCCGCGCGGCCGGTAAGGAAGGGAAGAGCGAGTACCACGGGTAGAAGGCGAATTCTCATTGTCTCGACGGCGTGAGAAACGAAAACGGCGCAGGGCAACAACGGCGCCGACTTCCAAAGGGCGCAGACTCCCGAACGGCGCCGGGTTCCAGACGGCGCAGACTCCCGAGATGCGCCTTAGTGCGACACCGCCAGACGGCGGAAAGCTGACGGCGGTCAGCAGGGAATTCAACATCCGGGCGATCACCGCCGTCTTCGCTCCGTTGCCCTTTTGGGACGTATCGCACTCAGGCGCCTGTTGGAAGTTGGCGCCTGTTGGAAGTTGGCGCCGTTTGGAAATCAGCGTCGTTTGGAAATCAGCGTCGTTTGGAAGTTGGCGCCGTCTCGCCGTTCGCGCCGCTTCAGGGCTTCTCGATCTGCGCGAGCAACTCTACGAGCTGCGGTTTCCAGATCGCCGGCAGCGAGTGCGTTCCATGTCCGCGGGTGCGGTCGCTCGTGGGGATGAGGATGTGCTTCCCGCCCTTCACGCGCGGCATCAGGCGCTCCATGAGCCCAAGCTCCGGCGGGTTCACCACGTCGTCCGCTGAATTGATCGCGACGAGCGGCGCCTTGATCTTCTCGAGCGCAACCGACGGATCGTAGTCGCGCGACGCTTCGTACTGGTAGAGAAAGTCGTTCGCGTCCGTGGTGCGCATGCGGTCGTCGATGTAGCGCGTGATGATCGCGTCCGCGCTGTCGCGAGTCGGCGCCTGCTTCTGCTGCTGCAGCGGGCTGCTCGTCATCATCCACAGGACCGTCAGGCCAGTGATGAGACCACGCGGCGGCTTCGTGTACTCGCCGTTGTTCCAGTCCGGGTCCTCGCGAATCGACTTGCTCACGAGCGCGCGCATCATGCGGTTGCGGCCAGCGATCTGCGTTGGCGCGCTCGCGAGCGGCATGAGGCCATCCATGAAATCGGGATAGCGCTCGCCCCACATCCACGTGTGCATCGCACCCATGGACGTGCCCATCACGAGCAGCAGGTGATTGACCCCGAGGCCTTCCGTCACGAGGCGATACTGCGCCGTCACCATGTCCTCGTACCCATACCGCGGAAACTTCGCGTGCAGTCCTTCACTCGGGCGACTCGATTTTCCCGTGCCGATGCCGTCGGGCAGGATGATGAAATGCGTAGCCGTGTCGAGCGGTTGCCCTGCCTGGAAGAGCTCACCGCCGAACGTGCGCGAGAGAAATCCTCTGCCGCTACCCGTGGTACCGTGCATGATGAGCACCGCATTGCGAACGACGCCGCGCGCGTCCTTCCGCGGGCGACCGAGCGTCGTGTAATGGATGCGCAGCACCGGCAGCGTCGAGCCATCGGTGAACTTGAAGTCGCGCATCTCGAAGTCGCCTTCAGTGCCCGCACTCGGCGCGGGGCCCTGAGCACGCATGCTGGCTGGCGCGATGACGATCGCGAAGGCAACGGCGATTCGGGCGAGTGTGCGGCTTATCACGGCTCTGATCTCCATTGAAATAGTCGCGTCATTCCTCGCTCGGCTCGGAATGGCATCACTGCTCGACCTCGACGCGCGCAATGCGACCGCCAACATCTGCAATGCGCACGCGCGCGCCATCCCGCAAGCCTCCCGTGCCGGGAGCCGCACGACGATATCCTACCGCAAGCGGCGAGCTATCGTAGCGATACCAGTGGGCCGTCGTTCCGCTCTCGACGACCCAGCTCTTCCCATCGGCGTCGCGCGCGGCACCCGGGGGAGAATCGCACACAATCCCCTCGACGTGCACGACGCTGCCCTCCGCGAGGGCCGAGCGGAGCTGGCCGTGCTGCAAGTACAGGCCGCCGCCGACGAGGAGTGCCCACGACACGCCGAAGATGATGGCGCTCGTCACCGCCGTCCGTGCAACCGTAGATGTCACCGCGCGCTGCCGGAGATAGGCGCCGAGTCCGATGCCGATTGCGGCGACGAGCAGCCCGACGGATGCGACCGGCCACGCCGGAAAGCGGATCCGGGCTGCGTCGTAGATGACCTGGTAGGTGGCCGAGGCGATCACGCTGCACAAGCTACTCGCGACGCGAGCGGCGCGCCCTATCTTCCCGGCACCTTACCGGCACTTCACCCTGGCCCTCGTGTCTCTGCGTCACTCGCTCGCTGTACTCGGGATTGCCGCACTCGTTGGGTCGCCGTTGACGGAGCCGGCATCGGCGCAGACGGGCGCGCCGTATCACGACGCGCGACTTCCGACAGCGGCGCGCGTGCGCGACCTGGTCGGCCGCATGACGCTCGAGGAAAAGTTCTGGCAGCTGTTCATGATTCCGGGCGACCTCGACGACTCGACGCACGACTACTCCCACGGGGTGTTCGGCCTGCAGATCGCTTCAGCAGCGCTGCCAGCTTCTAAGGTTGTCGAGAGCGCGGGGAGCGCCGCGCGACGCCACGCCGAACGCATCAACGCCATCCAGCGCTACTTCGTCGAGAAGACTCGGCTCGGCATCCCGATCATCCCGTTCGAGGAAACGGTGCACGGCGTCGTGCGCGAGGGCGGCACCATGTTCCCGCAGGCGATCGCGCTCGCCGCCACCTGGGATACCGCGTTGATGGCGCGCGTCGCCAGCGCGATCACACGGGAGACGCGGGCGCGGGGCGTTAGGCAGGCGCTCTCGCCGGTGATCAACATCGCGAACGACGTGCGATGGGGACGCGTGGAGGAGACGTACGGCGAGGATCCGTACCTCACATCGGTCATGGGACGCGCGTTCATCGCGCCGTTCGAGCGCGCGGGCGTCGTCGCCACGCCGAAGCACTTCATCGCGAACGTCGGCGAGGGCGGTCGCGACAGCTATCCGATCGAGGCCAGCGACCGGATGCTCGAGGAGCTGTTCTATCCGCCGTTCGACGTCGCGATTCACGGTGCAGGCGCGCGGTCGGTCATGACCGCATACAACTCCGTTGATGGATCGCCGGCGACGCAGAGTCGCAAGCTGATCAACGGCAAGCTCAAGGGTGATTGGAAGTTTGGCGGATTCGTCATCTCGGATGCGGCGGCAACCGGTGGGGCGACGGTGCTGCACTACACCGAGCCCAACACGGCCGCAGCGACGAAGGACGCGTTCGAGGCGGGACTCGACGTCGTGTTTCAATCGTCGTGGCCGCAGCATCGCCCGTATCTCGACGCGTTCGCGCGCGGACTGATCGCCGACTCGATCATCGATGCGGCCGTGTCGCGCGTGCTGACCGTGAAGTTCGATCTCGGTCTGTTCGACACGCCGTACGTGAACGCGGACAGCGCGGCATACTGGAACGGTCACGCGGACCATCGTGCGCTGGCGCTCGAGTCGGCGCGGGCGTCGATCGTGCTGCTGCGGAACGAGCGCCGGACGTTACCGCTGTCGCCGCGGGCGCGGTCGGTCGCCGTCATCGGCACCGACGCGGTCGAAAGCCGGCTCGGCGGATACAGCGGGCCGGGAAACGCGAAGGTGTCGATCCTCGATGGCATTCGCGCGAAGCTCGCGCGCGGTGGCGTCGTTCGCTACGCGCCCGGACCTGGGCGCCTAACGCCCGATCACGTCGTCGTTCCGGCGGCGTCCCTGTCGTCGAATGCGCCCGACCGGCCGTCGCCCGGGCTGCAGGCCGAGTACTTCGACAACAACAGACTTGCCGGCGAGCCGCGCGTCAGGCGTGCGGACGCGCAGGTCGACTTCGGGTGGACGCTGAACTCACCCGCCCGTGAGATTCCGTTCGACTGGTACTCCGTCCGCTGGACCGGCAAGGTCACGGTGCCGCGGGGCGGCGTGCGACGCATTGGCGTCGAGGGGAATGATGGCTACCGGCTGTACCTCGACGGCCGGCTGCTCATCGACAACTGGAAAAAGCAGTCATACCGCACACGCCTCGCGAACGTGTCGCTTGCGCCGGGCTCGAAGCACGATATTCGGCTCGAGTACTTCGAGAGCACCGGGAACGCCCGCGTGAAGCTCGTATGGGACGCCGGCGTGCCTGACGATTGGCGCACGAAGATCGACAGTGCCGTCGCCATCGCTCGGCGCAGTGACGTCGCGATCGTCGTGGCGGGCATCGAGGAAGGGGAGTTTCGCGATCGTGCGTCGCTCGCACTGCCGGGACATCAGGAGGCGCTGATCCGCGCCGTGGCGGCAACGGGCAAGCCGACGGTCGTGGTGCTCGTCGGCGGCAGCGCCATCACGATGCCCTGGCTCGACGACGTCGGCGCGGTGGTGGACGCGTGGTACCCGGGCGAGGCCGGTGGCACGGCCGTCGCGGATGTGCTGTTCGGCGACTACAACCCCGCCGGCCGTTTGCCGATCACGCTCCCGATCGCCGAAGGCCAGTTGCCGCTGCGCTACAATCACAAGCCGACGGGCCGAGGTGACGACTATCTCGATCTCACCGGGCAGCCGCTGTTTCCGTTTGGGTTCGGGCTCAGCTTCACGACGTTCGAGTACGCGGACCTTGCTATCGAGCCGGCAACGTTAGGCAGGACCAGCTCGGCCACGGTACGTTTCACCGTGAAGAACACCGGCAGCGTGGCTGGGGACGAGGTCGCGCAGCTCTACGTTCGGGATGTGCTGGCGTCCGTCGCGCGGCCCGTGATGCAGCTCGCTGGATTTCGGCGCGTGCGTCTCGCGCCCGGCGAATCGAAGATGGTGGCGATCACGCTGTCCGCCGATCAGTTGAAGATGCTCGACCGCGACATGCACTGGGTGGTCGAGCCGGGCGCGTTCCGTATCATGGTTGGCGGTTCGTCGAAGGACATACGCCTTCGCGGAGAGTTGGTGGTTCAATGACAGATCAACCGGGCCGTATCACGCGACGAGAGTTCGGGCGGCTCACGGTGGCGGGGCTGGTCGCTGGCAGAGTGCTGCCCGGAATGATCGCGGCGCAGGGCAGGCGTCCGGTGCCGACGCCAGCGCAGCTCGCGTGGCAGCGCGACGAGCTCGCGCTCTTTCTCCACTTCGGCGTGAACACGTTCACGGATCGCGAGTGGGGCGATGGCACCGAGGATCCCGCGATCTTCGCGCCTGACGCGTTGGACGCGCGACAGTGGGCGCGCGCCGCGAAAGCCGGCGGCGCTCGCGCGATGGTGCTGACAGCGAAGCATCACGACGGCTTCTGCCTGTGGCCGACGGCGACGACCAAGCACAGCGTCGCCGCGAGTCCATTCCGAGGAGGGAGGGGCGACGTCGTGCAGGAGTTCGTCGACGCGTGCCGTGCCGAAGGTCTCAAGGCCGGGGTCTACTGCTCGCCGTGGGACCGCAACTCGCCCGTCTACGGAGACTCACCCCGCTACAACGACCTGTACTGCGACCAGCTCACGGAGCTGCTCACGCGGTACGGTCGCATCGACGAGGTATGGTTCGACGGCGCGAACGGGGAGGGGCCTAACGGGAAGAAGCAGACGTACGACTGGGCGCGCGTCTGGTCACTCGTCAGGCGCCTGCAGCCGCAGGCGGTGATGTTCTCCGACGCGGGCCCGGACATCCGATGGATCGGGAACGAGCGCGGTGTGGCGGGTGACACGAACTGGTCGACGATGAACCCGGATGCGGTCCCGTATCCGGGTGCGGATGGTCCTGGCATCATCGCGGCGCTCCAGAACGGCGATCCTGACGGCACGGTGTGGCGTCCGGGCGAGACGGATGTGTCGATCAGGCCGGGCTGGTTCTACCATCCCGCGGAGGACGCGAAGGTGAGGACGGTGGACCAGCTGGTGGATCTCTACTTCACGTCGGTGGGTCGGAACTCGAAGCTGCTGCTGAACGTTCCGCCCACGCGTTCCGGCCTGCTGCACGAGACAGACGTCGCGCGTCTCGCGGGAATGCGTCGGGCGCTCTCGGCACAATTCCGCGCCGATCTCGCCGACGGTCGCATGAAGGCGTGTGCGGCGTCTGGCGCTGGATCGGCGAGGTGCGCGATCGATCTCGGTTCGATGAAGTCGGTCTCGGTGATCGAGTTGAGCGAGGACATCACGAAAGGCCAGTCGGTCTCGAGCTATCGACTGGATTTCGGCGGGGGAGGCGTGACGGGCACGACGATCGGGTACCGGAGGCTGCATAGAATTGCGACGACACGCGTGCAGACGATGACGCTTTCGATCCAATCGGTCGTGTCTACCCCGCCTCGCGTCCGAGTGCGGCTCTTCGGCGGTTAGTCGGGCTTCGTTGGGGTCAGAGTCCCGACTCGGAGTCCCGACTCGGAGTCCCGACTCGGAGTCCCGA
>JADMIO010945822.1_pt1 | contig 19121 bp, 22 predicted proteins | sample 8958161 | NCBI WGS metagenome assembly JADMIO01 (sample SAMN16585339, study PRJNA669376) | soil metagenome | isolation source: Crop rotation soil | place: USA: Cullars Rotation, Alabama | collected 2011
CGCGACAACTTGTCCACGTGGAATTCTAAGCTTAGGATCCCAATGTGCTGGAAAGGTACCAGCCAGAGAGAAAGCTCCCAACTACCAACAAGATCTGGTTTCCAAGTCAGGTGGACGACGAAACCGTCTACGATAAGGTATATGTTCCTGTCCCTTACGACATCAATTTTGAGCTTTCCATCTTGGCGTCTGGCGCCGACGATGCAGGAAAGATCCTAGAGCAGATCCTCCCGTTCTTCACGCCAGAATGGACTGTCACGGCCAAGATCTTCGAGGACACGCATCCAGACTACACCGTCGACCTTCCCGTCGTTCTGAACTCTGTCACGAGTCAGGACACCTACGACGAGGGATGGACGAAGAGAAGAGCCGTGACGTGGGTCCTGTCCTTCACTATGCAGGCCTACTTCTACGGGCCTATCTCCGAGCACTCGATCATCAAGATCGCAAAGGTCTCCTTCTTCACCGACGTCACGGCCAACGTCGTGGCGGAGAGGGTCACGGTTCAGCCTGGTCTCACGGCCAACGGCGAGCCGACCAGCAACATCTCGCTCACCATACCGTATGACGAGATCGATGAAAACGATGATTACGGTTACATTGTGACTATTGAGACTGCACCAGACGATGACTGACGAACCTAAAGATCTGATTCCTATTCCCGACACCGCCCTCCCGGCTCCGGTGGAGGAGCTCCCCCCGCCGGTTCCGGCCCTGTCTCCGGAGGCAGAGCAGGACTTTGTCGACGTCCGGCAGAACCTCAAGAACCTGGCCGCCGAGGGCGAGCAGGCCATGGCTGACTTGTTAGACGTCGCCAAGAGAGGTCAGGACGCCAGGTCCTTCGAGGTCGTCGCCGACCTGATGAGGACCGTTCTGCTGGCCAACAAGGACCTTCTTGACCTTCACAAGAAGAAAGTGGACCTGGAGATCTTCAACGCTCAGGCGGAGGAGCCCAAGAAGGAAGAAGAGAAGGCTCCTCAGAACGTCACGAACAACCTTCTCTTCGTGGGATCTCCTGACGATCTCCTCAGAAGACTACGACCGAGTGAAGAAGACGAGTTGACATGAGCGAACAGCCCTCCATGGAGGGGGTCAAGCGCGCCATCCCGCTCACCCTAGAGGAAGCGGGAGCCTTCATCGCCCCCTACAAAGGCAATCCCAACCTCCACAAGCCCGGCGTCACCTTCGAGTGGACGAAGGAGATGCTGGAGGAGTTCAGGAAGTGCGCCGAGGATCCCCTCTACTTCGTAGAGAACTACATCAAGATCGAGACGCTCGACTACGGTCTCGTCAAGTTCAGGCCCTACGAGTATCAGAAGAAGATCCTGAAGACCACGTGCTTCAGCCGATTCTCCATCATCAAGCTCCCTCGTCAGTCCGGAAAGACCACGATCATCATCGGGGTGATCCTGTGGCATCTCCTGTTCAACCGCCGCTTCAAGATCGGCATCGCTGCCCACAAGCAGGACCAGGCGGTCGAGATCATGGACCGTCTACGTCTGGCCTACGAGAAGATGCCGTTCTGGCTCCAGCAGGGAGTCCTGCAGTGGAACAAGAAGAAGATCGTCCTCGAGAACGGATCGACCATCACCGCCTCGGCGACCTCCGGATCGGCCATTCGTGGTGGTACCTACAACCTGATCTACATGGACGAGTTCGCCTTCGTGCAGCCGAACGTCCAGAAGAAGTTCTACACCTCCGTCCTCCCGGCCATCTCCGCCGGTAAGCGCACCAAGATCATCATCACCTCGACCCCGAACGGCCTCGACCAGTTCTATGAGATCTGGAACGGGTCAGAGATGAAGACCAACAGCTTCAAGAGGGTAGAGATCCATTGGTCTGAAACCCCAGGTAGAGACGACGCCTGGGCCGAGCAGATGCTCGAGACCATGACCCAGGACGAGTTCGACCAGGAGTTCGGGACAGACTTCCTTGGATCCTCAGGGACTCTCATCAACGGCAAGGTGCTCGCCAAGCTCCAGCACGTCAGGCCCGTCGAGACCCTGCCTTCCGGACTGAACGTCTGGAAGAGACCCTCCGTCGGAGGGGTCTACGTGGTCTCCTGCGACGTGGCCCATGGAGTCAGGCTGGACTACTCGGCCGTGGTCGTGGTGGACATCACCAAGTACCCCTACGAGGTGGTGGCGACGTACCACAGCAACATCCTGCCCTACCTGGCCCTGCCGGACGTACTCCACAACATCTGCATGTACTACAACCAGGCCCCGGTCATCATCGAGACCATGGACGTCGGCCAGGCGGTCGCCGACTCCCTCCTGTTCGACATCGGCTACGAGAACACGGTCATGACCGTCACCACCCCGAAGAAGGGAACGGTGGTCGGCGGCGGATTCAACCAGATGTCCAAGCTCGGCGTCAGGACCAACAAGCTGGTCAAGAAGCTAGGCTGTGCGGCTCTGAAGCTGCTGATCGAGCAGAGAAAGCTGGTCCTGAACGACTTCGCCATCCTCAAGGAGCTGAAGGTGTTCGAGGTCAAGGGCAAGTCCTACGAGGCCAAGGAGGGTCACCACGACGACCTGGTGATGGCACTCGTCATCTTCTCGTGGCTGGTCAACCAGGAGTTCTTCAAGGACCTGATCGCCAACGACCTTAAGAAGGCCATCATTCAAGAGTCCCACACCATCCGGGAGGAGGACCTGACGCCGTTTGGTTATATCGACCATGGAGAGGAGCCCAACGCCCTAGAGGACACCGACAAAGGGTGGACCGTCGTGGAGGACTGGGAGAGCAAGATGCGGTATTGATCCGAAATCTTCTTTTCCATAAATAAAAACCATAGGTCTTGCCAACCTCACGATAAAAAAAGAATAGGGAGCGCGTGATGGCTTTTCCACTTTCAGTCAAAGTCAATGTTAGCGAGATCGATCTTACTACGATCGTTCCTAGCGTCGCCACCACGGAAGCAGGTATTGGTGGCGTGTTTGCTTGGGGACCGGTCGAGGATCGTGAGCTCATCACGAGCGAGGAAGAGCTCGTCGTCCGCTTCGGAAAGCCCACCTCTGCCAACTTCGAGACCTGGCTCACGGCCGCGTCCTTCCTCGCGTACGGTGACAAGCTCTACGTCTCCCGAGCTGCCTCCAACGTCGCAAACAACGCCGTCGCCTACGTCGGCGGCACCGGTGTTAACACCCAGATCAAGAACGAGGATCACTACAACTCCCTCGTGGCCTCCTTCTCGGCCAACTCCCACTATTACGCGAAGTTCCCGGGAACCCTCGGCAACTCTCTGAAGATCGCGGTCTGCGACTCGGTCAACGCGTACAACTCCAACATCGCCACGTCCGACTCCAACGTCCTCATCACGGTCGCCTGGTCTGTCGGATCCAACGCTGCTCTCGTCACGGCCAACTCTGCCGTCGCCGGTGGCACGAACACCGTCTGCAACACGGTGGCCAACACCTTCCTGGCCTCTCTGTCCGTCGGCGACTACGTCACCGCCGGCAACAGCTCTATCGGCCAGCAGTTCATGAAGATCGTCTCTAAGGGAACTCCGTCCGTCACGGCCAACGCCACGGCGACCGCAACCCTGACTTTCTCCACCAAGTTCTTCATGTCCGACAACGTCTCTCTGACGTCCGCCAACACGACCACTTCCAACCTCGAGAGAAGCTGGGAGTACTTCAACGTCGTCGATCGTGCGCCGGGAACCTCTCTCTACGTCGAGACGAGAAACGCAAACGGTGCAAACTCTTTCGACGAGATGCACGCGGTCGTGATCGACGAGGACGGAGAGTGGACGGGCATCCCGAACACGGTCCTCGAGGTCTTCCAGCACATGTCTCGCGCTACGGACGCCAAGTCCGAGCAGGGCGGCTCCAACTACTACAAGGACGTCATCAACCAGGGTTCCAAGTACGTCTGGTGGGCTCACGATCGTTCCGGTGCGGCCTCCGCTCTGGCATCGGCTGTCACTCCTCAGACGAACACGATCCCGTTCTCTGCCTCCTTCTCTGGCGGAACGCAGCCGGACACCGAGTCTGCGATCTCCATCTCCAGCCTGGCGAGAGCGTACGATCAGTTCAAGAACCAGGAAGAGATCGACATCTCCCTCCTCATCGCGGGTAAGGCACGTGGTGGTGTTCTCGGCGAGCAGCTGGGCAACTACATTATCGACAACATCTGCGAGACGAGAAAGGACTGCGTGGTCTTCATCTCTCCGCCGGTCAACACCGTCGTCAACAACCCGCTCGACCAGCTCGAGGACGTCACGGACTTCCGTGCCCTCCTGAGATCCACGTCGTACGGCGTTCTCGACTCCGGCTACAAGTACATGTACGACCGATACAACGACACGTACCGTTGGGTCCCTCTCAACGGCGACATCGCTGGCCTGGTCGTCCGCACCGACGTCATCCGCGACCCGTGGTGGTCTCCGGGCGGTTTCAATCGTGGCGAGATCAAGAACATCGTCAGACTGGCGTTCAACCCCAATCAGGCACAGAGAGACATCCTGTACCCGGCTGGCGTCAACCCGGTCGTCTCGTTCCCGAACTCTGGAACGATCCTGTACGGTGACAAGACCCTCCTCAACAAGCCGTCGGCCTTCGACCGCATCAACGTTCGAAGACTGTTCATCGTCCTCGAGAAGGCGATCGCCATCGCTGCTAAGTTCACTCTGTTCGAGTTCAACGACGAGTTCACCAGAAGCGCGTTCCGCAACCTGGTCGAGCCGTACCTGAGAGACATTCAGGGTCGTCGTGGTCTCGAGGACTTCAGAGTGGTCTGCAACGAGAGCAACAACACTGCCGAGGTCAGGCAGCGCAAGGAGTTCCGCGGCGACATCTACATCAAGCCGGCGTACGCGATCAACTTCATCCAGCTCAACTTCGTGGCCGTCCGCTCCAGCGTGGCGTTCGACGAGATCATCGGTAAGTTCTAATGGTCGGACTTAAGACCCAGACGGTAAATAGAGCTACCAAGACGAACAAGCAGTCCTCTGCAAAGGGGACTGACCCCGTCATGGGTGCTCTCAAGGACGTTCTCGCAGCGTCCAAGACCCGTGGTCAGGCACGAGCCGATCGTGAGGATCAATCTGAGAAGGAGCCAATGGAATCAATGGCAAACGAGAAGAACAAGACGATCATCGAGAGCGTTCTCCAGAACGATGTCACAGGCCTCTCTCAGATGGTCAACGACAAGGTGCGCGAGCGCATCATGGAAGCTCTCCTGTCTGAGGACGAAGAGGATGAGTCCGATGAAGGAGAAGAGGAAGAGCAACTAGACGAGCTCTCCAACAAGGTCCTCAAGAGCTACATCAGTAAGGCCTACGACTCGGGAGCTCTAGCGGCTCATGAGCTCGGAAAGGCCAGAGAGCGTGGCGACGACGTCGATCGTTTTGGCAACCGTGTCGGTTGGAAGAAGGGCGTGGACCAATATAAAGTTCGCGACCAGATGAAAGATTGGGTCGGCGGAGATAACAAGACGATCAGCGCTGGCATCGAAAAGGTTGGCAAGCGTGGGCGTGGTATTCAAAAAGCCCTCGGTAAGCTGAAGTAAGGGGAGAAGAAATGGGTTTCGACGTAGAGAGCATTAAGTCTGCTCTGAAGTTCGGCGGTGCACGCCCGTCCAAGTTCGAGGTACGCCTTCAGGTGCCTGGGATCGCGACGAGCGAGGCCATCTCCAACCAGCAGATCACTTTCATGGCGTTCGCCGCTTCTATCCCTGCTCAGCAGCTCGGCGTCGTCCAGGTCCCTTACTGGGGAAGAAAGATCCCGATCGCCGGTGACCGCACCTACGGTCCGTGGACGATCTCCATCATCAACGACGAGGGCTATCCCATCCGTCGCATCATGGAGCAGTGGTCTCACCGTATCAACACGGCGAGAAAGAACACCACGATCGCGCCGTTCACATCCGATCCTGCATCCTACAAGGCCGACGCCTCCGTGTACACCTACACGAAGGAGGGCATCCTCGATCGCACCTATCGTATGGTCGGATGCTGGCCGTCTACCGTGTCTCAGATCGACCTAGACTGGAACGCGACGGACCAGCTCATGACCTTCAACGTCGAGTTCCAGTTCGACTACTGGGACAACGAGGACAACATCCTCAACAGCGACGGAGCGGGCGCGTCTAACCTCTTCACCTAACCCCCTCAGTGAACAGGCCCTCTCGGGGGCCTGTTTCAGCATTAGGAACAGCACAACATGGATTTGTTTGGATTTCAGATCCTCCGTAAGAGCAAGGAGGAAGAGAAGAGGGAGAAGAGGGCCTCCTTCGCACCGCCGATCTCAGACGATGGTGCTCTCATCGTCTCCGAGGGTACCTTCTACGGTACCTATTTCGATCTCGAGGGGACTGCCAAGTCCGACGTCGAGCTCATCACCAAGTACCGCGAGATGGCGATGCAGCCAGACGTGGACCTGGCAATCAATCACATCGTCGACGAGGCTATCGCCACCGACGCCGACGACGTCGTCACGATCAACCTGGACGGCTTCGAGCCCACCTCCCCGTTCTTCCAGGACGACATCAAAGAGAAGATCATCAACGAGTTCGAGAAGGTCTGCGAGCTCCTGGACTTCAACAACCAGGCGTACGAGGTCTTCCGTCGCTGGTACGTCGACGGACGAATCTACTACCACGTCATCATCGACAAAGACGACATCATGGGCGGAATCAAGGAGGTCAGGTACATCGACCCCCGCAAGCTCCGCAAGATCAAGGAAGTCGAGAAGGTCCCGGCCGAGAACGGCGTGGTCCTGACCAGGGTCAAGAACGAGTACTGGCTCTACTCCGACCTCGGGTTCACCCAGCAGTCCAGCCAGTGGAAGAGCTACGGGTCTCAGGACACCAACATCACGGGCCTCAAGATCGCAAAGGACGCGATCGTCTCCTCCACCTCCGGCCTCACGGACCCAACCGGCAACGTCGTCCTGTCCTACCTGAACAAGGCGATCAAGCCTCTCAACTCCCTGAAGGCACTCGAGGACTCCCTCGTCATCTACTACTTCGTTCGCGCTCCCGAGCGAAGGATCTTCTACATCGACGTCGGTACGCTCCCGAAGCCGAAGGCCGAGCAGTACCTCAAGGACATGATGACTCGTCACAAGAACAGGCTCACTTACGACGCCTCTTCTGGTGAGATCCGAGACGATCGGAAGTTCATGACCATGTTCGAGGACTACTGGCTTCCTCGTCGTGAGGGATCCAAGGGCACCGAGATCGGCAACCTGACCGGCGGAACCCAGCTCAACGACATGACCCTGGCGGTCGAGAAGTTCAAGCAGGACCTGTACAAGGCCCTCGGCATCCCGCCGTCACGTCTCCAGCCGGAGTCCTCCGGGTTCGGTCTCGCCAGAGCCTCCGAGATCTCCAGAGACGAGATCATGTTCTCCAAGTTCGTGGACCGACTCCGTCGTCGGTTCTCCATGATGCTCTTCGACCTGCTCACCAAGCAGCTGATCATGAAGAACGTCATCGCCAAGGAGGACATCCCAGAGCTCTACCAGGGAGCCTGGTTCGAGTACGCCACCGACAACCACTTCACCGAGCAGAAGGAGCAGATCATCCTCTCCCAGCGCTTGGAGATGGCCAAGGACATCCAGAACTTCGTCGGCAAGTACTACTCCCACGAGTTCGTCCGCAAGAAGATCCTCCGTCAGACCGACGACGAGATCAAGACGATGGACGAGCAGATCGAGATGGAGTCTATGGACCCGCGCTGGCAGGTTCCGATCATGGTCGGAGACCCGACCTTCGGGTCAGACATGGGCGGCATTCCAGGTCAGCCTCCGATGCCCGGTCAGGCGGGTCCTGGAGACCCGAGGGATCCTGGCTTCGACCAGCAACAGCCTCAACCCGACCCGAACCAGCAGTTCGCCGGCAAGCCGAAGCCGTTCCTGGTCAACCAGAACGAGCCACCCATAAATAGAAACGATACAAAGACTCCCAGAGCGAGACGCAAATGAAGAAGTTGAACACAAAACTCCCGTATCGCCAGGTCGTGGGTCCTGACGGCAAGCTCCAGATGTTCAAGAAGGGCAAGCGCGTCGAGAAGCTCGATCGCCCCACTCCTGGTGAGGAAGGAATCACCGCCGCAAAGAGAGACGCTCACAAGGCCAAGGGATGCTGCAAGGAAGCGATTTCTGCCGTCCTGAAGGACGACGTCGTATCTCTGTCTGAGACGGTTGACAACATCATTCGCGGCAAGATCGAGGAAGCTCTCGACGCCGGCTACTTGAAGAAGTGCGCGGCTGATCACGAAGACCAGTCCATCGACTATTCCTACGAGGCTCTGAAGGCGGCTCAGAAAGACGCCGAGGCTTACGGTCGTAGAGACAGCAAGGCCTCCAGAGACGCAGGGGATGAGAGGTGGCACAAGCAGGAATGCGCCCGCAAGCACGCGGACATCGCCTCCATGGCGCGTGACCTGATCTGGAAGCTGCAATCCAAGAAGAATCGTCAGGAGATGGACTCGTCTGAGAAGTCGGACACCAACTCTCCTGTTCCGTACACCTACTAAGGGGGACAACGTGTCGAAGTTCATCGAGAAGGTTCTGAAAGAAGACGTCATCGGTCTCTCTGAAGAGGTCGACACGCACATCCGTGCCATCATCGAGGCGACCTTCGGCGGCGCGAAGTACAAGGGCAAGCCGAACCCGAACGCTCGTCACACTAAGGCTTATGCCGAAGACGAGTACGATTATTGGGAGACCGAAGCGGAATATCAGGCTGATCTAGGAGCAGATAAAATCAGTGCTGGCAAAAAGGGTGCAGAAAAGAACTTTCGCAACGCAAGAAGAGCAAAATCCGCTAAGATGGCGGCAAATCGCGTCTACAAGCTAGCCAAAGAAGAAGTCAACGAGGGCAAGTACCACTGGCTTCTCACCCGTGACGGCGACGACAAGCCGTGGAACCCTCAGTTCGGCGACTACGACAAGGAAACGGTCAAGGCCGAGAGCGAGAGCTATCACGACTACAAGTCGAGGCACAAGAAGGTCGTCTCTGTTCCTGGAGCTCACAAGAAGCATCTCGACAACCTCCTGACAAGCCTGAACGGCGTCAAGGAAGACACGATCAACGAGCTCTCAAGGAAGACTCTTCAAAGATACAAGCAGGCAGCCGAGTGGGAGGCTAACGACGCAAGCTACAAGGCGATAAAGTCCAACATGAACGCCAATCTTCCAGGCCCCGACAAGCACCTCTTTGCCGCAGACAGAAAGAAGTTCCGCGATAAAGAGGAGAAGAGGTGGAGAGGCATCAAGATGGCCAACAAGAAACTGGCCACCAAGGAAGAGACCGAAGTCAACGAGATCTCTAGCTACATGAAGGTCATGATGGGTATTCGCAACAAGAAGCGCAAGCCCATGGACAAGAAGGCGTTCGCCGACAAGGTCGATGCCGTCATGAACTATCAGAAGTCTCTCGACGCCCGTGACAAGAAGATGGGTCTCAAGACCCTAAAGGTCAAAGGATACAATGAAGAGACTGATCTAGATGAATGGAATACGGTAGGCGATCTTCTCCACAAGGCTAACCGTCACCAGTCAGCAGGTCGTGCTCTCATCAACACTGGAAAGTGGGATAAGAAGACCAATCGTAAGTTCTTCCAGCACATGAAGGCTCGCGACACCGCACAGCGTCTGTTGAAGATGACCGACAGCGAGTATACTGGTAAGTTCGGTCGCAAACGTAAGAAAGATTACTAATGTCGATTGCCAAGAACATCTTCGAGAAGTTTCTGCCCGAGGGCGGTTACTACTACTCTGTGGTCAGCTACAAGAACGGCGTGAAAGACGCGACGTGGCTACACGGAGCTCGTGAGAAGGTCAAGGCAGAAGGCATGGCGGACAGCATTCGTCGCCAGCACAAGGGCGAGAAGGGTTTCGTCGTAAAGGTGGTCCCTGTCTACGTTCCGAACAAGACAGACGAGAGTTACGACCTTCACAGAAGAATCAATCGACGCTCTCCTGGCAACTTCAAGAAGGCGAGTCCGGAGATGAAGAAGGCTCTGGCGGCCTATGACAAAGCCGTCGCCATGAAGAATCAGAAGAAGGGCTGCTCAGAGGCTCACACCCAGCAAGAGCTCGAGTTCAAGAGCCGCTATCACTCAGCTCAGGGAAAGATGCTCAAGTCTGTCGCCAACTGGCACGGGTCCGACTCGAAGAAGTTGAAGCGACGCGCCGAACTCCACGCGAAGGCGGGAGAGGCGGCGAAGCGTCTCCGTAAGGAAGACGTGAACGAGGACAAGTGGACGGTCCGCTACCGCGACGCTAAGACGAAGAAGTACACCGACAGAGACGTCGAGGCCTCGAGCAGAGAGGACGCCTCCAACAAGGCGACCTCCGGGTTCGCTGGAAAGGTCACGGTCACGGCGGTCCAGCCGTCTAGCAAGTCCAAGTCCTGGGCTCAACCGGCCGAGACCGAGAGGTCGAAGGCGTACAAGGCCAGACAGCAGCAGAACAGAAATACCATGGACAAGGAGCACCTTGAGAAGTGGAAGACCTCTGATCGCTACAAGAACTGGATGAAGAAGAAGGCTGCCGGATTCAAGGCCGAGAGCTACGACATCAATGAGATCAAGAGGGTCATTCGCACCAAGGGTGGACTGACGACTGTAGGTTACGCCAACAAGAATCAGGCTCTCGCCGGTCTCGACGCGGAGCGCAGAGGTATCGTCAAGAAGCACAACCTGGTCCTTCGAGACCAGTTAAAGGCTGAGACGGATCCCAAGAAGCGCAAGAAGATCGAGCAGCAGATCAAGGACACCGACTGGGTTAACGAGGGATAACAATGCCAATCGTAAGCAACAAGATCAATGGCGACGTCGTCGTTCGTAACACGGCGAACCAGACCTACAACTTCACGGATCTGGCCCTCCCTGTTGGTGAGAACCAGAACGGCACGGTCTCCATCGTCAACGCTCAGGTGAACGTGGTCGGCACGGGAACTGCCTTCACGAGCAAGTTCGCCAACGGCGACTACGTCTACGTGGTCGGCAACTCCACATTCACCGAGGTGGCGAGAATCAACCAGGTCGTGAACGCGACCTTCATGAACATCGTTGGTGGCTTTGCCGTCGGCGCGGCCAACACGTCTACGACCTATCGCCAGGCCGAGAGGATCGAGGCGGTCGACATCGCGAAGGTCAAGTTCGCTCTGTCCTCCAACTCTGTGGTCCTCAGGGGCTCCAACACGATCCTCAACGTGTTCGGAACCGGCAACTGGAACCTAAACGATGACGGCATGTCCCTCATCGAGGATCGCGGAGGGTCGGTGGTCGTCCAGATCTCTGGCGGCGGGACGATCATGATGACCCTGTCCAAGAAGCTGAGTGGCCCGAACGGCTACGGAATGGAGTTCTGATGAAGACGTTCAAGGAGTTCTTTTCTGAGGCTGTCTTTGGCGGACAGAAGTATTTCGGCAAGGACAACCCGAAGCGTAGACATGGAAAAGTTGAGCTTCGACACGCTGGGAACCGTCACGGTGCGGCGTGGACGGCTCACAACATGTACATGGACCATATGAAGGGAGTGACCTGGGACAATCCGAAAGGGACCAAGGATCCTTCTGGTGACAAGACGTTCAAGTACGCCGCTCACAGAAAGAAGCGTCACGATCAGGCGATGAGAGCCGCCGTGGTCACCAGTAAGAAGCCCAAGAAATAATTAAAGAATTAAGGAGACCCAAAATGAAGACATACAAAGAGTTCGTAACGGAGCTGTCCGGCAAGACGCTCGGTAGCTACGTCAAGAAGGCTTCCGACTCTGCGGCCGGACACGCCCACCTCGGCGGTGCTCTGAAGAGCTCCAAGGCCTCCGGAGAAGAGGTCGCGAAGGCCAAGAGCCGTCTCACTGGCATCGGCAAGGCCGTCGACAAGCTGACTGGCGGAAAAGGTGGGCCCAAGACTCCGTCCACGAACCCGGTCAACGGTGGACCCGGCTACGACCCGCAGGCCCGTGAGATCACGGACGGCGAGCATCAGGAGCCGTCGGTCTCCGAGGCCAAGCTCGCTCGCCTCAAGAAGAGAATCAAGGCCAAGAAGGTGAACGGAGCCCCTGAGTACGACGCTCACTCCAAGAAAATCACCGACGGTGAGTACGACAAACCGAACCCGTAAGGAGTCTTCGATGAAGACCTTCAAGCAGTTCTTTGTAGAAGCCACGTTCGGTGGCCAGAAGTATAAGGGGAATCCGAACCCCAACATTCGCCACACCGAGAAGCAGGCCTACGACGCTGTCAAGAAATACTCTAAGGGGTCGGGCTACAAGAGCGCCTCTGCTGGCGTCGCTGGTTTGAGGATCCTCAAGAAACACGAGCGTAAGAGAGTGGCCGGTCTTCACGAGCCGTACGCCGAGGATCCCAAGGGCAAGTGGTGCAAGAAGGCATTCGAGGATGTCAGCGAGGCGACCTTCGGCGGCGAGAAATACAAGGGTCAGTTCAATCCTAATCGTAATCACACGAAGAACGACCTGAAGGGAAAGATCAAGGCTTACGGGTGGCAGCTGAAGTACGCGCAGGACGGCGGTATGGAGCGCCCAGGTAAGACGATCAAGAATTCAAGAACCGCTATCGAGGCAGCTGCAAGAGCTCTCCTGGCTAAGCGGGTTCAAAAAGGAAAACTGACGAAGGGACGTCGATGAAGCTAATCACCGAAACGATCTACGACGTCGAGTACAAAGAGCTCGACGAGGAGAACGGCAAGAAGAGCCTCTACATCGAGGGCATCTTCCTTCAGGCGGGCATCAAGAACCGCAACGGCCGAATCTATCCTCCGCCGACCCTGGTCAAGGAAGTCAAGAGATACACCGACACGTACGTCAAGACCGGAAGAGCCTACGGCGAGCTCGGTCACCCGTCTGGTCCGACCATTAATCTGGACCGAGTCTCCCACCTCATCAAGGAGATCCGTCAGGACGGCAACAACTTCATCGGCAAGGCCAAGATCACCACTGGGACACCCTACGGAAAGATCGCGGCAGGACTCATCTCCGAGGGAGCACGTCTCGGCGTCTCGTCTCGCGGAATGGGATCCCTGAAGCAGCAGGACGACGGCATCATGGAGGTCCAGGACGACTTCTACCTGGCGTCCGCGGCCGACATCGTGGCCGACCCTTCCGCTCCGGACGCGTTCGTGAACGGCATCATGGAGGGCGTCGAGTGGGCCATCAACCCGGACAGCGGGTCCTGGCTGAAGACCGAGCCCCTTCGCGATGAGATGAAGAAGATGACGGTCCAGATGCTGGAGGAGCAGAAGCTCCAGCTCTTCAAGCGGTTCCTGAAGAGCATCAAGTAAGGCCGGAATCGCACAGAAATTCCCTAAACGATAAATAAAAACACAAGTCTACAGGAGACTGAAAAGATGACGACCAAGAAGACCGAAACCCCGAAGGAGCTCTCCGCCCAGATCGACGAGATCTTCGGATCCGACGCATCTGACGAGTTCAAGGAGAAGGCTAAGACCATCTTCGAGGCAGCAGTCGGTGCCGAGCGCAAGAAGATCGAGGAAGAGGTCCAGGCGACCATCGACGAGCAGGTTGCCGAGCAGGTCGCAGCAGCTCTCCCTAAGATCGAAGAGAACGTCGACAAGTACCTCACTCACATCGCTGAGGAGTGGCTTGAGGAGAACGAGCTCGCGATCGAGTCCGGCCTGAAGGTCGAGCTTGCTGATTCCCTTATCGAGGGTCTGGTCTCTCTCGTCAAGGAGCACAACCTCGAAGTTCCTGAAGAGTCCGAGGAGATCGTCGAGGAGCTCATGGGCGCCTGCGAGGCACTCGAGGACAAGCTCAACGAGGCAACTCTCGAGATCATCGAGCTCCGTAAGGCTCTCGACAAGATCGAGGCCGACAAGATCGTCACTGCAGCCTGCGAGGGTCTGACGGACGTTCAGGTCGCCAAGCTCTCCAACCTGGCCGAGGGCCTGGTCTACAAGAGCCCGGAAGACTTCAAGAAGAAGGTTCAGACCGTCAAGGAGAACTTCTTCAAGGAGCTGACGGAAGTGAAGCCTGACGCCGTGTCGGACGCAGTCGCGCCGCCGGCCGAGAGCGAGAAGAAAGTCGACCCGGCCATGAAGGCCTACGTCGACGCAGCGTCCGAGTGGGTCTCACACCGTAAGATCTAAGGCCCGGTAGCGCTGAAAAGAATCCTTTCATAAATAAAAAAGAAAATACCCAGGGAGACTTCAATGACCCTTTCCACTCTGACCATGAACAAGCAGCTTCTCGAAAAGTGGGCTCCAATGCTGGACCACAAGGATCTGCCAAAGATCGGCGACATGTATCGCCGAGCTGCAACGGCACAGATCCTCGAGAACGCCGAGAATGACGTTCGCACACAGGGTCAGTTCGCTCCTGCCTCCCTCTTCGAGGTGGCTCCTACCAACCAGACCGCGCAGGTTCAGTACCAGGACCCAGTCCTGATCACCATGCTCCGTCGTTCCATGCCGAACCTGATGGCATACGACGTCGCTGGCGTTCAGCCGATGTCCGGACCGACCGGCCTCATCTTCGCGATGAGAGCTCTCTACACCTCCAACTCTGGTAACGAGGCGTTCTACGACGAGCCGGACTCCTCCTTCTCCACCGTTGTCGGTAACGCCAACACCCTGGGCGACAAGCACACCGGAACAGTTCCGGGCAACACGACCACGGGCACGGCGAACCTTGCCGAGACCGGCATCTACAACTACGGCGACGCAATGGCGACGCTGCAGGCCGAAGCCCTCGGTTCTTCTGGTAACGTCGCATGGCCGGAAATGGCGTTCACGATCGACAAGCTGTCGGTCACCGCTGGTTCCCGCGCCCTGAAGGCTCAGTACTCCCTCGAGCTTGCTCAGGACCTTCGCGCTGTCCACGGTATGGACGCCGAGAAGGAGCTGGCCAACATCCTCTCCACCGAGATCATCGCGGAGATCAACCGCGAGCTCATCAGAACCATCAACGTCACTGCAAAGCGCGGTGCGGCGTCGGGCACGACCACGGCCGGCCGCTTCGACCTCGACACCGATGCCGGCGGCCGTTGGCTCGGTGAGAAGTTCAAGGGCCTGGTGTTCTTCATGGACATCGAAGCCAACCAGATCGCCAAGGAAACCCGTCGCGGTAAGGGCAACATCGTCATCTGCTCCTCCAACGTCGCCTCTGCCCTGCAGATGGCCGGAGCTCTTGACTACACGCCTGCCATCAACAACGACGGCCTGACGGTCGACGACACCGGCAACACCTTCGCGGGTATCGCCAACAAGAGGTTCCGCGTGTACATCGATCCGTACACCACCGGCAACTACATGACTCTCGGCTTCAAGGGTGCGAACCCGATGGACGCTGGTCTCTTCTACTGCCCGTACGTACCGCTGCAGATGATGAGAGCTGTCTCCTACGAGACGATGCAGCCGGCAATCGGCTTCAAGACCAGATACGCGATGGGTCAGAACCCCTTCTCGTACGGCGTCAAGAACGGTGCAGTTGGCGGCATGTCCGTCACCCTCACCAAGGACTCCAACGTCTACTACAGACGCATCATGGTCGACAACATCCTGTAAGGATGAACTAACAAGAAGCCCTCAAGGGCCACTTACCCAGGGGGATCGAAAAACGATCCCCCTTTTTATTTGCCAGAAAGGAGCGACCATGTCACCTACCGACATCAACATCAATAACAATGATATGGCTGTTGCTCGCGAGCTAGCCGACCACAACGCACGCCTCAAGGCCATGGAAGAAGAAGTGGCCGAGATGAGCAAAGACATCCGTGAGATCAGAGACACCATCACGGGTGCCAAGGGATCATGGAAGATGCTAGTCGCGATCGTTTCTCTTCTCTCGGGAGTCATCTCTGTCGTCGCCGGCAAAATGTGGAGTTTGTTCGTCAGCAGCGGGAGCTAAACCCAATGGTACTGAACGTTATTCTGGTTGCGAGAAATGCTTTCCTCTGTGGTGCGATCATCTTGATCGTATCACTTGTCACGAGTGCTGCCGGGAACTTTCTTGCCGATAAGGCCGAGGTCGAGGTCAAGCAGATGGTTCAAGAGTACAAAGAGGCCCAAGAGATCGCCATCCCGCCTGCTCTGAAGGCAAAATGAAATGCCTATCATTGCCAGGCAGCCTGAAAACAAGAACTTTCTCAGCGTCCTGGGGTTCAGCTTCTTCATGAAGCGGGCTCCAGGCGTGATGTATTTCGGTCAGAAGTACGAGCTCCCTGGGCTGCTCATGGGAGTCGCCAACTACCCGTCAACGATCACCGACATCCCTCTGCCAGGCGATCGCCTTCGTAGGTCCGACTTCACCATGACCTTCAAGGTCGACGAGGACCTGAGAAACTACCTGGAGATCTTCGACTGGATGGAGGGTCTGGGATCCCCGATCAACACCAATCAATACGCCAACCTCAACTCTCACTCGATCATGTCCGGAGAGGGAATCATGTGCGACGCGACGCTCATGATCAACACCTCTGCTCACAACCCGAACATTCAGATCACTCTCGAGGACATCTGGCCCGTGTCGCTCACGGGCTTCCAGATGGTGTCGACGTCGGGCGACGTGCAGCAAATCGAAGCGACGGTTTCGTTCAAGATCAGGCATCATAAATTTGAGTATGCCGCAAATGCTGTGGGCACTTCGTCGTTCAACAGTTGACGACTGATTCTCCATTTAACTAAGGTTTATCATGAAGTTAGAAGAGATCCACGAGCTGTGGAAAGCAGACTCCACAGTGGATCCTGAGGACATGGACGGAGCCTCCTTGGCGATCCCGGTCCTCCACGCAAAGTACTTGCAATTCCTATCTCAAGAGCGTCTGATCCTGCGAAAGCTGGAGACAGAGCTTAAGCAGCTTCGTCTCCTCAAGACGAACTACTACCTCGGGAACCTCTCGAAGGAGGAGCTCGAGGAGCAGGGATGGCAGCAGGAGCTGCGACGCATCCTCCGCACAGAAGTTCACGACTATCTCGACGCCGACAAGCAGGTCGCAGACCTGACCCTTCGAGTCGCTCTCCAGAAGGAGAAGACCGACGTCCTGACCAGCATCCTCCAGACGATCAACAATCGCGGCTACCACATCAAGAACGCCGTCGAGTGGATCAAGTTCAAGCACGGACTGTCATGACCGACGTAGTCATTAGAGAGCTCGATCAGACCTTCATGAAGATCGAGTGCGACACCGGCATAGGGTTCGAGATCCAGGCCTTGTTCACGTTCATGGTCCCGTCGGCCAGGTTCGACACTCGATACAAGAACAGGAGATGGGACGGAAAGATCCGTCTCTTCAGCCCGTTCAAGAAGACCCTGTACAAGGGCCTGCTCGACGAGGTCGTGAGGTTCTGCAAGAAGAACAGCTACACCTACGAGATAGACCCTCACCTGCTCCCGATCGGTCTCAAGTACGCCGATCACAGGAAGGGGTTCGAGAACTACGCGAAGAGCATCTCGAAGATCGACCTCAGAGACTACCAGATGGACGGGTTCTTCACCGGACTGACTCTGGACAGGAGACTGTTCTTGTCGCCCACGGCTTCAGGAAAGAGTCTGGTCATCTACCTCCTGGCGAGGTTCAAGAGGGAGAGGACCCACAAGCCGACCCTCGTGATCGTGCCGACCATCGGCCTGGTCACCCAGATGGCAGACGACTTCCAGTCCTACTCGCCGGACAAGCTCTCGATCCAGAAGATCATGGGAGGCCAGCCCAAGAAGGTTGTGGAGAACTACGTCGTCTCCACCTGGCAGAGCCTGTACCAGATGCCGCAAGAGTACTTCAACCAGTTCGGCTGCGTGATCGGGGACGAGGCTCACATGTACAAGGCCGACGCTATCAAGGGGATGCTGGAGAAGTGCACGAACGTCAGGTTCCGATACGGGTTCACAGGAACCCTGGACGGAGCCCTGGCGAACGAGATGGTCCTTCGTGGCCTGTTCGGCCCCGTGTCACGCCTGTCCACCACGACCAAACTGATCGAGGACGGACACATCTCCAAGCTGAGGATCGGCATCGTGGTCCTGGGCCACTCTAAAGCGGCCAGGAAGGCTGTGGAGGCGATGGACTACAAGGCTGAGATCCAGTACCTCATCGGCCATTCTGGGCGCAACGAGATGATCCGGGACTTCGTCCTGTCGCTGAGGGGAAACACGCTGGTCCTGTTCAACTTCGTCGAGAACCACGGAAAGCCCCTGTACGAGACCTTCAGGAAGAAGTCGGACAACACTTTCCTGATCCACGGAGGGGTCGAGGCCAACGACCGAGAGGCCATCAAGTCCGTGATGGAGCAGGGTCAGGACGTCAAGGTCCTCGCCTCGTTCGGCACGTTCTCGACCGGCATCAACGTGAAGAGGATCCACCACGTGGTCTTCGCCTCCCCGGTCAAGAACCGGATACGTCTTCTCCAGTCTATAGGTAGAGGGTTGCGTCTGGCCACCGATAAGGATCAGTGCAAGGTCTGGGACTTCGCGGACGACCTTCGAGTCTTCTCCAAGACCGGAAAGCTCTCCAGAGCCAACCACTCCTTTCGACACCTCGAAGCTCGCGTCTCGACCTACGACCAAGAGGGTTTCGAGTACTCTTTCACTAATGTCGTTATGGAGGATCCAGATGATCTTCCTTTGGTTAAGAAGACCCTACTTTAATGGATTCTGTTAGTTGACGCTTCTGTAATCTGATTCTGCCCAGCACAGTATCTTATCTCGCCGACAGACAGATCTTAAAATACCGGGCGGAGTTGCGTTTGTACATTTAGAATTTGGTAATCTTTTCAAGAGCATATTGTTACCTTTTTGTTAATTCACCTGCGGCGCTCGCGCTCGCTAAGTTTGAAGCACGGATGACTGAAAACAAGAACAAGATTCCGGCCAAAGCTAAGATCCACTACGTCGACAACAAGGCATTTCTGGAGGCCATCAGGGTCTACCGGAAAGAGATGCTTCGTTGCGTCAAGGACAAGCGGCCGAAGCCAAAAATTCCGAATTACATCGGAGAGTGCTTTTACAAGATCTGCACTCATCTCTCCCTGAAGTTCAACTTCGTGAACTACACCTACAGGGACGAGATGGTCGGTGACGCACTCGAGAACTGCGTGGCGTGTCTGGACAACTTCGACCCCGAGAAGAGCTCCAACCCGTTCGGCTACTTCTCCCTAGTCTCTCACCGGGCCTTCGTCAGGAGGATCCAGC
>JADMIO011130895.1_pt1 | contig 19121 bp, 13 predicted proteins | sample 8958161 | NCBI WGS metagenome assembly JADMIO01 (sample SAMN16585339, study PRJNA669376) | soil metagenome | isolation source: Crop rotation soil | place: USA: Cullars Rotation, Alabama | collected 2011
TCGACCCCTCGCGGTTGCGGGCCGCGTTCCAGGCGCGCAATTCCCGGTCGAGCGTCGCGGCGTCGGGGATGCGTCGATCCAGGCATTGTCGGGAGAGGAAGCTCAGCTCGATCTCCGCGACGTTGAGCCAGCTGCCGTTGCGGGGCGTGTAGGTGATGTCCAGCCGCCGCGCCAGGCGGTGCGCCTCCTCGGCCGCGAACGCCTCGTAGAGCGAGGCGACGTGGTGGGTGTTGAGGTTGTCGCAGACGAGGCGGACCTTCCCGGCGTTCGGGAAGTCTTCGTCGAGCAACCGCCTGACCTCGTGCGCCCAGTCGACGCGCGTGCGGTGTTCGCGGGCGGCCACGCGTCGCCAGCCCAGCAGCGGCGCGAAGAACATGAAGACGGCGCGGGTGCCGTGACGCTCGTACTTGTCGTCCTCGCGGAGCGGTTTGCCCGGCGCGATCGGCAACGGCGCGGCGGCGTGGGCGTGGAGCTCCTTGCTCGCCTCGTCCATGCAGACCAGGGGCGCGTCGGGGTTCAGCGGCTCGGCGTAGACGTCGAGCACTTGTTCCATCTGCGCGACGAAACGGGCCGCGTCACGCTCGGGGATGCAGAACCGCCGCTTGCGCCACGGTCGCAGCTCGTTTTTTTGAGCGTCTTGCGGATCGTCTCGCGGCAGACGCTCGTGACGATCTTGCGGCCGACGCACTCCTGCTGAAGCAGGCCCATCGTCCAACGGACGCGGCCGAGGGGGGGAGGCGAACAGCAGATCGCGACGAGCCGGGCTTCGGCGTGCCCGTCCAGCTTGGGGGCGACCGGCGGGGTCGTTCGCACCTTGCGGTCGACCGCCGGCCCCTCGCCGCGGAGGGCGAACGCCTTGCGGACGCGCGCGACGGTGTTGACGTGCACGGCCAGGGCGGCGGCGATCTGGTGGTCGTGATAGCGGCCGGCCTCGTGGTGCTGGTCGCTCATCAGCAGGACGCGGGCGTGCATGATCTTCTTGGCCGGGGCCGCCCCGTTGCGCGTGACCGATTCGAGGCGGGCGCGGGCGTCGGCCGGGAGTCGAACGGCGTACTTGGTCGAGCCATCCATGGCACGGTCTCCTTCGCCCCCAAGGATACGCCGGCACGACGGCTCGGACCAGACCACCAAATTAGTGTGGACGTCGTACTAGTTGCTGGTGCAAACGGGCCCAGACCGCGACTCGACTGAACTCGTGGAAGTCCGGTGGGTTCGTTTTGCGTCCTGCTGACGAACGCGGTCGCTGAAGGCGACCACGCCGCGCCGGAGGGTTGGAAAATCGGACATCTACGTAACTCGGTGGGTTCGTTTCGCACGTCGGCGCGTGCAACCGGATGCAACGCAATGCAACCTGGTGCAACACCATGCAACAAAAATGGGTTCGTTTCGCACACTGCAATACCTCCCACCGTGGAACGGTGGGCTTTCCGGAGGGGTTTGGTGCCTTGGTTCCGCATCCTGGTCACTTCGATGTTCGGTGTTCGATGTTGGATGTTCGGTGTTCGCATCGAGCGCCCCCGGCGGCTTCGTTCCGCACGCTGACGTTTGCCACACCACGCAACGCCATGCAACGCCACGCAACGTGGTGCAACAGTTTCGCTTCGTTCCGCACATTGGGTCCTTGGTCATAGGTGCTTGGCGATTCATTAGTCATTCGGATTTCGTCATTAGTCATTCCCCTCGGTGGCTTCGTTCCGCATGCGGCGTTCGTCACGTCGTCACCTTTCCCTCCCCATTTCCCACTTCCCTCTGCCGTTGATATCGGACCAACCAGCGCGGCACTTAGCGCAGATTCATGCTTCGCCGTGTGGGCGTCCGATAACAAGTGGGAACGGATGGCCGTATGAAAGTCGATTATCTCATCGTCGGGTCGGGGCTCAGCGGGGCCGTGATCGCGCGCCTGCTCGCCGACGCCGGGCGCGAGGTGCTGATCGTCGAGCGGCGCGGGCACCTCGGCGGCAACGTCTTCGACCACACGCACGAGAGCGGCATCCGCATTCACACGTACGGCCCGCACTACTTCCGAACCTCCTCCGACCGCATCTGGAACTTCGCGACCCGCTTCGCACCCTTCTACCGGTACGAGGCGAGCCTGCTGTCGCTCGTCGACGGCGAATACGAGCAGTGGCCGATCGCGGGGAGCTACATCCGTCGGACGGCCGGGGAAGAGTGGACGCCGGAGTTCACCGGGACGCCCGGCGACTTCGAGCAGGCGGCGTTGTCGCTCATGCCGCGCGCGATCTACGAAAAGTTCGTCAAGGAATACAACGAGAAGCAGTGGGGCGTCCCTGCCAACGCGCTGTCGGCCGACCTGTGCACGCGCTTCGACGTGCGTCACGACGATGAGCCGCGCCTCAAGCCCCACTGCAAACACCAGGGCATCCCCGTCCCCGGCTACGCGGCGTGGATGGGGCAGATGCTGGCCGGCGTCCCGATCCTCTTCAATTGCGATTATCTTAAACAGCAGGAATCGTTCCGCGTCCGGAAGATGCTGGTCTACACCGGCCCGATCGACGCGTACTTCGGCTACGACCTCGGCCGGCTGCATTACCGCGGGCAGCGCCGCGAGCACTCGTATCACCCCGACGTCGACACGTTTCAGCCGGCGGGGCAGGTGAATTGTCCCGCCCACGCGGACGGCCCGCACATCCGCTCCCTCGAGTGGAAGCAGATGATGGAGCGTCCGTTCGCCGACCGGATCCGCGGCACCGTCGTCACCACGGAGACGCCGTTTTCCCCGCAGGATCCGAACGAATACGAGTATCCGTTCCCGGACGCCGCGAACGCGGCGCTCTATGCCGACTACCGGAAGCGCGCCGATTCGATCAAGAAATTGCTGATCTGCGGGCGGCTCGGCGAGTATCGATATTTTGACATGGACCAGGCGATCGGTCGCGCGATGTTGCTGACGTCGAGAATCGCGCCCGACGTTTATAACGATCTGGGCGAGCGCCGCACTCGTACTATTCTTACGGGCGAATTCGAGCAAATTACACGCGCCGCCTAGCGCCGTCCGGGCCTGCTCACTTTCAGTGAGCAGGACATTCGCAGAGCGGTGAAATCACCGGACTTTCAAGATCGAGACGCATCGATGGCTATTCGTCGCAGCATGATCGGCAGGGATTTGGTCGTCGTCGTCGTAATGACGTCGGTCGGTGCGGTGTCGGCCTGCACCACCGGCGCGTTGGCGCAGGTGGCGCCGACGAGCGTCCCCTCGTCGCAATCGGCGCAGCCCGACCTGAGCGATCCGAAGCTCGCGGTGAAGAGCCTGTATGGCGCGATCGCCGGCGGCGACGCCGAGACCGTACGCCGGGTGCTGCTGGCGGAAAACGAATCGCAGGAACGGCTGATCTCCGCGTTCACCGATCTGATCATGGCGGGGCAGAAATTCGCGACGGTCGCCCGCGACCGGTTCGCCAACGCCGGCGACGCGATCGCCCGCGGCGCACTGACGCGCGAAGACGCCAGCGGGATCGACGCGGCCGAGCTTGCGATTAATGGCGAGCGCGCGACGCTGCAACTCTCCGGGCAGAAGCGACCGCTGCGGCTCCGGCGCATCGAGGGGCTCTGGCGGCTGGCGGTCACCGATTTCGCGGGCGTGACCGAAGACCGGCTCGGCGAGCAGACGGCGTTCATCCAAGGCCTCGCCGACGCGATGAACGAAGTGTCGAAAGACATCACCGAGGGCCGCTACCCGACCGCGAACGACGCGGAAGCGGCCGTCCAGCAGAAGATGCACACTCTCCTTGCCAAGACCTACCGCCCCGCGACCCGTCCCGAAGATGACCCGGCCACCCGCCGGAACTAGCGCAACGCAATCAACCCGCTTGCGCGACCTGAACTGCCGTCGGAGAAACTTCCGCGGCATGGAGAATCGTATGACCGCACACCATTCATCGAAATCGACGGAAGTCGACCGCCTGGACCGAGCCATCGAATCCGCGGCCGGCTCGAGCGGCGCGGTGATCGTGGACTACCTCGCGACGACCCATCGCAACGCCGTCGGCTCCGCGATCGAACTGGCGATCGAGTTCTTCGTCCCGCCCGCTTCGAGCGAACAGTTCGCCACGGCCCTGACCCGCGAATTGAGCGGCGCGGGCGCGGACGCCGCCCCGATCGTCCACAGCCTGCCGCCGGGCGCGCTGCACCAGTGGCGATTCGCGTTCCGCTGCACCCCCGACTTCCAACGCCGCCACCGCTGGACCGCCGACCGCACCCTCGTCGCCAGCGTGCTCCATCAGGCCGATCAGGGATTTCGGGAAATCCATTAGCAGAAGAGGGGCAAGTAATCAGGGGCAAGGGGCAAGGAGAAGAGAAAGCGCGAATGACCAAACCAGAATGACCAATGAAGCACCAATGACCAATGCCCAAGAACCAAACGGGCTCACGCGTCTCAAGCGCCCGTTTCGTCATTGAGATTTGGTGCTTGAACATTCATTCGTCATTCGGATTTGGTCATTCGTCATTCCCCCTCGCCCCTTGCCCCTGATTACTTGCCCCTCTTCCTTCCCCCTGTTGCAACTTTCCCGTTCTGGCCGATCATTTGAATCCGGCGGTTTGAAGGCCGGGGGCACACATCGGAGGAACGAAAATGGGCAACGCGCAGAATCGATTCGTGGAAACTCTCGAAGGTCGCACGCTGTTTTCCGTGCTGTTGGTCGACGACGACAAGGTGCAGTTCGCGAACGCGGCTTACACGAGCCTCGCGTCGGCAATCAAAGCGGCGAAGTCCGGCGACACGATCCGCGTCGCGGCGGGCACGTATCGCCAGAGCATCACCATCCCCGCGGGCAAGGATAACCTCACCCTCGTCTCGGCGCAGACGCGCAAGGCCGTCATCGATCCGCCCGACGGCGCGACGGCGGCGATCACCGTCGCGGCGAAGAACTTCTCGCTCCAGCGGTTCACGATCAACGGTTTGAAGGCTTCCAACGGCGTGCTGCTGGACACGAAGGGGAGCTCGGCCACGATCTCCGATTGCCGGATCAAGAGCGTGCGGAACCAGCCGCTGAACGGCCTGCAGTCGGGCTTCGGCATCGCCATCCGGCAGGGGACGGCGACGATCACCAACAACGTGATCGACGACTACCAGAAGGGCGGCATCCTGCTCGACGGCGGGTACAGCAAGGCCACGATCAGCGGCAACACCGTCGTCGGCGCGGGCGCGACGTCGGTGATCGCGCAGAACGGGATCCTCATCAATCGCAACGCGACCGCGACGATCTCGAACAACCACGTTTCCGCCAATCACTACACCAACAATTCGACGGCCGCGGTCGGCATCTCGCTCTACCGCGCCCGCAACGTGACGATCTCGAACAACGTCCTCACGGGCAACGACGAGAACATCAACGTCGACTTTTCCACCGGCCTGCAGGTCCTGAATAACGAAGCGTCGGGCGGGGCCTACGACGGGTTCGCGCTATTCCGCACGACCGGCGCGACGATCAAGGGGAACCACTTCCACGACAACACGTTCGACGGGATCTTCGTCGACACGTCGTCCGGCAATACGTTCCAGGGCAACAACCTGGAGGACAACGGCCAGTTCGACGCCGACGACACCACGACCGGCACCGGCACCGGCGGCAGCGCCAACACGTGGACGGGCAACACGATCGGCACGAAGAATCTCAGCGGGCTCGCGTGAGTTGACGGCTAGTTCCCCTCTCCCCCAAGGGGGAGAGGGTTAGGGTGAGGGGGGAGCACAATCCTACAGAGTGCGGAATGATGGCTGATGGATGACGAATAAAAGCATTTAATTCATCACTCATCGTTCATCATTCAGCATTATCCGTCCTTCGCACCCTCCCCCGGCCCTCTCCCGCGGGGAGAGGGAGAACGCGAGCTGCTTTCCGAATCCAAATTGCTTTGAGGTGCCGACGCCTCACCGCGAAGGCGCAAGCGTGAGGCCATACCAATTTGGTATGGCCTCACGCTTGCGCCTTCGCGGGTTTCCAGAGTGGGGCCCACGGACGCACTGATCAATTTCGGCAACCCGTCGCGGCTAGTGATACAACTTCCGCTCGCTGAGTTCTTTCGCCGCGAGCATGTCTAATACGCCGATGCCCAGGACCATCGCGGCCGTGGTCGCGAAGCTCTTGGGCGTGCGCGTTTTGCGGGCGGCCATCGCGAGGAGGGCGACGTCCAACCCGTCGCCGGCGACGCGCGACCAGACGCCGGGCGTGGGGTCGTCGTGCGAGAGGATGTCGAAGCCGTGCATCAGCTCGCGCACGCCCATCGTCTGCAGGATCGACCGGTGCAGCGACGCCCTGGGCAGGCCGAGCAGCCGTTCGAGCTTGTTGGGGAACAGCAGCTCGGTCAGGCCGATCGCGACGCTCGCCCAGCCGAGGCCCTTGGCGACTTTCGTTTCGGTCCCGTCCGACAGGTTGTTGAAATAGCGGCTCATGATCGTTCCTCTCATCGTTTGCGTTCGCTCGAACCCATTGCACGTTTGCGGCTTCAAAAGGCCGCTTGCAGCCTCACGTTTAATTCTCAGGTAGGGGCAAGGAATCAATGACCAATGACCAAATCAGAATGACCAATGAAGGTCCAATGACCAAGCCCCAATGACCAAACTGGCTTTGCAGACGCGGGAGGCTGTTTGGTTCTTGGGGATTGGTTATTGGTGATTCATTGGTCATTCTGGCTTGGTCATTGGTCATTGGTCATTTTGCACTTGGCTCTATTCGTTTCCGAAACAGCTTCTACGCGTTTCAACTCGGTTCTACGCGGCCGGGTCGAGCACGACCTTGATGCAGCCGTCCTTCTTCTCGCGGAAGATGTCGTACGCGCGCGGCGCTTCGCTGAGCGGCATGCGGTGGGTGACGACGAAGCTCGGGTCGATCTTCCCGGAGCGGATGTAATCGAGCAGCTTCGGCACGTACTTGTGGACGTGCGTCTGGCCGGTCTTGATCGTGAGGCCCTTGTTCATCAGCGCGCCCATCGGGATCTTGTCCGAGAGCCCGCCGTACACGCCGGGGATCGAGACCGTGCCGCCCTTGCGGCAGGAGATGATCGCCTGCCGCAGCACGGCCGGGCGCTCGGTCTCCTGCATCATCCACGTCTTGGCCTTGTCGTAGGCGTTCTCGAACGCGTTGGAGCCGTGCGCCTCCATGCCGACCGCGTCGATGCAGACGTCGGGGCCGATGCCGCCGGTCAGCTCGAGGAGCCGGTCGTAGACGGATTCCTTGCGGTGGTCGATCGTGATCGCGCCGGCGTCCCGCGCCATCTGGAGCCGCTCGGGCGCGAGTTGGCCGTCGTCGATCGCGATGACCCGGCCCGCGTTCAGCAGCATCGCGCTGCGGATCGTGAATTGTCCGACCGGCCCGCAGCCCCAGACGGCGACGGTGTCGTCCGGCTGGATGTTGCACTGTTCGGCGGCCATGTAGCCGGTGGGGAAGATGTCGGAGAGGAAGACGATCTGGTGGTCGGTCAGGTCGGTCGGCATGACCTGGCAGTTCACGTCGGCGAGCGGAACGCGGAGGAATTCCGCCTGCGCGCCGGCGTAGCCGCCGGTCAGGTGCGAGTAGCCGAGCAGGCCGGCGGTCGACTGCCCGAACATCTCCTCGCCCATGTACGACTTCGGATTCGTGTTGTCGCAGCAGCTCCACAGCTCCCGGCGGCAGAAGAAGCACTTGCCGCAGCCGAGCGCGAACGGGACGATCACGCGGTCGCCCTTTTTCACCTTGCCCTGGTCCACGTCCGGGCCGACTTCCTCGACGATGCCCATCGGCTCGTGACCGATGATGTCGCCGGGCTTCATGAACGGGATGAAGCCGTCCACGAGGTGCAAGTCGGACCCGCAGATACAAGTCGACGTGAGGCGGACGATCGCGTCCCGCTTATTGATGATCTTCGGATCGGGGACGTTCTCCACTTTCACTTTGTACGGGGCACACCAGGTCAACGCTTTCATGATGAATTCCTTTTCCGGATGGATGGACGAATCGACGAATCGGGACAGGAGCAGTAGAGCGTTACATCGAACGGATGCCCATGCCGCTGCAGGTGCCGTGCGGCTGGCCCTCCGTGCTGGGCAGTTCGCCTACTTCCATGAAGCGCTTGAAGTTGCGCAAATCCTCGTGGATCTGCCGCTCCGGCGAGAGGCCGAGCAACTTGGCGACGACGTGCCCGATCTGGCCGGCCGGCGGGACGTATCGCAGCGTCACGTGGACTTCGGTGCCGCGGTCGCCGAGCGCTTCGTTGAACCGCACTTCGCCGACCTGGTCGATTTCCGAACCCGGCAGCGAGCGCCAGGCGATGACCCGGTTCGGCTCGTCGCGCGTGATCTCGGCGTCCCAACTGGCGGTGCCGCCGGCGATGCGCGGCGCCTTGGCGACCCAATGCGACTTGCCGCCTTCTCGCACTTCCACACTCTGCAGGTAGGTCATGATCTGCGGCAGGTTGGTGAAGTCGCGCCAGTAGTTGTAAATGTCGGCGGCCGGACGATTCACGAGGAACGACTGCTCGATGTGAATGCCCCGCCGCATGACGGATTCCTCCGCCTGCGTCTCATAGGCGTCGTGCTCGGCGGTGTTGCGGCCGAGCGCGGCGTAGAGGCCGCAGTGGCCGGTGACGCCGCGGTAGACCATCGCCCCGCCCACGCCCGCGACGAGCAGCCCGGGCAGCGACCCGCGCGACAGCCCCAGCAACGCCAGGATCGAGCCGGCGACGACGGAGGTGGTCCGCTCGCCGGAGCCGACGTTGATGGCCGAGTGCTGATCGCCTTGGCCGCCGGTTTGAGGAATGGCGGGGGGGATATCGGTCGCTAAATCAGTGCTTTGGTTGAGGACGGTCATGGCAGGCCTCTCATAAATAGGGGTTTTACGAGCACGTCACCGGTGCAAATGCGGGGCCATAACGCGAGTCGAGATGCTCTCGGTGGATAGTTTTGCGGGCGGGGAACCGACTTGCTGTTTCATCGTCGAGTACCCGTTTTCACTGCGGCCACGACCAACGTTCCGCGAACGCTCGCTGAGGAGCTCTTTCGGAATCGAATGGAGCCACCGACGGGGCACCGATGAATACCGATAAGACCTAAGGATTCTTGAACTTAATCGGTGTTCATCGGTGCCCCGTCGGTGGCCGGAAATATGGAACGCAGCGGCGTGTAACAGTCCTTAAACCATTCCTCAGCCGACGGTTTTGGCGTTCAGCGCAGGCCGCGTGAAGAATCTCGCGAGATGTTCCGGAGAAGTGCGATTCGAATCGGCCGCATTTTGATGGGGCGTCCGAATTCGGCCTGGGCTGCATATACGATTTTCAAAAGCGATTCCCCATTTCTACACGTTGCGCCGCCCGTAACGGCGACGCGGGTAAGGATTTTCGACCTGCAGCGATTCCGCGGGCGGCGATAAAATCGAATTCATGAAAGCTAGAGACGGAGCCACCCGTTCCATCTGGACCGAGGGCGTCGATCGCCCGACCCATCCCCAACCCTCCGCGAGCGACAAGGCGGAAATCGTCGTGGTCGGCGCCGGCATCAGCGGACTGACGGCTGCGTACCTGCTCGCCGGAGACGGGCACGACGTGCTCGTCGTCGACGAAGGGCCGGTCGGGGCGGGGCAAACCGAACGCACCAGCGCGCACCTCGCGTCGATCATCGACGACCGGTTTTCGCACCTCGAGAAACTGCACGGCCAGGAGGTGTCGCGGCTCGCGCACCAGAGCCACTCGGCGGCGATCGATCGGATCGAAACGATCAGCCGGACCGAGAAAATCGATTGCGATTTCCGCCGGCTGCCCGCCTACCTGTTCCTCGGGCCCGGCGACAAGGAGCGGACGCTCGACGAAGAATTCGCGGCCGCCCAGCGCGCGGGCGTGGAATCGGAGGACATGCTCGACCACGTCGGCTACGGCTTGAACATCGGCAAGGCGATCCGCTTCGACCATCAGGCGGCGTTTCATCCGCTGCGCTACCTCGTCGGCCTCGCCGCCGCCGCGGAAAAGCGCGGCGTGCGGATCCGCGTCGGCCGGCGCGTGATCGACGTGGCGGGGGCGAAGGACGGCAAGCCCGTCACGATCACGTTCGAGAACGACCTGAAAATCGAGTGCAAATCCGCCGTCGTCGCGACCAACACGCCGACGCCGATCAACGACTGGATGGGCGTGTACCTGAAGCAGGCGTCGTACCGCACCTACGTCGTCGGCCTGTCGGTGCCGCACGGGCGCATCCCCGACGCGCTCTACTGGGACACGGCCGATCCGTACCACTACGTGCGCCTCATCCGCGACGCCGACAAGGGCGACGTGCTGCTCGTCGGCGGCGAGGATCACAAGACCGGACAAGGTGGCGAGTCGGACGAGCGCTTCAAGAAACTCGCCGACTGGGCGCGCGGCTTCTTCCCCGCGGCCGGCGAGGAAGTCTCACGCTGGTCCGGCCAAGTGCAGGAGCCTTCGGACGGCCTCGCCTACATCGGCGTCGCGCCGACGAAGGGGAGCGGCGTGTACGTGATCACCGGCGACAGCGGCATGGGCCTGACCCACGGCACGCTCGGCGCGATGCTCGTGACCGACCTCATCGCCGGCCGGGCGAACCCGTGGGAAAAAATGTACGAGCCGACGCGGAAGTCGCTGAACCGCGAGGTCGTCACCGAAAACCTCAACACGACGACCCAGTACGTCGATTACCTCACGCCCGGCGACGAAAAGTCCGAAGACGACATCACCAAGGGCGAAGGCGCGCTGATCCGCTCCGGCCTGAAGAAGCTGGCAGTCTATCGCGACGACGCCGGCAAGCTCCACCGCATGTCCGCGATCTGCACGCACCTCCAGTGCATCGTCCAGTGGAACGCCCTGGAAAAAAGCTGGGACTGCCCCTGCCACGGCAGCCGCTTCGACCCCTGCGGGAAAATGGTGATGGGCCCGGCCGTGGACGACCTGCCGAAGGCCGAGGAGTAATGCTCGCCGACTAACACAAGTCTTCACTGATCAGCCGGTTTTATCACGCGGCCCATAAAGAGGATCTCGCCGGTCGGTCGGTGTCGGATGATCGTGACGAACGGCTTATCGATTTGAACGCGGAGCGGTTCGTCACGCCGCATGGCTGATCCGGCCCGCATGATGACGGCCGTTGCCGCCGCCGCTTCGGTGCCTTCCTCGTCCGTCTTGACGAAAGCCTTGTGTAGCACTTCGCTGATGTAAAACGGCTCAGCCGATCCCATGCCGCTGAAATCCGCGTGGTCCGCATCAAACGCGAGTTTCATTCCGAGGGATTGCAGGATCGAACCCATCGCTATCGATTGTTCCACCTTAAATCGCGGCAAGCTTAGATCGATCAATTGCGGCTGCATCTTCCCCGCGGTTTCAGCAAGTGTCGTGGCAGAGAGATCGGATTCGAGTTTACGAATGCCGTCCGGCGACTTCGGCATCATGATGATCACGGAAGCGTTATGTCCCGCGTACGGCAGTTCGATCGCGAGCATCTGCTTATCGTCGACGTACGAAAAGCGGGCCGTGCGACGCATGGTGGGCACGTCGACCGATTCCGTCGCCGACACGTGGAAAGGTGCAGCCTGCGTCGCGCTCTTGCTGAACTCATTTTCCCAGCGTGCGTTGAAATAAACCGCGTTGGTCAGCACGAGGCGGGTCAACGGCTTGATGGCGCCTTCGGGGACGAGGTCCTTGATCTTGCCTTGGGTCTTGCCGTCGACCCAATCGTTGATCGTCTTTCTCGCCGCCGACTCGTTCTGAAAGTTAAGCGACTGCGCTTCGGCGCGGTACTTATCTTGGACGAGTTTGAGGAAGGCGGGCTGGAAGGGGTATCCCTCTTGCTTCCAGATTGCGTTGGCGAGATGAAACTGGAATTGGGGCGCCTCGTTGTTTTTCGGCTCGGCGGTCAGATCGTGGAGCAGCGTGGCGAATTCGTCATGCGGTGCGCGGGCATCCAGGTGCAGCACGGTATTCATCTCGTCGAGCGTTGCGCCCTTCGAGCCGGCCGACGTCATCGCCAAGGCGGCTCTGATGCTGAGGGGCGAAAAGAAAAGGTTGCCCGGCGTGGTCGAAAGCTGGTGATAAAGGCCGATGGCGAAATCAGAGCTGCCCGTCATCTATTCCGCCGCCTTTGCGTAAAGGGGAACCATCGACGCCGCGAGGAGTAGAAGTGCCGCAGTTGCTCGTTCCATCATCATGGACTCACCTCCGTGTTCGGTCCATTAGACAGCGAACAGGTCGATCGGTTCCATGACGGACGGAATTATTTCGAGCCCGGCGGGTCGTGCAGCGGCTCGGCCTGCGGCCCCGTCCCGACCACGCCGTTTTCGCAGTCCGGCTCGGCGCACTGGCTCGCGTCGTCGGCGTCGAGCATTTCTTCGGGCAACACCTGCGATTCTTCGACCGGATGAGGATTCAGGATCGGCAGGCTCGCGATCGTCGTGTGCGGGTTCTCGCCCTGGGTGATCTGCTTGAGGTAGTCGTTCTTGCGCTCGGCGGGCGTGCGCTTGTCGTGCTTCGGCAGCGCCTTGGCGCGGGGCGGGCGGCGGCCGTGCTTCACGTCCTCTTCGAGCTGCGCCTTGCGGCGCAGGATGTGGTGGTAGTGCTGCGCGAAACGGTGGGCCTCGTCGCGGGCGTACTGCAGTAGCTTCAGGCCGAGGTGGTTGCGCTGGAGCCGCAGCGGCTCGGTCTTGCCCTGCACGTAGACGAGCTCTTCCTTCTTCGCGAGGGAGATCACCATCGGCGGCTTGACGTCCATCTGCTTGAAGACCTCGAGCGCGGAGTTGAGCTGCCCGAGGCCGCCGTCGATGCAGATCACGTCGGGGTACAGCTCGTTGTTCGCGCCGGCTTCGCGGTATCGGCGGCTGACGACTTCCTGGATGCTGAGGAAGTCGTTGTTCCCTTGGCCGTGGTTGATCTTATAGCGGCGGTAGCCGTCCTTAAACGGCACGCCGTCGATGAAGCAGACCTTGCTGCCGACCATCTCCCCGCCGTGCAGGTGGGCGATGTCGATGCACTCGACGATGCGCGGCGGCTCGGGCAACTCCAGCGCCTCCTGCAGCGCCGCCACCCCTTCCTTCGGCGCGTGCACGAACGCCTCGGGCTGCCAGAAGGCTTCCTCGCCTTTCTTCGCGCGCGCCCCGAGCCCCGTCAGCGCCTTGATCTCGTCTCTTAATCGCGCGGCCTTTTCGAACTGCAGATCTTTACTGGCCTCGATCATTTCCTTTTCGAGGTCGGCGATCACCTTCGTGCGATCTCCATCGAGGAACCGCAGCAGGTTCTTCACGTCCTGCCCGTACGACTCCTTGCTCACCTTGGCCGCGCACGGGGCGGTGCATTGGTTGATCGCGTAGAGGAGGCACGGGCGGAAGAAGCGGCGCTTGTCGTCGCTCTCGAGGATGTCGAGGTGACAGGTCCGGAACTTGAACGCCTTCTGAAGTAGCGTGACGGCTTCCTTCAGCGCGTAGACGCTCGTGAACGGGCCGTACAGTTTCACGCCCTTGCTCGCCGGCTCGCGCGTGACGAACACGCCGGGGAAATCTTCGCCGGTGGTCACCTGGAGGTAGGGGAAGGTCTTGTCGTCGAGCAGCCGGGCGTTGAACTTCGGCTGAATGTCCTTGATGAGCCGATTCTCGCTCAGCAGCGCTTCGACTTCCGATTCGGTCTGGATGACCTCGAAATCGACGACCTCTTTCAGCAGGCCCATCTTCTTGAATTCGAGCTTGGTGGAGGCCTGGAAATAGCTGCTGACGCGGTCGCGCAGCGAGGCGCTTTTGCCGACGTAGATGACGCGGCCCTTGTCGTCCTTCATCAGGTAGACGCCGGGGGCTTTCGGGAGCGTCTTGGCCTTTTCGCAAAGTTTTTGAATTCGGTCATCCATGACGTTGTGTCCGCCATTGTAGGTCGGTCGGAGGTTGGAAATCACCGCAAAAGCGGCAGGAGGCTGGAGTGATCGTCGGTCCAGAGCATTCGCGCGGGCGTAAGCCGGGCGACCGGTGTCGAGGCGGGGCGGATGGCGTCCCAATCGAAGGGCGTGGCGTCGCGGCTCATCAGGATCCACTGCGACGCGCTGCAGCCGATGCGGTCGTCGCCGGGGTCGATGATCTCGGCGAAGCTCATGCCCAGTCGCTCGGCCTGTGCGAACACGACCGGGCTCAGGTCCAGGTGCAGGTTGGAAATGTGAACCGCGATGACGCCGTGCGGTTTCAGGTGTCGGGCGTAGAGGTCGAACGCCTCGCGCGTGAGCAGGTGGACGGGGATCGCGTCGCCGCTGAATGCATCGAGCGCGAGCAGGTCGAAAGCTTGGTCGGGTTCGCGTTCGAGGTTGAGGCGGGCGTCGCCGATGTACGTGGTGAACGTGCCGGCGCAGTCGGCGATGAACGTGAAGTACTTGCGCGCCAATCGATCGACTTCCGGGTTCAACTCGTACGAGCGGAACACGTCGCCCGCCCGGCCGTACGCCGCGAGCGTGCCGACGCCCTGGCCGACGAGTCCGATTTTTCGGTTCGGCCCGGCCATCGCCGCGAGCATGCGCCCGATCCCGCTCGTCCGGCCGTAATAGGCGGTCGGCTCCTTCCGCAGCGTGGGATCAACGAATTGGATCCCGTGCGTGATCCCCGCGTGGTGGAACTGGATCTCCTTCCCCGCGACGGGATCGTGGGCGGCGTAGACCGTCAGCACGCCGTGGAAATTGCGCGTCCGCTCGATCGTTTCGGTGTTGATCACGTGGCGATTGGCGCCGGCGGTCAGACCGATGCCGAGCAGGATCGCGCCGCCGATCGAAAAGCGCCACCCCCGCGCGTTTCGACCGCGATGCATCGGCGATTGTGGATCGACGAAGAGGACCGCCAGCACGAGCAGCACGGTGGCCCCCAGTCCCAACTGCAGTTCGGAAAAGTCGTTGAACAGGACCGGCGCGATAACCGCAACGAAGATCCCGCCGATCGCGCCGCCGGCGGCGATGTGAAGGTAGTAGCCGGTCAGGTTGCCCGCGTGGGGGCGCAGTCGGTAAAGCTCGCCGTGACAGGCCATGCAGCAGACGAACAGCGCGACGGTGTACACCGCGACCTGCGCGATCAACCCGACCGAATCGACGGGCAGGAGCATCACCCAGCACAGGACGCCGATCGCCGCGAACATCAGCGGCACGAACACGCCACGGTGGTACCAGCGCGGGCTGTCGAAGCTGATGATGAACGACAGCAGGTAAACGCTCAGCGGCGCCACCCACAGGAACGGGATGACGGCCACCTCCTGGCAGAGCGTGTTCGTGGTGGCCATCAGCAGTGTCGTCGCGCACGCCGGCAGGGCGAGCCAGAGGAGGGACGAGAGTAATGAGGAATGCGGAGTGATGGTTGATGAATGGGAAGGAAGAATTTCCCCCTCTCCCTCCGGGAGAGGGCCGGGGTGAGGGTTCGAGTAACCGAATGCTGGATCTGCAATGCTGATCGCTGAATCCGCTTCAATTCCTTCATCATTCATCATCCCGCATTCATCACTATTCGTTCCTCCCACCCTCACCCTAACCCTCTCCCGGGGGGAGAGGGGATAAGAGCGCATCGCGGCGGCGCAGAGGGCGACGACCAGCGCGTACAGCACGAAGCCGATCGACCAGATGATCGCCTGCGCGTGGCGCGAGAACAGCGGCTCGAAGAGGAGCGGGTAGCTCAGCAGCGCGGCCAGCGAAGCGGCGTTCGAAAGGGCGTATAAGCGATAGGGTGATCGGTCGGGACGGACCGTGCCGAACCAGGATTGGAGCAGCGGGCCGGTGCCGGAGAGGATCAGGTAGGGCAGGCCGATCGTCGAGACGAGCAGCAGGAGAATGTGGACGGTGGGGTTGGTGTCGCCGGTCGGTTTCCAGTGATCGGCGGGGATGACCGGCAGCGTCAGCAGCGCGCCGGCCGCGAGGACCGCGTGAATGACCGCCTGTGCGGAGGGCCGAAAGCGCGTGACGAGCAGGTGGGCGTAAAGATATCCCGCGAGCAGGAACACCTGGAAAAACAGCAGGCAGATCGTCCAGACCGACGGGCTACCCCCGAACCACGGCAGGATGTACTTGCCGATCATCGGTTGCACCTGGAAGAGCAGCAGCGCACCGACGAACACCCCGGCCGACAAGATCAAATCGACGGCCGCCCCGCGCGAGCGGTCTTCGGCGGCCACGGACGTACACGACTGAAGCTTCACGCCGGCACTGTAACGGCAACCGCGACGGAATCGAAAACGGACGGGCGAGGATGAGGAATAGGGGCAAGTAATCAGGGGCAAGAGCCACAGGCTCAAGGGGCAAGCGAAGAAGTGACTTGTTTCACGTCTTCACGTTTCACGTCTTCAATTCATCGGTGTCCATCGGTGTCCATCGGTGGCAAAAATGCCGATGGGTCGGACGGCGGGATCCCCACTTACCCGACCCAGATGCCGAGGCTGTAGCAGTAGGCGTAGTAGACCTGCAGCAGCAGGCACGCCGCCACGAAGAAGACTAGCCCGAACCGGCGGTTGGGTTTGCGCGCGAACCAGTACCCGATCGCGAGGAAGACCGGCAGCGACGCCATCTCGTATCGCGTGACGGAGCTGGCGCGCAGCCCGTTGTTGGGCAGGTAGCCGAGCAGGAAGATCACCAGCGGCATGATGAACAGGACGCGCGGGACGCCCGAGCGACGCAGCAGGCCGTAGAGCGAAACGGACAGGATCCCCAGCGCCATGCAGCGGTTCCAAGCTTGGGGAGTAGAGGCTTTTTCCAGGTAGAAGCGGATCGTGTGGCGGGGCGGGACGAGCTCCGGGTTGGCCGCCGCAAGCTGCGCGGCTTTCGCGCGGCGGACGTCATCCGAAATCTCCCACATCTTCTGCGCCTTGAAGTAGATCTCGAAATCGCCCGTGCGATGCATGAGGAACGCCTGATAGGCGAGGGAGCCGGAGATGCAGATGATGCCCAGGCACGCGCCGCGGAGCAGCCGCTTGTTCCAGGGGATCGAGGTGCTTTCAATGAGGAACGCGACGACGAGCATGATGCCCACCGCCGCCGCGGTCGGACGGGTAAAGCTCGCCACGGCGCAAGCGGTCGCAGCCCAGTACCACTGCTTGCGATGCATCAGCAGCAGCGTGAGCGCCGTCAGCATCATGAACGGCGCTTCGCTCGTCCCGGCGCTGTAAAACACCGCGCCCGGGAAGGCGGCCAGCAGCAGGGTCGAGATGAAGCTCACCCGCGCGCCCAGCATCTCCTTGGCCCAGACGTAGAACAGGCCCAAGCCAAGCACGGCACAAAGGTTACTGACGATGAGCATCGCCACGGCGGGCGGCATGACGAGCGCCAGGAGCCGCGCCGTCAGCGGGTAGCCGGGGAAGTAGGCGATCCACTTCCAATTCTCGTTGTCGAATTGATAGCCGTGGCGGAGGACGGACTCGTAATGCACCGCGTCGAACGCGATCCAAGGCCGGCCCGTCGCGTAATCGACGGAGTATTCGTTGGCGGTCCAGATGGAAATCGCGCCGACGAAGAAAATCACGACGCGCAGTGCCGTGACCCACGCCATGCACGTCCACAACCCGTAAGCCCCCTTCGCGCCAACGTTCTCGGACGTTAACTCCTGGGCTGAATCTGAGTCAGTTGCAAGCGTTGGGCGGATCGACATCAATTCAGCCATTGTCACGTTTAGGCCTCGGTGCACGAAAACGGTGAACGGTATCTGCGGTCCAACTCGCCCGCAACTGCACGATTACCACCTATATCGGGAAGAATGGCACCGAACATTCTCTGGAGCGAAAATAAACTGTTTGGACCGCCGTGCAACCCTGAGCGAAAAATGAAGTATCAATCATGACACCCGAACAACCTGCGAAAAGTGGGAATTTAACCTAAAATCTCAGCGTGCCATCCATTATTTTGCGTGACCCCGTCGAAGCAGGAATGAATAATGGGTTCGTTCGTACGAATGGGACGCCCTTACGGTGAAATGAATTGAGCCAAGTCACTCCAACCTCCCGGCTCACCTCATTCGAGGACGCATCATATCAGCGGATCAAAGATGATCTAGATGGAGTTGCGCAGAAGTATCGATTATACCGAATTTTAGGCGGCGTGATTTTATTCCAAAGCGTCGCCGTCGCCGCGACGGTGGTCGCCTGCCTGCTCGCTCACTTCGCCGGGGCGGGAATCGGGTCCAAGGTCATCCTTATCTCTTGGGCCGTTCTGGTCTTGGCATCGGCGGCGGTATGGCTGTTCGGACCACTCTTGTTGCGCCCGGACCCCGCCCGCGTCGCCCGGATGATCGAAAGCCGCGTCGCGGGTCTTCACGACGGACTGACGAATTCCCTCCAACTCGCCGGCGCCGAAGACCTTCAGGCAAACCCTTGGCTCGGTGCGATTTACGAAGAGGTGGCCGGCCGACTCGACCGCCATCCGATCCATTCCGCCGTGCAACTGAAGGATTTGGGCTCCCTCGCCCTCCGCTGCGGCATCGTGACCGCGCTTTGTCTCCTTTTTTTTCTCGTCTGGCCCGGCTCGGTCGTTCACGGGTTCAGGCAGATGCTCGCGCCGACCGGTTTCGTGCCGACGGTCGGGCGGGTCGCGATCTTGGACGTCAAGCCCGGAGACGTGACGCTGATCGCAGGCCAGCCGCTGGAAATATCGGTGGAGGCTGCGGATGCGCGTGAAGAAGCCGCCCGCCTGATCGTCGAGCCGAACGGGGCCCAGGGCGAAACCATGGCCTTGACGCCCGGCGATCGCCCGGCGACTGATCACGCTGGAATGGGTGATAAAACCGCCCGCTTCGACCACCGCATCGAACACGTCGATGCGTCGATGCGCTACCGCGTGGAGGTCGGCGGGACGCAATCGCGCTGGTATGACGTCACGGTCGTCAAGCAGATCAATCTGGAGCAGCTTACTTTACGCCTGACACCGCCACCGTACCTGGGCACGAAGGTCGAGCCGAAGACTTTGCAGTTGAAGGCAGGGGATCTGGCTCAGGCGCAAGTCGTGGTATCGCAGGGATCACGGCTGGATCTGACGGCGGTCATCGACGTGCCCGTGACCAGCGGTTTACTGCAGATCGGCGACAACGCGCCCGTCGCGATGGGTCGCGGCATGGAGGTCGGCGCGACCGCGCGACAATTTTCCGCGTCGACCGTCGCCATGAGCGACCTGCCGCTCTCCATTTTATTGACGCAGACCGGCGGACAGATCGTCGCCA
>JADMIO011227295.1_pt1 | contig 19120 bp, 16 predicted proteins | sample 8958161 | NCBI WGS metagenome assembly JADMIO01 (sample SAMN16585339, study PRJNA669376) | soil metagenome | isolation source: Crop rotation soil | place: USA: Cullars Rotation, Alabama | collected 2011
CTGCGATCTTTTATCACAATGAAGAACAAAAAACTGTGGCTGAAAAATACAAGAAGGCCTTGAATGATGAGAAAGCCTATCCGAGTCCTGTTATTACTGAGATAAAACCTTTTACCGCATTTTATCCTGCTGAGGATTATCATCAGAATTATTACAACCAGAATGGCAGCCAGGGCTATTGTCAGTATGTGATACAGCCGAAGGTTGAGAAGTTCGAGAAGGTGTTCAAGGATAAGTTGAAGAAGAAATAAAGATAGTTGTAAGCCTGCAGTCGGCAGAAAGCAGTTACGTAAAAATAAAAAAGCGGAGAATTTTTTCCCCGCTTTTCTTTTTTTAATTCAAATAATGATCATCTTTTGATCCTTTCCACGTACTCACCGGTACGGGTATCGATCTTCACCCAGTCACCTTCGTTCACAAAAAGAGGAACGCGGATATCTGCGCCGGTGTCGATCTTGGCAGGTTTCAGAGTATTAGTTGCAGTGTCGCCTTTTAACCCTGGCTCTGTGTAACCGATCTGAGCCTCGATAAAGGTTGGTGCCTCTGCAAGAATGGGCTCATCACCCTCGAAACTGATCTTCACGTCCATTCCTTCTTTCAAAAATTTGCCACTGGCACCGAACATGATCATGGGAATGTGCACCTGTTCGAAAGTGGTTGTATCCATACAAACTGCAAAATCTCCTTCGGCATAAATGTATTGCATCATTTTATACTCCACGCGGACGATCTCAACAGATTCACCGCTGCGGAACCTGTTCTCAGTTTGTTTACCTGATTTTAAGTTGCGCATCTTCGCCTGGTAAAACGCGCGAAGGTTTCCCGGTGTGCGGTGTTGATATTCCATGATCTGAACAAGTTCTCCATTGAACCTGATGATCGAGCCTACGTTAATGTCTCCTGTATCTGCCATTACTAGTGTTCTATCTTATTTACAATTTTATGATTTACAATTGGGTTGTCGCGCGAATTTACAATTTTATTCGGTGATATCATGCACCACGCCCATTGAAGAGAACTTCTCAATCCTTTGCTGGATACGCTTTTCAGGGCTAATTTTTTTAAGCGTTTTCAAATGTTTAAGGATCTCTGCTTTCACGGTCGCGAAAGTTTCTTCATGGTTCCTGTGAGCGCCTCCGATCGGTTCGGGGATCACCCCGTCAACCAACCCGTTCTTGCTCATGTCGTGGCTGGTGAGTTTCAGGGCCTCCGCGGCTTTTTCTTTGAAGTTCCAGCTTCTCCACAAAATAGACGAACACGACTCTGGTGAGATCACTGAGTACCACGTGTTCTCAAGCATCAATACCTTATCACCAATGCCGATGCCGAGAGCCCCACCACTGGCGCCTTCGCCAATGATGATGCAGATCACGGGAACTTTTAACTGCACCATCTCCAGAAGATTTCTCGCAATGGCTTCGCCTTGTCCTCTTTCTTCCGCTTCAAGTCCCGGGTAAGCGCCGGGAGTGTCAATAAAAGTTACAATGGGTTTATTGAATTTCTCAGCAAGTTTCATCAGTCGCAGCGCTTTCCTGTACCCTTCAGGATTTGCCATGCCGAACCTGCGGATCTGGCGCATCTTGGTATTAATACCCTTCTGCTGACCAATGAACATCACGGTCTGCCCGTCAATTTCGCCAAATCCTCCCACCATCGCTTTGTCGTCAGCAACCGTGCGGTCACCGTGCAATTCCATAAAAGTTTTGCCAGACACAAAGTCTATGTAAGCAAGAGTGTATGGTCTTTCAGGATGACGGCTTACCTGTACGCGTTGCCAGGCTGTGAGGTTGGAATAGATCTCGCGGGTCTTTTCGACGATATGTGTTTCCAGTTCCCTGATCTTATCACTGAGGTCTACCTTGCTTTTGGAAGCCACTTCCTTGAGCTTGATCACCTCCGCTTCGAGATCGTGGATGGGTTTTTCAAAATCCAAATACGTCATAATTTACCGGCGTTAGTCAGGGCGCAAAGATAGAACTTTTTGAAAAATAGGGCTTTCCTTGCATCCTATTTACTTTCCTGCAAATCACTGGCCTTCAACGTCAGGGATCTGTTGATGTATTGCTAAACGGCGGATTTAAAGTAATTTTATTGCGTGTAAAATGATCTGCGACTCCGAAGGAGTTCTTGAGACAAAGATACGGAGACGCAAAGTTGCGCTAAGAATAAGCAAAGTATGTTCAGGTTTTTTTTATTTCTTTTCGTGATCATTTTAGTGATTTCCTGCTCACGAAAAGAGATCATTCTCCAAACAACGGATCAAAAAACTTCCGCCGAGATCGATCCGGGATTTCCTGACCCCTTTTATAAATCCGAGAACAACGCTCCTGATGAAAAAAAGTTTCAGCTCGGCCGCCAGCTATTTTACGAAAAAGGATTAAGTGCAGATGGAACTATCAGTTGCGCGTCGTGTCATAAACAAAGTTCGGCATTTTCTGATGCAGGTCATGACAAGAGTGAGGGCGTTCATAAACAACAAGGACTACGCAATGCACCAGGACTTTTTAACCTGGCCTGGCACCCCCGGCTGATGCATGATGGAGCGGTCAGCAACATCGAAATGCAGCCGCTTGCGCCTATCGGAAATGAGAAAGAAATGAACTCTGACCTGAGATCAGTTCTCAACTTTCTTTCGTCGTCTTCTAAATATATTTCGCTGTTTGAATCTGCGTTTGGAAATAAGGAGATCGATTCTGAAAGATTCCTGAAGTCGCTTGCGCAGTTTCTGACGGGTATGGAAAGCCGTAACAGCAAATATGACCGGTACAAGAAGGGTGAAGTGAATTTAAGCGACGCAGAATTGCGCGGTTATAACTTCTTCAAGCAAAAGTGCGCTGCTTGTCACGTTGAACCTCTTTTTTCAGATTTTAAATTCAGAAGCAACGGTCTGGCTCCGATGGCGGCCGATAGCGGAAGGGCCAGGATCACAAGGCTGGAGGATGATCTTTACAAATTTAAAACACCTTCTTTACGCAATGTCGCGTTAACTTTTCCTTATATGCATGATGGCAGATATAAAGATCTTGAATCATGTCTCGCGCATTATAACGGAGAAATTGTGCCACTGAATAACGCCGATCCGTTGTTAAAAGATCAAATAAAAATGACGCAAGACGAAAAGAATGACCTGATCTTTTTTCTTCATACTTTAACCGACAGTACTTTCATAAATGATCCTGCTTTCAGCGAGCCGAATTGATAATTTAAAAGCCCCGTTTGCGCAAAGCAGAGGATAAAAACTTTCGAATAAGAAAATAATAACCCGCGATACCAGAATATCAGTGTCAATTAAAGTCACATTTTTAGGAACAGGAACTTCGCAGGGCGTACCGTTGATTGCGTGCGGATGTCCGGTATGCACAAGCATTGATCCCCGGGATAAAAGGCTCAGATCGTCCATTCTCGTCGAATCTGCCAGCACCAGAATTGTCATTGATTCGGGGCCTGATTTCCGCCAGCAATTGCTGAGGGAAAAAACGAGGAAACTCGATGCTGTTTTGTTCACTCACGAACACAAAGATCATATTGCCGGTCTCGATGAAGTGAAAGCATTTAATTTCCTGAACAAAATGCGCATGCCGGTGTATGCTACTGATCGCGTTCAGCATGCACTCAAGCGGGAGTTCGCCTATATTTTCTCTGATGAAAAATATCCCGGTATCCCGGAAGTGGATCTTCACAGCGTAGATGACGCACCTTTTATGATAGGTGATATCCTCCTGGAGCCGATCAATGTGATGCATTACCGGCTCCCTGTAAAAGGTTACCGTATAAATGATTTCGCATACATTACCGACGCTAACTTCATTTCAGAGGAAGAAAAACGAAAACTTCAAGGGCTGCAGGTGTTGGTTTTAAACGCTTTAAGAAAGGAATCGCACATCTCTCACTTTAAATTCGAAGAGGCAATTGAGATGGTGCAAGAACTAAAACCGAAGAAGGCTTATTTCACGCACATTTCGCATCAACTTGGAATGCATTCAGAGGTCAGTCGGGAACTTCCTGTCAATATCGAGCTGGCAGTAGATGGGCTTCAACTGATCATTTAGGGATCAGTAATCGATCCTCATTTCCCTGCGCGTCGTTCGTTTGTCAATGTCCTCCACAAAAACAAGATAGTGCCCTGGAGGAACTTCCTTTAAGCGGAGAAGCTGTTCATGATTTTTGTAGGCTTCATAAATCTTGTTTCCACGAACGTCAACCAGTGTGTACGTCAAAATGGAAGGATCACAATACATGTGCACTAACCCGGTAGAGGGGTTGGGATAAAACTCGCAGACCGGCTGAACGGCCGAAGAATTGATTTCGCCGGCGCAGCAGGTTTTCTTTTCATTGTTCTGCGCATTTAGAATGGTTGCTTCGCGGATCTTTACAGCAGAATGACTTTCTGTTGAGATCGGTGAATAAACAACACCCGATTGTGAACCGACGGCAAATGGCACCAAAATGATTAGTATGATCCTTTTCATTGCAGTAAATTAAATTCTGTGAATAAAAATTGGGTAGGACCGGGGAGACTAAATTAATACTATCGCTACTAAAACCAAATCAACTTTCTGCCAATTCACAATTTAAATTTCCTTAAACATTAATTAAATTTACCCAATGGCTGAAGATCTGATCATTACAGGACAAACAAGGGATGAAAAGTACGCGGAACTGTTTCCCCAGATAAAGGGCTTGCTGGAGGGTGAGACTGATGATATTGCCAATATGGCAAATATTTGCGCGGCGCTTAAAACAGCCCTGAATTTTTTCTGGGTTGGATTTTATCTTGTTAAAGGAAATGAACTGGTACTTGGACCTTTTCAGGGTCCCGTTGCGTGTACGAGGATCAGCAAGGGAAAAGGAGTGTGTGGTAAATGCTGGGAAATTGGAAAAGCGATCATCGTTGACGATGTGGATAAATTCCCGGGACATATTGCCTGCAGTTCCCGGAGTAAAAGTGAGATCGTTATTCCACTGAACGACCAAGCCGGAATAACATGGGCGGTGCTGGATGTAGACAGTGAGAAGCTTCATGATTTTACTGAAACCGATCAGCAGTACCTGGAGAAGACTTGCAAACTCATCACGAGATTGAAATGAACAAAACGGAAGCAGAAAAAAAGATCCGTTCGCTCAGCGCGGAAATAGAAAAACACAATTATCAATATTACGTACTTGATAAACCGACGATCAGTGATCTTGAATTTGACAAGTTACTCGAGGAACTGATCGCACTTGAAAAACAATTCCCGGAGCTTCTGTCGCCGAATTCTCCCAGCCAAAAAGTTGGCGGTGCGGTAACAAAGGAATTCCGTTCCGTCAAACATAAATATCCGATGCTTTCGCTGTCGAATAGTTACAGTGAAGAAGATCTCATGGATTTTGACAGGAAAGTGAGAGAGGGACTGGGACTTTCTGAAGATAACCTGGATACGCTGAAATATGTTTGCGAACTTAAATTTGACGGGCTTTCGATCGGACTCACATATAAAGATGGCGAATTTTTTCAGGCGGTTACCCGTGGTGATGGTGTTCAGGGAGATGAAGTCAGCACGAATGTAAAAACGATCAGGTCTGTACCTTTGCGGCTAAAAGGGAACTGTCCAAAGGAGTTTGAGATCCGGGGCGAGATCTATATGCCGCGTCCCGTTTTCGACGCGATCAATAAGGAAAGAGAAGAGATAGGTGAGACACCTCTTGCAAATCCGCGGAATGCAGCCAGCGGCAGCATGAAGATCCAGGACAGTAAGGTTGTGGCTGCAAGAAAACTCGATTGTTTTCTTTATAACGTGATCGGAGAGAATCTCGGGTTTAAAAATCATTTCGAAAGTCTGGAGGCCGCTAAAGAATGGGGATTTCGCGTGAGCACTCATTCCCTGCTTGCGAAGAACATTAACGATGTGTTGAAGTTCATTCATAGCTGGGATAAAAGAAGATTTGACCTCCCATTCGACATCGACGGTATTGTTATAAAAGTGAATGACTACCGGCAACAACAGCACCTGGGGTTTACCGCTAAATCGCCGCGCTGGGCCATTGCTTACAAATTTAAAACGGAGCAGGTGAGTACCGAACTTCAATCTATCTCTTACCAGGTGGGAAGAACAGGGGCTATAACTCCGGTCGCAAATCTTAAACCTGTTCCTTTGGGCGGAACAACCGTAAAACGAGCGTCATTGCACAACGCCGACATTATCGAAAAACTTGATGTACGCGTGGGTGATCATGTTTTCGTTGAAAAAGGAGGGGAGATCATACCGAAGATCGTGGGTGTAGATCTTACGAAAAGAAAAAAGGATGCGCATCCAACCAAATACATCACACATTGCCCTGAATGTAATACAAAACTCGAAAGAAAAGAAGGCGAGGCGAACCATTTTTGTCCGAATGACTCCGGTTGTCCGCCACAGGTAAAAGGAAGGATGGAGCATTTTGTAAGTCGCAGAGCAATGAACATCGACAGTCTTGGTTCTGAAACCATCGACCAACTCCATCACGCGGGACTCATCCACAACATCGCGGATATTTACGATCTCAAAAAGGAAGATTTGTTGGATCTCGAAAGAATGGCAGAAAAGTCTGCACAGAATCTTATTGACGGGATCAATGCCAGCAAAGAAATTCCGTTTGAAAGAGTGTTGTATGCCATAGGAATAAGGCACGTAGGCGAGACCACCGCAAAAAAGATCGCTAAGAAAGTGAAGACAATGGATGTGTTGTATAACGCGTCGCAGGAAGAATTATTAAATATTGATGAAGTAGGGGAGATCATTGCAGAGAGCATCGCCGCATATTTTTCAGATAAAAAGAACCGGGAAATAGTTGCGCGATTAAAAAAAGCAGGACTTCAATTTGAGGTTTCAGCCTCGCAGCAGCAGGCGGGTACTGAAAAGCTCAAAGGTCAAACCATTGTGATCAGTGGCGTGTTCACCAAATTCAGCAGAGATCAGTTAAAAGACATGATAGAACTGCATGGTGGGAAAAACTCAGGTTCTATCAGCGGAAAGACTTCGTTTGTGCTTGCAGGTGACAACATGGGACCGGAAAAATTGAAAAAAGCGGAAAGCCTCGGTGTGAAGATCCTTTCGGAAGATGAATTTCTTGAAATGATTGGATAATCCTACCAGTACAGGCGAATGTGCTGTTTCTCTTTGAATTCTTCCCTGAAAAAAATTATTCCGAAGTGAAAAAGATCGAGACTTAATCTTACTTCTTTTCTGCGACAGATCTCTTTCCAGGCTTTCGTCATGCCTTTACTCCAATAAATGTCGTCGAATACAAAAACACTTTCCGGATGTTTTTTCGGCAAGGCTTTCTCGAAATGATAAATTGTTTCACCGTAAGTGTGATTTCCATCTACATACAGGAAGTCCAGTGTTTTTAACCGGTTCAATAGTTCAGGGAGCTTATCTCTGAAAGTTCCACACACCATCTCCAGATTTTTTATTGCATTTCCGTTTTTCAATTTAACAGCGTAGTTAAATAGATCTTCAGACCCTTCAATGCTGAAGACCTCGCATTTTGGATTGGCTTTTGCGAGGTAGATCGCATTTAACCCCACTGAAGTTCCAAGTTCAATACAATTCTTACTTTGAAAATGATTGACCAGCCTGTACAAAAGTTCGTTCTGTTCTTTTGAGCTGATGCCTTTTCGGGCAATGTCGCAGATCTTTCTTTTGCTGCTCCTCAAAGATACGGATCCAGCACCGTGATCTACGAAATTGATCGATGTCGTATCACCGAGAATTTTTTCTCTTATTCCTGATAACTCTTTAAAATCATAAAACTCTTCTTTGCTGTAAAAAACGTCCTCGCAAAGCCTGTAAACAAATGGAGAATGTACACCATGCCCCTTTCTTCTGGCTTTGAAAAAATGGCTCACGAAATTCGCGCCCTGATGGATCTTATTGTTCATCACAAACACAATATAGTTTTTTCACCGGCGGTGTGGCCTTGTACCCGGCAAGGTTCTCTTTCTCCATAAAATAGAGATCAAGCAATCGTATTTTTTTGAGAGGATGAAGATTGTTCCACCTTTTAAGCACGTAAGAACAATACAGCGGACGTAAAAATGTAAACCGGTCGTCCTGCATGTTCTCGGCTAGTTTTCTCCACCGGTCAGTCGGGTACATATCTACAATGTGTGCAGGTTTTTTGTAATCGACATAGTCCTGATCGAGACGAAGATCCCATTGCCTTCCGAGCGAATCTTTTCCATGATAAACAAGCCATCCGTCCTTTTTTAGAACAGTCGGACTGAACATTCCCCAGAATTGGTCAAGCCGCAGGAAGTTCGTACCCATGCTGATATCTTCACGCAACTTGTAATGAAAATATTTCAGGGAACTGAGATTGATGAAAAAACAAACGGCAACGATCAATGCGCACAATGTTTCGATCCACGTATTGCGTTGTGATACGGTAGGGATCTTTTCCTCTGCTTCAAACTTTAAAGCCCTGCAAAGCCTGTCCATGCTTTGTTTCGGAAGGAGTCCAAGTGCGCTGCTGATCCCAATGAGGAAAAACAGCCCGACATACAAGGTCAGTCCGATACTTATGTGCAGGAAAAGGATGAGAAAAAAGGAAATGATGCGGAGCTTTCCGTTCCGCGATGGCACAACGATCAAAAGAGGGATCAGTAGTTCAGTAAAGTAAATAACCCAGGTCATCACACGCAAAAATCCCGGGTACTGATAGATCCAGTCACCTACAGGCAGCCGAAGTTGTTCAAGGCTCAGCGCAAAATACAAAGCACTTCCATCAGAATGCCATTCAGGACTGCTTTTTAATAGCGCCGAAAAAAGATAAACTGAGGCGATGAGCAACAAATATCCTGTTCCCGCAAAGAATGATCCGTTCAGGATCCTGCCGTGTTTCGCATCCAATGAAAAATAGTTTCCCCAGGGAAGAAAAATGCCCCACATCAGCACCAGTCTCAGAAGATCGTCGCCAGCCTGATTGATAAAGATATTCCTGTTGTGAAGAGAAATATAAAGTATAAAGAGCACAAACGATGAGATGCGCGTGCAAAACCCTAATAACAATGAAACAGCGGCTACAGCGTGCAGAATAAAAAGTACAGCGACCCAGCCTGTTGATGCGCTCAGCGAATGTATGCTCCAGTAACCGGGTTTCCAGCCCAACTTCATCACGTTGACGGGCCAGAGCCCCGCGTCGGTATAATGCGCCCTGAGATCCGAGGCTCGGATGACCAGATCAGCAATCACTACGAGCGCAAATGCAATACGCATCAAAGCGAGAGCACGTCGATCGGGGGTGTACGCATCAACCAGGTACCGGAAAATATTTTGCCGTTTTGTCAATGGCTAAAAATAAAAAAAGCAGACCTGAGATCTGCTTTCGAGGGATTAAAAATCGGTTTATCAATTGCAGGCAAGTGTACCGCTGGCGTTCACGGTTGGGAATCCGAAAGATTGCTGGGTACAAACCACGTTCACAAATGTGCACGAAACGCCAATGCTTGAAGTGCTTACAACAACAGAGCCTGTTTTACCATACCAAACAATTCCTGCCGGTTGATTCGGAGGATTAAGAATGGTCATGGCGCACGCATTCGATGACGCTACCGATGCTATAGCATAGGTCTGGGTAGTTGCAGGCCCAGCGAAGCTAAGCGTCACTTCAGAGCCGTTAAATGAACTTCTGAATGTTGTGGTATTGGTAGTTGCACAGGTAAAGTAACTCCATCCTGAAGTTCCGACCAATATACTCGTATTCTGTGTAGCGGGGTTTGAATAACTCGAAGCGCCAGTTACAGTCTGGTTGTTAGGATTAGGATTCCCAGTTGCGCTGTAATCAGGTGAGATCGCGTTCTTGTCTCCTTTTTTTTCACAATTAGAAAACAATAGCACGATAGCCAGAAAGCTGCAGGCAAGGAGAGAGTTTCTATTCATAGTTTGTGGTCTATTCAAATATACGGAGAAAATGACAGACTGCAAAAAACAGGCTGGCCAGCAGCTATGAGGCGATAAAGTTCTTCGCTGATTGAAGCTGCTTTTTGAGCAAGGGACTAATGCGGTAGCGATCTTCCTCATAAAATTCCCTCAACCCATTTAGTTCTTTCACAACGTTATGAATGCCGATCTCATCAGCCCAGCTCAATAATCCTTTAGGATAATTAACGCCTTTCGTCATGGCGGATTCAACATCCTTGATGTTTGCAATTCCCAGGTATACTGCGTCAGCAGCTTCATTGATCAACATTGCCAGAATCCTTAAAAGGATTGTCCGGCCCAATTCCCGGTCTTTGTTGGGTTCCGGAAGTTTGATTTCGGCCGAGTAGTCATAAAATCCTCTTCCCGTTTTTTTACCGAGAAATCCTGCCTCGAGCAAACGTTTCTGGGAGATAGCCGGCTTAAAACGCGGATCGAAATAAAGCTGCTTCCAAACGGTTTCCGTCACAATGTAATTTACATCGTGTCCAATGAGGTCCATCAGCTCAAAAGGACCCATCCTGAATCCTCCCAATTCTTTCATTGCCCAATCGATCGTTGCCATGTCCGCAATTCCTTCTTCGAAGATCCTCAGCGCTTCGCTGTAAAAAGGGCGTGCCACGCGGTTCACGATAAAACCGGGAGTATCTTTAGCGATCACCGTTGTTTTGCCCCATGAAGAAACCAGGTCATTACAAGCCGATGTAATTGCGGGATCTGTAGCGATGCCTGGAATGATCTCTACGAGGGGCATCAGAGTGGCAGGATTAAAAAAGTGAATGCCCAATACCCTTCCCTGGTATCTGCACGCAGAAGCAATGGAAGTAATGGACAATGAAGATGTGTTAGAGGCCAAAACGCAACCTGATGTTGTGATCTTGTCGAGCTCTGTGAACAACGATCTTTTTACCTCAAGATTCTCAACAATCGCCTCGATCACAAGATCACAAGCAGCAAAACTCTCAAGTGTGGCAACAAACCTGATGTTGCCAATGATGGATTCTTGTTGTTCTGGTGTTATTTTTTGTTTTTCAACGAGTTTTGAAAGCCCTGCGCGCAAATTAGAATCTGATTTGCGGAGAGACTGTTCATTGTTATCGTACACAATCACTTTGTGCGAGGCTGTTGCCGCTACCTGCGCGATGCCTGATCCCATGGCGCCGCTGCCGATGATGCCTATCAATGAGGTTTTTGAAAACATAAATCAATTATCGATCACGAATTTCGATTGCGCGAGGTTTTCGCCATTCTGCGTGATGCGCAAAAAGTAAATACCGTCGTTCAATCCGCCAAGCTTGATCTTTCTTGTGTAAGTTCCGGTTTTTTCCAATGTTTCATTGGTGTATTTTCTCAGAATACGGCCGTCAGTGCCCATAACTTCGATTTCAAAGTATCCATTGTATGCAGACGCGGGAATATTAAAGGATAAACTTTCGGTAGCGGGATTCGGAAACAGGTTCAGTTCTGCGCGCTTGTCAAGAACGTTTATTCCCACCGGATTTGGCGGAGGATTTACATATAAATGCGTTTTGAGCATAAAAATGCCATTGCTCTGGTCGAGCGCAAATATGTTTTTACTGGGAAAAAAAGGATAACAACCCCATTGTCCGTTATAAGCATTGGGCCAGCTGCCAACATTTCCGCCGCCCTGCGGATAAGTATCGAAATATCCGGCCAGGAATGGTACAGAAGGATTGGAAATATCGAACAGCTGAAGTCCATCTTCGTAAGCTGCCACAAAACAATACTGGTTGTTCACAACGAAGGGATTGTGAGGCGTCGTTGCGGAATATTGATTAATGGTTTTCAATACCTGGATGTTCGCGAGATTGGTTACATCTGCGACCTTCAAGGGTAAACCGTTGGGAACCTCGTCAGCAAATACAAGCGTTTTTCCATTCGGAGTGAGCGCACTGCTGTGATTGTAACCTGACGCAGTATAGCTGGTGAGCGAACCCAATTGGGTAAATGTATTTGCGGCAGTGAGCCTGAAAACATACAAGCCCTGGTACGCGCAAGAAGCGAAGATGGTGTCATTCCTCACATGCATGTCATGAACCTGTGAAATAAAAGAATAATCCTGTTTCAGAGATCTGATCAGTGCAGGGGCCGTTGGAGTAGCAAGGCTGTACACGTTCATATTATCATATGTAGCTGTGCTATGGGTCACCGAGGCGACGTACAATTTGTTTCCATCCACCCAAAGTGTGTGACCTCTTTGAAAAAGATCTTTGCCGTCGTAAACCTTGTGAACACTGTCAGGCAGATATTGCATATCGAAGATCTGGAAGGAATTGTTCCCTGGGTCATCGGAGATCACGTAACAATAGTTCAAATAAGTCTTTGCCTCACGCCATGTAGCAGCACTGTGCTCGCCTGCACGGTAAGCACTGACCGTAGGAGTGGAAGGAATGGTGACGTCGACCCAATATGTGCCGGCCTGTGCGCAGGCGATGGCATATTCTTTTTGTTTCGATGACTGGTACCACCCCCAGCATGCTGAATATTTATCGCCGTAACTATTTGTACCTGTTTCGGGATCTAAGTGTCCAACCATTGTGAAATTGGAAGCAGGGTACGTCTGGCAGTAAGTAGATGATACTGCGGCTAAGAGTAGTGAAAAAACAATGAGAGCGCGGAATTTCATCGGATCAATATTAATCGTTCAAAATAAGTTTTTCATGACGCGTGATGTTGTTCGCCAGAAATATTCAATAGATAACAAGACTAACAAACAAGGATAAAAAGCGGAACATCAATGATTGATAATGAGTTTTCTGCTGTATTGTTTGCCGTCAGCACGCAGCGTCACAAAATACGATCCGTTTGGAAGTGCCGAAACATCTAGCGTTTCCGCAATGCGTCCATCAAAACTTTGTGAACACACGAGGTTTCCAATGATGTTGTGAATTTCCAATATGCTCGTTGATGTTGTGGCAAAATGCACGGCAAGTTTTTCTGAGGCGGGATTAGGAAACATATTGAACGCCGGTTCACCATAATTTTTTGAGATACCAACCGGATTTGACACAGTGCTGGAAAAAGCAGCGCTTGGATCAAGGATAAAAACGCCGTTCATCATGTCGTTGGCGATGATCACTCCACTCGGTAAATAAGGATAGGCGCCCCAATTGCCGGAGTAAGGACTTCCGGGATACGAACCCATGTTGACGCCTCCCTGTGGATAGGTGTCGAAAAATCCTGCCAGACTTACCTGCGTTGGATTTGAAATGTCGTAGATCTGCAAACCATCCTGGTAACAACTTACAACGGCCCATTTATTGCCCATCACGTATGGGTTATGTCCCAAACTATTGGGAGTGGGAAGAAAATCCATCAAGGGTTGAACGTTGCCGAAGTTTTGCACGTCAACGAGGTGTATCGGCGCAGCTGGACTCTCATCACAAAAGACAACATATTTTCCATTTTGTGTGAGCGAGCTGGAATGATTGTAAGTGGCTTTTGGATAACCCTGATAGGATCCGAGATGTGTGAGCGTGGTATCTGAATTTTCGAACTTTAGAAAATGAAGTCCTTGCCATCCTGTGCTCGCATAAATCGTATCGTTTCTCACAAACATGTCATGCACATACGAAAATACCGGAGGCGGAATATCCTGTTCTGCGCGGCGAAGAAGGAGTGGGGCAGTTGGTGTGGCAAGGCTCCAGACGGTCATGCAGGATGATCCGCTGGAATAAGTTGTCGCCCCGACGTACATTCTGTTCTTGTCGATCCAGATGGTGTGACCTCTTTCGAAATACGTGTTGCCATAATGCACAATGTGCACGCTGTCGGGCAGGTATTTCATATCAACGATCGTGAATTTGTTAGGTTGTGCGTCATCCGTCACGATGTAACAATAGTTCTGATAGGTTTTCATTTCCCTCCATGTACTCTTTCTTTTTCCCGGCACGAATGCACATACCGAAGGAGATGCAGGAACGGTTATGTCGATAAAATAAGTTCCGTTACTGGTTCCTGAAATAGCATACTCTTTGTTCTTTGATGCCTGGTACCACCCCCAACAGCCTGAATAGCGGTTACCGCCATCCGGTATCAATGTATCGTTGTTGGGATCGATGTGGGAAATAAGATTGACGTTCTGGTGAAGATAAGTCTGAGTCTGCGAAAACAATTGAATGGAAGCAAGGACACAGAGCAGGGAAACGATTTTTTTCATGAAACGGGACTATACACAAATATAGTCCATTTTTACTCAGAATAACGCGGTGAGTCCGAAGTGGATCTTTCCGCTGCGGGCATCAAATCCATTGCCAAGTTGATTACCCAGCGCATAGGTCAGGCTGAGAATACCTGCTTTCGTTTCGAAATTGATGCCGGCTCCAACGCTCACAGGCGTGTCGTGCATGTAGGAATGATTGCTGTTATTTTCATACCAGGCGCCCTCGGCAAAAAGAAGCAGATTGGAATTCTGTGCAAAAAGGAAACGGTATTCAACAGTAGGAATGACGTAAGCAGACGCATAAATACTTTCCTCGTCGAACCCACGCAGAGTTTTAAGCCCGCCTATCCTCAGCAGCTCATTGCGGAAAACCGTCGAATTCCCAAACACGGATGCGGCCTGCAAACCGAGCCTTAGTACGTTGTGTCCCACCAGGCGGATGTATCCTGATAAAGTACTTTCAAACTGGTATTGCGTGGATTTTAAAAGAGTGTTCTCGTAAGCGACCGGGTTGATCCGCGGATTCTTGCGGATGGTGCGCACACCGGTCTGCGCGTTCACGATAAGCGCGATCCCTTTGTGTGGATTAAAACGGTAGTCGAGTTTCTCATAAGTGGTTCCTACGCCATAGGACTGTGTGGTGATATCGGCATATTCGGGAAGAGTAGTTACAAAATCGAGGCCCGCAGTTGAAATAATATTGGTGTTGCGTTGTTTGTAGTATACTTTAAAATTGTTCAGTCCTTCAAAATAATATTGCAGGCCGATGTTGTTGGTGAGATCAAGAAATGTACTGTCTTTCCGATAGATCTTGAGATTGTAGTCGATACCGATGGGCGTTCCGAAAAGATAAGGGTAGATCACGCGACCGTTAAAATCCTGCGTCTGGGTCCGGAGCCTTCTCCATTCCAGGTCAAAAGTCTCGCCGTTCCTGAGAATGCCGTTCACCAGTTTTAATTTTACATCTCCGGTGACGATCGTTTTTTTTGTATCCGCGTCGGGAAGTAAACCAATGATACCGTCAAACTGAGAGGCATTTTTTTTATCGAGGAACAATAAAAGTTTGTTGTTACGTTCGGTGAGTTGCACTCTCGGCGGCTGTTTTTCGGAGATGAACGCCAGCTGTTTTATTTTTGAAGAGACTTGTGAGATGGAGGTTTCGTCATAGGGCATTCCTTCTTTGACCCCGAGGTATCGCTCTAAAAATCCCCTGTGGATCTTCGCATCGCCGATCACTTTGACGGAATCTAATTTGAAGAACTTATTTCTTCTCACGTTAAAAACCCCGCTGATGAGATTACCGTGGGTTTCTACGCTGTCAAGTTTCACCGTTACGAAGGGATATCCATTGTTCTCGTAATAAGCAATGATCTTTTCGATGCTTACTGCTACTTCCTTATAACGGAAAGGTTTATTGAAGTATAATTTCTCGCTGATACCGAGTTTCGATGCAAGTCCGGGATCAAGATTGCCAAGCCTGATGTTAGCGCTTTTGAACTGATCTCCGACCGTCAAAAAAGCTTGCACAGAAAGACTATCCTGCTCAATAGAATCGGCCGACGCAAGCAGATACCCCTGGTATTGGAGGGCAGACAGAACGCCCGACAATTGTTTGATGGCATCGGGTTTGGAGTTGGATCTTTTGCTGTAATTGATCTTTGAAAGTTGTTTTTCACCATCGGCACTTACGATCTTCAACTGAACTCCCTGAGCGCGCAGCAACGCGCACGGCATTGCAAAGGCCAGTAAAAACAGGTATCTGAACGAAATTGACATCCGAAGATCAGGAACGGGAGCGAGAGGAAAATAGTATGTTTATCAAAGGGAATGCTCCCTCCAAAATTAAGCAATATGGGCAATTTCAGCCGGATCTTTGCTGTAGCGACCTGCACTTTGTTCTTTATTCGGTGTAGTCGCGGGCTCCTGTCGCATTGAATAATTCAAGTAAACCATCCGTGAACGGTACTTTAAAACATACCAATATTCAACTGATGAGTAGTGGAAATTATACACAAAACGGAGCCATTTCGGATGACATTTCACAAACATTATTTCAACAACACAGTGACTAAGAACAGAGGAGTATTGATACAGATCGTTTCCCCGGGTGACGGAATTTCAACACTTCCCGTTGTGAGGGAATAATCGACAGCTTTTATTTTTTTTAGATTGAATATTCTGTTATTTTCGCAACGTTAAAAAGCAATTTTATGTCAGGACATTCACATGACGATCATCACGCGGTAGAAAAGAAACCGGTAGCATTTACAGTGCCTTTTATCCTGGCGCTTGTCACCATCATTATTACTCTTCTTTTTCTAAGTCTTTGTGATCCAAAACCGCATGGCGCACACCATGGCGAAGAGAACGCGGCACACGCCAAGTTCGAAGGAACCGTTCATAATCCGAATGCGGATGAAGGTGACATGCCTTCAAAAGGCGATCATGCTACGGCTACTACCCAGGATTCGAGTCACGCTGACCATATGGAGCCGGCTCATTCTGAAGCTCATGGCTCTGAACATCACTAATCTCAACCAACTTATTTAAAGAGCCGTCAATAACTGACGGCTTTTTTTTTTGCAAACGTACCCCGGAAATATTCCGTTAAAAATGAATTAACTTATTGGAATTCCGGCGTTTAAACAATTTATATCCGATAATTTTTTCTATCTTTATTGGTTGCATAGTGCGCTATAAAACCAACGTCGTGTCCAGTAATCCCCTGAGATATTTCATCGGACTGTTTTTGGTATGCCTGTTTGTGAAAACGAACGGACAAAACGAAAATTCCAAATGGTATTTTGGCACGCAGGCTGGATTGGATTTTATGACGAATCCTCCAACCATTCTTACTAACGGTTTGATCAATACCAATGAGGGCTGTGCCGCCATAGCAAGTCCTGCAGGATCGCTTGTCATGTATACAGATGGGATCACGATCTGGGATAAAACCCATGCGGTGATGGCTAACGGTTCCGGCCTTACCGGAAATTCTTCAACTACTCAATCGGGGGTTATCGTGAAACAACCCGGGAACAGCAATATTTATTTTGTTTTTACCCTTGGCGTAGGGCCCGGTGCGCTCAGTTATTCTACGGTGGACATGAATCTGGCAGCAGGAAACGGTTCAGTGATCACCAAGAACGTGCTTTTAACAACCGGAAACACGGAAAAATTAACATCGGTAAAACATTGTAACGGTATTGACATTTGGGTGATCTCCCATCAGAATGGGAGCAGCAATTATAATTGTTTTCTCGTAAGTTCAGCAGGTGTGAATACAACCGCCGTTGTCTCTGCAGTGGGAACTTCACATGCAAGTTTCATTGGGAACATGAAGGTTTCTCCAAATGGTAAAAAAATTGCAGTTGGCATTTACGGATCAAATGTTTTTGAGTTATGTGATTTCGATAACTCAACAGGCATCGTTTCCAATCCAATCGTTCTGATGAGTAACGTGAGCTCTCCTTATGGTGTAGAGTTCAGTCCTGATGGAACAAAGTTGTATGGAGATCGTGAGTCCGGTTTCAATGGTATTTATCAGTGGGATCTTTGCGCCGGTTCTCCGACTGCGATCATCAATTCATTGTATACCATGACCACCACTTCGCAGTGCATGGGCATGCAGTTGGCGATCGATGGGAAGATCTACGTTTCGCGGAGTTCGCAAACTGTACTCGGTGTCATCAATAATCCGAATGCTGTGGGCGCGGCCTGCAATTATTCTCACACAGGGCAATCAATTGCTCCGAAACAATGCAGACTGAATCTTCCCAACTTTATCACCAGTGGATTTAAGCCGCCACCGCCGCCGTTTACTTTTACGATGAACACCGCGCTGGGTTGTCAGACCGCTTCATTCACGGCTCCGGCTGTGATCAACAATTTTTCGATGATCGCGTGCGCTGCAACGGGTTATTCACTGAACGGACTCATGTGGAACTTCGGTAATCCTGCGTCGGGTCCTGCCAACACGTCCACGTTGATGAATCCTTCACATGCTTTCACGACACTCGGAACGTATACCGTGAGTCTCATTTTGTATTATACCTGTGGAGGAGGAACGGATACGATCAAAGGTGTGGTGAACGTCAACCAACCCTGCATCAGTGTCACGAGTCAATCCATTACGTGTGCTAATCTTGGTTCAGCGACAGTGACCGCTACTGGAGGAGCGGGACCGTATTCGTACACATGGTCACCGACCAATCAAACTACGGCTATAGCATCGGGGCTTTCACCCGGAACTTATACGATCACTGTATTTGATTTCGGAAATAACTTCACTTACACTGCCTTAACGCAATTCACGTCGCTAGTCCCCTTAACAGGGAGTATCAGCACGAGCCCCAGCGTATCGTGTTATGGGGCGAACACGGGTACAGGACAAGTTTCAAATCTCGCCGGGGGGTCGGGAACGCAAACGATCACCTGGACCAATGGAACGACGACGTATACATCGGCATCAACAAACAGTTTGACGTCGGGTGTATGGAGCGTGAATGTCACGGACGCTCTTACCGGTTGCCAGCTGAAGCAAACTTTTTTTATTTCGCAAACTACTCCATTAAATCCCCAGGTCTCTTCATCTAGTCCAAGTGCGTGCGCAGGAAATTCGGTTGTGCTGACCGGCACCAATTCAGGAGGCGCCGGTCCTTACACGTACAGCTGGAATCCGGGTCCTGCTTCTCCTACCGCCGTGGTAAATGAACCGCTTGCAGGAAATCATGTTTATACACTTATCAGTCTCGACGACAATGGTTGTCTCAGTACCGCCACGATCGCAGTAAACTTTGTTTCAAGTCCAACGATCACGGTGGGGAATGCATCTGTGTGTCCATTGAAGAGTGGAACACTTACCGCTAACGGCGCAACAAGCTATACATGGTTCACCGGAGGGGGAGGTACAAGTAATGGACAATCGTTCAGTGCCGGTCCTGCTGTGAATACCCAATACACCGTTGTTGGTTCCGCTTCCGGCTGTACATCCTCG
>JADMIO011227296.1_pt1 | contig 19119 bp, 23 predicted proteins | sample 8958161 | NCBI WGS metagenome assembly JADMIO01 (sample SAMN16585339, study PRJNA669376) | soil metagenome | isolation source: Crop rotation soil | place: USA: Cullars Rotation, Alabama | collected 2011
GCCGCGACTTCAAGTCACGTGAATTCCAAGCTTCGGATCCCACTGTGCTGGAAAGGTCATGCCGATGATGTACGCCTCTGACAAGTTGCCGCCGTGGGTGTTGACCGGGATGGTGCCGGTGGGCCAGCGCATGTTGCCCTCGGCCACGAACGGCCCGCCCTCGCCGATCGGGCAGAACCCGTAGTCCTCGAGCTGCATGATGACCAGCGGCGAGAAGTGGTCGTAGAGCAGCGCCACGTCGACGTCGGCGGGCGTGACCCCGGCCATCTCGTACAGCCGCTTCGCCACCGGACGGTGGCCTGACGACGCGAACTCGTCGTCGGGCGCCTGGAAGTACCGGAAGATCGCCGGACCCCACCGACCGCTTCCCCCGTGCGCCGACGAGAGGATGTAGGCCGGCGGTTGGCGCAGGTCCTTGGCGCGATCCGCCGAGGCGGTGATGACGGCGACCGCGCCGTCGCTCTCCATCGTGTAGTCGAAGAGGCACAGCGGATCGGAGATCATGCGGGCCGCGAAGTACTCCTCCCGCGTCAGCGGCTGCTGCTGCAGCGACGTCGGCCGCCGGATCGCGTTTGCCCGCTCCGTGATCGCCACCTCGGCGAAGTGGTCGCGCGTCGTGCCGTAGAGGTGCATGTGTCGCTGCGTGAGCACCGAGAAGCTGTGCCCCGGCGACAGCAGCCCCGCGTTCGCCGCCAGCGCGGCGCTGGCGGAGATGCCGCCCCCGCCGCCGTAGGCACCCCCGCCCTCCGACATGGTCGCGTAGGCGAGCACGCCGTCGACCTCGGAACCGCCGAGGCGACGGTTGAGCTGCTGCAGCGACATCACCGAGACGCACACGTTCGCCATGCCGCCGTGGATGGCGGCGGCCGCCAGTCCGAGCTGGCCGGCACACCCGCCCCCGCCGGAGGTCAACGAGGCCGCGAAGCGCACTTCGGGGACGCCGAGGAGCGCCGCCACCTCGGCGGGGTCGCAGGAGAACGAGTAGATGGCGAAGCCGTCGACGTCCTGCACGGTGAGCCCGGCGTCGTCGAGCGCGGCCAGGATCGCGGTGCACATCATCGACATCTCGGTTTCGGGGTACGACTGTCCACGCTTGTAGTACGGGGTCGCACCGACGCCCACCACTGCGGCTTGGTTCTTGATGCTCATGCAAGTGAAAATAGGGTTCTCAGAATTGCCCGGTCAAACCTGGGAGTAGGTTCGAGACCGGCACGTGGCTCGCACCGGGGGGTACGCACATGACTCGCAGGCTCGATTACCTCGTCTTCGATGCCGACAACCACATGTACGAGGCGACGGACGCGTTCACCAAGTACCTGCCGCGGGAGTACGAGGGTCTCGTCAAGTACGTCGAGGTGAACGGGCGCACCAAGATCGCGCTGAAGAACGTCATCAGCGAGTACATCCCCAACCCCACCTTCAACAAGGTGGCGCCGCCAGGGGCCCAGGAGCTCGAGTTCAAGCTCAAGAACCCCGATTCCATGACCGCGGCCGACAAGGAGATGCAGCTCACTCCCCCGCCGAAGTACATCACCGCGCCGCCGGCGTTCTTCGAACCCGAGGCGCGCGTCATGATGATGGACGAGCAGGGCATCGACCGGGCGATGATGTGGCCGACCCTCGCCAGCCTGCTCGAGGAGCGTCTCACCGACGACCCCGAGGCGACTCACGTGGTCGTGCACGCGCTCAACCAGTGGATGCACGAGCAGTGGACCTTCAACTTCGAGAACCGGATCTTCGCCACGCCGGTCATCACCCTGCCGATCGTCGACCAGGCGATCCGTGAGCTCGAGTTCGTCGTGGAACGCGGCGCGAAGGCCATCTTGGTGCGACCGGCGCCGGTGCCCGACTTCGGGGGCCGTCGTCGCTCGTTCGCGCTTCCCGAGTTCGACCCGTTCTGGGAGAAGGTGGTGGAGGCCGACGTCGTCGTCGGCATGCACGCCTCCGACAGCGGGTTCCAGCGCTACGTGAACGAGTGGGAGGGCGAGACCGGCGAGTTCCTGCCGTTCAACAAGAAGCTCTCCGCGTTCTACGTGCTGCTGCACTCGGAGAACCGCATCATCAACGACGTCGTCACGTCGATCATCGGCCACGGGCTGGCGACGCGGTTCCCGAGCCTGCGCATCATGCCGGTCGAGAACGGCAGCGCGTGGGTGCGCCCGCTCGTCGAGCGGTTCCAGAAGAACTACGAGCGCGCGCCGAAGGTGTTCGACGAGGACCCGATGGTCGCGTTCAAGCGCTGCATCCACGTCCACCCGTTCCACGAGGAGGACCCGATCGGCCTGGTCAAGCTCATCGGGCCCGACAACGTGCTGTTCGGCTCCGACTTCCCCCACCCCGAGGGCATGTACGACCCGGTCGGCTTCGTCGACCAGCTCGAGGGACTGCCCGAAGATCAGAAGGCCAAGGTCATGGGCGGCAACCTCAACCGCATCATGAAGGTCGCCGCCTGACCCGGCGTTTCGGCGCCCCTGGCGCGTCACTCTGACGCGTCAGCGGCGCAATTCGGTTCAGGTGGACGGGGTGAACTCGCGGAGGCGGTCGATGCACTCGACGGTCAACGCGGGGATCTGCTCCCACGCGGCGCCGGCGTCGCCACCGGCCTTCACGAGACGCTTCATGAGCAGGGCGGTCGCGGCGGCTTCCTTGTAGCGGATGAGGCAGTGGAACCACTCGAGGTCGGCGGGCATCGCGCCCGACTCGTCGACGTACGCGTCGAGCAGCGCCTGGGCCGTCGGCATGCCGGTCGGGCCCGGGTTGCTCGCCATCGGGTGCTTCGCCTCGTCGGTGAAGAAGAGGAACCACGCGAGGTCGAGGCGCGGGTCGGACAGCGACCAGATCTCCCAGTCGATCAGCGCAGCCACGTCGGTGCCGTCGCAGAGCATGTTGCCCAGGCGGTAGTCGCCGTGGCAGACGGCGTCGGGGAATGCCGGTGGCATGGTGTCGAAGAGGAGCTTCTCGGCCTCGAGGTGGCGAGCGCTCATGCGCTCGTCGACCGTTTCGAAGGCGCGCGTCCAACGCCGGATCTCACCTTCGAGGGTGTAGCGCTTCTCGTCGCCCAGGCCCACCGCGTCGGGATCGACGCGGTGGAGCGCGGCGAGCATGCGCGCGGCGCCGAAGGCGCGCTCCGGGATCATCGGCAGCTTGTCGGACGACACCTCGCTGAGGATGGGTTCGAGGCACTCGCCGGGCACGATGTTCATGGCGTGGAAGGGGGGCACCTCGGGTGGGGCGCCGTCGTCCTCGAAGTAGACGGTCGGCACGCGCACGCCGGGCGCGCCCGCGAGCGCGCGCATGAGGCGCGCCTGGCGCGCCACGTCGCGGTTGCGCACCGGCTCGAGCCCGGGGGGCGCGACCTTGAGGACGATGCGCTCGCCCTCGACCGGACCCCCGCTCACCGATCCGGTGAACGTCAAGCTCGACGCACCACCCGTGAGCGGCTGCACGCCCGAGACCGCGCACCCGGGCGCCCACGTCTGCGCTGCTGCGGTGGCGCGCGCGGCGAGATCGTCGAGATCCACTGATTCGGCCATTCGCGCATTCTGCCGATCGACGCCGCGGGGACGCCAACGCGGCATGACGAGCCGCGAAACGGGGTAGAGCCCGCGTGTCCGAATGGTCGACCGAATGGTCGAGTGGTGTGGCACGCGAGGAGGCGACGATGGCGATGGAGGCGCAGCCCCGGTTCACCCCGGTGGGGAGCTCGCACGTTGGACGCCCGACGGTCTTGGCTCGCTACGCGTCCTTGCCGGACCTGCGCCACGCGATCGACACGTTGGAGGGCGAAGGCATCGACGGCGACGACCTCACCATCGTCGCGCCGGCCGATCGGATGCCCCAGCGCACCGACCGCCGCCGGGCCGACTCGCGGGTGCTGTCACACACGATGCTGGCGCTCGCCATCGGCGTGATCGGAGGCGCGCTCACCGGCGCGGTGCTCGGCGCCTTGCTCATCGGACTGGTCGTGCTCGTGTGGCCGAACCTCGAGGCGTCCGGCTGGGTCTTCGCGATGTTGACCATGTGGTTCGCCGCCGGAGGGGCCGTCCTCGGATGCTTCTTCGCCGTGTCGCGGGTGGTGGGCTTCTCCGAGTCGTGGCCGTTGACCTTCGAGGATCAGGACGACGGTCCCGTGTGGCTGGCCGTCTTCACGGAGCTCGACGAACCGACGGCACTGGTCGACAGCACCCACGCACTCGAGATCGTCACCGATCCCGCGCCGCTGCTCCCCACCCGCTGACGGGAGTTTGACGCCGACGGGCCGGGGGGCAGGCTGGCCGGTCATGAGTCCGGTCGTCGTTCCCTCCCTGCACCACCGTGCGCCCGACGAGCTCACTCTCTCGCGCGTCCGCCGCGGCAAGGGGTTCAGCTACCACGCCGCCGACGGCCGTCGACTGAGCGACGAGCGCACCATCGCTCGCATCCGCGCCTTGGCGATCCCGCCCGCGTGGACCGACGTCCACATCAGCGACGACCCGCAGTCGCACCTCCAAGCGGTCGGACGCGACCAGCGCGGTCGCCTGCAGTACCGGTACCACCCCGAGTGGACCGCGTTCCGCGACCGCGTGAAGTTCGAGCACCTGCCCGCGTTCGCCAACGCCCTGCCGTCGGTGCGCAAGGAGATCGACGCTGCGCTCGCGTTGCCGGGGATGCCGCGCGAGAAGATCCTGGCGACGGTCGCGGAGCTGTTGCAGACCACCCTGATCCGGGTCGGCAACGAGGAGTACGCCCGCAACAACGGTGCGTACGGCCTGACCACGCTTCGCAACCGGCACGCACGGGTGTCGGGCACCGAGGTCACGTTCGTCTTCACCGGCAAGAGCGGCGTCGCGCACGAGGTGCGCGCGCGCGATCGCCGCATCGCTCGCGTGCTGCGGGACTGCCAGGAGATCCCCGGACAGCGGCTCTTCCAGTATCTCGACGACGACGGCACCCCGACGCCGGTCCACTCGCACGATGTGAACGACTGGCTGCGGGACGCCGCTGGTGCGGACATCACGGCGAAGGACTTCCGCACCTGGGTCGCGACCGTCGCCACAGCCAGCGCCCTCGGTCCGCTCGATCCGCCCGACTCGGACCGTGAGCTGCGCGCCATCGTGAAGGAAGTGATCGGCGAGGTCGCCGCCGACCTGGGCAACACGCCGACGGTCTGTCGGGCGTCGTACGTGCACCCCCGCGTCCTGGAGACGTTCGCGACCGGTGAGCTGCGCGAGGCGTGGGCAGTCACCCCGCCACGGCGCGCACGACTGTCCCTGGAGGAGCGCCGGACCCGCGCGCTGCTGACGCGCCGCAACCGCCGTTCGGCCGAGAGCACGAGCCTGCGCCGAGCGGGCTGACGCGACGTTTCGGCCTCCACCGGGACGGGGAGGACCGCAGCACGAACCCGACCAAGGAGGCGTGATGAACGATCCCGTGGCGATCCTGAAGCGCGACCACCGCGAGGTCGCGCGCATGCTCAAGACGCTCGAAGGCTCGAAGCCGGGAGCGAGGCGCCGTCAGACGGTCGAGAAGCTGACGGCGGCGCTGGAGCTCCACATGGAGATCGAGGAGCGCGACATCTACCCCGTGGTGCAACGCGTCGTCGGCAACGAAGAGGCCGAAGAGGCCGGCGTCGAGCACGCGCTCGCACGCGAGGGTCTCGCCGACCTCCGCCGCCTGGTCGACGAGCCTGGCTTCGGCGCGGCGGTGGCGATGCTCACGGCCGGCATCCGCCATCACGTCAAGGAAGAGGAGCAAGAGGTGTTCCCGGAGCTGAAGCGCAAGATCGACCGGGAGGAGCTGCGCGAGCTCGGCGACCGGGTCGCCAGCGCGAAGCAGCCGCGGCGAGGAAGCCGTCGCGCGGCGGCCTGACGCCTCCACGGTGGGCGACCAGAGCACAGGGTGGCCGCGCCGGCTCCTTCTCGTTCGCCATGCCGAGAGCGTGGGGAACCTGGCGCGCACGACCGCGGAGGCGAACGGCGAGGAGCTCATCGACATCGCCGAGCGCGACATGGACGTGCCCCTGTCCCCCACTGGCGAAGAGCAGGCGCGGGCGCTCGGCCGGTGGTTGGCCACCGCCGGCCCCCCCACGACGATCTACGCGTCACCCTACGAGCGCGCCTCGAGCACCGCGCGGCTCGCCTGTGAGAGCGGCCGTCTCGACGCTCCCATCATCTACGACGAGCGATTGCGGGAACGCGAGTTCGGCGTCCTCGACCGCCTGACGCGGGCGGGAATCGAAGCACGGTTCCCCGCCGAGGCGCAGGCGCGCGGCCGGGTCGGAAAGTTCTACTACCGGCCTCCGGGGGGTGAGAGCTGGTGCGACGTCGCGCTGCGCGTGCGCAGCGTGCTCGACACCATCGGGCGTGAGCAACCGGGGAAGGATCTGGTCATCGTCACGCACGAGGTCGTCGTGATGGTCTTCCGGTACGTCATCGAGCGTCTCGGAGAGGCTGAGCTGTTGCAGCTCTCCGCCGCACGCGACCTTGCGAACTGCTCGGTCACCGAGTACCGGGTGCAACCCGCCGATCCGTCACGACTGGAGTTGCTCGGCTACGACGTCGTCCCCGAGGGTGTGCCCGTCACCGCAGAACCGGATGTGCCTCGTGCCCCGCGATGAGAGGTCGAGTGGGGTCCGGCGTCTCGACCTCGAGGTGCTGGCGGGCCATCCGCTCGGCACCGTCGACGGCGACAAGGACGACCGGGGCTCGGTCGTCGTCGTCGGCGGTGAACCGGAGACCGCGGGTGGGCCGGTCCTCGCCGCCCTCGCCGCACTGCGCGCGGGCGCCGGCCGGGCCCACGTGATCACCGACGCGCGCGTGGCCACCGCACTGGCTGCGGCCAATCCAGAGCTCCGCGTGTCGGGCTTGCCGCTCTCGTCGGCGCCCGAACTGCAGGCCGACCCGACGCTCGCGGCTGCGATCCGGCGAGCGCACTCGGTCGTGGTCGGCACCGGTTCCGCGGATCGATCCCGCGTCGCCCGCCTGCTCCACCAGGTTGCACCGCTCGTGTCCGACGACGCGACGTTCGTGATCGACGCCGCCGCGCTCGCCGCACTCTCCGGCGATCCGAGCGTGCTGACCGCCTTCGGAGGCCGCGCCGTGCTCGTGCCGAACCCGGGTGAGGCGGCTCGGCTCCTCGACCGACCGCTCGAGGCGGTCGAGATCGACCCGATGAGGTCACTCGAGCAGGCGGTGGCCACCTTCGAGGCCACCGTGGCGATCCGCGGGCGCGACACGTGGATCGCGACACCGGGCGACGGTCCGTTCGTCGAGCGCGACGGGCACACCGCCCTCGGCACGGCGGGATCGGGCGACGTCCTCGTCGGACTGGTCGCCGGGTTGGCGGCGGGTGGCGCCACCGCGCTCGCCGCGCTGTTGTGGGCCGTGCACACGCACGCCACCGCCGGTGCCGCGCTGGCACGGCGCCACGGGGGCGTCGGTCTCCTCGCGCGCGAGCTGCTCGACGTGCTGCCGCGCGAGCTCAACGGCCTGCGCCGCCGCGCGATCGTTCCCGACTGCGACCGACGCGACCGCGACGAGTGATTTCGCGTGGTGGCCGGGGGGTAAGGACTGACGCGTGGAGGAACCGACCCTGACCGACCGCATCCGCGAGGCCCTGCTCGTCCATCCCGATTCGCTCGATCACCGCGAAGCGATGACGACCCTGCTCGACGTGCATGCGTTGCACGTCGCACCTCTGACCGATCTCGACGGCGCCGAGCACTGGCAACACCACCCCCGTGTCGCGGCGCTGAAGACGAGGCTCGAGGAGCGCTTGCGGGCGCGGCTCGACGAGCCCGACCTCGACAACACCGACATCGACGACAGCATCGACGAGTTCCGCCGTCTGGCCCGGGCCGAGCTGGTACCTCCGGTGTACGACTGGCTCGCCGAGGCCGCGACGCGCGAGCAGCTCGACGAATTCATCGCCTTCGAGGGCGGCCCCGACGCGGACTTCGACGATCTGGTCGCAATCGGCCAGGTGGGGCTGAACGGGTTGCCGAAGCTGACGTTGGCCGCCAACTACTGGGACGAGATGGGACGCGGCCGCCTCTCGGCCGTGCACACCGAGCTGCACCGCGAGATGGCCGAGGCGCTCGCGGTGCGCCGGCCGACCAGCGAACAGCTTCCGTTGGCGGCACTCGAGCGCAAGGCGCTCAACGGCTACCTGGCGACGAACCGGGCGCTCCAACCGGAGATGATCGGCAGCCTCGGCCTGATCGAGTGCCAAGCCGGACCGCGCTGCCGCCGGGTCGTCACGGCGATGCAGCGGCTCGGCGTCCCGGCCCGCGCGTTGCCCTTCTACGAGGAGCACGCGACCGCCGACCCGCGCCACGGCAAGGAGTGGATCGAGGGGGCGGTGAAGCCGCTCGTGGCGGAGGTTCCCGAGTGGGGCCCGCGGATCCTCACCGGTGCTCGTTGGCGGGCCACGGTCAACCGCCGCTTCTTCGCCGCCATGGAAGACCACTTCGGGCTCGCCCGACGCGTCGCGTGACGGCCGTCGCCGACGTGTTCGGCCCCGTGCGCGTCGCGTACGACGACCGCGTGCTCGCCCCGCGGCGGTGGACCCTGGTGCAGAGCGCGCGCGCCGCGCGGCGGCTGTGCGAAGCGCCCGGAACGATCGTCGAACTGCACTGTGGCGCGGGCCACATCGGGCAGGCCGCCGCGGCGTGGACCGGTCTGCCGCTGGTGCAGGTCGACGTGGACCCCACGTGTTGCGAGTGGGCGGCGAGCAATGCCGAGGCCAACGGCGTGACTGCCGCGGTGGTGTGCGCCGACATCGACTCGGTGCCACTGCGCGACGGTTCCTGCGCGCTCGTCCTCGCCGATCCGCCCTACGTGCCGTCCGGGGACACGGCTCGGTTCCCCGACGACCCGCGCCGCGCGATCGACGGAGGTGCCGACGGACTGGACGGCATCCGCGCGTGCCTCCCGACGGCATCGAGGATCGTGCAACCGGCCGGTGTCGTGGTCATGCAGGTGCGCGGCCCGGCGCAGGCTGCGTGCGTCGAGGCCCTCGTCGCACAACGCCATCCCGAGTTGGCGTTGGTCGACGTGGTCACGGTCTCGTCGACGCGCGCGATCGTCGAGCTCGAACGGCGCTGAGCGCGGCTCAGCGCAGCGGGCCGGCAGGCAGCGCGAGCTCCACACCGAGCTCGCGCAGTGCAGGCAGCACCTCCGACTCCTCGAAGGCGACGTGCGCCGCCACTGCGTCGCGCAGCTGCGTCACCAGCTCCGGGAGCCGCTCCGGGGTTGCGGAGTCGTAGAGCTCCGCGACCATCGTCGCGATCGCGGCGTGCTCCTGCTGCGCGCGATCGGCGAGGTCGTCGCCACCGTCCACCCACCGCCGGAGCGCGGGATAGAGCGCAGCTTCTTCCACCTCCGAGTGCCGGGTCAGGTGCTCGCCGACCTCACGCACGACGGGCGCTTCGCTCTCACCGAGCAACCCGTCGAAGTCGGCTTCGATCTGGCGGTGTTCGCGTTCGAGTTGCGCGTACGCGTCGTCCATCGTCACATTCCGTCCTGTCGGTGGATCCTCGTCGAGCGGAGCCGCAGACCGCGTCGTGGGAGCGCCGCGTCCGTTCGGGAAGTCGCCTCGCGCACCGGCGGCGCGGCGGGTTCGCCGGGGGGTGGAGGTGGAGGGGACGTGAATAAGCTCAGCACGTCGTCGCGGGCACGGAGCCCACGCACCGCGTTGGGCGCCACGCACGTCAAGGCGAAGGCGCGCCCCGCAGCACGGCATTCCAGGCGCGCGACCGCGAGTGCAGTCAGCCCCGCGCCGTCGATGCGCTCGACTCCGGACGCGTCCACCTGCACGTCGCCACGGGCGGACGCGACTGCGGCCAGGAACCTGCGCGCACCATCACCATCCAGCGCACCTCGCACCTCGAGCTGCGAATCGACGTGTCGGACGTTGAGCATGACGCTCCTTGGTCGTACGGCCGTTCTTGCCCCGGTCGCGACCCCGGCAAACGGCCGGCGCGCTGGTCGCGGGTGGTTGGGGACGCGAGCCCGCGGGCAGACCTCTCGGACGCCAGGACGCGCCGCGAGTGCGTGAGGAGGACGACATGGGACTCGATCGGAGCCTCGACGCCGAAGGCATCCCCGACCTCGAGGGGCCGCTGTCCCAGAAGGCGGCCACCGGCGACCCGCAAGAAGGCGTCGCGCCACCGACCGACCACCCGGCGTCGACCGACTACGGCGTCACCGCCGACGAGCAGTCGCGTCCGGAGCCGCTCGACGTGCGCCTGGCCCGCGAGCTGCCCGACGTCGAGGAGCTGGGTGCGTCGCCCGAGGCGGGCGAGCTGGTGGCGGCCGAGGACGAGGCGCTCGGTCTGGCCGACGACGAACCGGACCTGGTGGGTCGGTCGGTGCTCGACCCGGGCGAGGGTCTGAGCGCCGAAGAGGCGGCGGTGAGGATCGTCGACGAACCCTGAGTGCGTTGTGCCGTTGTTGTGATCCTGGCCCGCGCATCGTTGACATCCAAGGACTTGTCTGCACGGCGTGAGGCGCTCGCGATTCCGTGCACTCGTCTCCCGGCCCGACCGGGATCGCGGCCAGCCGAGCGCTCCGGGCATCCACCTCGTGCACCTCGCCGGCGACATCGACCTCGCCAACTCCGCATCGCGTGCCGACCTGCTGTGCGCGATCCTCGAGCTCAGCGAAGCCTCCGTGTTCGTCGTCGACTGCTCGGACCTGCACGTGTTGGGCTCGCAGGGCTCTGCGATGATGCTGCAGGTGCATCGTCACGGCACCGCGCTCGGGACGCGCGTCGTGTGGGCCAACCTCTCCCCGCTGCACCGCCTCGTGCTCGACCTGACCGACGTCTCGCACGAGCTGCACTTGCGCGCGAGGAGCGGCGGATCCTCCGACGTCAGCCCACCCGAGATCCCACACCGCTGAGCAGCTCACGGAGCCGCGCCTTGGCGCCATCGGGCTGGAGCGGCGTGGTCGGTCCCCCCGCACCGGCGGCCATGCCGTCGAGGAACGCCCGCACCGCGTCGGTCGAGCTCGAGCCGGGAGACCATCCCAGGACGCGCTGTGCACGGCTGGCATCGAGCTCGGGCAGCTCGAAGACGAGGTCGAAGAGGCCGGGCTCCGCGGGCGCGAGCCGGAGGTGCCACGCCACCGCGAGCGCGGCGCGCACGGCCTGGGGCGGCACGAGCACGAGTCGCGCACCGAGCACGCTCGCCAGCACCTCACCGTCGAGGATCGGGGGCGCGGCGAGGTTGAACGCTCCTCGCTCGTCGCCCAGCAGCGCGAGCCGGTACGCGTCGGCGGCGTCCTCGGTGGTCAGCGCCTGCATCCGCAGCCCACTCGGGTAGGGCAGGACGGGCACCCGGCGTGCGAGCACGTTGGGGACGAAGGGACCCGCGAAGATCCGCCGTTGCTCAGACGCGGCGCGCCGGGTGAAGAGGAACGCCGGGCGCATGCGCACCACCCGCACGTCGGGGTGGTCGGCTTCGAAGCGGTCGAGCAGGCGTTCGACGTAGGCCTTCTCTCGACCGTACGCCGCCACGGGCGAGCTGTGGGTCGGCCAGTGCTCGTCGACGACCTGACCGCGCGCCGCTGAGTACGCGCCGACCGACGAGGCGTACACCAGGTTGCGAACTCCCGCCGCGGCGACGGCCGCGAACACGCGCTCGCTCCCACCGACGTTGGTGCGCCACGTGATGTCGGGACGGTGCGTCGGTTGGAAGAACCAGGCGAGGTGCACGACCGAATCGGCGCCTTGGAACGCGCGCACGAGGTCGTCGCGCGTCATGTCGGCAACGACGAAACGGGTCTTGGTCCGCACGGGGCTGGCGACGGCAGCTCGCCGCGCGACGCCGACGATCTCGTCGACGGCCGGCTCGCGCTCGAGCGCATCGACGAGCGCGGTACCGACGTTCCCGGTTGCCCCGACGATCACGACGCGCACGAGACGACCTCGGCGTCACCGGAGGATGCACCAGCGGCGCGTGCCTCGGCCAGCGCCCGCACGACGTCGAGCACTCCGAGCTCGAGCAGACCGGGGTCGGGCTCGGAGGCGTGGGGATCGCCGCGCCGGCCGGCCCACAGCGCCACGTGCCGGTCGCGACCGCCGGGCGGGCCCCACCGCGACGGCGGCTCCGGGCCGAACAGCACGACCGAGGGGGTGCGCAGCGCGGTGGCCACGTGCGCGACGCCGGTGTCGCCGACCACGAGCGCCTGCGCAGCGTCGACCACCCGCAGCAGCCGGTCGAGGTCGTGGGCGCAGTCGACGACCGTCACCCCCGGCACCGCGTGGGCGATCGCGTCACCGAGCGGTTGCTCGCCGGCGCCCACCGTCACCACGACACGCTGCCCGCCGTCGAGCTCGGCGCGCGCCACTGCGCGCCAGCGGTCGATCGGCCAGCGGCGGGCCGCCGCCGCCGCACCGGGATGCAGGACGGTTGCGCCGCGCACGCGGCGCGGCAACCGACCCTCGGGCGCGGCGATGTCGAGATCGTCGGGATCGGCCGGCATCCCGGCAGCAGCGACCAAACGACACCAGCGTGCGACTTCGTGCTCGTCGTCGTCCCAGGCCGGCCCGGCGACGCCGAGGTCATCACGCGCGAACGCGACGAGGCGGCCCGGGTGCGCGCCGAGGAGCACGCGGTGGCTCTCCGGTCCGCAGCCGTGCAGGTTCACCGCGAGCTCCGGTGACAAGCGAGTCGGCCGGCTCAGTCCCGGCCGCGCGCTCGGTGGACCGACGACGGCAGTGACGACCTCGTCGATGCCACCGACGAGTCGTGCGAGCGGCGCCAGCCCGGGGCTCGTCGCCAACACGTGGTGCGCGTCCGGATGCGCCGCCGCGACCGCGCGCAGCGCGGGGACGGCGGTGAGGAGGTCACCGAGACCCGCGGCGCGCAAGCTCAGGACGACGCGTGGGCTCACGGCCAGGACGGTTCTCGCGAGGGGCACACCACCATCTCGCGCACCTCGACGCCGGGTGGACGGGTCAGGGCGTAGACCACCGCGTCGGCCACCTCTTCCGGCGGACTCAACACCGCTTCGGGCGGCGGGCGATACTGCGCGTCGCGCGAGTCGAAGAACGCGGTGGCCATCCCGCCGGGCACGAGGAGGGTCACCCCGACCCGTCCGGCCGTCTCGGCTGCGAGCGCGCGGGTGAAGCCGATCACTCCGAACTTGCTCGCGCAGTACGCGGTGGCATCACCCGCCCCGCGGAGTCCGAGCGTGGAGGCGACCGTCACCACCGTCCCGCGCGAGTCCAGCAGCGATGGCAGCGCCGCTCGGATCACGGCCGCGGTGGCGAGCAGGTTCACCGCGACGACGCGCTCCCAGCTGTCCCGGTCGAGCGCGTCGAGCGGTGACGGCACGTCGGTCCCCGCGCAGGTGACCACGCCGTCGAGCGCCCCGTGGCGGGCGACGACGCGGCGCACCGCGTCCTCCGCCGCCGCGGTGTCGGCGAGGTCGACCTCCTCGTGCTCGAACCCCGAGGGCGACGGACGGCGGTCGAGCACCACCGGGGTGCCACCCCGTGCCGCCACCGCGCACGCGGTCGCCGCGCCCAGCCCGGATGCTCCCCCCGTCACCACGACGGTTCCCAGCTCACGGCTCACCATGGACCTCCTCGATCAGACGGCTCGTCGAGCGACCTTCCAGGTACGGCACCACCACGACGCTCCCGCCCCAACGCCGCATGACCGAGGTCTCGGGAATGTCGTCGAGGCCGTAGTCGTCGCCCTTGACGAACACGTCGGGCCGCAGCCGTTCGAGCGCGCGAGCCGGCGTGAGCTCGTCGAAGGTCTCGACCGCGTCGACGCAACGCAAGCCGCGCAGCAGCGCCGCGCGATCGACCTCTCCCACGATCGGCCGTTCGGCGCCCTTGAGGTCCTGCACCGAGCGGTCGGAGTTGAGCAGCACGACGAGCGCGTCGCCGAGGGCGCGCGCGGCTTCGAGCATCGACACGTGCCCGGCGTGGAGCAGGTCGAAGCAGCCGCTGGTCGCGACCAGCGTGCCTCCGTGCCGTCGCAGCGCGTGGAGATGGTCGCCGCCGCGCCGCTCGAGCGTGCGCTCGCGCACCGTGGCGACACCGCCGCCGGCGACGAACGCGCTGGCCGCGCCGACGGCGTCGGTCACCGCGTCGGTGAGCACGGCACCGCACGCGAACGCCAGCGTGACGTGGACGGCGAAGCAGTCCCCTGCCCCGCACGGGTCACCCCCGTGCACGCGAGGTGCCGGAACCGCGAGGGGCAGTCGACCGGGCACGCCGAGCATGGCGCCGTCACCGCCGAGGGTGATCGCCACGCCCTGGGCGCGCCACCGGGTCGCGAGCGCGGACGCCGCGGAAGCCGCCGCGCCCACCGAGTCGACTGTGAACCCCTGCGCCCGCGCCTCGGCGCGGTTGGGCGTCACCAGTCGGGCGCCGGCGACCGGCGCGCTGCCCCGCGGGTGCGGATCCCAGACCAGGGGTGCCGACGACGCGCTTGCGCCGAGCCACGCACGTATCGGCGTCGCGTCGACGACGCTGCGTCCGTAGTCGGAGACGAGCACCGCGTCGGCGAGACCGACGTCGAGATCGCCGATCCGTTCCGGGTGGAGAGGCACATCGTCGGCGTCGTCACCGTCGTCGACCCGTACGACCGGATGTCCGTCGACTCGCACGCGCGTCTTGACCGGCGTGGTGGAGCGGGCGAGGTCGACCACGGAGATTCCCTCCGCGTCGAGCAGCCCGGCGAGCTCGTGCCCGGCGGCGTCGCACCCGATCGCGGTCACCAACGTGACGTGCGCACCGCCCCGCGCCGCGAGCAGCGCGGCCAGCCCCGCCCCGCCCGGGCGTTGGTGCAGCACCGGTGTGTGCACCACCGGGACCGGCGCGTCGGGCGCGAGACGGTCGGCGCACCCGTCGAGATCGCGGTCGAGGAGCGCGTCGCCGACCACGACGATGTGCTCAGCCACGACGCGTGACTTCGAGCGGACGCGGGCGGTACACCAGCGACGCTTCGAGCGCTTCGCACAGCAGGTGCACGACGACCTGGTGCACCTCCTGCACGATCGCGGTCGACTGCTCGCCGACGCACAGCGCATCGTCGGCCCCGCTCGCGAGCGCGCAGGGCGCGGGACCGGTGATCGCCCACACGTGCATGCCGCCCTCGTGCGCGGCGTCGGCGGCAGTGAGGAGGTTGGGGCTTCGTCCCGACGTGCTCAGCGCCACGAACACGTCGCCTGGGCGCCCGTGCGCGCGCACCTGGCGGGCGAACACCGCCTCGGCGCCGTAGTCGTTGAGCACTGCGGTCACGGTCGACGATTCGCCGTGGAGTGCGATGGCGCTCAACGGGGCCCGCTCGTCGCGGTACCGACCGACGAGCTCGCTGGTGAGGTGCTGCGCGTGCGCGGCACTCCCACCGTTGCCGGCGGCGAGCAGCCGGCCGCCGTGGGTCAGGACGTCGGCGAGGCGTCGCCCCCACCGGTCGATGCGCTCGACCTCGTCGCGCAGGCGGCTCATCGCGCTCGTCGTCGTGTCGAGGTGCGCGACCGCTTCGGTGAGGAATCCGTATGGCCTCATCCGACTCTCCTCTCGTGCACACGCGCGCCGCGTCCACGCGTGGCGTAGCTGCGCGCCGTCTCCCGCGCGATCGCGTGCCAGTCGTAGCGAGCGCGCGCCCGGGCTGCGCCGGCTCGTCCGAGCGATCGCCGACGGGCGGGATCGGCGAGCAGTCCCCCGATGGCGGCCGCCAGCGCATCGACGTCACGGGCCGGCACGTGCACGCCGGTGACGCCGTGGATCACCGTGTCCACCAGTCCCCCGACCGCGGTGGTGACCACCGGCACGCCGCACGCCATCGCCTCGAGCGCCACGAGCCCGAACGGCTCGTACCACGGCGCGCAGACCACCACGTCGGCGGATCGCAACAGCGGAGGCACGTCGGGCCGTTCGATACGGCCGCGCAGCTCGACCCGGTCCGCGACCCCGCAGTCGGCGGACAAGCGCCGCAGGCGCGCGGCCTCCGGGTCGTCACGCAACGATCCCGCGTCGCCCCCACCCGCGACGACCAGTTCGGTGTCGGGCACCTGCGCCAACGCCGCGATCACGTTGCCGATCCCCTTGCGCTCCACGAGACGGCTCACCACGACGATGCGATGCCGCGCCGGCGAGCGCGGGGCGGCCGGACCGTCGGGTCGGAAGTGGTGGGTGTCGACGCCGCACGGGACCAGCGCGATGCGTCGTCGGTCGACGCCCATGCGCACCAGCTCGAAGACCTCTTCGTTGCTCGTGGCGAGCACGGTGTCCACCGCGCGCGCGACCGCGGCCTCGAGCCGGAGGCGCTCGGCCGGCGAGGTGTCCTTCGTCCCCTGCTGCCGCCGCTTCACCGCTCCGAGCGCATGGAACGTGACCGCGGTCGGGAGCTGCAGCCCGCGCGACGCGCCCACCGCGGCGATCCCGGACATCCAGAAGTGGGCGTGCACGACGTCGGGACGATCAGCGCGGAAGGCCCGGCCCAATGCGTGCGCCATCTCACCGACGTGGGGCAGCAGCTCGTCCTTGGGCAGTGGTTCGGGAGGTCCGCACGGGACGTGCACCACGTCGACGCCCTCACGCATGGTGACGCGTCGGGGGCTCGTCGGGTCGTCGCGACGGGTGTACACGCAGACGCGGTGCCCGAGGTCGGCGAGTGACGCGGCGAGGCACGCCACGTGCACGTTCTGCCCGCCGGCATCGACTCCTCCGACGACTGCGAGCGGACTCGCGTGCTCGGACACCATCGCCACCTTCATCACGTCACCTCCGCCAAGAGCCGGTCCCAGTCGGCCAGGAACCGCGCGAGGCCGAACGCCCGCGTCGCGTGCGCCCGGGCCGCTGCACCCGCGACGCGCGCCAGCTCGGGGTCGGCGAGGAAGGCGGCGAGGCCGGCGCGCAGCGCGTCGACGTCGGTCGACACCACGCCGGCCGCGCGCGGCACCGCTTCGGCCACCGCCGTCGTCGCCAGCGCCACCACCGGCATCGCGAGGTGCATCGCCTCGATCAGTGAGAGCCCGAGCGACGTCCAGCGGAACGGGTGCAGGTAGGCGCGCCGTCGCGCCACCTCCGAGTGCATCTCGTCCTGCCCGACGTCACCCCGGCCACCGAGCGGCTCGGTGCCCATCCCGTAGAGGTCGATCGGCGCGGTCGACGCGAATTCCTGCAGGAGATCGGCGCCGACGACGCGCCCGCGTCGGCACGGCTCGTTCACCACGACGGCCGCGCGGGCCACCTCGCCCGTGTACCGGTCGCCGGGATCGACGATCCCGTGCTGCACGACGCGCGTCGGTGCGATGCCGTTGTCCCAGAACAGCGCGTTGAAGTGCGTGACGTGGGCGAGCATGACGTCGCTCCTGTCTCCGACCGGATGACGCATGGCGTCGACTCGGCCCTGCGGGGCGTTGTGCTCCAAGTAGATGGCCGGGACGTCTCGGCCCGGGCGTCGCCCGAGCCATTCCTCCGCCAGTCCGCGCAGCTCGTGCGGCCGCTGCAGGACGACCGCATCGAGTGCGAGGTCGGGAGCCTCCTCCTTGGTCACCTCGCGCACCGACGACGGCCAGTCCCACGTGCGCGCGCGGCCACGGCCGTCGGGTCCGCGACCGAGATCGACGGGAACGAAGTACTGGTGGGGGCCCTGCACGAAGGCGGTGGTCCACGAACCGTGCACGTGCCACAGCCAGACGTTCATGCCGCGCTCGCGCGGTGCAGCTCGGGTGCGACGCGGTCGAGCGCGGCGAGCACCTCGGCGACCGAGACGTCGAGGCAGGGATGGTCCGCCACCGGACAGGCGCGGGCCCGACAGCCGCGGCACGCGAGCTCCTGGTTCCCGAGCAGCTCGTGCTCCACCATCCACGGCCGCCAGCGCACCGCGGGCACCGTCGGCGCGTACAGCGACACGACGGGCGTCCCGACCGCGGCTGCCAGGTGCGCGGGCCCGGTGTTGCCACTGACGAGCGCGACTGCACCGGCCAGCACGCCCGCGAGCTGCGCCAAGGAACCTCCGCCGCCGGCGTCGACCGCCAGCGCCGAGGAGCCCGCCACGTACGCGGTGAGTGCGGCCTCCTCGTGACCGCCCGTCACCACGACCCGCGTCCCGCTCCGACTGAGCGCCCGCACCAGAGCGCGCGCGCGGTCGGGATCCCACGCCCGGGCCGTGACCGACGCGCCCGGGTGCACCACGACGTACGGCGCTCGGAAGTCCGTCGGTGCGGCGAAGCCCGCTCGCAGGTCCAGCCTGCCGTCGTCGCCGGGGGGCGGGGGGTAGCCGGCGGCGGTCGCCAGCGCCCGGGCGCGCTCCACCTCGTGCAGGTGGTCGTCGACCCGGAGACGCACGTCGAGCAGGGCCCCGGGGTAGTCGTCGCTGATGGCCGACACCCGGCCGACGCCGGCGAGTCGCAGGAGAAGGGCGAGCGGGAGGGCGCTCTGGTGATGGGAGGTGAAGATCACCGCCTCGTCGGGCGCGAGCCAGCAGACGTCGGCGAGCAGCGCGTCGATCGCGGCCGCGTCGAACGGCTCGGGATCGGCCACGATCCACGGCAGCGCGTGGACGAGCACGGCGTCGACGCCCGGAAGGGCCCGGGCCGCCGCCTCGCCACGAGGACTCGCGAGCACACTGACGCGCGCGCGGGCGGCGACGGACCGGATGGCAGGACCGGTCAGCAACACGTCGCCCATCGAGTCGGCGCGGACCGCGAGCACGTGGGGCCGGGAGCCGTTCACGCGTGCTCCAGCACCCGGTCGACCGCGGCGCGTAGGTCGGGCGCCGCCTCGGGCGCGCAGTCGACCTCGGCCGGTCGGGTCGCGTCGTTCGGCACCAGGATGCCCCGCGCGCCGGCCGCTCTCGCGGCGGCCACGTCGGCCTCGGTGTCGCCGATGACCACGCACATCGCGGGCGAGACCCCGAGCTTCGCGGCGGCGGCGAGCACCATGCCCGGCGCCGGCTTGCGGCACGAACATCCGTCCGAGGGGCCGTGTGCGCAGACCAGCCACTCGTCGACTCGACCGAGCTCGCGCTCGATGCGGCGATGCACGGCGACGACCGCCTCGTGCGTCAGCAGACCGCGCGCGATGCCGCTCTGGTTCGTGACCACCGCCACGTGCATCTTTCCAGCACATTGGGATCCTAAGCTTAGAATTCCACGTGGACAAGTTGTCGCG